>OFHJ01000494.1_pt1 | contig 14989 bp, 11 predicted proteins | sample 1522001 | NCBI WGS metagenome assembly OFHJ01 (sample SAMEA2464838, study PRJEB22497) | soil metagenome | biome: Grassland; feature: Farmland; material: Clay | place: Australia | collected 2013-02-01 | depth 1.2 m | reverse complement strand
CCCGCGACGTCCCCCGCCCCGCCCCCAGCCGCGCGCGCACCACAGCCCCCCCCCCGCGGGCCCCCCTCCGGGGTGGAGGGCCGCGGACACCCCCCCCCGCCCCACGCCCAGGGGGGTTTGCCCCCGGGAAATGTCCCCCACCCCCACCCCCAGCCGGCGCGTGGAGACCGGAAGGACGGTCCCCCCCCGGCCCGCGGGGCCCGCCGCCACTCGCCAGGTCCGCGGCAAACGCCGCGCCAGTTGGGCCGCCTCCTGCGCCGAGCCCAGCCCCGCCACAGCCCGCCCCCATTTCTGCAACGTTGCGCGGTAAGCGGCCACGGAGAGCGGCGTCGCCGCCCGCTCCCAGACCTGCGCCGGTCCGAACCGGGGGTTCCGCACTGCGCGGCGGCCAGCCGCCGCGGACGCCGCTCGCCCACCGCGGTAGGGCGCCGCTACGGCCATGCCCGCCAGCATCCCTGCGGCGAAAGCGATCGCCGTTCCGCGTGCGATCCGCCTATGCCTGCGCGTTCGCGGCGTCGCGGCGCAACAAGACCTCGATGTCAAACGCCTCCTTGCGAACTTTGAAATCGTAGAACAGCAGGGAAAGGCAGATGGCCAGGATGGGCATGACCAGCACATTGGCCAAGAATCCCATTCCTAAGCTCCACACCTGCCACACCCCGGTCGCGGGATGGCGCAGCCCGCCAATGATGAGCGCGGGCACGGCGAGCAGGCCCTCCATCCCCAATTCCAGCGCAAACGTCAGCAAATACACCAGGAACACCCGCCCTAAGTACCCTTTCGCCAAGGCCGCGCTGCGGCGCAGCGCGGCAAAGACGCCCACATCTTCCAGCACAACCGCCGGCACCGCCACGGCGAGCCGCAGCCAAATCCATACCGCCGCCACGATCGCCGCGATTGCCGCCGCGAATACCAATAACCCCCAGATGATCCCCACCACCCTACCGGCTCTCGCCACTGCGGGCAGCAGCACCGCGAGCACAAACAGCGCCAGCATGGGCAGCATCGCGGCGACAAGCTCGGCGAGCATGGTCAGCGCCACGCGTGCAACCCGTCCCTTCATCCCACGAAAAGAGCGCCCGATGCTGGTGGCTTCACCCAACTGCAAATGGCCGACGGCCCACACCGTCGCCCCCATCGAATAGGCCACCGCCAGGAAGGCCACGCACTCGAGAACCGCAAGCGACACCAGGATCCGCGGCCACTCCGCCAACAAGGCCGCCGGTGTCGTTCCCGGCTTCGTCGTCAGGCCCAGCGTAGCTTCAAGCACCTGGAGCGCGGTCACCGCTACAAATGGAATCGCGGCAATGCCAACGAAAAGGCCAAAGTGCTTTCGGTACAACTGGATCGCCCGGTCCAGTAATTCGGATAGCGATAACGGACGCAATGACTCCGGCATTTCTTATACCTCGGCGTCGAAACTGCCCGCCATGCTACCACGCCGCTCGGAACATTTGTCCGCCCGCCGCCGTGGCCACCTCCCCGTTTCTCCGGCCCAGTGTTCCCGCCGCCCGCTTTCCCCATCCCGTTGCGCCGCGTACCATGGCGGCATGAGGAGTTTGGCTTTCGCCGCCGCGGCCGCCCTACTGGCCGCCGTTACGTTTTCGCCGTTCGCGGCGCCCGCCACCGCGGCCACGCCGCCGCGCACCCGCGCCGCAGCGCACGTCCGGCGCCAGCCCCAAACGCTGCCCTGGTGGCAGCACGCGGTCATTTACGAGGTTTATCCGCGCAGCTTCAAGGACTCCGACGGCAACGGCATCGGCGACCTTAACGGCATTCGCAGCAAGCTTGCCTACCTGCATTGGCTCGGCGTCAATGCCATTTGGCTAACGCCCATTTATCCCTCGGGCGGCGTGGATGGCGGCTACGACATCATCCACTACAAACAGATCGCGCCCGTCTACGGCACCATGGCCGACTTCCACCACCTGGTCGCCGCCGCCCATCGCGACCATATCCATGTCTTCATGGATCTGGTCTTGGCCCACACCTCGAACCAAAACCCCTGGTTTCTCGCCTCCCGCCGTTCCCGCCGCGGCCCGTACGCGACGTACTATATCTGGCGCGATGGCCATAACGGCGGCCCGCCGAACAACTGGATCTCGCTCTTCGGCGGCTCCGCCTGGCAATACGATTCCTTGCGCCGCCAGTACTATTACCACTACTACTACCGCCAGGAGCCGACACTCAACTGGCGCAACCCCAAAGTCCGCCGCGACATGTTCGCCCGCGCCCGCTTCTGGATGCGCCAGGGCGTCGCCGGCTTCCGCTTGGATTCCGTCGGCACCCTGCTGGTGGACCCGCGCTTTCCCAACAACCCGCCGGGCACGATGCGCACCGGCGATTTTCCCTTGCCCCAGCAGCACCACAAATACAACTACAACCAACCCGGCGTGCACCGTATTCTGCAAGCCCTACGCCGTGTCGTCGCTCCCTACCACGGCCTGCTGATCGGCGAGACCGTGGGCAAAACCGCTGCCCAGATTTCCCGCTTCTACGGCACGCCGCGCCACCCGGAAATCCAACTGCCCTTCAATTTCCTCTTCGCCGACGTCAACCGCCTCTCCGCCCCTGCCTTCCGCCGCCAAATCGCCGCTTGGACCCACAACCCCGCCCACGGCACGCCGGTGTGGTTCTTCGACAACCACGATCAGCCGCGCGAGGTGCAGCGCTATGGCCACGGCGGAAATAACGCCTCCCCGGACAACGCCAAAATCGCGCGTCTGCTGCCCACCCTGCTGTTCACCCTGCGCGGCACCGTGCTCATCTACTACGGCCAGGCCATCGGCATGACCACGACCCCGCCGAAGAAGCGCAGTGACGTCGTGGATCCCATGGGGCGGCGGTTTTGGCCGGTCTTCAAGGGCCGGGACGGCGAACGCACGCCGATGCAATGGACCCCGGGCCCGGACGCCGGCTTCAGCCCGCCGGGCACCAAAACCAAGCCTTGGCTGCCGATCCCGCCCAGCTATAAGCGCTTCAATGTCGCCACGGAGCGCGCCCAGCCCCATTCCCTTCTCCACTACTACCGCCGGCTGATCGCCCTCAAGCGGCAGGATCCCGCCCTGCGCCGCGGCGCCTGGATCTCCATCCACCGCCACGACCCCGCGGTCCTTTCCTATCTCCGCCGCCGGCGTGGGGAAACCGTGCTAGTGGCGATCAACATGTCCAACCGGCGCCAGGTGGAAAACTATCATCTCGGCGCCAAGGACGCCGTCGTTCTGGCCGATAGCCTGCGCGCAGAACCCCCGCGGCTGAACTTAGGCCGCGTCGTGTTGCCGCCGTACGAAGCCGTCGTCGCTCGGGTTTCGCGGTAGACCGCCCGGCGCCGGCTCGCGCGCAGCCCCAACTCCGCGGTATGAATGGCGCCAGGGCCGCCGCGGCTCGCGCGGAAGCGGGCGCTACGCGGAACTTTCGACGCCCTCCGCCGGCTTGTGCCGCTGAAAGAACTCCTCGATCTCTTCCAGCCGCTTGCCCTTCGTCTCCGGCAGCCACAGCCAAGCCACCAGGAAATAAATCACGGTAAACCCGCCGAAAATGAAAAACACCGTCGAGTAGCCATACTCGCCGACCATGGGCAAAAAGACCGCCGCCAGCGTGGTGGAGACGGCTTCGTTCAGCAGCAGCGCGATGCTCATGCCCTGCGAACGGATCCGCGTTGGCATCATCTCCGACAGCACCACCCAGACCACGCAGCCGGGGCCGATGGCGAAGCAAGCCATGAAGAAATACAGGCTGAGGGCGGCGATCCAGCCGTTGCTTTCCGACGGCAGCGGCGTCAGCTTGGCCTGCCGGATCACCAGCGGCGCCCGCCGCGCCTGACCCAAATTGCTGAAGGGGTCGCTGAAAAACGCCACCACCCCGTTCGCCGGCAGGGAATCCTGGCGCGTGATCACCACCGGTTTGGACGCCGAATCGCTGCGCAGCACCGGCGTGGCGAACTGGAACCCGCCGTAGGCGTAGATCACCGCCAGCGACGCCGGCCGCCCGGCGAACTGCCGCGCCTGCGCCGGCGTCATTCCCGCTAGCAGGTGTTTTTCCAGCGCCGGCGTGAACTGCAATTGGAGCCCCTGCGGCGTCACCATCCGCCGCACCGCCGCCACCACGCTTACCGTCTGCCGCTCATTGTGCAGGAACAAAATGCCCGTCCACGCCAGCGACAGCACCACGCCGGCGGTCCCCAATGTCAGCAGAAACTTCCGCCCGCGCTTGTCCACCAGCATCATTCCGACCGCGGTGGTCAAAAAGTTCACCAGCGTGAAGATGATGTAGCCCCAATGCGCCTGCACGTCGGACAGGCCGCTTTGGATCAGGATGTTGGTGTTGTAGCCAATGATGGAGTTGACGCCGGTCGCCGTGTTCAGCGAGAGCACCACGCAGGTCAGCAGGAAGGGAACGATGTACTTCCGCTGCAACAAGCTGTCGCCGCGCTGGCCGCGCCGGGCGCCATCGGCGGCCGCGGCGGCTTCGATCTCCGCCATCTCGATTTGCGCCGCTTCCGGCGTGCGCGAACGCCGCAGCGCCGCTTCCGCCGCCTCGCGGCGTCCCCGCTTGTATAGCCAGCGCGGCGATTCGCTGATCCCAAATCCGCCCAGCAGGTACAGCAATCCGGGCGGCAGGCTGACCCAGAAAATGCTCCGCCACGCCTGGTCCTTGAAGGCGAACAGGAGCTTCGGGTCGCCCAGTTTCGCTACGTCCGCCACGCGCAAGCTGAAATACATGCCCGCCCCGGCCGCGGCCACGATGCCCAGCGTCAGCAGCCATTGGAAGGTCGCCGTGCCCCGGCCGCGCGTCGCCGCCGGCAAGCACTCGGCCAAATACAGCGGCACCACCACCCCAATCAACCCGGCGCTGACGCCTTGGCACAGCCGCCCCAGCACCAGCGGCCCATAGCCATGCGCCAGGGCGATCATCGGAATGCTGATGACGAAGATCGCGCCGCTGGCGATCATCAGGCCCCGCCGCCCCATCCAATCCGCCAGCCAGCCGGCAAATAATGTGGAGATGGTGCCGCCCAGCAGCACCGCCGCCACCACCACCGACAACTGTTCCGCGTTTAGGCCCGAGGTCGCCTGCAAGTACGGCAGGGCGCTGGCGATGATCCCCACATCCACGCCATAAAGCAGGCCCCCCAGCCCAGCCACCAGCAGCAAGAAGCGGTTGTACCGCCGCAATCGCGCGTCGCTCATTCGCACCCAAGATACCATCCCCGGCGCTGGCAGGCTAAAGCCTGCCGCACACAGGCTAAAGCCTATTCCACAAAACCCCAGCTGCCAGACCCCGCACGCGTTGGCGCCGGCTGGCGCGTGGCGCACGGGATTGACGGGCTTCGCCGGGGCGCACGGCGTGGGGAACCCGCGTGGTGGAACCGGCCCTGTGGAACCGGCCGTGGTGGAACCGGCCCTGTGGAACCGGCCGTGGTGGAACCGGCTTTAGCCGGTGTGCCGCGGGCTTCAGCCCGCGGTCGCTGATCATGCCCGAGAGCGGCGGGCTAAAGCCCGCACGAACACAGGCTGAAGCCTATTCCACAAAACCCCGGGCGCCGGCACCGATGGCCGTGCGGTAGATTCTGCGTGGTGGAACCGGCCGTGGTGGAACCGGCTTTAGCCGGTGTGCCGCGGGCTTCAGCCCGCGGTCGCCCCACCCGCTTGGGGCCTACCGTTCGTCCCAGACACTACCTACAATGCATTGCCATGTTTTACCACCGGAACCTGCCGCATTGGCAGCCCCGCGGCCGGCCCCTGTTCCTCACCTTCCGCTTGTTCGGCCTGGCCCCATATCGTCCCGGCCGCGGCACTCCTGGCTACGAGTTCGCACGGCGCGATCGCTGGGAGGGCCGCGCCGCCTCCGGCCCGCGATGGCTGGCTGACCCCAGGGTGGCCGCCACGGTCCGCGACGTCCTCCATTCCGCCCAAGGCGACGGCCTGTACCAATTGCACGCTTGGGTAATCATGCCAAATCATATTCACCTGCTGATGACGCCGTACCAATCCCCAAGCCGCTTGATGCAGCGCATCAAAGGCCAGTCGGCCCGGCGCGCCAACCTGGTGCTCGGCCGCACCGGACAGCCGGTATGGCAGGCGGAGTCTTACGACCATTGGGTGCGCTGCCCAGCGGAAGCAGTTCGGATCCGCCGGTATATCGAGCGCAACCCGGTGGCGGCGGGCCTGGCAGCCCGGCCGGAGGACTGGCCGTGGAGCAGCGCGTTCCAGGGCAAGCCTGCCCCAACACAGGCTGAAGCCTGTTCCACGAACGGCGGCTGGTCCCGGTGAGACCGGACCCGCGCGGAGCCGGTCGGCGGCGCGGGCGCAGGCAGGCTAAAGCCTGCCGCACACAGGCTGAAGCCTGTTCCACAAATCACCGGCGCCGGCGCCCGCACTCGTTGGCGCCGGCTGGCGCGTGGCGCACGGGATTGACGGGCTTCGCCGGGGCGCACGGCGCGGGGAACCGGCCGTGGTGGAACCGGCCGTGGTGGAACCGGCGTGGTGGAACCGGCGTGGTGGAACCGGCGTGGTGGAACCGGCTTTAGCCGGTGTGCCGCGGGCTTCAGCCCGCGGCGGCGAACCCACGAAAAAAGCCGCGGCGCCCAGCCATAAGCGGGGCGCCGCGGGATGAAGGAGCAGATTGCAGCCAGCGATTAGGAGGCAGCCGCGTTGGTGCCGATCGGCGGGCTGGTAACCGACGCCGCCGAACCGTCGTTCCAGCGGATCACATCGCTGTCGTCGGTGAAGAAGTAGCGGTTACCGGAAGCCGTGCTGGACGGGCTGATGGTCATGGTGAAGGTATCGTTGAGCCCACCCGCGCCCGCGACCGGGGTGTAGGTGAAGGTGTAGCCCTGGAAGGGCGCCGTCCCGGCGCTAGCCAGGGTGTTGTCCACCAGCTCAGCCCCTGTCGAGGTCGGCGCGGTGCCAGCGGCGCCGCCGAGATCGGTAAGCTTTGTCGGATATTGGTTGTACTGCGAATCGTACGCCGTCAGAGCTTGCAACAGCGATTTGGTGTTGGCCACGGCGGCCGTGGCGTTGGCGGTTTGCTTCACGGTCAAGAGCTTGGGAATCGCGATGGCGGCGAGGATTAGGATGATCGTCACCACGATCAGCAGCTCAATCAGCGAGAAGCCTTGAGTGCGCGTTTTGCGGTTCAACTTCATTGCCAAAATCTCCTTGAAAGACTGTCCTGTTCCCCGCGCCGGCCCCAGTTCCAATCCCGCTGCCGCCGGGTGACGCCTTTCCTACGTGCAACCCAGCCGCCAAACTTGCCGCGCCGGGGGCCGGGACAGGGCAATCTTTGCCCACCACCCGCTTTTCTGTAAGTTAGCAGATCCGCCACGCCCCGGCGGCCTGTCCTTGCGGCCAGGCGCCATTGCCACGCACCGCCGCCGACCGGCCCCATCCCGCCCGTTCGGGTGACCATTACCGTCTAGGGTACGCCACGTTCGGGCGGGCACGAGGCTTCGAGCCGGCGCGCGGAGCTCTGATGGGCCCCAAACCTTAGGCCCGGTCCGCCACAGCGCTCGGTATGGCGCTATGCGCCCGGCAAGCCCCGGCGCACGCCGGTGTCTTGTGATTGCAATGCAGGACGTATCCGCGCGACCGCTCGGAGTGTTCACGGAGCTTGTCATACTCATGCTATGCTCATCCCCATGGGCCAACGTCTCCAAGTGCTGCTTCCGGATAGCGAGATGGCTGAGCTGCGCCGCCTCGCGGGAGATGCCGGCCTAACGGTTGGGGAATGGGTGCGAAGGGCGCTCCGAGCCGCCCGTGAACGGCAGCCAGCGCACTCGCCGGAAGCGAAGTTGCAGGCTCTGCGGGACCTGGCTCGGCTTCAGGTTCCCGCCCCGGAAATCGCCGCGATGCTCGCCGAAATTGAACAGGGCTATCTGCGGTGATCTTCCTGGATTCCAACATCCCCATGTATATCGCCGGCCCGGACCATCCCCACAAAATCGCCGCGCAGGTTCAGATCCAGCGCTGTATCGCCGCTGGCGAACGCATGGTCGCCGACGCCGAGGTGCTCCAAGAAATTCTGCACCGCTACGCCGCTATCCGGCGGCCCGAAGTCATCCTTCCGTGCCTCCAGTGGTTGCTGGCCACCGCCGACGAGATCTTCCCAGTGGAAACATGCGATGTGCTGCGGGCGGCGGAAATCATCGCATCGGGGGTCGGCCTGTCGGCCCGTGATGCCCTGCACGTCGCTATCATGCAGCGCCGCGCGGTGTCCCGCATCCTTAGCTTTGACGCTGATTTCGATCGCTGGCCGGGCATCACCCGCCTGGGCGCCCTAAACTAATCCCGCTGGCGCGTTGGCGCTTTGGCACAACCGGCCGCGGCCAGCCGTGAGAGCGCGCCGCACCGGCCAGCCGGAGTTCGGAGCTAGGCGAGCGGGCCGCCCCCGCGGGCCGCTAGGCTCGGGATCTTGGAATCGCCGGACCTCCCTAAACTTGCCCGAACGTTCCGGACAGGATTCCAACTCCGCCAGACTGTTATCCTTATCTCCAATGCCGCCACCGCAAAAGCCGGAAAACGCTCCCGCGGCATCGGACCCCGCCGATGGCGACCGGCTGGACGCCCGCTCCCGCCGCGACCTGCTCCGCCTGATCGAGCAGAACTACCTCGCCGAGCAAGAGGACGCCGCGCTCTATCGCCAAATGGCGGCGCAAGAAACCGACCCCCACCGCCGCGAGCTGCTGGAGCGTCTCGCCGCGAGTGAGGACCGCCATGCTGCCCGCTGGGCGGAAAAGCTCCGCCAGTTCGCTGGGCCCGAAGTCCAGCCGCCGCAGATGGGCGCGGCCAGCCGCTGGCGCCTGCGCATGCTGGGCTGGATCGGCAACAATGCCGCCATTCGCCGCCGCGAAACCGGCGAAGTTTCTACAGCCGAGCGCTACCGCCAAATGGAACAGCGCTTCGGCCCCGAGGCCGGCGATATCCTGGGCGAAATTCAAGCCGAGGAGCGATCCCACGCCCGCAAGCTCCGCACGCTAGCCCAAACCGAGGGACCGGCGCATGCCCTCTCCTTCGCCATGGGCCGCGAGCATTGGCACCGCCATGAACACACCTGGCTCAGCGACGCCATCTACGGCGCCAACGACGGCCTGGGCGCGGTCTTCGGCATCGTCGCCGGCGTCGCCGGCTATACCCAAACCAGCCGCTACGTCTTGGTCAGCGGCATCGCCGGCATGATCGCCAGCGCCCTTTCCATGGGCGCCGGCGCCTATCTGGCTGCCAAGAGCGACCGCGAGCTCTACGACGCGGAAATCCATCGCGAAGCCCGTGAAATCGCCGAGTCGCCCGCCGAGGAACGCGAGGAACTCCAGCTCTTTTACCAGCTCAAGGGCTTCAGCGAAGCCGAAGCCGCCACCCTGGTCGCCCGCTTGGAGCAGGACCCCAAACAGTTCCTGCAAAGCATGGCCTCCGAGGAATTGGGCCTGGCCACGCCGCCCACCCGCCGTCCCGGCCCGGCCGCGTGGTCGGCGGGACTCTCCACCGCCCTCGGCGCCGTGATCCCGGTGATTCCGTTTTTCTTCCTCGGCGGACTGACCGCCGTCGTCGTCGCCTTCATCGTCAGTCTGGCGGCGCATTTCGGCGTCGGCGCCGCCAAAACGTTGTTCACCAACCGTCCCTGGTTCTGGGCCGGCGCGGAAATGACCCTGATCGGCGTATTGGAAGCCGTCGTCACCTTCGGCGTTGGTCACTTGGCTTCGCTCTATCTGCATTAAGCCTGAGTTCAGCACCCGTTGTGACATTTTGGGTGCAGAATAGAGCCGAGTTATGCGCCGCCTCGCCTGCGTCTGTCTGGCGTTCAGTCTGCTGCCGCCCGTCTTGGCCGCGCAGTCGCGGGCCCCGGCCCAGTTCCGTGTCACCTCCCGGCTGGTCGCCGTCCCGGTCGCCGTGCTCAACCGCCACGGGCAGTTCGTCCCCCGCCTGCGGCGGAAGGATTTTCAACTGCGCGTGGACGGCCACCGGATGCCCATCGTGGCCCTAGACGGGCCCGGCCGGAGCCCGTCCACGCTGGCCGAGCGACTCAACCGCTGGCCCTCCTTTCTGCCCCGCCATGGCATCAACAATCGCCCCCGCTCCGCCGTGCGCAATCACGTGGTGCTCGTATTCGATGCCCTGGGCATCCCCGTCACCGTCCTGCCCACCCTGAGGCGCCAGTTGACGCAGTCGCTGGCTGAGTTGCCCGCGGGCGTGGACGTCGGTATCTTTCGCCTCGGCACCGGCATACAAATGGTCCAGCCCTTTGCCGCCAACGGCGGCCAGGTCTCCGCGGTGTTGCAGCGCCTGCTGTCCACGCCGAAGGCCCTGGCGACTGCGGTCGGCGGCGTCTCGGAGGCCGTGGGCAACAACGTCTCGGTTCCCGGCGCGCAGGTGCTGCCAATCCCGCAAGGCGGCGGTGCGCTCAACCAGGCGCTGGCGGCGGCGCTGCGGAGCTTCCAGAGGGAACAGGCGAGGATGTTGGCGCCGGAACGGCGGGCGGGATTTTACCAGCGGATCAACACCCTGCGCCTTTTGAGTCAGGTGCTTATGGGGGTGCCCGGCCACAAGGAAGTTCTATGGTTTTCCACCGACCCCAGCGACGCCGTCGTCGGCCCGCCACGCCGCATCAGCTATTTCCTCGCCGACGCCGAGGCATTATTCAATTCCGCCGACGCCTCGCTGTACATCATCAACCCCACCGGGCTAAGGACGTTCGCTAACGGCGCCGGCTTCCCGGCCAGCGGCCCGCCGAAAAGTCCCTTTGACACCGCCGCTCTCGGTAGCAGCCAGACCGCCCTCGCCGCCGCTGAAGAAGTCGCCGACAACACCGGTGGCAGCGCCATGGCGCAGCGCAACGACATCGGCCATCTGGCGCGCCAGGCGGTGAACCGTTTCGCCGACCAATACACGCTGTACTTCTCCCCCCATTTTCCCTATGGACGGCTCGCCCGTTACCACCACATTCAGGTCCGTTGTCTCCGCCCCGGCCTCAGGATTCGCTACCGCCACGGCTATCGCCAGCGCGGACAAAACCTCAAGGGCGGCGAATCCCTCGCGGCGCAGCTGAGCGTCCGCCAATGGGCCACCGCGCCGATGGACTTCCGCGGCCTGCCGCTGGCTTTAATTCCCGGCAAGCGCAGCGGCCCGATGCGCCCCTATTGGCGCGGCGCCGACCCGCATCACCACATCGAGGAACTGCCGTTCACGCTGCTGATTCCCTTGGCGCGGCTGGTTCACCGCACACCCCATGGCGCCTACCTATATGACTTCAGCGTCGTGGTCATGACAACCTCCACCAAAACTGGGAAGACCAGCCGCCTGCCGACCGATGATTTTCGCAGCCATGTCAGCCCATTTCGCGAAATCGCCCTGGAGGACACCCCGCTGCATTACCACGGCCGCTTCGTGCTGCCGGTGCACAGCCCTGCCTTGGCGCGGGTGGTGGTGCGCGACAATGTCAGCGGCGCCCTCGGCTCCGTCACCCTGGTCATCCCCTAGCTGCCTGCCGCGGCCCTTCCCGGCGGGCCCGGATAGGAGCGCCGGGAGCGCCGGGAGCGCCGGCATCCTGCCGGCGTGCCCGAAGGCGCCGAACTGCCCTGGAGCGCCGGCATCCTGCCGGCGTGCCCGGCCCGGCTCGCGCTACGGCCGCCCGGCGCGGTCACCGGCGCCGCTGCGCCGCGTCCCGCCGGGCATGCGCGGGCTCGGGACCCCATTCGCCCCAACCCCGCCTGCGCCCGCCGCGTTTAGCCCGCCAGCAGGCCCGCCAGCACCGCCGCACGCTCCACCAAGCTGCGCCGCGCCGCCCATTCCCCCGGCGAGTGCGCCCCACCCCCAACGACGCCCATACCGTCCAGCGTGGGGATACCCAGCGCGGCGGTAAAGTTCCCGTCAGAACCGCCGCCGGTGGCGCATTCCTCGAGTTCCATCCCCGCCGCCCGCGCCGCCGCCTGCGCCCGGGCAAACAGCTCCATCCCCGCCGGGCTGCGTTCCATGGGCGGCCGGTTGACCCCGCCCGCCACCGTCAGCCGCACGCCCGCGTCCACCGCCCGCAGCCGCCGCAGCCGCGCCTCCACGCCGGCTAAGGCCGCCGCCGTCCAGGCGCGCGCATCCACCGCCAGTTCCGCCTCGGCGGGCACCACGTTGCTGCGCGTCCCGCCGTGGATGACGCCGCAGTTGACCGTTATTCCTTGGCCCTCGTTGCTCCAGCTCGCCAACTCCACCGCTTGCCGCGCCAGTTCCACGATGGCGTTGGCCCCGGCGAAATAATCCACCCCCGCATGCGCCGCCCGCCCCTCGGCGCGCAGGGTGAAATTGCCGATGCCCTTGCGTGCGGTTTTCAGCTTCCCTGTCTCCCCCGCCGCGGGCTCCAGCACCAGCACCGACTGCGCCTGCCGCGCCAGCCGTTCCGTCAACGCCCGCGACCCGCCGCTGCCCGTTTCCTCGTCGCTGACCAGCAGCAGCGTCGCCGCCGACCCGCCGCCTGCCGCCGTCAGCGCGCGCAGCGCCAGCCAGGCCACGGCGATACCCCCCTTCATATCCATCACCCCCGGCCCATGGACGCGGTCCCCGTCCTCCCGCCAGGGCATCCGCGCCAGCGTGCCGAGCGGGTATACCGTATCCAAATGGCCGATCAGCAGCGTGCCTCCGCCGGCAATTTCCACCGGAGGCCGCAGAATCAGATGGTCGCCCTCCGTGCCGGCCACGAACTCCGCCCGCCAGCCCAGCGGCGCGAACGCCGCCGCCACCTCCCGTCCGCAAGCGTCAATCGCCACCTTTTCGCCGCTGGGTGATTCCCGCTCCACCCATCGCCGCCACCACGCCATCGCCTCGGTTTCGTGGGCCGCTGCCGCCGTCCGCCATGTGCCGTTCATTCGACCTCCGCGCTTGCCATCCCGGCCCGCAGCCGCCAGGGCCAATCTCATATAATTTATCTTCGTGACTGACCCCGCTTCGCCTTCCGCGCCGTTCGCCGCGCCGCTCGATATTCTCGCCATCCAGCGGCTGCTGCCGCACCGCTATCCATTTCTGTTGCTGGACCGCATCACCGCCGTCGAGCGCCGCCACCATATCACCGCCATCAAGAACGTCAGCGTCAATGAGCCGTTTTTTCAAGGCCACTTCCCGGGCCAGCCGATCATGCCCGGCGTGATGGTCCTGGAGGCGATGGCCCAGGCTGGCGCCCTGCTGATCATGTTGGAGGCGGCGGTGCCGGAATCCAAGCTGATCTTTTTCACCGGCGTGGATCAGGGCCGCTTCCGCCGCCCGGTGGTGCCCGGCGACCAATTGCGCATCGAGGTGGAAGTCCTCGCCTGGCGCAGTTCGCACGGCAAGATGCAGGGCCAAGCGTTTGTCGGCGACCGCCTCGCCGCCGAGGCCGTCCTCAGTTGCCATGTCGCCGACCGCGCCCCCGCCGCCCCTGCCGCCCCCGCTGGCTCCTAGCTCGATGGGGTGCTCGATCGGATGAGCGGGCTTGTCCGCCTTTCGACCGCCCGGCCACCTTTGCCTCTTCCTTCGGCCGTTCCGCCGCCGCAGTTTACAATCCTCTTTTAGGCCGCGCCAGCCGCGCGGCGCACCGCGAATGCCCATCGCTCCCACCGCCACCATCGCCCCCGGCGTCCGCATCCCGGATTCCTGCACCGTCGGCCCCGGCTGCGTCATCGCCGCCGAAGTGGAATTGGGCGAGCATTGCCGGCTGGAGGCGCATGTGGTCGTGCACGGCCCCACCCGGCTCGGCCCGCACAACCATGTCTATCCCTTCACCACCGTCGGCCTGGCTCCCCAAGATATCAGCTTTCACGGTGAGCCCACGCGCCTGGAAATCGGCGAGCATAACGTCATTCGCGAGTTTTGCAGCCTGCACCGCGGCACCGCCAAGGGCGGCGGCCTGACCCGCATCGGCAGCCGCAACTTGCTGATGGCCTACACCCACGTGGCCCATGACTGCATCGTCGGCGATGACTGCATCCTGGCCAACTGCGCCACCTTGGGCGGCCATGTCCAGGTCGGCGATTTCTCCACCGTCGGCGCCTTTTCTCCGGTCCACCAGTACGTCCGCATCGGGCGCCACGCCTTCATCGGCGGCGGCACGGTGGTCACCCAGGACGTGCTGCCCTACAGCAAGACCGTCTCCCGCCGCGAGGCCCGCGCCTACGGCATCAACCGCCTGGGGCTGGAGCGCCGCGGCTTCGAACCGGCAATCCTGACGGCGCTCCAGCGCGCCTATCGCCTGCTGCTCAATAGCGGCCTCAACACCACCCAGGCGCTGGAAAAAATCCACGCGCTGATCGCCGAGCAACGCCTTCCCGCCAACCATCCCGTCGCCGAGCTCGCCGCCTTCATCGCCTCCAGCGAACGCGGAGTCATCAAGTGACCACCCCGGCTGCATCGCCGCCCGCGGCTCCCTACGGCCTGATCGCCGGCAACGGCCGCTTCCCGTTCTTGATCTTGGAAGCCGCCAAAAGCCGCGGCTTGAACATGATCGTCGCCGCCATCCGCGAGGAGACTTTTCCCGAAATCGAGGCCCAAGGCGCGCCGGTCACCTGGCTCAGCCTCGGCCAGTTGGGCAAGCTCATAGATTTGTTCCACCACCACGGCGTCGAGCGCGCCATCATGGCCGGCCAGGTCAAGCACAAGCAGATCTTTTCCTCCCTCCGTCCCGATTGGCGGATGGTCAAGCTGCTGGCCGGACTGGCCAGCAAAAACACCAATTCCCTGCTCGGCGCGGTCGCCGCCGCCCTGGCCGCCGAAGGCGTCACGCTCGAAAGCTCGACGCAATTCTTGTCCCCCCTGCTGGCTGCCGAAGGCCCGCTCACGCCCCGCTCCCCCGATCCCCGCGAGGAAGCCGACATCGCCTACGGGCTCGGTGTGGCCCGCCATTTGGCGGCGCTGGATATCGGCCAAACCGTGGTCATCGCCGACTGCGCCTGCGTCGCCGCCGAAGCCATGGAAGGCACCGACGCCGCCATCCGCCGCGCCGCCGGTCTGGCGGCGGGCCGCCCCCTCACCGTGGTCAAGGT
>OFHJ01000493.1_pt1 | contig 14990 bp, 11 predicted proteins | sample 1522001 | NCBI WGS metagenome assembly OFHJ01 (sample SAMEA2464838, study PRJEB22497) | soil metagenome | biome: Grassland; feature: Farmland; material: Clay | place: Australia | collected 2013-02-01 | depth 1.2 m | reverse complement strand
ATCTCGGCGCCGGCGGCACCCGCCCGCGCCGCCGCCGCGGCCCGTACCCAGTAAACTACCCCCGCTCAGAACGAAAACTGAGTCGGATCCACTACTTGCGACCGGCCGCAATAAAAAGTTCCGTCTAGAAGATGAACTGCTCGTCGAGGATTCGCTCTTCGAGATTGTGCTCGGGATCGAACAGAAGCCGGAGACTGACCTCCGGCGCCTCTTCGATCTCGACCTTGACCACGTCGCGCACCTCGGTAAGGGCGGCAACGGCGCTGACCGGCCGTTTTTCGTGCTCGAGGATTTCGAAACGCACCTTGGCGCGGCGCGGCAACAGCGCGCCGCGCCAGCGCCGCGGCCGGAACGGACTGATCGGGGTGAGCGCCAGGATGCCGGCGTTTAACGGAATGATCGGTCCGTGTGCGGAGAGGTTGTAGGCCGTGCTGCCGGCCGGCGTAGCCACCATCACGCCGTCGCAAGCCAATTCGTCGAGCCGGACGCGTCCATCGATCGAAATACGAATTTTCGCGGCCTGGCGGGTTTCGCGCAGCAGGCTCACCTCGTTGATGGCGAGCGCTTCCTGGCGGTGGCCCGCCGCGTCGCGCGCGATCATGCGCAAGGGATGCAGGATCGCGGTCTCCGCCACCTCGAGACGGTGCGGCAGGTCGGCGATCCGGTAGGCGTTCATCAGAAAGCCGACGCTGCCGTGGTTCATGCCGAAGATCGACAGGTCGCGATGCATGTGCTGATGCAAGGTGCGGAGCATGAAGCCGTCGCCGCCAAGCGCGACGATAACCTCGGCCACCTCCGGGGCGACCTGACCATAGCGGCGAGTCAATTCGCGAAGCGCGGCCTTGGCCGCGTCGTTATGGTCGGCGAGGAAGGCGATCTTCTTTGGGGCCAACGGTAATGGTCCTGGCAATAGTCCCCAGAGGCGGGCGGTTCGAGTATAGCGAAGCGCTTGGCCGGCGCCAGGGTCGATGAGCGGGGTCGATGGCCTGGATCGACGGGCCGCGGCGTCTAGCCACCGGTCACGCTCATGTGGCGCGACACCGCCGGCCGGTTGACGCGGCGGTCGATAATAAAGTCGTGGCCCTTGGGCTTGCGCCCGATCGCCTTGTCGATGGCGCTCTCGAGCAGCGCATCGTCGTCGCTGGCGCGAAGCGGCGTGCGAAGATCGGCGGCATCGTCCTGGCCGAGGCACATGAACAGCGTCCCGGTGCAGGTGACGCGCACGCGGTTGCAGCTTTCGCAGAAATTATGCGTTAGCGGGGTAATGAATCCGAGCCGGCCGCCGGTCTCGCGCACCTGCGCGTAGCGCGCCGGCCCGCCGCTGCGGTAATCCGATTCCTCCAGCGTCCAGCGATTCTGGAGCCGCGCCCGCACTAGCGAGAGCGGCAGATACTGGTTGGTGCGATCGCCGTCGATGTCGCCCATCGGCATGGTCTCGATCAGCGTCAAATCGAAGCCCTCGGCCCCGCACCAATCGATCAGGCGGTCGAACTCGTCGTCGTTGATCCCCTTTAATGCGACGGTGTTGATCTTGACGTGGAGCCCCGCGGCCTTGGCGGCGGCGAGCCCTTCCATGACCTGCGGCAACCGGCCCCAGCGGGTAATGGCGCGGAACTTCGCCTCGTCTAGGGTGTCGAGGGAGACGTTGATCCGGCGTACCCCGGCGGCCTTGAGCTCGGCGGCGCATTTGGCGAGCTGGCTGCCGTTGGTGGTGAGGGTCAGCTCGTCGAGGTCGCCGCTGGCCAGATGTTGGCCAAGATTGTGGATCAGGCTCATGATATTGCGCCTCACCAGCGGCTCCCCGCCGGTCAGTCGCAGCTTGCGGACGCCCTTGCGGATAAAGGCGGCGCACAACCGTTCCATCTCCTCAAGGCTCAAGAGTTCGGCCTTCGGCAGAAAGGTCATGTCTTCGGCCATGCAGTAGATGCAACGAAAGTCGCAACGATCGGTGACCGAGACGCGAAGATAGGTGATGTGGCGGCCGAAAGGATCGATCATGGCTTCGATTCTGGCACGGGGCTGCGGTCGCCCCCAAGGCGACCTACCATAACAACTATATCGAAACGGACATAGGGCAATTCTGGCCGAGGCACGTCAAGGCCGGCGGCGCGTGCCGATCCGGGCCGTTTGGGGCCGGCCGTGCAGGTGACCGCGGGATCGGTGTCGGGCAGGGCAGGGCAGGGCAGGGCAGGGCAGGCTTCGGCGATGGCGGCGCGCATGGCGAGGACGGCTTCAGGTGCCGTGCGAGATCTGCTTGATGGCCTCGAGATAGTCCGGGTTCAGCGCCCAGCTGCCGGTAAGCCGCGTAGCTTCGCTGCGAAGTATCGAATCGAAGAAGTTCTTCAGCTTGAACAGCGACTCCGCAGGGACTTCGGTGCCGTCGCGGACCTCGCGAAGATGCTTGTAAAGCGTGGCGTAGACGGCGCGATCCATGCCGATGCTGCGGCAGACGATGGCCAGCGGGCGGCCGTCCGGATCGTAGATGATGCGTCGCACCAGAGCCGGGCGAAGGCCGCTCAGTTTGGCGAGGCCGAGTTCGAATAGGGTGACTTCACCCTGCTGCAGGGTCTTGACCAGGAAGCCATGACTGATCTGGCCGCCGCGATGGAGCTTCTCGATCAGCCGCTGCGAGGCTTCATGGGGATCGGGCGCGAGGTCGTCGGCGCGTCCCGCCATGGTGTCGACGGCAGCTGAGACTTCGGCGTCGAGGCCTTCGACGTCGACGTCGAAGTTCTTAACGATGTATTGGCGGAGCGCCGCCGAAACCCAGGCGTACATGCGTCGCGCCACCGGGCCGGGCAGGTCCGGGCGGCGGACGAGCGGCGCCTGGAATTGGTCGATGCGCTTGGATTCGGCAGCGAGATGCTCCATCAGATCGGTCGATAGCTCGGCCGAGTGGTTGTTGATGAGCGTGGTGATGACATCCTCGTTGCCGGTCTCGGCGAGCGCCTGGCTGACGACAGCGCCGATGTTGCTGCGGCTGGCGATGGCGAGCTGGTGCTGCAGGGTCCGGTAGCGCACGATCTCGACCAGGTCGGGATCCTGCAGCACGTGGCTTTCCATCAGGATCGGGTAGGCGAGCTCGATCGTGTCGTTGGCCAGCATCAGAACCAGCTCGCGGGGCGCGCCGGGCTTTTGCGCCAGCTGCTCGGCCAGGCGCATGCGCACCGACATTTCGATATCGCGGCTGAGGCGGCGCAAGATGTCGCCGATCAACGAGCGCTCGGTGTCGCTGAGTTCCGAGCCGCGATCTTCGAACAGCTGCCACAGGTCGCGGTAGAGTGTCTCCCGGCCAGCCGCGGACTTCTTTTCGGCGAGTTCGATGAGGCGTTCGGCCTCGGCCGTATTTCGAATACGCATTAAAGCGATACTCCCGATTCAACGGGCTATCCCTCAGGATAACCGCCGAGAGTTTAAGGCTCGGTAAAATTTCCGCGGCCTTTGTGAGGCTTTGCCGTGACTTATACGAGCCGGAATGCGCTATCCCGCTTTGCGACGCGGCGCCGGGATCAGGCGCAGTCGTCTCAGGCGAGCGGAAGCGTGACGGTAAAGCGGCTGCCGGCGCTCGTGCTTTCGTCGAGGGTCAGGTCGCCGCCCATGAGCTGGCAGAGCTGGCGCGACAGCGCGAGGCCGAGGCCGAGGCCCTCCTGCTGGCGGGTAAGCGCGGTATCGTGCGCCTTGCGGAACTTCTCGAACACGATCTCGCGCTTATCGGCGGGGATGCCGAGCCCGGTATCCCAAATCGTGATCCGGGCGCGCCCATCCACCTCGCGCACCTCGACCCCAATGGCGCCGCCATCGGGAGTGAATTTCACCGCGTTGCCGATCAGGTTGATCATGACCTGCAGCGCGCGGGTGGGATCGGCCAGGATCCTGGCGTCGCCGGCGTAGACGAGCGCCGAGATGTCCAGCTGCTTGCTCTCGGCGCGGGCCGCGATCATGGCGCGCGTGTCGGCGACGAGCTGGGCGATCGACACCGCTTCGGCGTCGATCCGCATGGTTTCGCGCGACATCTGGGCGGCGCTCAGGATGTCGTTGATCAACGTCAGAAGGTGACGGGCCGCCTTGCCGACATCCTCGACATAGGCTTGGTAGCGCGGCTGAAGCGGACCGAAGGTGCCGAGCTCCATGACTTCGGCGAAGCCGATGATGGCGTTCAGCGGCGTGCGCAATTCGTGCCCCATGGTGGCGAGGAACTCGCTTTTCGCCTGCGTTGCGGCCATCGCCCTGCGCCAAGCGAAATCGAGTTGCAGGTTCTTGTTGGTCAGTTCTTCCAATGCCTGCTCGAGCTCGCTGCGCGATTGCCGCGCCGCCGCCTCGGCGGCGTGATGCGCGGTGACGTCCGTCGCCGTGCCCCGATAGCCGACAAAATGGCCCGCGTCGCCGAATACCGGCACGCCGCTCAGGCGGAGCTTTCGCGTCGCGCCGAGCGGATCGTCGATCTCGAAGGCGGCATCGCGAAACGGGCGGCGCAGGCGCAGCGCGGCCAAAACCGGGTTCGGCTCATAGCCGACCGGCGTGAAGCGCCCGAGCTCGCCAAGGCGTTGGCCCCGGATCTGGCTTGGCGGCAGGCCAAGGGCTTCGGTAACGCGGTCCGACACGAAGGAGATGCGGCCCTCGACGTCGGTCTCCCAGACCCAGTCGGAACTCGCGCGAATGACGTCATGGAAACGTTGGCGTTCATGGCGAAGGATCGCCCGCGCCTCGGGATTGGCGGTGAGCAGCGAGAAGCTGCCGCTGACGGCGATCGTCGGGCCGCCTGGCGCCGACAGCGGGACGTGGCGGCCAGAATAGCTATCCGCCTTATCGTCGCCGCCCAGCGGTTCCTGGAAAACGACCGACTGGTTCGTCTCAACCACGCGCCGTACGATTTGCCGGTGCAGCGGCAGCAGGGCACGATCCTGCGTCAGGTTCAAATAGGCCGGGTTGGCGTAGATCAACTCGCCGTTCCGCCCCGCTATGTAGACGGGCGGCGCGTCGGCGAAGATCGCACTGAGGAAGGACGGCCCGAGTTGGAGCAGTTCGGCGAGCGACAAGCCCTCTCCGCTGGCGTGCCTGATGCCATTGTTGGCGGGATGGATTCGGATCAAGGTGGCTTCGCCGCGATCTGTCATAGGCTCGTACGCTTTTCGGCCGGGTTGCCGGGGTTTTGCTCAAGGGCCGCGACAGCAGCCTGATAGTCGTCCTCGCGCGCCCAGAAGCGAAGCACAGATTTCGCCTGTTGTGAAGTAATGCGATCGAAGAGCCTGAGAAGTTCCTGCAGCCGTTCGGGCGGGACGGTGACCTCTTGATCCTGGGATTCCCGACTGAGAAGAAAGATCACGCTGTAGCCGGCGCGCGTGAAGCCCGCCGCCTTGCAGGCCGCCGCCAAGGCTTCGCCACCCGGGTCGAAGACGATTCGTTGCACCGTCACGAGATCGACGCCGGAAAGCTCGGCGAGACCGGAAAGCGCCGCGCTGACGAAGCCGCGGCGCAAGTTCTGCACCACGAAGTCCTCGCTGAGCCGGCCGCGCCGGGCAAGCGAGCGGCTGAGCGTCTGAGCCTCGGAATCGGGAGCGTTCAAAACCGTGCGCGTGGTCTCCCTGATCGCCTCGTCGACCAGTTCGAGGGGAAGCTGGAACTTGGTCAGGATGGCCTGGCGGAGGCCGGCCGAGACCCACCAGAACATGCGGTGGGCCAGGACCGCCGGCAGATCGCCGCGGCGCAAGAGCGGCTCCTGAAAGCGATCGATGCGGCGTGACTCGGCCACCAGATACGCGAGCGCCTGTTGCGATATCGCCGCGTCTTTGTTGTTGATCAGCACCTCGATCACCGCCTCGTCTCCGTAATGCACCAGCGCGTCGGAAACGGCGGCCGAGAGGCCCGCTCGCGCTGCCACTGCCAGCCGGTGTTCGTGGCTGCGGTGACGGACGATCTCGATCAAGTCCTGGTCGTGCAGGAGGTGGCTGTGGCGAAGCAGGGGCTGGGCCACCTCGATGCTGTCGTTGGCGAGAAGGCGAACAAGCTCGCGCGGCGCGTCTTCCTTCGCCAGCCGCTCGGCGAGGCTGCGGCGCACGGTCATCTCCAGGTCGTGCAGCAGCTTGGCGAGAATGCCCTCCATCATGGCCCGCTCGCGGTCGGTCAGGCGATTTTCGGGCGACAGGAAGAGGTCGGTCATGTTCTCGAACAGCCGCGTACGGCTTTCCTGCGCGCGCTCACGCGCCAGGTCGAGCAATTCTTGGGCCGGGTCCGCTCCAAGTCCGGTCATCGAGATACCCCCTGCCGTGCCGTAGCGTCTTTCGGGTCGGAAGGCTTTCTCGCCACCGTGCCGGCAACTGGCCGCAAGCCGGATGCCGCGATGAAAGCCTTGACCCCATTCCCCTGGCGACGGGCACCAACTTCCAATCAGTTTACCGCAGTGACCAGTAAAAGAAAACAGAGTTAAAAAAGGGTTTTAAAGGAGACTGCGGAGAAAATAATCTGGCCGGCCCCAGCGCGTGCCTCCGGCCTTGGCCGGAGGCACGCGCCGCCCACTTCGGGGCCCCGGGCGGCGCGTTTCCATGACCGGGGCTGGATCGCCGCCGCGGCCGCTCGCGTCGCGGTCGGTAATATCCTTGCCTGGCATGCCGCATCATGGCAAAACAGCGGGCAGAGGGTTGGAATTCCCAAGAAACTTCAAGTAGAAGGTGGAGAGTGCCTAGACCTGTTCGCAAGGCGGTATTTCCCGTCGGCGGCCTCGGGACGCGATTTCTTCCGGCGACCAAATCAATGCCGAAGGAGATGTTGCCGATTGTCGACAAGCCGCTGATCCAGTATGCCGTGGAAGAGGCCCAGGCGGCCGGCATCGAGCAGTTCATCTTTGTCACCGGTCGCGGAAAGACGGCGATCGAGGATCACTTCGACAATTCCTTTGAGCTCGCCGACATGCTGCGGGCGCGGAAGCGCCACGATCTGATCGACGCGATCAACCATTGGTTGCCCGAAGCGGGACAGGTCGCCTATACGCGCCAGCAGGATCCCTTGGGTCTCGGCCATGCGGTCTGGTGTGCGCGAAATCTGATCGGCGACGAGCCCTTCGCGGTGCTGCTTGCCGACGACCTGATCCTCGGCGAGCCGCCGAGCCTCAAACAAATGCTCGATCGTTATGCCGATCTCGGCGGCAATATGGTGGCGGTGATGGACGTACCGCGCGAGGAGACGCGGAATTACGGCGTCCTCAAGATCGGCCGCGAGGATGGCGAGGTGGTCGAGGTGACCGGTCTGGTGGAGAAGCCCGATCCCGACGTCGCGCCCTCGACGCTCTCGGTCATCGGCCGCTATATTCTGCAGCCGGAGGTGTTCGCGTATCTCGGCCAAGGGCACTTCGGCACCGGCGGCGAAATCCAGCTCACCGACGCGTTGGCCAAGCTGATCGGCGGCGCGCCGTTCCACGGCTTCCGTTTTCGCGGCCGGCGCTTCGACTGCGGCAGCAAGATCGGCTTTATCGAGGCCAATATCGCGTTTGCGTTGGAGCACGAGGCGCTTGGCGAGAAGCTGCGTCCCTATCTCCGCGACCTGAGCCGCAACTTGTAGGGTCGACATGGACGTCGCGATGATCGGTTCCGGGTACGTCGGCTTGGTATCCGGCGCTTGCTTTTCCGAATTTGGCCACCGGGTGGTTTGCGTCGACAAGGATCATGGCCGGATTGCCGCGCTCGACAGCGGTAAGGTGCCGATCTACGAGCCCGGTTTGGGGGCGCTGATCGCGAGCAACGTCGAGGCGGGCCGGCTGCGATTCTCGACCGATCTGGCGGAATCGGTACGCGACGCGGACGCGATCTTTCTCGCCGTCGGAACGCCGTCGCGCCGCGGCGACGGCGAAGCCGACCTGAGCTTCCTCTTCGCGGCCGTACGCGAGGTGGCGGCGGCGCTGGTGCGGCCGACCCTGATCGTGACCAAATCCACGGTCCCAGTCGGGACCGGGCGGGACGTCAAGCGCCTGCTCGCCGAGGTTCGCGCCGATCTGGCTTGCGATATCGCCTCGAATCCGGAGTTTCTGCGCGAGGGCGCGGCGATCGAGGACTTCATGCGTCCCGACCGGGTCATTGTCGGCTGCGAAACGCAGCGGGCGCGGGACGTTCTGCGTGAACTCTACCGGCCGCTCTTCCTCATCGAAACGCCGGTGCTCTTCACCTCGCTGGAGACCGCGGAGCTAATCAAATACGCGGCCAATGCCTTTCTCGCCACCAAGGTCACCTTCATCAACGAGATCGCCAACCTGTGCGAAAAGGTCGGCGCCGACGTGCATCACGTCGCCCGCGGCATGGGGCTCGACCGGCGCATCGGCAACAAGTTCCTGCACCCCGGACCGGGCTATGGCGGCTCCTGTTTCCCCAAGGACACGCGGGCATTGGCGAGCGCGGCGCGGCGCGCCGGCGCGCCGATAAACATCGTCGAGACCGTGGTGGCGGGCAACGAGGCGCGCAAGCAGGCCATGGTGGAGAAGATCGTTGCGGCGGCGGGGGGCTCGGTCGCGGGTCTGACGCTCGCCGTGCTCGGCGTCACCTTCAAGCCCAACACGGACGACATGCGGGAAAGCCCGAGCCTCGCCATCCTGCCGGCCTTGCAGGCGGCGGGGGCGCGGATTCGCGCCTACGATCCCCACGGCATGACCGAGGCCAAGGCGCATTTCACCGACGTCACTTGGTGCCGGGATGCCTATGACGCGATGGATGGGGCGGCGGCGCTGATCATCCTGACCGAATGGAACCAGTTCCGCGCCCTCGATCTTAATCGTGCCAAGGCGCTTCTGCGCCAGCCCTTGATGGTCGATCTTCGCAACATCTACGAGCCCGACGAGATGGCGGCGGCCGGGTTCAGCTACCATTGCGTCGGCAGGCCGGCCGCCACGCGGCATCACGGGTGACGACCGCTGGGCATCGCTTTCATGCCAGCGTTCTCCGCGAATACGATGTCCGCGGGGTGGTCGGCGAAACGCTCGGTACGGCGGATGCGGAGGCGCTCGGGCGCGCTTTCGGCAGCCATGCTCTGGCCGCGGGCGTCGGTACCATGGCGGTCGGCTATGACGGGCGGCTTTCGTCGCCGGTGCTCGAAGCGGCGCTGATTCAAGGCCTGAGGGAGACGGGGATCGACGTCGTCCGCGTCGGCCGCGGCCCGACGCCGATGCTCTATTTCGCGACCTATCACCTCGGCCTCGGCGGTGGCGTCATGGTCACCGGCTCGCACAATCCGCCAAGCCACAACGGCTTCAAGATGATGCTGCGGGGTAAGCCGGTGTTCGGTGCCGAGATCCAGGCGCTCGGCGCGCGGGCCGCGCGCGGCGACTTTGCGAGAGGCGCCGGCGCCGTGCGAACGGTCGCGATCGAGACCGACTACGTCCGACGCCTGGTCAAGGACTACGACGGCGCACAGCCGCTCACCGTTGCCTGGGATGCCGGCAACGGTGCGACGGGGGCGGTGCTGAGGCAACTCGTCGCGACGCTTCCCGGACGCCATCTTCTGTTGAACGACGAGATCGACGGCACCTTTCCGGCGCACCATCCGGATCCGACAGTGGCGGAGAACCTCGTGCAGTTGCAGGAGGCGGTGCGCCGGGAGAGCTGCGATCTCGGCATTGCTTTCGATGGCGATGGCGATCGCATCGGCGTCATCGACGGCAGGGGGCGGATCGTCTGGGGCGATCAGTTGCTGGCGTTTCTCGCGCGCACGGTGCTCGCGGCCCGGCCCGGCGCCCCGATCATCGCCGATGTCAAGGCGAGCCAGGTGCTGTTCGACGAAATCGCCCGCCTCGGCGGCCGGCCTGTCATCTCCAAAAGCGGCCATTCCCCGATCAAGAGCAGGATGGCGGAGGAGAACAGCCCGTTGGCCGGCGAGATGAGCGGCCATATCTTTTTCGCCGACCGTTATTACGGCTACGATGACGCGCTCTACGCTGCGGTCCGTCTGCTCGGTTGGCTGGGTCGCGAGTGGCAAAGCCTGGCCGATCTTTATGACCGCCTGCCGAAGATGGCGAACACGCCCGAGATTCGCTTCGACTGTCCGGAAGAGCGGAAGTTTCAGGTGGTGCAGGAGGTGCGCGCCCGGCTCGAGGCGGCGGGCCGGGATATCCTCACCATCGACGGCGTACGGGTCACGACACCGGATGGCTGGTGGCTCTTGCGCGCTTCGAATACCCAGGCGGTTCTAGTGGCGCGCTGCGAGGCGGTGACGGCGTCCGGCCTCGCGCGGGTCAAGGCCGCGCTTTTCGCCGAGCTCGCCGGCAGCGGTTTACGGCCGCCGGTGGTTTAGCCGCCACCACATCAGCCGCAGGAAGGCAAGCGCCTGGACGCTGAGCATGAGGCCCAAGGCCCAAGAATAGGCGGCGGCCGGGTAGTGCCCAGCGGCGTCGGGCGCCCAAAGGCCGACGACCACGCCGATCAGCGATTGCACGGCGAAAGCGGAAAAGAAGATCAAAACATTGAGGCCGGTGGTCGAGCGGCCGCCCAGCTCCATCGGAAAATGCTGCGCGAGAACCGGAAAGCCGAGGCTGAGCGCGGACGACAGCAAGCCGAACAGGATCCAGGGCAGGTAGCCGGCCGCGTCGATCCGGACCGTCAGCGCCAGCTCCACCAGATAAAACAGAAACACCGTACCGCAGAGCACGTCGATCAGCTTGAAGCCAAAATGTGTCAGCCGGTCGGCGATCAGGCCCATGGTCAGATAGCCGACTGAGAGCGCCACCGCGAGGGCGAAAAGATGGGCCGCGACGACCTGCAGGTTGAATCCGCCGACGTCGCGGAACCACAAGCCGGCCCAGAGACCCTGAATCGCCATATAGGTGCCGGTGGCGAGGCAGATCGTCGGTGCCAGCCGGTGGAAGAGGGGGTCGGTGTAGATCGTGACGAGACCCCGCAACTGTTCGCGAAGCGGGCTCACGTCGCGGCTGCCCGGCTTCTCGGGCACCAGGCTGAACACCAGGCCGGCGATCACCAGCGCGGCGAACGTCATCAAGACAAACAACATGCGCCAAGATACGAAGTGGAGCAGGGCGCGTGTCGGCGCGGTGGCGGCAAAGACGCCGAGACTGCCGCCGGCGAGCAGGGAGCTGTTGGCGAGCGCCCAACGCTGGGGCGGCAGCCACAGCATGATGGCGCGGAATCCCGACATCAGCGAGCAGGACACGCCGAGACCGATGACCGCGCGGCCGAAGGCGAGCGTGTATTGGCCTTGGCCGAAGGAAAAGAGCAACGTCCCGATAGCGGCGGCGCAAAACATCGCCGGGAGCACTCGACGCGGGCCGAAGCGGTCGAGCAGGACGCCGAGCGGCAGCTGCATGCTTGCCGAGGTGAAGAAGAAAACCGCCGTGAGCAGACCGAGGTCGGGCGCCTTGAGGCCGACATCGGTCATCAGCTCCGGCGCGATGACTGCGTTGATGGTGCGGGCGTAAAAGGAAAAGAACTGGCCGAGCGCGAAAGGGACGAAGATGGTCAGGGCGAAGCGCAGGAATCCGACGCCGGCGTTGGCCGATCCGGGCTCTGCCGATGCCGTATTGGCCGGCGGTGTCGCGGCGGTGCGCATCCCGTTAGCGCCGCGAACCGCGGGCGGAAGGCGGAATTGGGTTGGCGAAGGCTATCGCTGGTCGCGGGCGCATGCACCGAATCGGCATCATGACGGCACCATTCCACCAAGCCGCGATGCCGTCAATCTGCCGCCCGGCCGTGGCCCGCTTTCGCCATGCGGATGCGTCTCCGCCGCAACAGCCGGCGGGAAAAATTGGCCCGCCGGGCAAATGTCTTGGAAATCCCGGCTGCGCGGCCCTAACTTAACATCTTCTATGTGTCGTGTCGGCCAGGCTGGTGCCGGACGTGCGTCTCCGGCGTGGCAAAGGAGTTGCAGGCCGCCCGTCGGCGGGTGAGCAGGCGTGTCGTCGACGCGCCGACAGTGGTAACGCGACAAGCCCTGACGGGGGAGCCGGGTTAAACGAAGAGGGCTTGCGTCCCTTTGCGGCTTGCCGGCGCCGCGCGCGCTGGCCAGCGCGAAGGGCGAAGCGGGTCCCACCGCTGTCGGGTGCTTGACACGATGCTGCATACGCAAGCCGTTTGGATGGAGAGTCGCTGGCGTTTCCTGCGCCGGCTTGCGCGCAAGGACGAGCTGTTCTTGTTGGCGCTCGCGGCCGCGACCGGCGCGCTGGTCGGCGGCGGCGTGGTGGTGCAGAAGGACCTCGCGTCGCTGGTGCAGCACCTCACGTTCGGCGTATCGATCGACCATCAGCCGGCATTGGCGACGCTTTACGGCTGGTGGCGGCCGCTCCTGGTGCCGATTCTGGGGGGACTTGCCTACGGCATCGCGGTTCACTTCATCCGGCGCTGGCATCCGCAGGAAATCATCGACGCCATCGAGGCCAACGCCTTGCACGGCGGGCGCATGTCCTTCGCGGACAGTCTGGTGATCATCGCCATGACCATCGCTTCGGTCGGGGTCGGCGCCTCGGTTGGTCTCGAGGCGTCCGTCGTTCAGATGGGTTCCGGGTTCTGTAGCTGGCTCGGCCAGTATATCCAGGTCAAGCGGTCCTCGCTCCGTACTATGGTGGGCTGTGGTGCCGCGGCGGCGATCGCCGCAGCCTTCAATGCGCCGCTCGCCGGCACGTTCTACGCCCTCGAGCTCGTGGTTGGCGGCTATGCGGTCACGGCGCTCGCCCCGGTGCTGATCGCGGCCGTGGTGGGAACTGTGGTCTCGCGCTCGATCCTCGGCTCGGCGCCGCTTTGGGCGGTGGCGCGCACGGCGCCCGGCGTCGCCAATACCGAATACCTGGTTTTCGTCGCCATCGGCGTGCTGGCGTCGGTGATGGGCATTCTGGTGATGCGCGTCGCCACGGTTTTCGAGGCCCTCTATCGGCGCTGGTCGGCGCCCCATTGGCTGCGGCCGGCCATCGGCGGCTGCGTCCTGGGGCTGACGGCGCTGTTTTTTCCGTCGGTTCTCGGCAGCGGCCATGGCGCGCTCGATGCCGTGGTCAACCAGCAATTCACCCTGCCTATTCTGATCGGGTTGGTTGGCGCGAAGGCGTTGGCCTCGGCGGTGAGCATCGGCTCCGGCTTTCGCGGCGGGCTGTTCAGCGGCTCGGTCTTTCTCGGCGGCTTGTTCGGCGGCGCGGTCGGCTGGCTGGCGGCACTGTTTCTGCCCGGCATTCCCTTCGACTACACCGCTTATGCGCTGGTCGGGATGGGCGCCGTGGCGACCGCCGTGGTCGGCGCGCCCCTCACCATGATCTTGCTCGTGCTCGAGACGACCTCGAACTATCCGGTCGCCATCGGGGTCATTGTCGGCGTGCTCGTCGCCTCGGCGGTGACGCGGCGCTGGTTCGGCTACTCCTTCTCGACTTGGCGCTTCCACCTTCGCGGCATGGATCTCCGCGGCTCCTCCGATATCGGCCGGCTGCGCGACCTCGCAGTGCGGGAGGTGCTTGACCGCAACGTTCTGCGCGTGCCTGCCGCGACCGATCTCGATACCTTGTGCAGCCTATTTCTTCTCGGCACCGCCAAGGTCGCCTTTATCGAGAATCCGGACGGCACCTTTGCCGGCATGGTGGACAGCGCCGAAGCCAACGCAGCGCTGATCGAAGGCGATCCCGAGCGCGGCACGGCCGGAAGCCTGGTCTCCGAACCGCCGCATTTCCTTACCGCCGACGAGGCGCTGCTTTCGGCCCTCGAGATGGTCGAATCGACCCGTTACGAGACCTTGCCGGTGGTGGTGTCGGTGGAGGAACCGCGGGTCATCGGCTGCATCCACAAGGCGGACGTGCTGCGACGCTACTTCGAGGAGCTCGACCGGATGCGGATCGAGGACCTTGGCGATGTCGATATCTTCAACATCTCGTCGCCACAGGAGCACAAAAAGCCCCCCCAGGCATGACGGCCCGGCGCTGGCAGCAGGTTTCGCGATCGCGGCCGGCTGCGCCCGGCTACTGACTCAGCTGCCGAACCTTTTGCCGAAGCTGGGCGATCAGCGTTCCGACATTGCCGCCGCCGCCCTCGATCACGGAGGCGAACTCCTGGCGCTGGGTAATCGCCATGCTGACGCCGTCCACAACCACGTCGGTGATGCGATAATGGCCGGGCGTGCCGCGCACCCGCCAGTTCACCTTGACCGGATGGCCGTTCGGCTGCTGGATCGTGCTCATGACAATCGTGTCGCCGGTCTCGGCTTGCGTGCCGGAAACCCGGATGCTCTCTTGGCTGTAGTGCGTCAGATTGATGGAGTAGGTCTTGACGATATATTCGGCGAACAGCTTCTGATATTCGGTGCGCTGCGCCGGCGTCGCCTGACGCCAGAACCGGCCGAGAACGAAGCGGCTGATCCCCGGCACGTCGAAATTGGCGAGAAACAGGCGACGGAACGCCGTCTCGCGCTGCTTGTCGGTCAATGTCGCGTTGGTCAGCGTGTGAATCGCCGTGTCGCCAAGGTTCTGGATGAACGCGCCGGCGCTGGGCTGGGCCGCGGCGCGGGCGGGCGCGGTGCCGAAAATGGCGAAAATGGCGGCGAATGCGATGAGGAAATAGCGGCGCACGATCATGGTCAATGCTCTACATGCGGTGAATGGGATTCCGAAAGCCCTGTAAGACGCTAGCGCGGCGGTAAGATCGACCCTCACGACAAGTCCGGTAAGTATAACGCAAAGATCACAGGACTTCGAGTGCGTCCGGGCCTGCGGCAACCGGCATCGCAGGCGGCGAAGCGCGCGGCCCTCCGAATATTCTACGAATGGTTGCCGTGCGGCCGATACTGCAATCAAAGATGTTGACGATTGGTTGCGGCGCGCGCCGGGGCCGCCGCGGGGGCTGGATTTTGCGGCGGAAATCGCGGGCGGTGGCCATTGCGGAATGGGGCGGCCAGGGCGTGGGCGCGCGCCTCGCGGCCTTCGGCGGCGGCGCGCCACGGCGCGGGTTGGCGGGCCCCGCCTGCTCCCCCCCAGCGCTTTGTTGCGCCCCCCCCCGTCTTTCATCAGAAACGGGTTTCCCGTGTCCGGCCCGTCCCCC
>OFHJ01000492.1_pt1 | contig 14992 bp, 12 predicted proteins | sample 1522001 | NCBI WGS metagenome assembly OFHJ01 (sample SAMEA2464838, study PRJEB22497) | soil metagenome | biome: Grassland; feature: Farmland; material: Clay | place: Australia | collected 2013-02-01 | depth 1.2 m | reverse complement strand
CACGAGGACGCCCTTCTTGTAGAGGATGTCGTCTGCCTCGGGGGTCGTCGGGCCGTTCGCACACTCCGCGCTGATCTTGGCCTTGATGCGGGGTGCGTTCTCCGAGGTGATCTGGTTCTCCAGGGCCGCGGGGGACAGGATGTCCACGGCGAGCTCGAGGAGCTCCTCGTTCGAGACCTTCTTCGTGCCGGGGAAGCCGACGACGGAGCCGGTCTTCTGCTTGTACACGAGGACCTCCTTGGGGTCGAAGCCCTTCTCGCTGTAGATGCCGCCCTTGCTGTCGGAGACGGCGACGATCTTCGCGCCGTACTCGTCCTGCATCAGGCGCGCGTAGTGGTATCCGGCGTTGCCGAATCCCTGGACCGCGACTGTGGCGCCCTTCAGGTTCAGCTTGATCTTCTTCGCGGCCTCGCGCGCCTCCTCGGGCAGGCCGGCGAGGAGCGGGCCGCCTCGTGGTACCGGGCCCGGGGGTTCCGGATCGTGGACCGCAACTGGCAGACCCCGGGCGGCGAGATCGACCTGGGCGGCCTGCATGGCCGCCGCAATGACCGCCGGGCTCAAGCCGTAGCCGGCAAGGCGTGCCGGATCGAGCCACACGCGCACGGCGCGCGCGGCGGCACCTTGGACCCAGCTCTTGCCAACGCCGGGCACGTTGCGCAGCTGTTCCAGGATATGGAATGCCACGCCGCGCAACGCATCGGGCGTCGCCGTCGCCGAACTCAGCGTCAGGGTCAGGATCGGCACGTCGTACAGACTGAGCAGCTGGATCAGCGGCGGCGACGTACCCGGCGGAATGCGATTGAGGTTGCTGTTGACCTGGTTATAGACCTTGACCAGGCTGCGCTCCTCGTCCTGGCCGACGAGAAAACGCACCGTCACCACGGCAACGTCGTCCTGCGCCACGCCATAGGTGTGGTCGACCCCGGGCAACGAGCCGAGAAGCGCCTCGAGCGGGCGCACCACCTGATTCAGCATTTCCTTGGCGTTACTGCCCGGCCGCTCGACGGTGATGTTGACCACCGGCACGACGATGTCCGGGTTGTAGGTGCGCGGCGTAAGCGTAATGGCGAGCAGCCCGAAGAGGGTGGTCGCCAAAATGATCAGCGGCGTCAGCTTGGAATGCAGAAAGGCATGGGCAAACTTGCCCGCGATATTCAGCTTGGGTCGGGCAAGCGGATCAGCCACGGCGCGGTCCCGCGCCCCCAGAAGCCGGCGCCAGGGCTTGCGGCGCGACCGGGCTGTCGTTCGCAAGATCGGCGGACGGCGCCGCGACCACCGTCTCGCCCGCGGTTAAGCCCGCGACGATCTCGACCCGCCCGTCGCGGTCTTGGCCGGTGCGGACAAGGCGGAAATGCGTATGATGGTCTTTGTCGACGACAAAGACGCCGACTAGGCCAGCGCGGCGCGTCACCGCCGTCGCCGGCACGGCCAGCGCCGAAAAGGTTCCAAGGGTGAGGTGAAGCTCCGCATAGGCGCCGAAGGGCGCCGCGGCCGCACCTTGTAGCCGAAGCTTGACCAGATGGGTGCGGGTCTTCGGATCGGCGGCGGCGACGACGCTGGCTACCACCGCCGATCGGGTCGCGCCGTCGATCGTCACCTCGGCCTTCTCGCCGACCTTGAGCGCGCCATAGGTCGCCGGGCCGACATGGGCGCGGATTTCCGGCGTGCCGCTCGCGATCACGAACAGGCTCTGGCCGGGGGCCGCGAAATCGCCGACCCAAACGTTCTTCTCGGCGACGATGCCGGCGAAGGGGGCGCGGATTTCCGCGTATTCGAGATTGCTTTTCGCCGTGGCAATGGCGGCAGCGGCCATCGCGACCTCGGACCGGGCGGCGACGAAGCGGCGCTCGGCCGCTTCGTATTGTTGCGCCGAGGCGGCATGGGCGCGATAGAGGGCACTGTAGCGGCGTTCGTCGGCGGCGGCTTCCTTCAGCGTCGCAGCCGCCGTCGCGGCGCGGGCTTTTGCGTCGGCGAGCTGGCTGCGGGCGTCCGTGGCGCCGACTTCGGCCAAAAGCGTGCCCGGCGCGACTTGCGCGCCGGCGTCGACCGCAACGCGGGTCACCCAGCCGCCGGCGCGCGAGGCGAGCGTGGCGGTATCCACCGCGCTCACGGTAGCCGGAACAGTCACCACCTTCGGCCAAGCGAACGCGGCCGCCGTGACCACCTGGACCGGGCGCGCCACCGCAGCGGCGGTTTTCTCCGCCTTGTCATGACAGCCGGCCAAGAGAAGCGCCGACAGCACGAGGATCAGACTTGAAGGCAGAAGACTTGAAGGCAGAAGAAAGTACGCGCGGCGCATTTTGCCGACCTCATCAGCTGATGGCAAAACCGCAAAGACCGGCCCCGCTGGGGCGGTCACGGCAACGGCAAGTACATGCACCTCTAGCGCGTATTCTGCAATCTAGGCTTTCCCTTAGGGATTTCCCGCATAGGAGGGCCGGCGTGGCGCGCGTAAGAGGAAGGCTTGACAACATTACCGTCCCCGCTTCATATTTTTATTATTCAATCATTCAATTAATTGATTGAACATATTGCCGTGGAGGATCGATGTCAAGCTCTCTCGCCCGGCAAGCGCTCTTCGCGGAGTTCGCCTCCGTGGCCGAGGCCCTGGCTCATGGCCACCGGCTCATGCTGCTCGAATTGCTCGCCCAGGGAGAGCGCGACGTGCAGCATCTCGCCGCGCTCACCGGCCTTCCGGGCGCCAGCGTGTCGCAGCATTTGCAGCGATTGAAGGCCGGCGGCTTGGTGACGGCGCGGCGCGACGGGCGGCGGCAGATCTATCGCCTGAGCAACGATCGCGTGGCCGATCTGGTGAGCGATCTGGAGCGGGTCGCCGAATCCAGCCTCGCCAGTATCGGCAAGACGGTCGACGACGCGCGGCGGGCGACCGACGAGCTGCCGGCGATCTCGGCCGCCGACCTCGCCCGCTTGCTCGATGCCGGCAAGGTCGAGATCGTCGACGTGCGGCCCGAGGAGGAATACGCCGCAGCGCATATTCCGGGCGCGCGCAACCTGCCCTTCGAGGCGATCGAGACCGCTAGCTTCGTCTTGCCGCGCGATCGCAGCATCATCGTCTATTGCCGCGGCCCCTATTGCGACCTCACTTTCGAGGCGGTGCGCCGGCTGCACCGTCTCGGCTATGACGTGCGGCGACTGGAGGGCGGCGTGCCCGAATGGCGCCGCGCCGGCCTGTCGCTCGAAAGCGGCCGCGCCGCCGCGCCGGCGCCGTCCCCGGCCGGCTGAACGGCCGCGCCGGCGCGCCCGCCGCTAAGGGGGTGCCATGTACGCCTATAGCCTCTCGGGCTTTGTCGTCGGAGCGCTGATCGGCATGACCGGGGTCGGCGGCGGATCGATCATGACCCCGCTCCTGATCCTGGCCTTCGGCCTCCATCCCGCGACCGCCGTCGGCACCGACCTGCTCTATGCCTTCGTCACCAAGGCCTTCGGCACCCTGGCGCATGGCTACCGCCGGGATATCGACTGGCGCATCGTCGGCCGTCTCGCGCTCGGCAGCGTGCCGATGACGGCGCTCGCCATCACCGTCCTCTCGCGCATCGACTTGAGGGCCGAGCTCGCCGACCAGGTGATTGCCGCCGTCCTCGGCGCCGTCCTCGTGATCACCGCCTTGACCCTGCTTTTTCGCGACCGGCTGTTGCGCACCTACCGCCATGTCGTGCCGGACCTCAGCCCGCGCACCACCGCCGTCGCCACGGTGATGACCGGCGGCGTGCTCGGGGTACTGGTCGCGATTTCCTCGGTCGGAGCCGGCGCCATCGGCATGATCGCCCTGCTCCTGCTCTACCCGGAACGGCCGCTGGTGCGGCTCATCGGCTCCGATATCGCCCATGCGGTGCCGCTCATCCTGGTCGCAGGCGTCGGCCACTGGTTGATCGGCTCGATCGATATGGCGATCCTCGGTTCGCTTTTGCTCGGCTCCATTCCCGGCATCGCCCTCGGCAGCTTCGCCGCCGGCCGCGTGCCGGAGCGGGTGCTTCGCCTCACCTTGGCCACGGTGCTATTCGCCGTCGGCGGTCGGCTCATGCTCTGGACCGCCGCCTGAGAGGCGCGCAAAGCGCCAATGCATGATTTTCGAAATCATGCACCAAGTCGCGGCAACAGCGCACGGATACGATTTCGGGCCGATGCGACCCAAAATCGTCGTGCGCTAAAGATGGCGCGCGATCACCATGCGCTGGACCTCGCTCGTGCCCTCGTAGATCTGGAAAACGCGCGCGTCGCGATACAACTTCTCGACCGGAAAGTCGCTTAGATAGCCGTAGCCGCCGTGAATCTGAATTGCGTCCGAGGTAACCTGTTCCGCCACCTCGGAGGCGTAAAGCTTCGCCATCGACGCCTCCCTGAGGCAGGACGCCCCGGAATCCCTGAGCCGCGCCGCATGCAGCATCATCTGCGTCGCGGTCTCGACCTTGGTCGCCATGTCGGCGAGGCGAAACTGAACCGCCTGATGCTCGATGATCGGCTTGCCGAAGGCCTCGCGCTCGCGGCCATAGCGGAGCGCGTGATCGAGCGCGGCGCGGGCGACGCCGACCGCCTGGGCAGCGACCGCGATCCTCCCGCCGTTGAGAAAGGAAAGTGCGATCTTATAACCGCCACCCACTTCGCCCAACACGTCTTCGGCCGGAATCTCCATATCCTCGAGCGCGATCTGACAGGTATCGCAATTGCGGTGTCCGAGCTTGTCCTCGCGCCGCGCCACGCGGTAGCCGGGATTGTCGGTCGCGGTGACGAAACAGGTGATGCCGCGGCGCCCGGCGGCGGGATCGGTCACGGCCAGGATCATCGCGACATGGGCGCTTTCGCCGGAGGTAATGAACTGCTTCACGCCGTTCAGGACATAGCGATCGCCCCGACGCACCGCCCGGGTCCGAATCGCGCCCGCGTCCGACCCGACCTCGGGCTCGGTGAGCAGGAAGGCGCCGAACCGCGTGCCTTGCGCCAGCGGCCGCAACAGGCGCTCCTTCTGCGCCGCCGTGCCGTACTCCTGCAGCGCGGCGCAGACCGGCGAATTGTGCACGTTCATCATGTTGCAGATGCCGGCGTCGGCGGCAGCGATCTCCACCGTCGCCAAGACATAAGCGACGAAATCGGCGCCAGCGCCGCCCCAGGCTGGATCGACGCAAGCCCCCATCAGGCCGAGCTCACCGAGCTCAGCCAAGAGATGCCGCGGCACCACATGCTGGCGTTCCCATTCCGCGACGTGAGGCGCGATCTTCTCGCGCGCGAAATGCCGCGCCGTGTCGCGGATCAGGTTCTGCTCATCGGTGAAAAACATGAGATGCGCCCGCCCTGCCCAAAACGGCCAACCGGGAACGATCCTGAAGAGACCTTTTCCGGGCGTCAACCGCGCGGCCTGCCGCCGCCCGTTGCGGCAGGCCGGCGCGAAGCGGTTGACACCCCGCCCACCCTGTCGTCGACTGGCGCCGCGTCGGGGACGGCACCGGCGAGCCCGCGCGCGATCCTTGGGAGATTTCGATGAACGACGGCGCCTTGGTGCTTTTTTCCGGCGGCCAGGATTCGACCACCTGTCTCGCCTGGGCGCTGGAGCGCTTCGAACGGGTCGAAACCGTCGGCTTCGATTACGGCCAGCGCCATCGCATCGAACTCGATTGCCGACGTGCCCTCCGGGCCGGCGTTACGGACCTCAAGACCACGTGGGCGGCCCGGCTTGGCGCGGACCACACAATCGCGCTCCCGGCGTTCGGCCAGATTTCCCACACCGCGCTCACCCGCGAGACGGCGATCGAGATCGGCGACAGCGGCCTGCCCAACACTTTCGTGCCGGGGCGGAACCTGATCTTTCTCACCTTCGCCGCGGCGCTCGCCTACCAGCGCGGGCTGAAACATATCGTCGGCGGCATGTGCGAGACCGATTATTCCGGCTACCCCGATTGCCGCGACGACACCATCAAGGCGATGCAGGTCGCGCTCAATCTCGGCATGGAGCGCCGCTTCGTGCTCGACACCCCCTTGATGTGGATCGACAAGGCGGCAACCTGGCGGTTCGCGGAGGATCTCGGCGGCGCTGCGCTGGTCGGGCTCATCGTCGAGGAAAGCCACACCTGCTACCTCGGCGAACGCGGCAAGCGCCACGATTGGGGCCATGGCTGCGGCACCTGCCCCGCCTGCGCGCTCCGCGCCGACGGCTATCGCCGCTACCGCGACCTGCCGCCGGCGTGACCGACGCGCCATGCCACTGGCCATTCCGCTGGCCGTGGGGCCCGGCCTCATTCTATCCTTGATGCCAGTACGGTCGGGCCACCCCGGCCGAAAAAGACAAGAATCGGGGGCGGAATCCGATGGCCGAGCAAGCCGATGTCATCGTGATCGGCGCCGGGATCGCGGGGCTGGTGGCAGCACACGAACTCGCCGCCGCTGGCAAGCGGGTTCTGATTGTCGACCAGGAAGGGCCGCAGAGCCTTGGCGGCCAGGCTTTCTGGTCCTTCGGCGGCCTGTTCTTCGTGAACTCGCCAGAGCAGCGGCGCTTGCGGATACGCGATTCCTACGATCTCGCGCTCCAGGACTGGCTCGGCACCGCCGGTTTCGACCGGCCTGAGGACGCTTGGCCGCGGCGCTGGGCGGAAGCCTATGTCGCCTTCGCCGCCGGCGAGAAACGGGCCTGGCTGCGCGGTCTCGGGCTTCGCCTCTTTCCCCTCGTCGGCTGGGCCGAGCGCGGCGGCTATGGCGCCATCGGCCATGGCAATTCGGTGCCGCGCTTCCATGTCGCCTGGGGCACCGGGCCGGCGGTGGTTGCGCTTTTCGCCAAGCCGGTCAAGGCGGCGGAGGCCGCCGGCCGCGTTGGCTTCAAGTTCCACCACCGCGTCGATGCCCTCACACAAAGCAACGGCGCGGTGGACGGCGTCCAGGGCGCGGTGCTCGCGGCCAGCGACGTGCCGCGCGGGGCACCGAGCCCGCGCGAGGTTGTCGGCGATTTCACCTTCAAGGCACAGGCGGTGATCGTTGCCGCGGGCGGCATCGGCGGCAACCACGAACTGGTGCGGCAAAACTGGCCGGCACGCCTCGGCACGCCGCCCCGGCACATGGTCACCGGCGTGCCGGCGCATGTCGACGGCCGCATGATGGCGATCTCGGAGGCGGCCGGCGCGCGCCTCATCAACCGCGACCGCATGTGGCACTACGTCGAGGGCCTGCACAACTGGAACCCGATCTGGCCCGGCCACGGCATCCGCATCCTGGCCGGTCCTTCGGCGCTCTGGTTCGACGCCCTGGGCCGCCGGCTGCCGGGTCCGCTATGGCCCGGATTCGATACCCTCGGCACGCTCGAACACTTGATTCGGAGCGGCCACGACCATTCCTGGTTCGTCCTCAACCAGAGCATCATCCGTAAGGAGTTCGCGCTTTCCGGCTCGGAGCAGAACCCGGACCTCACCAACAAAGATTGGCGCCTGGTGTTGCGCCGCGCGCTCGGCAAGAAGGCGCCGGGGCCGATCGAGGCGTTTAAGGAAAAGGGCGTCGATTTCGTCGTGCGCGATAATCTCGCGGATCTCGTCCGCGGCATGAAGGCGCTGAACGGCGAGGCGCTGCTCGACGCCGAGCGGCTCCGGCGCGAAATCGAAGCCCGCGACCGTGAGATCGACAACCCCTATGGCAAGGACATGCAGATCGCGGCGGTGCACCAAGGCCGGCGCTATCTCGCCGACCGGCTGGTCCGCATCGCCGCGCCGCACCGCATCCTCGACCCGAAGCAAGGGCCGCTAATCGCCGTCCGCCTCAACATCCTAACGCGCAAGACCTTGGGCGGCCTCGAAACCGATCTCGAAGGCCGGGTCTTCGGCGCCGACGGCGAAATCATTCCCGGCCTTTATGCGGTCGGCGAGGCCGCCGGCTTCGGCGGCGGCGGCATGCACGGCTACCGGGCGCTCGAAGGCACCTTCCTCGGCGGCTGTCTCTTCTCCGGCCGCAACGCCGGCCGCGCCCTGGCCAAGGCGGCGATCTAGGACGCCGTCACTTGACCTTGCCGATTGCGCCGTCGTCGGCCCCGGACTCTCCTCGGCGATGTCGCGCCGATAATCGACCGGCGTCGGAATAGCCGACGCCGGTCCAGACCTCGGGCAGGACCGCAGGCGCCAGTTCGCCGATCAGGCGCGCTTGTAAAGGCCCATCAAGGTCGCCTTTTCCAGCGTGTTGAAGTGAAGCATGAACCCGACCACCGCCGGCATGGTCTCGGCCGTGATCTGCAAGGCCGGTTCCTTCACGGCGAAAATGGTGAAGAGGTAGCGGTGCGGATGATCGCCCTGCGGCGGGCAAGGGCCGCCATAGCCCGGCGTGCCGTAATCGGTGCGGGTCTGAAGCGAGCCCTTGGGCATCGCCCCGCTCGCCGGATTGCCGGCGTCGAGCGCAAGCTCGGTGACGTCGGGTGGAATATTCGCCACTAGCCAGTGCCAGAAGCCGCTCCCGGTCGGCGCATCCGGATCGTAGCAGGTGAGTGCGAAGCTCTTGGTGCCGGCCGGCGCGCCCGACCACTTAAGGTGCGGCGACTTGTTGCCGCCGGCGCAGCCGAAGCCGAAATTCGCCGACAGGATGTGATCGGACGCGAGGTAGTCGCCGTCTTTGAAGCTGTTGCTCACGAGCGTCAGCGCCATTCTTTCCTCCTGAATGCCATCTGCCATTGTCTTGGCGGTGCGCCTATGGTCGGGCAGGGCGCATATAAAATGCAACGGACAATTTCGCGCGGCCGCCGTATCGCCGCCGCGGGCGGTGAAATCGACAGGCGCGGCGCGGCTGTGCTAAGCTCGCGGCCGTTCCGGCGCGACTAGGGAGGCGCTCATGTCCTACGACCTGAAACAGTTCATTGCGGATGCCCGCGCCGCGCTCAAGGCCGATCCGGGCCCGGCCGGCCGCGAGCAGGTTCGCCGCGCGCTGGAACGGCTGCTGCAGGACAAGGATTTCCTCGCCACGCAATGCGCCGAGACGACGCCGCCCGGCCTCTACCGCCTATACGAAGACCCCGAGCTCGGGTTTCAGGTTCTCGCCCATTTCAACAAGAGCGCCCGCGTCTCGCCGCCGCACGATCATGGCCGCTCCTGGGCCATCTACGGCCAGGCCACGCTTTACACCGACATGACCGAGTGGGAACGCACTGACGACGGCACCGATCCGAAGAAGGCCGTGCTCGAGGTGAAGCGCCGCTACCGCCTGACGCCGGGACACGCCGGCATCTTCCAGAACGGCGATATCCATTCCATCGACTATCCCGAGAGCGCCCGCTTCATCCGCGTCACCGGCGCCAATCTCGACGAGATCGACCGCGTCAAGTTCGATCCGACGAGCGGCAAGATAACCCGCATGACGCGCCAGCAAGCGACCTGACGCGGGTTCGGGGACGGGTACGCATGACGGACGTGACGGACATGACGAAGGTTTCCGCCGCAACGCTCAAAGCCATGATCGGCGACGGCGGCGAGCTTGCGCTTCTCGACCTGCGGGAGGAACTGACCTTCTCGCAATCCCATCTCCTGCACGCCCGGTCGCTGCCCTTGAGCCGGCTCGAGCTTCGTCTGCCGCTCTTGGTGCCGCGGCTTGGCACCCGCATCGTCCTGATCGACGATGGCGACGGTCTGGCGGTGCGCGCGGCGCCGCTTTTCGCGCGGTACGGCTATCGCGACGTCGCGGTGCTGGATGGCGGCAACCCGGCCTGGGCGGACGCCGGATTTCCGCTCTTCTCCGGCGTCCACGTGCCAAGCAAGGCCTTCGGCGAGGTGGTCGAGCACGCCAGCGGCACGCCGAGCATCGATGCCGCCGAGTTGAAGCGCATGATCGACGCCGGCGAGGATCTCGTCGTGCTCGACAGTCGGCCCTTCGACGAATTCACGCGGGTTTCGATCCCGACCGCGACCGACGTGCCGGGCGCCGAGCTCGTGCTCCGGGCCGGCGATCTCGTGCCCTCGCCGAGGACCACCGTGGTGGTGAACTGCGCCGGCCGGACGCGCAGCATCATCGGCGCGCAGTCGCTGATCAACGCCGGCCTAGCGAACAAGGTGGTGGCGCTCCGGAACGGCACCATGGGCTGGACCCTAGCCGGTTTTACCCCCGATCACGGCCAAGACCGGCGCGCGCCCGCAGGGTCGCCGTCGCCGCGGGCGCTGACCTGGGCCAAGGCCGCCGCGATAGCGCTCGCCGAACGCACGGCGGTGCCGCAGGTCGATCTCGAGACGTTGGCCCGCTTCCGCGCCGAAAGCGCGACACGAAGCCTCTATGTCTTCGACGTGCGCGATCCCCGCGACTACGCGGCCGGGCATCTCGCGGGCGCGCTCTCGGCTCCGGGCGGCCAGTTGATTCAGGCGACCGACTACTACGTCGGCACGCTCAACGCGCGGATTGTCCTCGTCGACGATCTCGAGGTGCGCGCGCTGACCACCGCCTCCTGGCTGCGGCAGATGGGCAGGCACGACGTGTTCGTTTTAGTCGCGGCCGGCAACGAGACGGGCACCGGGGCACCGCCGCCACTCGGCTATGCGCCGCGACCGGAAAGCCGCGTCGATGCCGGCGCCCTCGCCGCGCTCGTCGCGCAACAGGCGGCGACGGTAATCGATCTCTCCTTGAGCCCCGACTACCGCCGGGGCCACATCCCGGGCGCCTGGTTCGCGATCCGCGCCCGGCTCGGGCGCGCCTGGCCGAAGATCGCCCCGACGGGAACCGTGGTCCTGACCTCGGAAGACGGCATTCTCGCCAATCTCGCGCTGGCCGAGGCCAAGGCGCTCGGCCCAGGCGAGGTCCGATACCTCGAAGGCGGCAACGCCGCCTGGACGGCATCCAGCCGCGCCCTGACTGGCGACGATCCGCGCCTGGCCGACGAGCCCTTGGACGTCTGGCTCAAGCCCTATGAGCGGAGCGCCGGCCAGCAGGCGGCGATGAACGAATATCTCTCCTGGGAGGTGGACCTGCTCCGCCGCGTCGCGGAAGACGGCAGCTGCCGCTTCGCGCCGCTTGCCGCGCCGGAATAGGCCTTATCGGTGCCTCCATGCCCCGGAACCAACGTGCGATGATTTTGGTTCGATTCGAGCCCAAAATCGTGTCCGCGCGTTAGTCTGGCACGCCCGCCTTTCGCAGCGCGTCGGCATGGCGCTCCTGATCGGCGGCGACCGTGTAGCGAAGCCGCTCCACGTAGGTCGCGACGGTGAAAGCGGGATCGACGCGCAGCACCGCCGCCACCGCCGCCTTGGCTTCCGCCGCCTTGCCGAGCGCCGCGTAGCAAGCCGCCATATCGGCGAGATGCTCGGCCCGGGGATGGGCGATCTGCTTGTAGGCCTCGATCGCCTCCTCGTAACGGCCGAGAACGAGCAGCGCCCGCCCCAGGAGATGGGCCCACGCGTGGGCCTCGTAGGGATCGAGGCGAACCGCCATCTCCAGCATCTTCACGCCCTCCTCCGCCCGGCCAAGCCAGGTCAGAAGCTCCCCGCGCTGCGCCACCAGCCGCGAATCGTTGGGGTTGAGGCGATAAGCGCGATCCTGATGCAGCTTGGCCTTTTCCCAGTCGCGCTCGTACATCGTTACTTCGCAGAGGATCCGGTTCGCCTCGACGTCGTTCTGGTCGATGCGGTAGGCGGTCTCTACTTCCTTTAACGATTCCTCCCACAACTGGTCCGGCACGTCGGTAAAGCCGCGGGCCATCGCCTGCCCAAGCGTGCACGCCTTCCAGGCATGAGCCGGCGCGAAATTGGGATCGAGCGCGATCGCCTTTTGCAAGAGATCGAGCGCCTTGGCGTTATCCTCTCTGGTGAACTTGTGATGATGAATCTTCGCCGACAGCACCAGATCGTAGGCCGCCATGTCCTCGGGCGGCTTGCGCGTCAACTGCTGAACCAGGGCCGATTCGACGCGGCCCGGCAAAATCGCGACGATCGAGCCGCAAAGCTCGTCCTGGAGCTCGAAGATGTCCGAAAGCTCGCGATCGTAGCGCTCGGCCCAGATATGCTCGCCAGTCGCGGCGTCGATCACCTGCACCGTGACCCGCACCCGGTTGCCGGCCTTGCGCACACTGCCCTCGACGACGTACTTGACCCCAAGATCGCGGCCAACCTGGGTCACGTTCACCGCCTTGTCCTTGTAGACGAAGGTGGAGTTGCGCGCGATGACGATGAGGTTCGGGAACCGCGAAAGCGCGGTGATGATATCCTCGGTGATACCGTCGGCAAAGAAGCCCTGCTCCGGATCGGTCGACATATTGGCGAAGGGCAGCACCGCGATCGAGGGCCTCTCCGCCGCCGTCGGCCGCCGTTCGCCCCCGGTCCGCACCGCTCCGCCGTCCGCGCCGGCCTCGGTCGCCTCGACGTGGAAGACCGCGACCGGTTCGTCGATGTTCTTCAGGTGCTGCATGCCACCATCGATGAACAGCACCTGGAGCTTGCGCTTGACCTCCTCATAGACCTTGCGCGAGAGACAGATGCCCCCGGGCTTGGCCAGGGCCTCAAGCCGCGCCGCCACGTTGACCCCATCGCCGTAAAGGTTGTCGCCGTCGATGATGACGTCGCCGATATTGATGCCGACGCGGAACTGCATCGGCGGCCGGTCCGCGAAATGCGTGTTGCGCTCGGCGAGGAGCTTTTGGAATTCGAGCGCGGACATCATGGCGTCGAGCGGGCTCGCGAACTCGACGATGACCGAATCCCCGGCGCCGCCAAAAATCCGCCCGTGATGGGCGCGAACGCTGTCGTCGATGATGGCGCGGCACGATTTCAGGGCCGCCAGCGTCGCAACCTCGTCCTCGCCCATCATGCGGCTGAACGAAACCACATCGGCGGCAAGAATGGTCGTGAGCTTGCGCTCGATCGAAGACATCGCGACAGCCTCCAAGGTCGGGCCCGAGGGCAGGCTCGCGCCGGCACCCGCCAAGGCCATATTATACCAACTCGACCGAATTCGGCGCGCTCACGCATCTTCATCTTTCCGTGATCCCCGGCCCGCGGCCGCGGCTTGTCGCGCTGGGGGAGCATGGTATCCTGCCGGCAACGCGCCGCCGGGGCGCGAGACGTCGAAATCGGGAGGACCACATGTCGGCAGACAAGGTCGCGCAGGCGGCAGATTGGCTTTTCGCGGCGCGTCGCGAGCAGCAACGCTTCGCGGCGCTGCCAGCCGCTTTGCACCCGGCCGACGACAAGGAAGCCTATGCCATGCAGGCGGCCTTGCAGCACCTCCTTCAAGCCGCGCAAGGGCCGCTCGCCGGCGGCAAGATCGCCCTCACCACGCCGCAGATGCAGAAGCTGCTCGGCTACGACCGGCCGATCGCCGGCGGCCTTCTCGCCAAGACCATCCATCGCGGCTTTGTTGAGCTTCCGGCCACGGCGTTCCTTCACCCCGGCGTCGAGTGCGAGGTCGCAGTCGAGCTCGCCCAGCCGCTCGGCAAGACCGGCGCGCCTCACACGGCGGAGAGCGTCGCCGGCGCGGTCGCGGCCTGCATGGCGGCGATCGAGCTGGTCGACGACCGGGCGGCGGATTACGCCAACATCGATGCCTCGACCTTGATCGCCGACAACGCCTTCAACCACGGCAGCGTGTTCGGCCACCCGGTCCGCGCCTGGCGCGAGCTGGATCTGCCGGCGGCGCGCGGCGTGATCCGGATCAATGGACGCGAAGTCGGCCACGGCAAGGGCGGCGACGTCATGGGCGGCCATCCTTTCGCTGCTCTGGCCTGGCTCGCCAACCACGCCGCCGCCTTTGGCTACGACCTCGCGGCGGGCGACGTGGTCCTGACCGGAAGCCTGGTGGAGACGCAATGGGCGGCACAAGGCCAAACCGTCGAAATCGAAATCGAGGGGCTCGGCACGGCCGGCATCCGCTTCGTCTGAAGCCACGCCCCCAAGCACTTCAATCCAGGGAGCAAGATCGTGCGCAATTTCATGCCGGAGACCTTGACCGAGGCGGTGGTGGCGCGGCTTTCGGGCTGCGACAATCCCCGGCTCATGGCGGTGATGACCGGCCTCGTCCGCCACCTGCATGCCTTCGTGCGCGAGGTGAACCTGACCGAGGCGGAATGGTTCGAGGGCATCCAGTTCCTCACCGCGACGGGACAGAAATGCGACGCCGATCGGCAGGAGTTCATCCTGCTCTCCGACGTTCTTGGCGTTTCGATGATGGTCGACGCCCTGAACCACGGCAAGCCGTCGGGCGCGACCGAATCGACCGTGCTCGGCCCGTTTTATATTCCGGGCGCCCCCGAGCTTGCAATCGGCGCCGACATCGCCCATGGTTCGCTGGGCGCGCCAGCCGAGATTTCCGGCCGCGTGCTCGACCGCGACGGCAGGCCGATCGCGGGCGCCGTGCTCGACGTCTGGCAGACCGCGACGAACGGCCTCTATAGCATCCAGGACCCGGAACAGGACCGCTATAACCTGCGCGGCCGTTTCCGCACCGGCGGCGACGGGCGCTATGCCTTCCGCACCGTCAAGCCGGTGAGCTATCCGGTGCCGACCGATGGCCCGGTGGGGCGGATTTTGGACGCCATGGGGCGCCACCCGCACCGTCCCGCCCATATCCATTTCATTGTCTCGGCGCCGGGCTACGAGACCCTTACCACCCATCTCTTCGCAGACGGCGATCCCTATCTCGATTCCGACGTGGTCTTCGCCGTGAAAAACTCGCTGGTGGTCGATTTCGCGCCGACGGGCGACGGCAAGGGCCTCGCCGCCGCTTACGACTTCCGCCTAGCGCCAAGCGCCTGACGGGCGATCGGCACCGTCAGGCGCGATAGAGCGCTTCTGGAATTTTCGCCAACTCGGACGGCTGCAAGCGCCCGCGCGAGAGGCCATAGAATTGCTGAAAGCTCATGATCAGCGGCCGCCAGCGATCGGGATCAACGCGATCGGGCTCGCCCGCCGGTCGGATCGTCTCCTGACATCCTCTCTGCCCTGAAGGACGGAGGTTCCGGGGATACCGGTGGGTTTCATGCGGCTTTCCTCCGGCGGGTTCCTGCTTCACCGGGCCGCTCGATGCGGTGCCCCTCCACAGGCTTCAACGC
>OFHJ01000491.1_pt1 | contig 15064 bp, 14 predicted proteins | sample 1522001 | NCBI WGS metagenome assembly OFHJ01 (sample SAMEA2464838, study PRJEB22497) | soil metagenome | biome: Grassland; feature: Farmland; material: Clay | place: Australia | collected 2013-02-01 | depth 1.2 m | reverse complement strand
ATCGGGGTGCGTCTCACCGCGGAGACGGATTTGCCCACGAGAGCCCAGGAAAGGCCGCCCCGGACAAAAGTGGGGAAGCGGAAAAGGGGAGTAAGGCCCGGGGGGGCCCCGGGGGGAAGGCCGGGGGGGTGGTGTGGGGGGGGGCCGAAAGCCGGCGCCAGCCGAAAAAACACGTAGCCCAACCGCCGTTTCCAGCCGGCGGACGGCCACAAAAGCTCGCCAACCCGGCGGCCGATGGGCGGCCTTACGCGGCGCTGAAACATGTCAACCGGCCGGTGCCCCGGGCACGCAAGACGGAAATCACCCACATCCTACCCTCGCGCCCGCTCGACCGAGGTGATCGCGGGATCGGCGCGCAACGCGGCAATGATATTGGTCAGATGGCGGACGTCCCTGACCTCGATATCCACCACCATCTCGAAAAAATCCGGCGAGCGATTGGTGATCTTGAGATTGGTGATATTGCCGTGGTTGCGCGCAATCAGGGTGGAGAGCACCGAGAGCGAACCGGGCTCGTTGGTCACCACCGTCGCGATACGCCCGACATGGGCGGATTCGCGGTCGTCGCTGTCCACGTCCCAGCCGACGTCGAGCCAGCGCTCCGGCTGATTGCCGAGCTGCTCCAGGGTGTCGCAGTCGATGGTATGGATGGTGACGCCCTTGCCGGTGGTGATGATGCCGACGATGCGATCGCCCGGCAGCGGATGGCAGCAGCCCGCCATGTGAACCGCCATGCCGGGAATAAGGCCGCGGATCGGCACCGCGCCGCCCTTGCCCGAGCGAGCGCGGGCGCGGGCGCGGGCGAGCGGCACCACCTTGTCGCTCTCGATCCGGATCTTCTCGCCGGGAAAGATCGCCTCGATCACCGCCCGTCCGGTCAGCGTGCCGTCGCCGACGGCGGCGAAGAGATCGTCGGCGTTCTTCGTCTTCAGCACCTTGAAGGCGGCGTCGAGCGCCTTGTCGGAGAAGGTATGGCCGGTCTCGCGAAAGGCCTTGTGCACGATCTCGCGGCCGAGATGGATGTATTGGGCGCGCTGCTGATTGCGGATGAAGCGGCGAATGCGCGAGCGCGCGCGGCCGGTGACGGCGAAGTTTTCCCAGGTCGGCGACGGCGTCTGAGTGCGCGAGCGGAGAATTTCCACCTGGTCGCCGTTGTTCAGCTCGGTGCGAAGCGGCATCAGGCGGCCGTTGATCTTGGCGCCGACGCAGGTATCGCCGACGTCGGAATGGACCGCGTAAGCGAAATCGACTGGGGTCGCCTTGCGCGGCAGCGGGATCACGTCGCCCTTCGGCGTGAAGCAGAAGACCTGGTCCTCGAACATCGTGAGCTTGGTGTGCTCGAGGAATTCCTCGGCGCTCGACGCGTGCTCCAGGATTTCCAGAAGCTCCCGCAGCCAGCGATAGCGGCCGCTTTCGGTCTCCGGCACCTGCTGCTTGTACTGCCAGTGCGCGGCAACGCCGAGCTCGGCCACTTCCTGCATCTCTTGGCTGCGAATCTGCACTTCGATGCGCTGGCGCTCGGGCCCGATCACCGTGGTGTGCAGCGAGCGGTAGCCGTTCGGCTTGGGCGTCGAAATGTAGTCCTTGAAGCGGCCCGGAATCATCGGATAGCTCGAATGCACCACGCCGAGTGCGTGATAGCAGGCGGAAATATCCGCGACGATGACGCGGAAAGCCATGATGTCCGAGAGTTGCTCGAAGGAAATGTTCTTCCGCTCCATCTTGCGCCAGATGGAATAGGGCAGCTTCTGCCGGCCGGTGACGGCGCAGGCCACGCCTTGCTCGGTTAGCGTGCGCTGGACCTCGGCGGCAATGCGCTCGACCAGATTGCCGTCCTGGCTGTTCAGGAACTCGAGCCGGGCGAGCACCGAATTCCGTGCTTCCGGGTTGATCTCGGCGAAGGCCAGATCGTCGAGTTCGTCCTTCATCGCTTGCATGCCGATGCGCTCAGCTAGCGGCGCGAAGATCTCCATGGTCTCGGCGGCGATGCGCCGCCGCCGCTCCGGCTCCAGATAATGCAGCGTCCGCATGTTGTGCAGACGATCCGCGAGCTTGACTAGAAGCACGCGGATATCGTGCGACATGGCGAGCAGAAGCTTGCGGAAATTCTCCGCTTGGCGGGTTCGGTCGGACGGGAGTTCGAGGCGCGAAAGCTTGGTCACGCCGTCCACCAGGGTCGCGACCTCGGGGCCAAAGAGCTCCTCGAGCTCGCTATAGGTGGCGAGGGTGTCCTCGAGCGTATCGTGAAGAAGCGCGGTGACGATCGTCGCCGTGTCGAGCTTCATGCCGGCGAGAATGCCGGCGACTTCCAGGGGATGGGAGAAATAGGGATCGCCCGACGCGCGCTTCTGGCTGCCGTGCGCCTGCATCGAGAAGACATAGGCACGGTTGAGCAGATTCTCGTCCGCTTCGGGATCGTAGGTGAGGACCGTCTCGACGAGTTCAACTTGCCGGATCATGCTTCGCTCTCATGTCCCGCCGCTCCGGCAACCGGTCCGCTCGGAGTGTTACTCGCCGGCGTCGTCGCTCCCCGCCTCACCCAGGTCGCCTTCGGCTTCGACGGCTTCGACGGCTTCGACGTCCTCGGCGCCTTCGGCCTCGTCCGCTGCGGCGGCTGCCGGCTGCGCTTCGGCCCACTGGCCGCCCGCCATCAGGCTGGCCATGTCGTCCTCGACCGGCTGGTCGACCTCGACCCGCTTCTGCAGCCCGCCGATCAACGCCTGACGCATGTCGTCGGCGATGGTCTCGACCTCGGCGATCTCGCGCAGCGCAACCACCGGATTCTTGTCGTTGTCGCGATCGACGTTAAGCGGCACGCCGGCCGAAATCGCCCGCGCCCGCTGCGCCGCCAACATGACGAGCTCGAAGCGATTGGGAACCTTAAGGATGCAATCCTCGACCGTTACACGGGCCATGGTGCCGTCGTCTCCAGAATTCTTTGCAGATTAAAGGATAGATAGACCGTCGATGGGCCAATTACAACTGTTCTCTTAATCGCCGTTTCCCCTTGCCTTCTAACCGCTTCCGCCACCGGTCTCGGGCGGCAAGGGCTCGACGACCTGCTCCGGTCCGAGCGCGGCCAACAGGTCGGCAAGCGCGCGACCCGACACCGGATGCCGCCAGTCGGGTGCGACCTCGGCGAGCGGCACCAGCACGAAGCGGCGCTCGTGCAGGCGCGGATGGGGCAGAATCAGCTCGGCGCTGGCGATGACCGCTTCGCCGCAGGCGAGAAGATCGAGATCGACCACGCGCGGCCCGTTCGGTTCGCCGCGCGTGCGGCCGAATTCGGCCTCGACCTTGAGCAGAAGCGCCAACAGGGCCTTGGGCGTGAGATCGGTCTCGACCTCGGCGACGCCATTAACGAACCAGGGCTGACCGGAAGCCGGCACCGGCCGGCTTAGATACCACCGCGAGCGGGCGACGACCCGCAGACCGAGAATTTCGAACCGGGCAAGGGCCGCTGCCAACGTCCGTGCCGGCGGCCCATAAACCGGCGAGGGCAGATTGGCACCGAGAGCGATATATGCCATTTATAATCAGTCTCGTTTTGATCTCGCGTCGCCTATATGTTCTTTTATTATGCACGAAGGATGAGGCAACCAGTTTCGCGCCCCCTCCTTTGTCCGGCCGGTCATCCCGCCACCGCGGCCCGGCCCCAGCCGATGCCGATCTTGAGACCCGGCGCGAAAAATCTAGCCGTCCCCGATCATGGGCCAAGGCCATCATGCCATCTCGGAACGGGAACCAAGGCCAGTCTAAAAGAACCTACGGCCCGACGCAAAAATAACAAATCGAATCCAACCAGCGGATTCCGTTAGATTTTAAAAGGATTAGCCAATGCTGAATATTTATCCGCAAGAACGAATAGCGTTGTTCATCGACGGTGCAAATCTTTATTCGGCCGCCAGATCGCTTGGGTTCGACATAGACTATAAACGCCTGCTCGACGAATTTTCGACCAAGGGCCGGCTGGTCCGTGCTTTCTACTATACGGCCCTGATGGACGATCAGGAATACTCGCCGATCCGGCCGCTGATCGACTGGCTTGACTATAACGGCTATACCATGGTGACCAAGCCAACCAAGGAATTCACCGATGCGCTCGGCCGGCGCAAGATCAAGGGCAACATGGATATCGAGCTGGCGATCGACGTGATGGAAATGGCGCCGCACCTCGACCACGTCGTGCTGTTTTCCGGCGACGGCGATTTCCGCCGCCTGGTCGAGGCGGTGCAGCGCAAGGGATTGCGGGTCACCGTGGTCTCGACGGTGCGCTCGCAGCCGCCCATGGTGGCGGACGAGCTGCGCCGCCAAGCCGACAGTTTCATCGAGCTGCAAGAGCTGGCGCCGCGCATCGCCCGCGATCCCGCCGCCCGCGAGGCGAACCACCACCGGTCGCATCCGGGCCAGCCCGATCCGGCCGACGGCGAGACCGACAAACCCGGCCCCCACATGCAGCGGTCCGCGTGAAGCTGTTTGGCACGAGGGCCGAACGCCCGGGCATCGCCGCCAGCGCCCGCGAGGCGCTGGAACCGGCTCCGGATTGCGCCCTTTGTCCGCGGCTCGCCGCCTTCCGCCGCGCCAACCGCGGTGCCTATCCGGAGTTCCATAACGCGCCGGTGCCGTCCTTCGGACCGATTGCGGCGCGCTTCCTCGTGGTCGGCCTCGCGCCGGGCCTTAAGGGCGCCAACCGGACCGGGCGCCCGTTCACCGGCGATTACGCCGGGACGCTGCTCTATGGCAGCCTGATCCGGCATGGCTTCGCCCGCGGCGCCTATGGCGCGGCGATCGACGACGGACTCGAGCTCGCCGATTGCCGGATCACCAACGCGGTGCGCTGCGTGCCGCCCGAAAACAAGCCGGTGCCGGCCGAGATCGCCGCCTGCAACCCGTTCCTCGGCGCCGAGATCGCGGCCATGTGCGGGCTTCGCGCGATCCTCGCGCTCGGCGCCATCGCCCATGACGCGGTACTCGCGGCGCTGGAGGTCAAGCGGTCGCGGCACCGCTTCGGCCACGGCGCCGAACATGAGCTTCCCGACGGCCTAGCGCTGTTCGACAGCTACCATTGCTCGCGCCTCAACACCAATACCGGCCGCCTGACCGAGGCCATGTTCGATCAGGTCATGGCCGGCATCCGGCGCCGGATCGACGGCACCGATTAGGCGCCGCCGCCTCAGCTGTAGCGCTCTTCCTTCCAGGGATCGCCGGTATTGTGGTAGCCGCGCTCTTCCCAGAAACCGGGCCGGTCGGCGGCGAGGAAGCTGATGCGCCGCACCCATTTCGCCGATTTCCAGAAGTAATACCGCGGCATGATGATGCGCACCGGGCCGCCGTGCTCGCGGCTCAGCGGCTCGCCCTCCCAGGCCTGAGCCAGGAGCACGTCCGGGTCCGAGAACATCTCCCGCGTCACGTTGGTGGTATAGCCGTCGTGGCTGGTAAAGACGAGGAAGTCGGCTTCGGGCTTCGGCCGCACCTGCTTCAGGATCTCGGAGCTGCGGACGCCCGTCCAGTGGTTGTCGTAGCGCGACCAGGCGGTGACGCAATGAATGTCGGAAACCAGGGTGTCCTGCGGCAGGGCCTGAAACGCCGCCCAGTCGAGATCGAGCGGATTTTCCACCAGCCCGTCGACCTGCAATCGCCACGCCGCAGTCGTGACCAAGGGCTGCACGCCGAGGTCGAGAACCGGCCAGTTCCGCACCTGGCGCTGGCCGGGCGGCAGCCGGTCGCGGCCGGGCGCGCCGGTGAGAAGCCGTCCTTCCCGCGCCCATTTCTCCTTGCTCGCGATCAGCTTGTCCTTGATCCGCCCGAGCGGCCCCGGGGTTTCGCCGGCCGCGCTCGTCCCCGGCCGGTCGCCGTCCTTGTCGTTCGCGTCTTCCGCCATGTCAGTGATCGCGGCGCATCAGCCGCTCCTTCTGCCGCAGCCAATCCCGCTCCTTGATCGTCGCCCGCTTGTCGTGCTGCTTCTTGCCACGGCCGATCGCGATCTCGACCTTGGCACGGCCCTGCTCGTTGAAATAGAGCATGAGCGGGATCAACGTGACGCCGCCCCGTTTCAGGGTGCCGATCAGCCGGCTCACCTCGCGCCGGTGCAGCAGAATCTTGCGCGGCCGGCGGGTCTCGTGGTTGAAGCGATTGCCGCCGGTGTATTCTGGGATATAGGCGTTGTAGAGGAAGATTTCGCCGTCGCGCTCGGCGGCATAGGCGTCGTTGAGGTTGGCGCGGCCGCCGCGCAAGGACTTTACCTCGGTGCCGACCAGAACCAAACCCGCCTCCAGGGTTTCGTCGATGAAGTAGTCGCGGCGCGCCTTGCGGTTATCCGCCACGATCCGCCGTGCTGCCATGTTGCTAGTTGAGCAGCCCGACCGCGGTCATCGCCTGGCGTACTTTCTCCTTGGTGCTGTCCGCGACCTCAACCAGGGGTAGCCGAACCGCGCCCGTGCCGTGACCGATCAGGCTGGCGGCGTATTTCACCGGCCCCGGATTGGTCTCTAGGAAGAGCGCCTCGTGCAGCGGCGCGAGCCGGTCGTGCTGCTTGCGCCCGGCGACGAAATCGCCGGCCATGCAAGCCTCTTGGAACTGGCTGAGCTGGCGCGGCGCGATATTGGCGGTGACCGAGATGCAGCCGACGGCGCCATGCGCCATCTGTCCGAGCGCCAGCACGTCGTCGCCCGAAAGCTGGCAGAAACCCTCGCCGATCGAGCGGCGCTGCTTGGTCACCCGGGTAACATCGCCGGTCGCCTCCTTGACGCCGACGATATTCGGCAACGCGGCCAAGCGGGCCATGGTCTCGACCGACATGTCGACGCCGGTGCGGCCTGGGATGTTGTAGATGATGATCGGCAGATCGACCGCCTCGGCGATCGCCCGGTAATGGGCGTAGAGGCCGGCCTGGGTCGGCTTGTTATAATAAGGCGTGACGATCAGGGCGCCATCCGCGCCCGCCTCCTTGGCATGGCGGGTCAATTCGATCGCCTCTTCCGTCGAATTAGAGCCGGTGCCGGCAATCACCGGCACGCGCCGGGCGGCAGCCTCGATGCAAAGCTCGACCACGCGGCGATGTTCGTCATGGCTCAAGGTCGGCGACTCGCCGGTGGTGCCGCAGGGCACCAGCCCGTGCGTTCCTTCGGCGATCTGCCAGGCGACAAAGGATTGAAAAGCCTTCTCATCAACTTTGCCGTCGCGAAACGGCGTGACCAAGGCCACAAGGGATCCTCGGAACATCCTATTGTCCTCTTCCGAATTCCCGTGCCACGATACTGACGGAAGGCGGCCCGGGCAAGCCGCATTGCGGTTGCAACGCAACTGGGCCCTTGTATCATGATTGCCCTCTTCCGGAGTAAAAAATGCGGCGTCTCGTCCTTGCGGCCTTGCTGATCGTGGCGGGTGGGGCGATGTGGCTCCCGGCCTTGGCGAAAACGCCGTCGGGCGTCACGGCGCCGATTGCCCCGACGGAACAGGCGCTTTACCGCCGCGCCATCGACGCCGTCCTTGCCGACCGCTTCGCGGCCGGCCTGCACCTTGCGGCGCGTAGCAAATCGGCCGTCGGCGACACCCTCGTCACCTGGCTTTGGCTGACCCGCGCCGACACCAATGCCGGCATCAACGATTACGCTGACTTCCTCGTCCGCCATCCCCATTGGCCGAAACGCTGGACGATGAAGCGCGACCTCGAGCGGCTTCTCGCCGACGATCCGAACGACGGCACGGTGACGGCTTGGTTCGCGAACCACGCGCCGGTCACCGGGCGCGGCATGGTGCGCTATGGCGAAGCGCTGATGGCGGCGGGTGGCAAGAGCGACACCGACAAGGGCCTGGCGCTGATTCGCCGCGGCTTCGTCGTCGGCCTGTTCACCAGGGCGGAAGAAGCCGCGATCCTAAAACGCGACCGCAAGGCGCTCCGGACCGCGGATGTGGAGGCCAGGCTGTCGCGGCTGATCTGGTTCGGGCACGACGAGGCGGCAAGCCGCCTCCTGCTTCTCGTGCCACCGCCCGAGCGCGCGCTGGCCGACGCGCGCATTGCATTGTCCGAAATGCGGCCCGGCGTCGAATGGTATATCGATCGCGTGCCGGCTCGGCTTCGCAACGATCCCGGGCTGATTTTCGACCGCGCCCGCTGGCGCCGCCGCAAGGGGCTGGACGATGCCGCGGCGGCTCTGCTCGCAACGCCGGGCGTCGACCGCACCTATCCTTACTTCTGGTGGCAAGAGGACGACATCGAGGCGCGCCGCCAGCTCGCCGAGGGCAATGTCACCCGGGCCTATCGCTTGGCCCTTCACCATGGCCGGATCGAGGGGGCGGCGCTGGCGGAATCGGAGTGGCTCGCCGGCTGGATCATGCTCCGCTTCCTCGGCGATAAGACCGCCGCGCTCGATCATTTCCGGCGTTTCCTTGCCATTGTGCACACGCCGGTGAGCCGGGCGCGGGGCGCCTATTGGTATGCCCGCGCCGAGGCGGCGCTCGGCAAGACCGCCCTGGCACGGCACTGGTACCGGGTCGCCGCGACCTACCCGACCACCTTCTACGGCCAGATGGCGGCTTTGACCCTCGGCGATCGCGGCCGCCTGCGGCTCCCCACCGCCGATCCGCCGACGGCAAGCCAAACCCAGGCCTTCGCCCGCGACGATCTGGTGGAAGCGGCCAAAATCCTGGCAATGAGCGGCCATGCCGATCTGATCGATCCCTTCGTCGCCGTCCTCACCCGTGGCGCGACGACGGCGGCCGACGCGGATCAGATCGCCCGCCTCGCGACCGGGCTCGGGCGTCCCGACCTCGCCGTCAGGGCGGCGAAGCAGGCCGCCGAGCATGGCATCTTCCTTATGCATTACGATTTCCCGCTGATGCCGCATCTGATCCCGACGCGCGGGCTCAAGCACCCCGACCTGATCCTTGCCGTGTCGCGCCAGGAAAGTGCCTTCAAGCCAAGCGCGCGCTCGCCCGCCGGCGCGCTCGGCGTGATGCAACTCATGCCGGCAACCGCGCGCGAGATGGCGCATCAAGTTCACCTGCCCTTCTGGCCCCGGCGGCTGGTTTCCGACCCGGCCTACAACATCCGGCTCGGCAGCCACTATCTCGAACACCTGCTCGACAAGTACCACGGCAGCTACGTCCTCGCCCTCGCCGCCTACGACGCCGGCGACCACAACGTCGGCAAGTGGATCGCCGCTTGGGGCAACCCGCGGCGTCCCGGCGTTAACGTACTCGACTGGATCGAGCTCATTCCCTTCGCGGAAACGCGAAACTACGTCGAGCGGGTAATGGAAAGCCTGGAAGTCTACCGCGCGCTCCGGCATCCCGAGGCGCCCGTGCTCGAAGCCCTGGCCGCCGATATACAGGGCCACCCGGAAGTCCCGGTCCGGGCCGTCAGCGAAAATCGGCGGCACGGCCCCAATCGCGACACCGACGTCGCCGCGCGCAGCGCGCGCCGATAAGGGCGCGGCGTCCATCGCGCCTTAGTTCTTGAGGAGTTCCCCCATGGATGCCCCCTACCGCGAACATGTCTTCCGCAGCGAAGACGATATCCCGCTCTATTGCCGCGATTACGGCAGCGGTAGCGGCGGCGGCGGCGGCGCGCCAGTTCTCTGCCTCGCCGGCCTGACACGAAATTCCAAGGAGTTCCACCGCGTCGCCTCGCACCTCTCGGCGACGCGTCGGGTGTTGGCGATGGATTTCCGCGGCCGCGGCCGCTCGGGCTACGACGCCAACTGGCGCAACTATCACCCGGCCACCTATGTCAGAGACGTCATTTCCCTGCTCGCCGCCGCCGGCATCCCGCGGGTTGTCGTCCTCGGCACGTCGCTCGGCGGCATCTGCGCCATGGCGCTCGGCGCCGCGGCGCCAACCCTTCTCGCAGGCGCGGTGTTGAATGACGTCGGGCCGGTGCTCGACCCGAACGGCATCGCGCGCATCGCGGGTTATGTCGGGCGCGACTTGCGCATGCCCGACATCGAGACCGCGGCCGCCGCGCTCAAGAGCCAATTCGCCGCGGCCTATCCCGGGCGCGACGAGGCGTTCTGGCTCGCGACCGCCGATGCGGTCTTCGTCGCAGACCCAACGCGCGGCGATTTCCGCCTCGATTACGACCTGCACATCGGCGATGCGCTGCGCGAGCAGGCGAAAGGCGGCGCGACGCCGGACCTCTGGCCGCTTTACCGCAGCCTCGCCGACATCCCCGTGCTCGCGGTGCGGGGCGCGCTTTCCGACGTCCTCGACCCCGCGACCTTCGAGCGCATGGCGGCGGAAAAGCCGGATTTACGGTGCCTCCTGATTTCCAACGTCGGCCATACGCCGATCCCGCACGAGGAGCCCTTTCTCTCCGCCCTCGACGACTTTCTCGCCGCCTTGTAGCCCGCAACCGAACAGGGTCCCGGTATGTTTCCCGTCCCCGAGCTTGCCGACATCGCCGCCGCCGCCGAACGGCTCCGCCCCGTCGCGCGGCGAACGCCGCTCATCGAATCGCCGATCCTCAACGAAGCCTTGGGCTTTCGTCTGCTGATCAAGGCCGAGGTGCTGCAATTCACCGGCTCGTTCAAGTTTCGCGGCGCCTACAACCGCATCGCCCAGCTCTCGGCCGCGGAGCGGCAGGCCGGCGTCGTCGCTTTCTCGTCGGGCAACCACGCGCAAGGAGTCGCCTTCGCGGCGCGGCTCTGCGGCGCCCGCGCGACGATCCTAATGCCCGCCGATTCGCCGTGGATCAAACAGCAGAACACGCGCAAATACGGCGCCGAGGTGGTGCTCTACGATCGCCTGACGGAGGATCGCGAGGCGTTGGGACGGACGATCGCGAGCGAGCGCAGCGCCACGTTGGTGCCGCCATTCGAGGATCCGGCGGTGATCGCCGGCCAAGGCACCATCGGGCTCGAGATCGCGGCCCAGTGCCGCGAGCTTGGCGTGACGCCCGCGCTGGTCACGGTGCCGGTGAGCGGCGGCGGCCTTCTCGCCGGCATCGCGACGGCGCTCGCGGCGGAGCTGCCGGCAACCCGCGTCTTTGCCGCCGAGCCCGAGGGCTTCGACGATACCGGCCGCTCGCTCCGCTCGGGGCGGCGCGAGAGCAATCCGCCCGGCGGGCATAGCATCTGCGACGCGCTTCTGGTGCCGACGCCGGGCGAGACCACCTTCGCGATCAACCGGCGGCTCGCCGCCGGCGGCGTCGCGGTCTCGGATGCCGAGGTGGAAGCGGCCATGGTCGAAGCCTTCCGGCACGCCAAGCTCGTGGTCGAGCCGGGTGGCGCCGCGGCCCTCGCGGCGCTGCTCGCCGGCAAGCTCGAAACCGCAGGCCAGGCGGCCGTCGCCGTCGCCTCCGGCGGCAACGTCGACGCGGCGCTGTTCGAGGCGGCGCTCAAGCGGCACGCGCGCTAAAGTTTTCTCGACGGAGCGGCGCTTTACCCTTATGGTGCGCGGCATTGTCGTCCCAGAATCGGATCGGGCCGCAAATCGGGCCCTTCGATCTTCGAAGTCACGTTATAGTCATCGCGACTCATGGGGCGACGGGGCTCGGCGGCCAAGCCCGCCACGCCGCCCGCAGCGCGGCGGTGCGGTAGCGCAATCGCCCGGCTGGCCGCGACAAGACAACCGCAGGCGGAGAACGCGTGCTTCTCTCTCTTCATCACTATTTCGTCGAGTTCGGGAACTTATTCAACGTAGATCTCCCCGATCTCATCGGAAGATATAGAGATTACACTTACCCGATTATCTTTATCGGAACCTTCTTCGAAGGTGAAACCTTCGTTCTGTTTCTCGGCTACGCCGCGCAGAAGGGCTACCTCAACTTGCCGCTGGCCATGGTGATGGCGTGGCTTGGCAGCTTTGCCGGCGATCAGCTCTGGTTCCAGATGGGCCGCCGCTTCGGCAAACCGCTTTTGCATCGACGCCCACACTGGATCCTCGCCGCGTCCCAGGCCCTCGCCCTCGCCGAGAAATACGACGTCCTCTTCATTCTCACCTTCCGTTTCATGTACGGCATCCGCAACATCTCGGGATTCGCGCTGGGCCTGAGCAAGATCTCCTCGGCTCGTTTCCTGCTGTTCAATTTCATCGCCGCCGCCATCTGGGCGGTGATTTTTTCCGGCGGCGGCTATCTGTTCGGGCACGTCTCGCAGACCGTGCTCGGCAAATGGGCGGAGGTCGTCGGCCTCTCGATGCTGGGGTGTTTTATTCTCATGAGCTGGACCGCGATCCTCATTCAGCGGCGGCACATGAAGCGGGCCAAGCTGCGGCTCGACATCGCCGACACCCCCGATCCGAATGCGGTCGCGGGTCGGCAACGCGAAAGAATCGGCAAATAGTAGGGCGTGAGAAATGGAAACTACGCGTAAACGGAGCGGCCTCGCCATCATCTTCTTCACGGTCTTCATCGACCTTGTCGGCTTCGGGGTGATCATCCCGCTGCTGCCGTTCTACGCCGAGCATTTCAAGGCCAGCCCCGACGTCGTTACCCTGCTGATGGCGATCTATTCGCTGACGCAGTTCTTCTTCGCGCCGTTCTGGGGCCGGCTTTCGGATCGCATCGGCCGCAAGCCGGTGCTGATGATCAGCCTTCTCGGTATCGCCGTGGCCTATGTCGGCGTCGGCTTTTCGCAGACCCTTTGGGAATTGTTTCTCGCCCGCGCCGCGGCCGGCGCCATGGCGGGCAATATCGCCGCGGCGCAAGCCTATATCTCCGACGTGACGCCGCCCGAGAAGCGCGCCCACGGCATGGGCTTGATCGGTGCCGCCTTCGGTCTCGGCTTCATCCTTGGCCCGGCGATCGGCGGCATTCTCGGCGGCTCGGACCCGACGCAGCCGAATTTTCTCGCCCCGGCGCTCACCGCCGCCGGGCTCTCGCTCGCGGCCTGCCTTTTCGCCCTCGTCATGCTGAAGGAATCGCATCGCCCGGAGGCCGGCGCGCTGGAGCCCCGGCGCGGCCGCTTCCAGATTCTGCAGCAGGCCATCACCTCTCCCGGCCTGCAACGGCTGGTGATCCTGTTCTTCCTCGTCACCTTCGTCTTTTCCGGCATGGAATCGGTGTTCGCGCTGTGGTCGGAGCGAGCCTTCGGCTGGGGGGCGACCCAGAACGGCTATGTCTTCGCCTATACCGGCCTGGTCGCCGCGGCCGTACAGGGCGGCCTGATCCGGCGCCTGCGCAAGCGCTTCGGCGAGCCGGCGCTCATTCTCCAGGGCGCGGCCGTGCTGCTGATCGGCTTCGTCCTTATTCCGCTGTCGCACTCGCTGCCGATCCTGCTCGTCGCCATGGCCTGCCTCGCCTATGGCGCGAGCCTGTGCTCGCCGTCCCTGAGCAGCCTGATCAGCCTGCGCGCCGCCGGCAATTCGCGCGGCAGCATGCTTGGCGTGTCGCAATCGGCGGCGAGCCTCGCCCGCATCCTCGGCCCGGCGGCAGCGGGCGCGTTGTTCACCATCGGCGGCCGCAATCTTCCCTTTCTCGCGGGCGGCGCGGTGGTGGCGCTCGTGCTGATGATCGCGATGGGGCTGCGCCGCGCCTCGGAGGCCTCGAGCAGCGCCTAGCCGCAAAGGCTTGGGTCGAATTGCCTCCAAGCCACGTTCGTGCGCTGTTGCGACGGCTTGCGGCATGACCTTGCGCGAGAGGTGGGCCGGCCTTTCCGGATCACGCGCTAGGACCTTCGGGCCGCCGAGCCGCACGGCCAAAGCCCCACCGAGGCAGCCGTCTCATGTTTTTTTAACCAATCCCAACCGACAATGGCTGCCGCTTCCGCCTGCGAACGGGCGGGGTGCGGTCGTCGCACGGCACGGGCCCCTGGCCAGGCACGCGGCGCACCGCGGCATCAGACGAGTGCGGACCGAGGATCGCGATGCCGATCCGGCCGCCTCTGGGGGAGCGCGATGCGGCCGTTTGTCGATTTCTACCGCGCCAACAATATTTCACCGGTGGCGCAGGACATCTCCGATCTCAAGCGGCATTTCGCGCGCCGCGCCGCGCTGTACCGGCACCTCGGTCTGGTGCCGGGCTGGATCAAGGGGCGCAAGGTCGTCGAGTTTGGCCCGGGCTCCGGCCACAACGCACTCTATACCGCGAGCCTGGCGCCGGCCCGCTATCTCCTGGTCGATGGCAACCCGGCCGGCCTGACGGAAGCGGAAGCGCTGCTTGCGGCCTCGCCCGCGGCCGATCGGATCGAGACCGTCGAGGCGCTGATCGAAGACTTCGACACGCCCGAGCGCTTCGATCTCGTGCTCTGCGAGGGCACGGTGCCGTTTCAGATCGAGCCCGGCAATTTCACCCGCCGCCTCGCCCGCTTCGCGGCGCCGGGCGGCGTCGTGGTGATCACCTGCGTCGACGGCGTCTCGATGCTGGCTGAGACCCTGCGCCGATTGATCGCCCTGCTCGCGGTCGCCCCCGAGCTGACGCCGCGCCAGAAGCTCGCCGAACTGCTGCCGATCTTCACACCGCATCTCAAGACCTTGAAGGGTATGAGCCGCTCGCCCGAGGACTGGATTTACGATCAGATGCTTCAGCCGCTGGTCGGCCGTCTTTTCTCCATCGCCGACGCCATCGACGCCCTGGCGCCCGAATTCACGCTGCAGGGCACCAGCCCGCATTTCGCCACCGACTGGCGCTGGTACAAGGATATGCATGGCGCGGCGCCGAACGCCAGTGATGTCGGCCGCGCCGCCTATTTCGAGCAACTGCACAATTTCCTCGACTACCGCGTCGCCGGCCCCGCGCGCGCGGCCGCGACCAACCGGACCCTGCTCGCGAACGCGAGCCGGCTGTTCACACTGATGCAAGACGTCGCCGCCGGAGCGGACGCGACCGCCCTCGACGGCATCGGCGGCATCCTGGCGGAGATTTCGGCCGACCGGGACCTGGCGCCGGAGACCGCCGCGGCGCTCGGCGACTTCCGCGCCGCCTTCGACCATCGGCAAAAGACCGGACGATTCGGCGATTTCGGGTGCTTCGCCGCCTGGTTCGGGCGCGGCCAGCAATACGCAAGCTTCATCCGCGACGGCGCTAGGGACCCCGAGCGGTGCTAGAACTCCTCGCCAAAGCCAAGGAGCGCCACGTCGCCGGCGACATCAACGGCGCCAAGACGCTTTACATGGCGGTCCTGAAGGA
>OFHJ01000490.1_pt1 | contig 15074 bp, 11 predicted proteins | sample 1522001 | NCBI WGS metagenome assembly OFHJ01 (sample SAMEA2464838, study PRJEB22497) | soil metagenome | biome: Grassland; feature: Farmland; material: Clay | place: Australia | collected 2013-02-01 | depth 1.2 m | reverse complement strand
GGGTGGACGCTTTATAGAGCAGGCTGTCCTTTATCGGTCAAATGCACAGTCGCGTGTGCTTGAGGAGGCGCTTGTTCGTCATCGACTGCCGTATCGGATTCATGGAGGACTGCGCTTTTTTGAGCGCCTTGAGATCAAGGATGCTCTGGCCTATATGCGATTGTTCGCTTCAAGGGATGATGACGTCGGTTTCGAGCGCGCGGTGAATACTCCGCCGCGCGGTATTGGAACTACGACCATGGGGCGATTGAGGTCGCTTGCGAGGGAGACAGGACATTCGCTGTGGCATACGGCTCGCACGATGACCGCCGGTGTCGGCGATGTCCAGTTGGGGCGTTCGACAAGGGCTGTTCGCGCTTTCTTGGAGTTCGTCGATACACTTGATGGGGCCACTCATGGGCAATCGTTGTCGGGCCGCATAGAAAGTGTCATCGCCTCGACCGGCCTGAGAGAGCACTACAGGAAAGAGAAGGGCGAACAGGCAGAGGCCCGACTCGAGAATCTCGATGAACTGGTCAGCGCATGCCATGCCTTTGAGGTCGATTACGGGAACGGCACGCGTTTTTCCGTAGACATCGCTGGCGACGAGATGGATTCAATGGATCCGCTGACTGCGTTTCTGGCGCAGGCCGCACTGGAAGCAGGGGATCAACAGGCTGGATCCGGAGAGGATTGCGTGCAACTAATGACCCTGCACGCGGCAAAGGGCCTTGAATTTCCGGTGGTTTTTCTCGTTGGTATGGAAAATGGTCTGTTTCCCAATGTCAGGGCCGTTAACGAAGGGAACCTTGAGGAGGAGCGTAGGCTGTGTTACGTGGGGCTAACTCGAGCCCGCAAGCAGTTATACCTTTCCTACGCTGAAACACGCCGAATTCATGGCGGCGAACAGGTCGGACTGCCATCGCCTTTTTTGCGTGAAATGCCGGAAGGTTGCATTGCCGAGGTTCGACCACGGACCGGTATTCTGCGGCCGGCTCGCGAGTTAGCCTCGAAGGTGTCGCAACGACACGGCGACGAGGCAGTGTGCGGCTATAGGCTTGGCCAGACTGTCATGCATGGCCGGTTTGGCGAAGGCACCATTCTGGCATTCGACGGGATCGGTTCGAGTGCGCGTGCGGAAGTGCATTTCCGTGATGCCGGAACCAAGTGGCTCTTACTATCGGTTGCCAGGCTCCAGCCACAGTGATTTCATGGGCCGCGACAGGTCTGCCCCATTTTGCAAGAAAAGCCGAAACCAACAGATGTCATTGTCCAGATGGAGATGGATTTCCTGACCGGGTGTGCCGGGCGGCGTGGTTTGGATACATTTCGAGCAGGGCGCGTGTCACCCCGTTTGTCCAGCCAAATCCGTCCTGAAGGGCGTATTCACCTCCCGAGCCGAGGCCGACCGCCTGAAGGTCGTATTTCTCTACCAGCTTGCTTGTCTCGCCGTACACCTTGGCGACTGTGGTGAGCCACCGGTCCGCGATGTCATTTGCTAGCGCGTCTTCGCCGTAGTTCTTCAGCCCAACGATTGCGATCCATTGTAGAGGTGCCCAGCCGTTTGGCTGATCCCATTGCTGGCCGTTAGTTATCCGGGTCGTTGCCAGTCCGCCCGGATCGATGAGTTCGCTGGCAACCGTATTAGCGAGCGCATGGGCTTGTTCGTCCGAGGCTAGTCGGCAAAAAAGCGGCGTGATGGTTGCCGCGTTTAGTCGCGACCGGACCTGCTTCCTTTCCCAGTCATAGTCGAGATAGGCTGATTTCTCCGGATTCCAGAAAATCCGCTGGATCGCGGATGACCGGTCGGCTGCGAGGTCTCGGAACTGTCTTGCGGTGGTCGAGTAATTGGCCAGCTCGCACAGGTCGGCGATAACGGATTCCAATTTATAGAGAAAACAGTTCAGGTCGACCGGCAGAATCGAAGTAGTGCGAATCGTTGACATATCGTACGGATCGTCAAACCAGCGCGACGAAAAATCCCAGCCGCAGGCAGCGCCAGCGCGGGTGTCGCGAAAGACCCGATGATGCGGCCGGTTGCTTCGCTGTGCTGTTAGTACATCCTCACGGTAGGACTGTGGACGGGCAGTTTCACGATGGTCCCAGTAGCGATTGAGCAAGGTGCCATCATCCAGGCACACAACATTTCCCGACTGCTCTCCAGGCTGCAGATGTCTTGCTCCTTCCATCCATCGAGAGTGCTCCTTAATCAGCATTGGCAGATAATGAGCTGCTTGGCGAACGTCGTGCTGTTCGAAAAGTTCGACAATATACGCAAACAATGGGGGCTGTGACCGCGTCAGGTAGTAATTCCGGTTTCCGTTGGGAACATGCCCGTAGGTCTCGATCAGATATGCAAAATTATCGGCCATTGACTCCATAAGGTCGAAGCGTTGGCTGGCGGCTAGCCCCAAAATTGTAAAGTAGGTATCCCAGTAGTAGATCTCACAGAAACGACCTCCCGGAATCACGTACGGCTTGGGTAGCGGCAAAAGCGATGAGGACGGGGGGTGATCCTCGGGGCGGTGCGTTAGCGTGTCCCAAAGCTGATCGATATGCTCAATGAGCGTTCGCCCGGGAGGTGCAACGTAATTGCTCGGATCAGGATGCTGCGGGTCGAAATTCTCATGCACAAAGGCAGCGAGATCAAAATCCGGAAGATCCCGTTTATGGCGATAATCACTTAGTATGGATTCCGGCGCGCGCTTCGGTGCGCTGTCCACGAAGATCTTGCCATCCGGATAGACACGTTGCATCTGGATATCGACAAAGAGTTCCTGATATCGCTCGTCAGGCGTTAGTGTGTCCGCTGCAGGGGTGCCGCCGGAGCGTCGATCGTCATTTGAGTCATCGTGTCCGGTGTTTTGATCGCTAGGGGGTTGTCGAGTTGGGTCTGTGAAATTATCCATATTTTTATTTTTGACATAACGTCGTTGATTTGGTCGGGGGTTGGTTCAATTCTCTCAAGGAAGGTTTTAACCTGTGACATGCAGATGCTGCAAGCGTCGGTGGTTGCAATGGGCTCTTTAAAGCAAGCTATGGCGGTGAGACAGTAGTTTATTCTGGATGGCAGTGAACCGACGTTTATCAATTTTGTCCATACCCTGTACCGTGTTGGTGGGATCCACCGATGACGGGACAGTCAACTCGGTGAACCTAGGAGTTAATTAATGGCTGATACCGCGGTGGTGATATTCGGCGCCACGGGTGACCTGACGCAGCGATTGCTGATGCCCGCGATCTTCAGGCTCCATCACCTTGGGCTGGCACCCGATTTCCGGATCATCGGTTTTGCACCCCAAGATTGGAGTGCGGACAGCTTTCGTGATCACATTCACGATTCACTCAAGAAATTTGCGCCCGAGTTCAGTGAAAGTGATTGGGAGGCGTTCCACCACCGGTTGGATTACGTGTCGGGCAATCTGGATGCTGACGGCCTCGCGAAGCTCGGTGACCGGCTGTTGCCGCAAACCATCTTCTTTCTGGCGCTGCCCCCATCAGTTTTTGGTCAGGCTGCTACTGCCCTTGGTGAAGCCGGTTATTCGCGTCCCGAAGGGGATGGCCGGCGCGTGCTGATGATTGAAAAGCCCTTTGGAAGTGACCTCAAGAGCGCCGTGGAGTTGCGGGAGCAGATGCATGTCCATTGGGATGAGGATCAGATCTTTCGTATCGACCACTTTCTGGGTAAGGAAACAACACAGAATTTGCTGGTGTTTCGATTTGCAAACCGATTTCTTGAGCCCATCTGGAATACCGCGCACGTCGAACAAGTGCAGATCACGTACGCCGAAACGCTGGGTGTTGGCAGGCGGGCTGCCTACTATGATCACGCGGGTGCATTGCGTGACATGCTTCAGAATCACCTAATGCAGCTGTTCAGCCTCACGGCCATGGAGCCCCTGTCTTCATGGGATGCAGAGATCATGCGCAACCACAAGGTTGAGGCCTTGCGGTCCGTCAAGCCTTTTGACGAGAATCGGACTTTTACACACGCGGTTCGGGGCCAGTATGGTGCCGGTTAAGTCGGGGGGAAGGTTTTTAGTGATTATTTGCAGGAACCGGATATTCCGCCCTTTTCAAACACGGAAACTTTCGCGGCGCTTCGTTTGGAAATCGACAACTGGAGATGGCAGGGTGTTCCGTTCTATCTGCGTACCGGAAAACGGTTGGCCAGCAACTGTTCGGAAATCGCGGTCCAATTCCGCCGTCCTCCGGGGGCGCTGCCGGACGGTGTCGACCTCCATGACAACTGGATGATTTTTCGCATCAAGCCGAGGCAGCTGATGGCACTTTTGGCGAACGCCAAAATTCCCGGTCCCAAAATGGCATCTCATCTCGTGCCATTGCACGCTCCGTATTTGCATGACGGTGAAGTGGAAACAACGGCCTACGAGGAGCTCCTGCTCGGAGCGCTATCCGGCGATCACACCAACTTCCTTCGATTCGACGAAGTCGAATGGGCTTGGCGTCTTCTGGATCCCATCGTGCAGGCTTGGCAAAGCGGCATGCCCGATATTTATCGTTCAGGGACCGAAGGTCCCGATTCGCAGAACCGTCTGCTCAGTCCCGGGCACCAGTGGCGACACATCCGACTGATTGCCGGCGATGACCAGGATGAAGCAGAAAAGGCGTTCAACGGCTCCAGCTGAGTGCAGCACGCTGACGATTGATCTCGGTACGCGTTGCCCGGGCCACCTTATCCTTTCTCCTTGATGAGGATGGCCTTGACGCCATGAGCTCGAAGCCGGTCGACAATCGTTTGCGCCAGCGAAAGACTCGATTCCGGTCCGATACGGACCCGATACCAGATATCGTGAGCATTTAGAGTGACCTGTTCAGTGTGCGCCTCCACGCCGAGAAGGGCGATGCGTGCTCGCGCGCGATCCGCTTCGGCCCGATGCCGGAAGGCTCCAATTTGCACGACGTAGGCTCCAGGTGCAGCGAGCATGGGCGGCAAGGGCCGGCCTTTCTTATTGGCCCGGACGGCTTTTTCCGCCTCGTTGTGGGGAATGACAACCTCGTGACTTGGCAGCATCTCGTAAAAATAGAAGCGTGGCCGTTTTTTCGGCGGCACAGGAACCGGCTTGGCCTCGGTGGTTAACAGGCCTTGCTTCGCCGTATTCCTAACAGAAGTTGCTGGAACTTCGTGCCGCCAATGATGGCGCAACGTCTGAATGACGATGACGATGGAAAGGGTGACGGCAACTCCAAGCAGCAACCAAGCCCATCCTGGTAGACGATCCCCGTTTCGGGACGCGCTCCGACGACGGCTGTTGCCGGTGGTTTTTCGGATGGGAGGGGGCCGATGCCTCACATCTGCTCCGGTGCAGAGACGCCAATCAGCCACAAGCCGGCAGCGAGCACCTGGCGCGTCGACCATGCGAGTGCCATACGGGCATTGCAAAGGTCGAGATCCTCGACGAGAAAGGCGTGGGCGTGGTAAAGCGAATGAAACGCTGCAGCAAGCTCACGCAGGTACTGGGGGATCAGGTGAGGCTCAAGCCGGGCAGCAGCAGTCTCCACAGTTTCCGGAAAGCGCGCGAGTAATCCCATGATAGACAGCTCATGGGATTCGGCAAGTCTGTCGAGGGGTGCGGATCGGGCGGTTTCCAGGTCGAAGTGACCGCCTTTGGCCTCGAGTTGACGAAACATGCTGCAAATGCGTGCGTGCGCATACTGGATGGTATAAACGGGGTTGTCGAGGGTTCGGGCGCGGGCCAAGTCAATATCGAACGTGAGTTGCGAGTCGCTTTTTCGTAATAGCAGAAAAAATCGCGTCGCATCACGCCCCACTTCGTCAATCAGATCGCGAAGCGTTACATAATCGCCCGCCCTTTTGGAGATCTTTACTTCCTGTCCTCCGCGTACAACCGTCACCATCTGGTGTAGTACATATTCCGGCCAGTCTGGCGGAATTCCGACATTGAGTGCCTGTAGCCCGGCGCGAACCCGGATGATCGTCGAATGATGGTCGGCACCCTGCTCGTTGATTGCCCGAACGAATCCGCGCTGCCATTTGTTGCGATGGTAGGCGACATCGGGCACGAAGTAGGTGTAGCGTCCATCGGACTTACGCATGACCCGGTCCTTGTCGTCTCCGAAGTCCGTAGAACGCAACCACAGCGCGCCTTCTGCTTCGTATGTGTGGCCGCTGGCAACGAGGTCTCGAACGGCATTGTCAACTTCTCCGCTCGAATACAGCGAGGATTCCAGGGCATAGACGTCGAAGCACACGTCAAAGGCGCGAAGGTCTGAGTCCTGCTCGCGGCGCAGGTATGCGACCGCGAAACGGCGGAGTGCTTCGTTGTCGGCTGGATCGCCGGTTCCTGCAATCTCGCAGTCATCAGAGTGAACAGTTTCACGGGCTAGGTAAGACTTGGCGACGTCGTCGATGTATTCGCCGCAATAGCCGCCTTCCGGCCAGTCGGGATCACCAGGTTTAATGCCATTTGCACGAGCCTGAACTGATCGCGTCAGGTTTTCGATTTGGGCGCCGGCGTCGTTGTAGTAAAACTCGCGTGTCACGTTCCAGCCGACGGCCTCGAGCAAGCGGCAGAGGCTGTCGCCAACGGCTGCACCCCGTCCATGGCCCACGTGCAAAGGCCCCGTTGGGTTGGCAGACACGAATTCCACGACAACCCGTTCGCGACTGCCTGCTGGCTTACGACCATAATTGCCATCCTCGCTAAGAATGTCGGTGACGACCGACTGAAGTGCCAATGGCGTCACAAACAGATTGATGAATCCGGGTCCCGCTACTTCAGCGCGAGCGATCCATTGACTGACAGGAAGTGCTGCCACAATGGATTCTGCCAGTGCTCGGGGTGCGATCCCCAGCGATTTAGCGTGGATGAGAGCAACGTTTGTCGCAAAGTCTCCATGCTTGGCATCCCGCGGTGGTTCCAGAATGAAAGTTTCCGGTGCTGCTACGGCAGTTGCACCGCAATTTTCAATCACGGCAGCCAGTGCGTCACGCAGTAATTGTTCGAGGGCTGTTTTCATGAGCGTCGGGGAAAGCGCGAATTTTAACCGCTGCGGTAGCCGCTGGTAAGGCCGGCTCCTAGAAGAGATCTACTGGGTCGATGTCCAGCGACCAACGCAAACCACCGCGGGCCGGCAAGCCAGCGACCTTGGGCAGCAACTGCTGAAGTGCCGAATGAAGGCGGACACGCTGAGATGCCTTCATGATGAGTTGCGCGCGGTAGAGTCCATTGCGTCGTTCCATTAGCGCTGGGATCGGCCCCATTGCAACTATCGTCGGGTCATTGTTCTGGGCGATCAACTGGCGGACTTTATCCAGAAAACCGATGGCCATGCCTTCTTTGGGCGCTTCGGCGCGCAGCAGAGCCAGATAGGTCGATGGCGGCAATCCATGGGCTTGCCGTTCGGCTATTAAGTCTTCGGTCAGTGCGTCGTACCCGTCGGTTACCAGGCGTCTCAGGTGCGGATGCTGAGGATTGAAGGTCTGGATGATCACCTCTCCCGGACGGTCGGCCCGTCCCGAACGACCGGCGACCTGGGTTACTAACTGACCCATGCGTTCCAGGGCACGGAAGTCGCTTCCATAGAGTGCCTGGTCCATATCCACGAGCCCCACGAGCGTCAGGCCCGCAAAATCATGGCCCTTTGCAAGAAGCTGCGTACCGACGAGGATGTCGACGGTTCCGCAACGAACACCCTCAAACAGGTCGGCCAGCACGCGCGCGCTGCGGGTTCGATCGGAGTCGATGCGTTCAATGCGGCGACCCGGGAAACGTTGTCGCAGCGTTTCTTCCACGCGTTCTGTGCCCTGTCCAATCGCGTGCAAAGGCTGTTGCCCGCAAGCCGGACAGTCCATTGGTGGTGACTCCTGATGGCCGCAGTGATGACACAGAAGGGTGCCTTTTTGTCGGTGCAACGTTAATCGTGCATTACAGTTCCGGCAGGGTGCCATCCATCCGCATCGGGAACATAGCAGCACCGGTGCAAATCCACGTCGGTTGATGAACAAAAGTGACTGACCTCCACTGGCGAGGTGTCGCTCGATGCCGCGCAGGAGTGGCTCTGACAGACCATTGCGAAGCGGCAGTCCACGTACGTCGAGCAATGTCAGCGCTGGAATTCCCGCGGTTCCGATCCTGCGCTTGAGCCGAATTCGCTTATACCGATCAATGCGAGCATTGTGCAAGCTTTCCAAGGACGGCGTCGCACTGCCCAGTATCGTCGGGACCCGTTCCAGATGACCCCGCACGACAGCAAGATCTCGCCCCGAGTATCGGAAGCCGTCCTGCTGTTTATACGAAACATCGTGTTCTTCATCAACAATGATCAAGCCGGGATTGGCGAGTGGAACAAAAATGGCCGATCGTGTGCCAATGATCACGTTCACCGCGCCGGATCGCGCTCGTACCCAAGTGCGAAGGCGCTCAGCCTGTCCCATACCCGAGTGATAGCAAGCGACTTGCCCCGAAAAGCGGCTGGAAAAGCTGTTGGCCAAATGAGGAGTCAGGCCAATTTCGGGTGTCAACGCCAATACCTGCTTTCCTGACGCAATCACTTCTTTTGCCATTCGAAGGTACAGCTCCGTTTTACCGCTTCCGGTCACACCATCGAGAAGGCTAACCTGTCCGTTGTCGGCCACTGTTCGTAGCTGCTGCAACGCTTGCTGTTGAAGTTTGGTGAGCTCTGGCCAGTTGTTATCGAGATGCAGTTTTCCGCCGCCCGGTGGTCGCGAACAGGGACGGATCCAGTCCCTGTTTTGAGCACGTCGGATGGTTGCCGGCGAGCACAGGGATTGCAGTGTTGCGCGATCGATTGGTTCCTCCGCGAGGTTCTCTAAAAGCGAGCGCAAAGCCGTTGCACGCGGCGATAGATTTTTCAGTGCGTTGCGACCGGTTTCAGTAAGGCGCCAGGCTTCGATTTCGGCGCATGGCAGAGGGTGGCCATTCCGGAGTCGACTGGGCAAAGCGGTGGCCAGCACCTCGCCCAGCGCATGATGGTAGTATCCGGACGCCCAGCGGCAAAGCGTTAGCAGCGACGGCGGGATCAAGGCCTCTTCGTCAAGCACCTTTTCAATCCGGCGAAGCGCAGGCGATTTGGGTAATGATTCGGCTTCCTCCATGCCAATTACGATCCCGATTAGCCGACGCGAGCGAAATGGCACTTGGACGCGCATACCAAGAGTCACCGTTTGTTCCAACGCGTCTGGACAGAGGTAATCGAACGCTTGGCGCAATGGAACAGGCAGGGCGATTGTTACCAACTTCATTGCGAAGCCTGTGGATAAGTCTGTGGATGAGCGTCCGTCAAGCGTTTATTTCCAGAATTTTCGATTTGTTACAAGATAGGTGTCCGTTGCGTTTATCAAAATATTATCTTACAAAACAATGCATTATTAAATCGAGTTCAGAAACAATGACAAAATCTCCATTGTTTCCTTTACAAAAGAGATCGCCTGTTGTCTGTGAATAAAAAACACATTTTTCAAGGTACGGACGTTGCGAATGGTTGTTAGAGCCGGATCGCGATGGGGTACGTCAACTATCGCGTCCATCCTACCGGCGCATCGAAAGATTCGCAGATTCAGTATAAGCGCGCCCAAGGCGACGGACTGGTCTGCTCGGTTGACTGCATCCAATGGGGCATGGGTGAGGAATCGACTCCTTCGGGTCGAGGGGCGCCCGTCCTGCTCGTCGAGCATCATTCGAGGAGTGAATTATGAGTGGCTATGACGGTGACGGATTGCCGACACCGCAGCGCTATTGGGCGATTCTCACGATTTTTTGTGGAGTGACCATGGCAGTCCTCGACGGGGCGATCACCAATGTCGCCCTGCCGACCATCGCGCACGACCTCCATGTTAAGGCTGCGGCATCGGTCTGGGTCGTAAACGCCTACCAGCTAGTGATTATGGTCTCGATTTTGGCGCTGGCTTCCCTTGGTGAAATATTTGGTTATTCAAGGATATACAGACTTGGTGTCGCTGTATTTGGCTTGGCCTCGCTTGCATGCGCCCTGTCAGATTCGTTGACTACATTGATTTGCGCCCGCGCTTTTCAGGGGTTGGGGGCGGCTTGTATCATGAGCGTCAATACAGCATTGGTCCGCCTTATCTATCCAAAAGCGCAGCTTGGACGAGGGCTCGGGATCAATTCACTGGTCGTCGCATTTGCTGCGGCATTAGGGCCGACGATAGCGGCAGCGATCCTTTCAGTGGCTTCATGGCCATGGATTTTTGCGATCAATGTTCCGCTTAGCGTAATCACCTTCTTTTTGCTGAATAATCTTCCCGCGCCTCGGAGGGCTGAACGCCACTTCGATTTTTTCGGCGCCGGACTTACGGCTGTCACCTTTGCCCTGTTTATCACGGCGGTTGACGACCTTGGGAAAGGGCCTGAAGCAACGCTGAGGGCTGGTCTGCAATTCATCGGGGTTCTGGCGTTCGGATTTTGGCTGGTTCGCCGCCAGCTGCGTGAATCTGCGCCATTGCTCCCTGTTGATCTGATGCGCATTCCGTTGTTTGCCTTGTCTGTTGGAACATCCATACTGGCGTTCACCGGCCAGATGCTCGCCTACGTTTCCCTGCCATTTCTTCTAGAAGACGGATTCGGGCGAGATGCAGTCCAGACGGGACTCCTGATGTCGCCGTGGCCCATTGCCATCATGTTTGTAGCTCCGGTGGCGGGTTACCTTTCAGACCGTTATTCGGCAGGGATTCTTGGAGCACTTGGGATGCTGGTACTCGCTGCCGGGCTAGCTTTGCTCGCAACGTTGCCCGGACACCCGACCGCGTTGGCGATTGGGTGGAGGATGTTATTGTGTGGCACCGGTTTTGCGCTGTTCCAATCCCCGAATAACCGAGCTCTGATTGGATCCGCGCCCCTGGAGAGGGCGGGGGGCGCCTGCGGTATGCTTGGCACGGCCCGCCTGCTCGGGCAGACCACTGGTGCGGCACTCGTTGCATTGATCTTCGGACTTTACCACGGCGAAGCGACCAGAGAATGCTTGATGCTGGCCGGGGGTTTTTCGGCAGCAGCAGCCGTCGTTAGCGCATTGCGTCTGTCCGCCCGAGTCATTCGACCGAGTGAAGGTCGGTTTCCTGATGATGGGATGAGAAAGTGACAGGTTTTTTCGACACTGCCTCAGGCCACTCCAGACGCGCCTCGACGCCAGAACCATTTTCGCCGGTTTGGGTTAAATGAATAACAGGGCGAATATACCGAATCCAATGCAGTAAAAGGCATATGGTTTCAGTCCGGCAGTTTCGTGTCGCTTGAAATAGCGCATGAGAAACGCCGTACTGAAAAACGCGGCAAGCCCAGCGATGCAGCCTGACGCCAGAAGAATTGTCGGTGAAACGGTGTGAAGAGACTGATGTGAATGCAGCAGTTTCGGAACTTCCAGTACCGCGGCGCCAGTGATAATCGGTGCTGTTAACAGAAACGAGAATCGGGCCGCTTGCGCATGATCGAGACCAGCCCGAAGGCCGCCAACCATTGCCGCTCCGGAACGGGATATTCCGGGAAGAAAGGCCGCGCACTGCCAGAAGCCGATTTTCAGGGCGTCACGCCAGCGCAGATTGTCCAGACGGGCTGACTGCATGGCGTTCGCTTTCCGCCTCATGCGTTCCCCAGCCAAGAGCAGAAAGCCGTTGATCACGAGAAAGGCGGCCGCCGCTTCCGGTGCTGCAAACAGGGCACGCAGTGGCCGCTCAAGAACAAAGCCGATAACGACAGCCGGAAGCGTCCCCACGACCAGCAAGCCAAAAAGTCGCCGGTAGTTCTCTGCGTCGTCGGATCGACTCGTCCTGAGCAGGCCCTGAACAATCCCAAGCCATTCACGCCAGAAATATGCCAGTAGCGCCACCAAGGTTCCGACGTGCAGCACTACGAGAAACGGCAGAAAATCCGCTGCATGTTCGTTAATGTGAAGGCGCAAAAGCGCTGGCAGGACTACGGCATGCCCGAGGCTGCTAACCGGGAAAAGTTCCGTCAGTCCCTGAACCAGCGCCAAAAACAGCGCATGCAGAGCCGTCACAGCGGATGTTGACCGTTGTTTCTAGCCACTACAGTCCGACGCTGAAACGGTTTCATTTCGAGTAAACTGACTGTCACCGGGGCATACCGATTGTCGTTTAAAGGGCGTTGAAAATGTCGTTGGCGATATCTTCGCCCATCCCGAGCCCTGCTCCAAGTCCGAGTCCGCTCAGCATGGTTCCGAAAAAGCCGCCGCCGCCGCCGAAGGACGGCCCACCCAACCATCCGCGAGATTGCACGGTGGGTTGTGGATGGGTCTGCATTTGCTGTTCAAGCGTCTGGATGTATTGTGCCATCTGTTGCAGCATCATTTCGGTTTGTTGACTGTAATTACGAACCCCCATGCCGAGTTCGCGCAGATCCATCGCCAAGTCACGAGCCGTGGCTTCATCCTTCGCACCCGCTTGCATCTTGTCGGACAATGAGCGGAACTGCTGTGCGATGTCCTGAAACTGTTGGTGAAGCTGGCTGGTCTGTTGCTGTGCCATCTGATAATCCATTGCAATACTCCGATGATAGGGTTTACTTCATTAAAGACTTGGTCAGGCTGTAAAAATTCCATGGCCGTTACCGCCGCTGGCTGACTGGACCAATGGTGTGGACTGCCATGCCCGACGAGTTTACTCGCGAACACGCCTTGTGGCCGACGCATACCTCACACATGCCGGCGACGCGTGAGCGTGTGAGCCAGCTGAACCAGATTTCTTACCGACTGAGACGGGTCGTCGCGACGGTACGCAAGACTCATGCGTGCCTTCGGCACATCGCCTTGAATGGGGCAATAAACCACGCCCGCCGCATGGACTTGCTGTAGAGAGGCCGGTACCACCGAAACGCCCAAGCCAGCTGCCACAAGATTGGCGATCGACGTGACATGCTGCACCTCATGACCAATTCGCGGACTGAAGCCGACACGCTGGCAGGCCGAGATAATCTCGTCATACAGACCCGATCCGACTGCTCTGGAGAATAGCACAAAACCTTCGTTTGCCAGCCGCTCAAGCCGGATCCTTCCGGTTCCGACAAGCGGGTGCCCTTCCGGGAGCGCGATGACCATCGTTTCGTCGAACAGAGGTTCTACTGTCAGGCCAGGTTCTTCCCCCAGCAGAGGGCGCACAAAGGCAACATCAATCGCGCCATCCAACATGGAGCGTGCCAGCGCCGGGGTGCTGGCTTCTTCCAGGGACATGACCAGATCCGGATAGCGCTGCGCAAAAGTCCGGATCACGCCCGGAACAAATGGATGGAAGGGCGCAGAATTGATCATGCCAAGGCGAAGACGGCCGAGTGCTCCTCGGGCTACGCGTTGTGCCTGTGAAGTCGCTGCTCGAACCCGGAGCAAAATCTCCCGTACATCGGCAAGGTATGCGCTTCCGGCATCGGTCAATGCCACTCCACGCGGGAGCCGGTGAAACAGTTCAACGCCGATTTCTTCCTCAAGTTGCCGAATCTGTTTGCTCAGCGGTGGCTGCTCGATGCCCAGACGTCGTGCCGCCCGACTGAAATTCAGCTCCTCGGCAACCGTGGCAAAATAACGCAAGTGGCGTAGTTCCATATATGTATATGCAAAATATATAGATAACCGGTAAACAAGATATTAGACATATACAAGAGTCGCGTCTACAGTAAACGGCCTCGAAATGCTTTAACCTACGACACAAAAAAACGAATGCAAAGGACACATGCGCATGGATAGCCGATTTATGCAGCAGGTCGACGACTACGGTCTGGGGCGTACCGATTCGGACCCCGAAGAAACGCGGGAATGGTTGGAGGCCCTCGATGCGTTGCTCCAGAAGCAGGGGGCCGAACGTGCACATTTCATCTTGGAGGTGCTGCAGCAGTCAGCCCGGATGTCGGGTGCATTCATTCCCTTTTCTCCAAACACGCCCTATGTTAATACGATCCCCGTCGTCAACGAGGAGCGTTCGCCGGGAGATCACGATCTGGAGTGGAAGATCCGGTCGCTGACGCGCTGGAACGCCATGGCCATGGTCGTTAAGGCAAATCGGTCGACCGACGGGATCGGCGGACATATTGCCAGCTACGCGTCATCGGCCACGTTATACGACGTCGGATTCAATCATTTCTGGCGCGGGCCACAGCATCCAGACGGCGAGGATCTTGTTTACATTCAGGGCCACAGTTCCCCTGGGATTTATGCACGTGCTTTTTTGGAAGGCCGCCTAAGCGAACAGGATCTTCATCGATTCCGCAGGGAAGCTGACGGCCCTGGGCTGAGTTCCTATCCGCACGCATGGCTTATGCCCGAATTCTGGCAGTTTGCAACTGTCAGCATGGGCATCGGGCCAATCAATGCCATCTACCAAGCGCGCTTGATGAAATACCTTGGACACCGAGGCTTGGCTGATACGAGTAAGCGCAAGGTCTGGTGCTTCTGTGGTGACGGCGAGATGGACGAACCGGAAAGCCTTGGTGCCATTGGCGTCGCCGCGCGGGAGAAGCTTGACAACCTCGTTTTCGTTGTTAACTGCAACCTCCAACGTCTCGATGGCCCGGTTCGTGGTAACGGCAAGATCATCCAGGAGCTTGAAGGGGTGTTTCGTGGGGCAGGCTGGAATGTGATCAAGGTGATATGGGGCTCGGCTTGGGATGGCCTGATCGCACGAGACAAATCCGGCTTGTTGCTGAAGGCATTCAATGAAACCGTGGACGGCGAGTACCAGAACTGCAAGGCGCGTGGCGGGGCTTATACGCGCAAGCATTTTTTTGGCAAATACCCGGAACTCCTCAAGCTTGTTGAAACCATGAGCGATGAAGAAATCAGCCAACTCAACCGAGGAGGTCATGACCCGCACAAGGTGTTTGCGGCCTATGCTGCGGCTGTCCGGCACACCGGGACTCCGACCGTGATATTGGCGAAGACCGTCAAGGGTTACGGAATGGGTGAGGCTGGTGAGGGGCAGAACATCACCCATCAACAGAAAAAAATGGGCGAGGATGCGCTCCGAGCGTTCCGAGACCGGTTCAAGATTCCGGTTTCGGATGAGCAGATCAAAGATGCACCATTTTATCGTCCCGCGGAGGATTCACCGGAGATTCGTTACCTGAAAGAGCAGG
>OFHJ01000489.1_pt1 | contig 15074 bp, 14 predicted proteins | sample 1522001 | NCBI WGS metagenome assembly OFHJ01 (sample SAMEA2464838, study PRJEB22497) | soil metagenome | biome: Grassland; feature: Farmland; material: Clay | place: Australia | collected 2013-02-01 | depth 1.2 m | reverse complement strand
GCGCTGCGCGTCGGCCCGCGGACGGGCCAGTCCGGCTGTCCGCACGCATGCGTCAGCAGGTACCATGGGCGCGATAATCGATGGACGTATATTACCACAACCGCATTAGCGGCGCCTTCCCCGGGCCCAATTGCCCCCGCCGGCGCACGCTGGAGACTCGATGAACGAACCCATTGACCCCGCCGTGAACTTCGACAGTCTCGGCCTCGCCGCCCCCGTCCTAGCGGGCATCCGGGACGCAGGCTTCGCGACCTGCACCCCCATCCAGGCGCAGACGCTTCCCATCGCGACTTCCGGGCGAGACGTGGCCGGACAAGCCCAGACCGGCACCGGCAAGACCGCCGCGTTCCTGGTCGCCCTGTACCACACGCTGCTCACCCATTCGCCGCCTCCAGGACGCACCCCGACGTCGGTGCGCGCACTGATCGTGGCGCCGACGCGCGAGCTGGCGGTACAGATCCACCACGACGCGGAGACCCTCGGCAAGCACACCGGGCTGAAACACGCGGTCGTATACGGCGGCATCGACTACGAAAAGCAGCGTCGTACGCTGGAGGAAGGCATCGACGTGCTGATTGGTACGCCGGGGCGCCTGATCGATTACTTCAAGCAGCGTGTCTTTGACCTGAAGCATGCTCAGGTCGTGGTGCTCGACGAAGCCGACCGCATGTTCGACCTGGGCTTCATCGCCGACATCCGCTACCTGCTGCGCCGGCTTCCGCACCCGGAGCGGCGCCAATCGATGTTGTTTTCGGCAACGCTTTCCTACCGGGTCCTCGAGCTCGCCTATGAGCACATGAACAACCCCGAGCTGGTGCGCATCGAGCCGGACAAGAAGACGGTCGACAGCATCCGCCAGATCATGTACTACCCCTCGATGGAGGAGAAAATCCCGCTGCTGATCGGATTGCTGCGCCAAAGCGAGGCGCACCGAACCATGATATTCGTCAACACCAAGCGGATGGCCGAGAAGCTCGAAGCCGTGCTGCACGCGAACGGATTCCATGCCCAGGCGCTGTCCGGCGATGTACCCCAGGCGAAGCGGCTACGCTTCCTGCGTGACTTCCACGACGGTGAACTGGCGGTACTGATTGCCACCGACGTTGCCTCGCGTGGTCTGCACATCCCTGAGGTCAGCCACGTATTCAACTTCGACCTACCCCAGGACGCGGCCGACTACGTCCACCGCATCGGCCGCACGGCCCGCGCCGGTGCTGACGGCGATGCCATCAGCTTCGCCTGCGAGGAATACGCCGTGGGACTGCCGGACATTGAGAACTACATCGGCCACAAGATTCCCTCCGCGCCGATCGAAGCGGACATGCTGGCGAGCGACCTCACCATGCCGGAGTCGCGTCCGGAGCACCGGCACGGCCCGCGCCGGGGCGGCCCGGGGCGCCGGCCGCGCTCTGGAGGGGGCGGCGGCCCGGGCCACCGAGGGCGCGGCAAGCCGCACCGCCCCGGCTGATGCACCGCCGGTAACCGGGCGCGTATGATACGCACGCATATCGAATCAGAGCGCAGCGGGAGCGCATGGGGTCGCTCCTACCGCTGCGGTCACGCGGCGCCATGACCGACACCGACATCGAAGACAATATCGACCGCGAGCTGTTCCGCAACGTGGAGAAGTTGCGGCAGCTGCGTATCGAGCACCGTGATCTCGACGAGGTGATCGGCCGGCTTTCACTCGACATGCACGTCGACGAGCTCCAGCTGAAGCGCTTGAAGAAGCGCAAGCTGGGGCTGAAAGACCAGATCACGCGACTGGAAAGTGAACTCATCCCGGACCTCAACGCCTGAGGCCGGGTCCCGGCGCGCTCCCCCGGGGCGGGGCTAGGCAGCGGCAGCCGCGGCCTGCATCAGAGCCCAGAGTGCCTCGACGTGCCGACGCTCGGTGGCCTCGACGCCAAATGACACGCGTACCATCCACCGTCCGTCCAGCATTGCCGGCGTGAGGTACGCCTCGCCCGATTCGTTGATGCGCCGGGCCCATGCGAGGGTATGACGGTCCAGGGCGTCGCCCTCGAGCCCCGGCGGTTCATGGCGCACGCACACCGTCTGCAGGGCGACCGGTGCGAGGCGCAGCCAGTTCGGTGTCGCATCGATGCGCTCGGCGAACCACCGAGCGTGCGCCAAGTCGCGCCGCAGCCGGGTCTGCAACCCGCTCACACCCTGGTCACGGATCAGGAACCACAGCTTCAGGGCGCGGAAGCGCCGGCCCAGCGGGATCCCCCAGTCGCGCAGGTTGCGCGCTGCCTCGTCCGCAGCGGTGCGCAGGTAGCTCGGGCTCGTGGACATCACGCGGATCAGGTGCTGCGGATCACGCACGTAGTACAACGAGCAGTCAAACGATGCGCCGAGCCACTTGTGCGCGTTAACGATCAGCGAGTCGGCCTGCTCGACGCCCTGCCACATGCCGCGGCATTCCGGCAGGATCATTGCTGCGCCAGCCAGCGCCGCGTCGACGTGCAACCACAGGCCGTGGGCCCGTGCGATCTCGGCGATCGGCTCGAGCGGATCGATGGCCGTTACGGCGGTCGAGCCCACCGTGGCGACAACCGCGCAAGGACGCCGCCCGAGCCGCAGGTCTGCTTCGATTGCCTCGCGCAGCGCCTCCGGCCGCATCCGGTAGGCCTCGTCGAGGCCGACCACGCGCAGGTTGTCACGTCCGAACCCGGCCAACAGCGCCGCCTTCTCCACGGAACTGTGGCTCTGGCTCGAAACGTACACCACGAGGGGCGCTCCACACGCCTGCAACCCGCCACGGGCTGCAGCATAATCGGTGCTGCGCTCGCGCGCGCACAGCAAGGCCACCAGCGTCGCTGTCGAGGCCGTGTCCTGGATCACCCCGCTCCAGTGCGCCGAAAGCCCCATCATCTGGCGCATCCAGTCGGTGGTGAGATCCTCCAGTTCAGTCAGTGCGGGGCTGGCCTGCCAATTCAGTCCCAGCTGGGCGAGCCCCGTGCTGACGAAGTCGCCGAGCACGGCCGCGAGTGAACTGTTGGACGGGAAATACGCGAAGAAGCGCGGATCCTGCCAGTGGGTACAACCCGGGAGGACGATGTTCGAGAGATCCGCGAGAACCTCTTCCATGGGTTGCGCCTCGAGCGGCGGTTCGCCGGGCAGTCGCCCGCGCACGTCACCCGGGGTGACGCGGGCCATCACCGGTCGCGCACCGGCGGCACACTCGCCGCGGTAATCGGCGATCCAATCGATCAACTGGTGCCCGAACCGACGGAACTCCTCGTGGTCCACGACTGCACCCTCAGCCCGTGCCGCCGACCGTCAGGTCCTCGATTTTAAGCGTCGGTTGACCGACGCCGACCGGCACGCTCTGGCCCTCCTTGCCACACGTGCCGACACCCTCATCGAGCTTCAGGTCGTTGCCGACCATCGTGACGCGGGTCAGCACGTCCGGGCCGTTGCCGATGAGCGTCGCACCCTTCAGCGGCGCGCCCAGTCGTCCATTTTCGATTGCGTACGCCTCGCTCGCCGAAAAAACGAACTTTCCGGACGTGATGTCCACCTGGCCACCGCCGAAGTTCACCGCGTAGATGCCGCGCTCAACGGAGCGGATGATCTCTTGCGGATCATGCGGACCGGGCCGCATGTACGTATTGGTCATGCGCGGCAGGGTCAGGTGCGCAAACGACTCGCGACGCCCGTTGCCCGTGGGGCGCTGCCCCATGAGTCGAGCGTTGAGCCGATCCTGCATGTAACCGCGCAGAATCCCATTCTCGATCAGCGTGGTGCACTGAGTCGGCGTGCCCTCGTCATCGATGTTGAGCGAGCCGCGCCGCCGCGGCAACGTGCCGTCATCAACCACGGTGCACTCCGCGGCAGCGACGCGCTGCCCGATACGGTTGGCAAACGCCGAGGTACCCTTGCGGTTGAAATCGCCCTCGAGCCCGTGACCGATCGCCTCGTGCAGCAGGATGCCCGGCCACCCGGCTCCCAACACCACGGTCATGGGGCCCGCCGGCGCCGGCACGGCTTCGAGATTCACCAAGGCCTGGCGTGCCGCCTCATGCGCCAGGCGCAGCGGCGCGTCGTCTGCGACCAGTTCAGCCAGCGAATACCTCCCCCCGGCGCCGCTGTAGCCGCGCTCACGCCGACCGTTTTGCTCAACGAGCACCGACACGTTGAAGCGGACCAGCGGCCGGACGTCGGCGGCGAGTTCTCCTTCGCTGTTGGCAATCAGCACCACTTGGTGCACTGCCACGAGGCTCGCGGTCACGTGCACGATCCGCGGATCGATGCGCCGCGCCTCGCGGTCGACGCGCTCGAGCCAGGCCACCTTCTCGGGGTCGGGGAGCGTCGCGAGCGGATCGGCCGGCAGGTACAGCTGGTGCCCGGTGCGCTGGTGCCAGGCCGCCACGCGCCGCTCGGGGCCCTGCAGTGCGATCGCGCGCGCCGCATGGGATGCCTCGGTGAGCGCCGGCAGGTGGATTTCGTCCGAGTAGGCGAACCCGGTTTTCTCCCCGGCCAGCGCGCGCACGCCAACTCCTTGCTCGATGCTCGCGCTGCTGTCCTTGACGATGCCGTCCTCGAGCGACCAGGACTCCTGGCGCGAGAGCTCGAAGTACACGTCCGCGAAATCCACCGAGTGCGTGAGCACCTCGCCGAAGACATTCTCGAGACGACCATCCAGGCCGCTCGGGCGCAGGATGAGGTCGCGGGCGAGAGTCAGCGGATCGGTGTGAATCGGTTCGGTCATGTACGCCTTCCCATAGGCTGCGGAGAAACTTCAGCCGAGCACGCGGTGCTCGAGCACCGGGAAGTGTTCCCGGTCATGCTGCTCGGCGGCGAGATCGATCTCGGCGCTGATGCAGCCGGGTCCCTGGGGCAGGCGTGCCAGTACCCGTCCCCAGTGATCGGTGATCAGACTGTCGCCGTGGGTCTCGCGGCCGCTGGCGTGCAGTCCGGACTGCCCCGGCGCGATCACCGCGCAGAGATTCTCGATCGCGCGCGCGCGCAGCAGCACCTCCCAGTGGGCGCGCCCGGTGGCGGCCGTGAAGGCCGCAGGGACCACAAACAGCTGCGCGCCGCTCGTGCTCAGCGCGCGGTACAGCTCCGGAAAGCGGACATCGTAGCAGACCGACAGTCCCACCCGTCCGACCGGGGTGTCCACGACCACAGGAGACCTGCCCGGTGCGAAATGCGCCGATTCGCGGTAACGCTCGGCGCGGTCCGGCAGGGAGACGTCGAACAGGTGCATTTTATCGTAGCGCGCGCGCCGTTCACCGTCGGCGTCGTAGACCAGGCAAGCCGGCGCCACCCGCCCGTCGGCCGCACCGCTGAGCGCCACGGTGCCGCCAACGATCCACAGGCGCAACCGCTGCGCGGTGGCGGCGAGGAACGCCTGGATGGGACCGGTCCCGTCCGGCTCGCTGATGCGGCGCCGGTCGGCCTCGGTCGCGCCCATGAATGCGAAGTTCTCCGGCAGTACGGCAAGCTGGGCGCCGCGTGCCGCCGCGTCCTCGAGCAGCGCACGTGCCTGCTCGAGGTTGACGTCGACCTCCGGTCCGGACGACATCTGGATGGCGGCCACGATGCTCATGGATACAGCCTACTCCCTCCGGCGGGACCGCGTCTCACAGCGCCACGACGTCGAACTGGTCAATGCCGTACAGCGCCTCGACCTGGAGCCGCACCGTGCGGCCGACGGCACCCTGCAGCGCACCGAGCGCTGCCACTTCCGCCTCCAGCAGCCGGTCCACGACCGCCTGGTGCGCCAGCACCAGCAATTCCCCGGACCCGATGCGCTCCTGGCGCTGCAGCTCCCGGAACACCTCGTGGCAGACCGTTTCGGCCGTCTTGATGAAGCCGCGCCCCTCGCAAGCCGGGCAGGGCTCGCACAGCAGGTGCGCCAGGCTCTCGCGGGTGCGCTTGCGCGTCATCTCCACCAGGCCGAGCGGCGAGAGGCTGACAATGCGGCTCTGGGCGCGGTCGCTCGACAGCGAGCGCTCGAGGGCGGCGAGGACCTGGCGCCGGTGCGACTCGGCGTGCATGTCGATGAAATCGATAATGATGATGCCGCCCAGGTTGCGCAGGCGCAGCTGGCGGCCGATTGCCTCGGCAGCCTCGAGGTTGGTGCGAAAACTGGTTTCCTCGAGGTTGCGATGCCCGACGTAGCCGCCGGTATTGACATCGATCGTGGTCATCGCCTCGGTCTGGTCGATCACCACGTGGCCGCCGGAGCGCAGCATGACCTTGCGTTCGAGCGCGCGGCTGATTTCCCGCTCGACGCCGTGCAGATCGAAAATCGGCCGCGGGCCGTCGTACAGCTCCAGGCGTGCCGCCACGCCCGGCATGAACTGCGCGGCGAACTCGCTCATGCGCGTTAGGGCCTCGGGCGAGTCCACCCGGACGATGCCGACGCCGCGGGAGAGCTCGTCGCGCAGCAAGCGCAGCGCCAACGGCAGATCCTCGTGAACCACTGCGCCGGCGGGCGAGAGCGCGGCTCGCTGGCGCACGTGCCGCCAGAGCCGATCGAGGTACTCCACGTCCTCGCGCAGCGCCTCGAGCGAGGCGTCCTGGGCGGCAGTGCGCAGGATGTAGCCACCCGCTCCCGTCGGGCGCACCTGCGACAGCAGCGCCTTGAGCCGGGCGCGCTCCTCGTCGCCCTCGATCTTGGCCGAAATACCGATGCCCTCGCCCTGGGGCAGGTACACCAGGTAGCGCGCCGGCAGGGTGATGAAGGTGGTCAAACGGGCGCCCTTGGTGCCGATCGGATCCTTGATCACCTGGACCAGCAGCTCGTCACCCGGACTGATCAGGCGGCGCACGTCGATTTCACTGCCCGCCCCGGCGGGTGCCGGCTCGCCCTCCTCCAGCGGCGGACTGACGATGTCATCGACATGCAGGAACGCGGTGCGCTCAAGCCCGATATCGAGGAACGCCGCCTGCATCCCGGGCAGCACGCGCATCACGCGGCCCTTGTACAGGTTGCTCACCAGCCGGCGACGGCTGACGCGCTCGATGAAGATTTCCTCGACGACTCCCTCTTCGATGAGCGCGGCACGGGTCTCGCGCGGCCCAACGTTGACCAGGATCTCCCTCAAGCGCGGCGGCCCCGCCAAAAGGCAATGCCGGCCGCGCGCAGCAACTCGGCCGTTTCCGCGAGCGGCAGTCCGACCACCCCGGAGTAGCTGCCGGAGAGCGACTCGACGAACACGGCCCCGTAGCCCTGGATGGCGTAGCCCCCGGCCTTGTCGCGCGGTTCGCCGCTCTGCCAGTACGCCTCGCGCTCGGCAAGTGACACGTCCCGGAAGCGTACCGAAGTGGAGCTGACGCGCACCTCGACGCTGCGTTCGCTGGCCAGCGCGACTGCGGTGAGCACCTGGTGCACCCGGCCGGAGAGCTTGCCGAGCATGGCCAATGCGTCGGCGCGGTCGACAGGCTTGCCGTACAGGGCCCCGTCGAGCACCACCGCCGTGTCGGCGGCCAGAACCGGCAGGCGCTCGCCGCGATTGCGCACCGTCATCGCCTTCTCCACGGCGAGCCGCTCGACGTAGTCGTGTGGTGACTCCCCGGGAAGCGGGTCCTCCTCGAGGTTCGCCGGCATCGCCTTGTGCGCAACGCCAATCTGCCACAGCAGGTCGCGCCGTCGTGGCGAGGCGGAGGCAAGGCACACCAGCGGTGTGGCGGGTTCAGAGCTCATCAGTCCCGATGATACGGGTGATGAGCCAAGATGCTAAGCGCCCGGTAGAGCTGTTCGGCCAGCACGACGCGCACCAGCGCGTGTGGCAGCGTCAGGGGCGAGAGCGACAGCAGCAGGTCGGCCCGGGCGCGCACCTCGGGGGCGAATCCGTCCGGGCCACCGACCAGAAAGGCCAGGTCCTGCCCGGAGTGCATGCGCGCGGTGAGCCAATCGGCAAAGGCACGCGTGGCCAGCTGCCGTCCGTGCTCGTCGAGCGCCACCACGAATTCCCCGGGATGCAATGCGGCAAGTATCTTGCGCCCCTCGGCCTCGATCGCGGGCCGCGGATCCTGCCCGGCGCGGCGGCGGCCGGGTTCGATCTGCACAAGCGTGAGCTTGAGCTTGGAGCCCAGCCGGCGAGCGTACTCCTCGTAGCCCTGGCTGACCCAGGCCGGCGGCCGGGTCCCGACGGCAATCAGCCGTACGCGCATGGCCGGCGCCACAGCACGGCTACGACTGGACCGTGTGGGCAGGCGCTTCGGCCGCGGGCCCCGCTTCCCAGAGCCGCTCCAGCGCGTAGAACTCGCGGACCCGGGGCAGCATGACGTGCAGGACGATGTCCTGCAGGTCGACCAGGACCCATTCGCCTTCGCGCTCGCCTTCGATACCGAGCGGCCGCACCCCGCTGGCCTTCGCCTGCTCGATCACCCGATCGGCGAGCGAGCGGACGTGGCGGTCGGAAGTACCCGATGCGATCACCAATGTGTCGGCTACGTCGGTCAGTCCCCTGACGTCAATCACCTTGACGTTGACGGCCTTCATGTCCTCGAGCGCGGCGAGCACGACGCGCAGCAGCGCGGCGGAACCCTTGGCCTTGGTGCGGGGGCGGGACGTCTTGCCGCGGCGCGCGGCGGTTCGGGTAGTCATGTCTGCGGAGAATAGCACTGGGTATCGAGCAGAATGCGGCGCACCTCGTCGGGCACCAGGTAGCGCGGATCGCGGCCTGCGAGAATCAGCTGGCGCAGCTCGGTCGATGAGATCTCCAGCTGCGTCACGGCATGGATGTAGACCCGCCCGGCGGGCCTGTCGTGCAGATCACGGATCGAGCCGGTGCCGTGGTCGACCATGATCTCCCCGAGCGGGCCCTGGGTCGGTGCCTTCCAGCCGGGCCGGTGGGCGACGACGACGTGCGCCAGTTCGAGCAATTCGCGCCAGCGGTGCCAGTGCGGCAAGCCCAGAAACGCGTCCATGCCGAGCAGCAGGCACAGAGAGCGGTGCGGATGCTCGGCGCGCAGCTCCGCCAGCGTGTCGACCGAGTAAGACACGCCGCTGCGGCGCATCTCGCGATCATCGACGGTAAAGGCCGGCTCGCCAGCGACCGCCGCACGCACCATTCGCAGCCGCAGCTCGGCGTTGGCGATCGTGTGTTCCCGGTGCGGGGGGTTGCCGGTGGGCAGGAAACGCACCTCCGTCAGGCGCAGCAGCTGGCGCAGCTCGAACGCCGTGCGCAGGTGTCCGTAATGGATGGGGTCGAAAGTACCGCCGAAAAGTCCGATAGGTTGCATGGTGTCCGTGCATTCGGCCGCGCACCGCGCGGCCATTCGGGTGTTATTTGAACATGGTTTGCGGGGCTGGCAATGCCGGCCGCGCGCACAGGTCGGTCGCGAGCAGCGCCATCTCGTCCCAGGGGTCCCCGCGCAGCCGGCCCTTGATCATCCGGTCGGCGCGTGCGGCACGCACCATGAGCGTGCGCAGCGAGAGCCGCCCGGCTCGGCGTACGGCCGCATCGAGCGCCGCACTCGGGCGCTGCCAGCCGCGCCCCGAAGCGCCGGCCGGGCGGCCCAGGGCGCCAGCCAGGTCACGCAACGCCTTGGTCAGAGCCCACAGCACCAGCGTCGGCTCGGTGCCTTCGGCGCGCAGCCCCGCCAGCACGCGCAGCGAGCGACCCGGATCACCGGCAAGCGCCGCATCGGAGAGTCGGAACACATCGAAGCGCGCGCTGTCGGCGACGGCCTCGAGCGCCGCCCCGGACGCCACGCCCTGTCCCGGGGCAAGCAGGCGCAGTTTCTGCAGTTCCTGGTGTGCCGCGAGAAGATTGCCCTCGGTGCGAGCGGCAAGCATCTGCAGCGCCTGGGCATCGAGCGAGAGACCGAGCCGCCGGCTGCGGGCCCGCAGCCACGCGACGAACTTGCCCGCCGCGACCGGCCAGACCGCCACCCACGCACCGTGGCGCTCGGCCGCCTGCACCCACTTCGTTCCCTGGGCGTCGCGGTCGAGGCGCGGCGCGAGGATCAACAGCACCGTGTCGGGATCGGCTCGCTCGAGCAGTGTCACCAGCACCGCTCCACCGGCCGCGCCCGGACGCGCAGTGGCGAGGCGCACCTCGAGCACCCGGCGCGAGCCAAACAGCGAGAGTGTGCCGGCCGAGGCACGCACCGCCTCCCAGTCCGCCGCCCGTTCGATGAAGTGCACCTCGCGTTCCGTGAAACCCGCCGCGCGCGCCCGCTCTCGCACCGCGTCGGCCGCCTCCGCGGCCAACAGCGGCTCGTCCCCGGAAATCAGGTAGGCCGGCAGCAATTTTTGCCCGAGGTGCGCCTCGAGCGTGTCGGTGGTGAGTTTCAAGCGAGGGCGGTGCGAAAGGCAGGAAACGCAGAATTATAACCGCCACCGGGTGCGCGCACCGGGCCAATCTTGGGGTTCGCCGCACCGATCTGCTAGGCTGAATTCATGAGCGCTCAACGACCCGCCGGCGCCCGGCGCCGGCTGTATCCCCCCCTGAAGGCATACCGCACCGGTCGGTTGCCCGTGTCGGACCTGCACGAAATCCACTTCGAGGAGAGTGGCAACCCGCAGGGCAAGCCGGTGGTCTTCCTGCACGGGGGTCCCGGCGGCGGCACCGACCCGAAGATGCGCCGTTTCTTCGACCCGACGCATTACCGGGTCGTGTTGTTCGACCAGCGCGGCTGCGGCAAGAGCCGGCCGCACGCGGAGCTGGCGCAGAACACCACCTGGGACCTGGTCGCCGACATCGAGCGCCTGCGCGAACATCTCGGTATCGAGCGCTGGCAGGTGTTCGGCGGCTCGTGGGGTTCGACCCTGGCACTGGCCTACGCCGAGACACACCCGGCACGCGTGACGGAGCTGGTGCTGCGCGGCATTTTCCTGCTGCGCCGCTCGGAGCTGGTGTGGTTCTACCAGGACCCGTGTGGCGCCGCGGCGCTGTTCCCGGACCTGTGGGAGCGCTACGTCGAACCGATTCCGCCGGCCGAGCGCTCCGACATGATGCGGGCCTACTATGCGCGCCTGACCAGTCCCGAGCGCGCGGTGCGGGCCCAGGCCGCCCAGGCCTGGTCCACCTGGGAGGGCGCCACGAGCTACCTGCGGACCTCCGCGCAGTACGTCACCAAGTTTGCCAAGGGCCGCTACGCCGAAGCGTTCGCGCGTATTGAGTGTCATTACTTCGTCAATGCCGGTTTCATGCGCAGCGACGAGCAGCTGCTCGAGGACGTCGGGCGAATCAGGCATATTCCTGCAGTCATCGTCCAGGGACGCTATGACGTGGTCTGCCCGATGCGCAGCGCCTGGGACCTGCACCGGGCCTGGCCGGAGGCGGATCTGCGCGTCGTGCCCGATGCCGGCCACTCGGCATTTGAGCGCGGCAACGTCCACGAGCTGGTGAGCGCCACCGACCGGTTCCGCTGAGCGCCACGCCCACCCGTCAGTGCGGTAGGATTCGAGCATGGTTGCCTCCCACCGATCAGGATCACGCCTTGCACAGAGGTTCAGACCCTGCCGGTGGGCAAGAGACCCGGCGCCGCACGCGCTGCGGCGAATGCTCAGTGCGACTGTCGTACTTGCCGGAGTGCTGCTCGCAGCACACCCGGCGTGCGCTGGAACCGACGTCAACGTGCTCTACGCCGGCTCGCTGGTGAACCTCATGGAGCAGGCCGTCGGCCCGGCCTTCGACCGGGCCAGCGGCGAGCACTTCCGCGGTTACGCGGGCGGCTCGAAACGACTCGCCAACGAGATCAGTGCACGACTGCGCCGCGCCGATGTGTTCGTCAGTGCTGCCCCCGCGATCAACGTGCGCCTGATGGGCAAGCGCCACGGCCGTTGGATCGAGGCGTACATCACGTTCGCGCGCTCACCGCTGGTGATCGGCTACAACCGGCGCAGCCGCTTCGCACCGCAGTGGCGCACTCGGCCCTGGTACCAAGTACTCCAGGATTCCGGCCTGCGCCTCGGCCGCACCGACCCGAAACTCGACCCCAAGGGCGCTCTGACGGTGCAGCTGCTACGCCGCGCCGCGCGCCTGTATCACGTGCGCGGATTGGCCCGCCGTGTACTCGGATCGGCGGAAAATCCCGCCCAGGTTCTGCCCGAGGAGACATTGGTGGGTCGGCTGCAATCCGGGCAGCTCGATGCGGGCTTCTTCTATTCGACCGAGACGGCAGCGGCGGGAATCCCGGCGGTACGGCTGCCGCCGCAGATCACACCCGAGGCCCTCTACACCATCGCGCTGGTGCGTGACGCACCGCACCCTCGCGCCGCGGTGGCGTTCGTGGCATTTCTGCTGGGCCCCGAGGGCCGCAAGCTGATGCGCGCACACGGCCTGAGACTCCTCGCGCCGGTGGCCAGCGGCAATGTCCGTACGCTGCCGGCGCAGCTGCGCCACCTGCTGCACGAGCAACCCTCCCGATGAGCGGGCCCGGGTCCGCGTTGGCGCACCACCACCGGTAGGCGCAGCGAATGACCCGCCCGGCTGCCTCGCCACTGCCCTGGCTCGCCGGGCTGCTGGCGATCTACCTGCTGGCCCCGCTGATTGCCGGCATCCAGGCTGCGGCGACAGCTCACTGGAGCGGCGTGGATTACGGTGCGCTGGCTCATGCCTGCGCCGTCTCCCTCGCCAGCGCGAGCAGTGCCACCGTGCTCACCGCGCTGTGCGGAATCCCGCTGGGCTTCCTGCTCGCGCGCGTGCCGGGGCGAGCCATGGCCGTGCTCGGTTTCATCGTGCAACTGCCGCTGGCGCTGCCGCCGCTCGCGAGCGGGGTTCTGCTGCTGTTCCTGCTCGGCTATGACGCCCCGCTCGGGCGCCTCACCCACGGCGCACTCACCGACTCGTTCGCGGGCATCGTGCTGGCGGAGACCTTCGTCTCCGCGCCGTTCGTGATCATCGCGGCCCGCTCGGCATTTGCGGCGCTCGACCCGGCGATCGAAGACGTCGCCGCGACGCTCGGACGCGGCCGGCTCGCGGTATTCGCGCGGGCAACGCTACCGGCGGTACGCCCGGCGCTGCTCGCCGGGCTGCTGCTCGCCTGGCTGCGCGCCTTCGGCGAATTCGGCGCCACGGTGATGGTGGCCTACCACCCGTACTCGCTACCCGTGTACACCTACGTGGCGTTCGGCGACCAGGGGCTGCCGGCCATGCTGCCGGTACTGTTGCCGGCCATCGTGTTAGCACTGGGGGTGATGGCGCTGAGCACGATGGCCGGGAGCCGGCGCGAGCCGCGCGAACCGCCGCCACGGATCCGCTCCACACCCCGCGGCCCATCGCGGACCGTTGCGGCGGCGGCGCCTGCCGCCGCCGGCCTGTCGTTCGAGTTTGATAAGCGACTGCAGGGTTTCAGGCTCGACGTGCGCTGGAACAGCACGGCGCGGCGTCTGGCGATTCTCGGCCCGTCCGGTTCCGGCAAATCACTGACCCTGAAGCTGATCGCGGGACTCGAGCGACCCGAGCACGGCAGGCTGTTCATCGGCGGCCGCGACGTTGCTGGCGTGGCGCCCGAGCAGCGCCGCATCGGCTACGTACCCCAGAGTTATGCGCTTTTTCCACACCTGGACGTCCGGGGCCAGCTCCGCTTCCCGGCCGGCGCCGACCCGGCACTCGCCGAGCGGTGGCTCGAGCGGCTGGGCCTGACCGAGCTCGGTCGACGCAGCCCGCGACAACTCTCGCTCGGCCAACAGCAGCGCGTGGCGCTCGCGCGCGCGCTGGTGCGGCCCACCGAACTGCTGTTGCTCGATGAGCCGTTCTCGGCGTTGGACGCACCCCTGCGCAGCGCTCTGCGCAACGAGCTGCGCACCCTGCAGGCGGAGCTTCCGGTCACCACGCTGCTGGTCACCCACGACCCCGGCGAGGCGCTGTTGCTCGCGGACGAAGTCCTCGTGCTCGCCGACGGGCGCGCGCTGCAGGGCGGCCCGGCCGGGCACGTGCTGCGCCGCCCGGTCAACGAACTGGCCGCGCGATTGCTCGGCGCCGACAACGTCAACACGGCGCTGAGCGACGGGGGACAGCGTCTGGCCCTCGGGCGTGACGTGACGCTTGAAGTCCCCGGCGCCCCCCTGCCAACCGGGCGGGTCGGGTGGAGCGTACCGGCCGAGCGCGTTTGGCTGCACCCCGGTGGCCGGCACAGCGGTACCATAGAGACGCTCAGCGACGGCCCGCTGCGTCGCGCCCGAATCCGCTTCGGGGACGCGCTGATCAGTGCCGCCTGCCGCCCCGAGGACATCCCGGGACTGCCCTGCCGATTCGACCTCGATACCGAGCGCATCCAAGTCTGGCCGATCAAATAAGCGCATGCGCAAGCGCGGCCGGCGTACGCGCCGGGTCGGGCGCATTGTCCCCTGCGGCGTGCAGGGATTATCCTCGGGTGAAACGGTCCGGCCATCATGCCCGACACGCTCCCGGAGGTGCACGCCACATGGACACCGCCATTCCAGCCGCAACGTGCTGCCTCGGCACGCCCAGCCCGCAGGCCGAACCGCGGCCGTCTGATTCCACCGCCCGCTGAGCATGGACGAAGAATATCCGGCGCGCGCCCCGGAGGACGCCTGGCAACTGCCGCAGATACTCGATGCTCTGTTCATCTTTGTCGCGCTGTTGACACCCGACGGACGCGTACGCTACGTGAACGAAGCACCGCTTCGGCGCTCCGGGCTGCACAGCGATGCGTTGCTCGGGCAACATCTCGCCGAAACGCCCTGGTTTGCGCATTCGGATTCTGAGCGCGAGCGGATCCGCCGTGCGATACGGCGCACGGCCGCAGGTGAAACCGTCCAGGACGATTTCAACATCAGGCGCCCCAAGCCAAGTGGCGACGAAGTCACGATGGAGACCACGTTCACTCCGCTGCGCGATGCCAGGGGCCGCATCCGGGGCATGATCGTCGCCGCGCTCGATGTCACCGAACGCCAGCAACAGCGCGCGCGGGTCGATCGGCTGACGCGGCTGCTGCGCATGCAGAGCAGCATCAATGCCGCGGTGGCGCGCATTCGCGACCGAGAGGAACTGCTGCGCGAAGCCTGCCACCTGGCGCTCGACAGCGGCGGCTATCACAATGCCGCGCTGTGGTCCGTCGAGCCCGAGCGGCATTGCGCCCGGCTGGTGTACCGCACTGGGGGCGCCGGCATCAGCATCCCGCCGGAGATCCCGCTG
>OFHJ01000488.1_pt1 | contig 15113 bp, 12 predicted proteins | sample 1522001 | NCBI WGS metagenome assembly OFHJ01 (sample SAMEA2464838, study PRJEB22497) | soil metagenome | biome: Grassland; feature: Farmland; material: Clay | place: Australia | collected 2013-02-01 | depth 1.2 m | reverse complement strand
GGCAAGATCCTGGTTCCGGAAGGCTCCGAGAACGTGGCGGTGAACACGCCGATCGCGGTTCTGTTGGGCGAAGGGGAAAAGGCCAACGCGCTTAGCGGCTACAAGCCGGGTGCGCCGCCATCCGCCGCTGCCGCGCCGGAGACGCCGCCGGCCCGTGCCGAATCGGTTCCGGTCGCTGCAGCCCCGCCAGCTGAGCCTGCGGTTACGGAAGAAGAGGTTCCCGTCGGCACCGAGATGCGCTCGCTTACCGTGCGCGAGGCCTTGCGCGACGCCATGGCAGAGGAGATGCGCCGCGATCCGGGTGTTCTTTTGATGGGCGAGGAGGTCGCCGAATACCAAGGCGCCTACAAGGTGAGCCAGGGCCTGCTGGAGGAGTTCGGCCCCCGGCGCGTGGTCGACACGCCGATCACCGAGGCGGGGTTCGCCGGCGTCGGCGTTGGCGCGGCCTTTGCCGGGCTCAAGCCTATCGTTGAGTTCATGACCTTCAACTTCGCCATGCAGGCGATGGATCACCTGATCAATTCGGCCGCCAAGACGCTCTATATGTCGGGCGGGCAGCTTAACTGCCCGATTGTCTTCCGTGGCCCGAACGGGGCGGCGTCGCGGGTCGCGGCGCAGCATTCGCAATGTTTCGCCTCGTGGTTCGCCCATATCCCTGGCCTCAAGGTGGTGGCACCCTATTCGGCGGCCGATGCCAAGGGGCTTCTGAAGTCGGCGATCCGCGATCCCAATCCGGTGATCATGCTGGAAAACGAAATCCTTTACGGCCATTCGTTCCCGGTGCCGGTGCTGGACGACTTCACCGTGCCGATCGGCAAGGCGAAGGTGGTCCGGCCCGGACGCGACGTGACGTTGGTGGCGTTTTCCATCACTGTCGGCGTGGCCCTGGCGGCGGCGGAAGAGCTCGCCAAGGACGGCATCGAAGCCGAGGTGATCGATCTTCGCACTCTACGCCCGCTCGATACCGCGACCATTGTCGCGTCGCTGAAGAAGACCAACCGCATGGTGACGGTGGAAGAGGGCTGGCCCGCCTGCGGCATTGGGTCGGAGCTGATCGCGATCGCGGTCGAGCATGCATTCGACTGGCTGGATGCGCCGGTCGTGCGCGTCACCGGCAAGGACGTGCCCATGCCTTATGCCGCCAACCTGGAAAAACTGGCGTTGCCGCAAACCGCCGAGGTCGTCGAAGCCGCGCGTAAGGTCTGTTACCGCAACTGAAGTCCGGGGACGCTGATGCCGATAGAGATATTGATGCCGGCGTTGTCGCCGACGATGACTGAAGGGAAGCTGGCGCGCTGGTCGGTCAAGGAGGGGGATGCGGTCACGGCCGGGATGGTTGTGGCGGAGATCGAGACCGACAAGGCGACGATGGAGGTCGAGGCGGTCGACGAAGGCCGTGTCGGCAAGATCCTGGTTCCGGAAGGCTCCGAGAACGTGGCGGTGAACACGCCGATCGCGGTTCTGTTGGGCGAAGGGGAAAAGGCCAACGCGCTTAGCGGCTACAAGCCGGGTGCGCCGCCATCCGCCGTGCCGGCTGCGGCGGCGCCGTCACCATCGCCCGCGCCATCGCCATCGCCATCGCCCGCGGCACGGGCGCCGGCCACCCCTATAGCTGCTCCGGCGCCGGCCAACCAGGCGGGCCATGTCTTCGCGAGCCCGCTGGCGCGGCGCATGGCGGCGCAGAGCGGCATCGACCTGCGCGCGGTGACCGGCTCCGGCCCGCGTGGGCGGATCGTCAAGCGTGATATCGAGGCGCGACTCGGCGGCGCGGGCGCGCGCGCGCCGGGTGGCGTGGCGCCGGCGCCGGAATTGCCGCAGGGCGGCTTCGTTGCCGTGCCGCTGAACTCGATGCGGAAGACGATCGCGCGGCGTATGCAGGAATCGAAGCAGCAGGTGCCGCATTTCTACCTCACCGTCGATATGGAGCTCGATCAGCTGCTGGCGCTCAGGCGCCAGATCAACGACAACACCGACTACAAGCTCACCGTGAACGACTTCCTGATCCGCGCGGCCGGCCTGGGGCTGGCGAAGGTGCCCGAGGCCAACGCGATCTGGGGCGGCGACGCGATTATGCGGTCGCAGACCGCCGATGTTTCGGTGGCGGTCGCGATCGAGAACGGCCTCATCACGCCGATCATCCGTTCCGCCGACCGCAAGACCGTCAGCATGGTGGCGAGCGAGATGCGCAACCTCGCCGAGCGGGCCAAGGCCGGCAAGCTGATGCCCGAGGAATACCAGGGTGGGGCGTTCTCGATTTCGAACCTCGGCATGTACAAGGTCCGCGAGTTCGCCGCGATCATCAATCCGCCCCAGGGGTCGATCCTCGCCGTCGGCGCGGCGGAGCAGCGTCCCGTGGTGCGGAACGGCGCCCTTGCCGTGGCGACGCTGATGAGCTGCACCTTGGCTTGCGACCATCGCGTGATCGATGGTGTGCTCGGCGCCCGTTTCCTGTCGGCGATCCGCAAATACATCGAAAATCCCGTCCTTTTAATGGTTTGACGAAGATTTTGCAGGCTGAACCTGGGCCTTTTCTGGCAAGGACCGACGATTGCCGGTATTTGATCCGGTGTTGCCGCTTCGCCTGTAACTTTTCAGGCCTTAGATCAGATCTCTAAGGCTTTGATATAAAAAGGAGCGTTCTTGTGCCTGACGCGACGCAATTCGATCTCGTAGTGATCGGCTCCGGCCCGGGCGGTTATGTGGCAGCGATCCGTGCGGCACAACTCGGCATGAAGACCGCGGTGGTCGAGCGCGAGCATCTTGGCGGCATCTGTCTGAACTGGGGCTGCATTCCGACCAAGGCCCTGCTGCGTTCGGGCGAGGTCTACCGCACCCTGCAACACGCGGCCGATTTCGGCTGCACCGTCGACGGCAAGATTGGCTTCGATTTCGCTGCTGTCGTCAAGCGCTCGCGGAAGGTCGCCGATCAGCTCTCGAACGGGGTGAAGTTCCTGCTCAAGAAGAACAAGGTTGCGGTCGTGATGGGCAGCGGCGCGCTGGCCGGCAAGGGCCGGGTGCGGGTCAAGGCGGCGGATGGCACGGCAAGCGAGCTTTCCGCCCGGCACATCATCGTCGCCACCGGTGCCCGCGCCCGCAGCTTCCCGGGTCTTGAGCCCGATGGCGAGCGCGTCTGGACCTACAAGGAAGCGATGGTGCCGAAGGCGATGCCGAAATCGCTTCTGGTGATCGGCTCGGGCGCGATCGGGATCGAGTTTGCCTCCTTCTACCGTGCTCTCGGCGCCGAGGTGACGGTGGTGGAGATTCTCGATCGCATCCTGCCGGTGGAGGATGCCGAGATCTCGGCGCTCGCCGCCAAGGCCTTCGAGCGGCAGGGTATCAAGCTCCGCACCAAGACCACGGTGAGCGCCTTGGCGAAGCAGGGCGCCGGCGTCGTCGCGACCCTCGCGGATGCGGCCGGGAAGACGGAAAAGATCAGCGTCGAGCGCGCCATTCTGGCAGTCGGCATCGTCGGCAACGTCGAGGGCATCGGCCTCGAGAAGACAGGGGTCAAGGTGGCGAAGGGCCATATCCAGGTGGATCGCTGGTGCCAGACCGGCGAGCCCGGGGTTTATGCCATCGGCGATATCGTCGGCCCGCCCTGGCTCGCGCACAAGGCGATGCACGAGGGCGTGATGTGCGTCGAGAAAATCGCCGGCGTCAAAGGCGTCGAACCCCTGGACGCGAGCCGCGTCCCGGCCTGCACCTATTCGTATCCGCAGATCGCCAGCGTCGGCCTGACCGAGGCCAAGGCGAAGGAGAACGGGCGCGCGATCAAGGTCGGGCGTTTTCCCTTCATTGGCAATGGCAAGGCGGTGGCCTTGAACGACACCGAGGGGATGGTGAAGACGATCTTCGACGCCAAGACCGGCGAGCTCCTCGGCGCCCATATGATCGGCCCCGAGGTCACCGAGATGATCCAGGGCTATGGCATCGCGCGCACCCTGGAGGCGACCGAGGCGGAGTTGATGGAAACCATCTTCCCGCATCCCACCCTCTCGGAAGCCATGCACGAATCGGTGCTTGACGCCTACGGCCACGCGCTCCACTTCTAAGGCAGGCACCAAGGCGCCGCGACGCCGCCGTATGAAGGACTTATGAGCGAAATTCCCCCGCGTCATCCCGAAAAGCGCCTGCGGCCGGATCACCCGGTGGCGCGCAAGCCTGCCTGGATCCGGGTCAAGGCGCCGACATCGCCGGAATATCAGGTCACCCGGAAGCTGATGCGCGGGCTTGGCCTCAATACCGTCTGCGAGGAGGCGGCCTGCCCGAATATCGGCGAATGCTGGGCGAAGCGCCATGCGACGGTGATGATTCTGGGTTCGGTATGCACCCGGGCCTGCGCGTTCTGCAACGTCGCTACCGGCAATCCCCAGGCGCTCGATCCGCACGAGCCCGAGCATGTGGCGGAAGCCGTCGGTGGACTCAATCTCGAGCACGTGGTGGTGACCTCGGTCGACCGAGATGATCTGGAGGACGGGGGCGCCAGCCAGTTCGCCGTCGTGATCCAGGCGATCCGCGCCAAGGCGCCTGGCACCACGATCGAGGTTCTGACCCCCGATTTCCTGCGCAAACCCGGCGCTCTCGAAGCCGTGGTGGCGGCCAAGCCCGACGTTTTCAACCACAATCTTGAAACCGTGCCCCGGCTCTATCCGTCGATCCGGCCGGGCGCGCGCTATTTTCATTCGCTGCGGCTCTTGAGCCGTGCCAAGGAGCTCGATCCGACGATATTCACCAAGTCTGGCCTCATGGTCGGCCTCGGCGAGGACATGGGGGAAATCTATCAGGTGATGGACGATCTCCGCTCGGCGGAGGTCGATTTCCTTACGGTCGGCCAGTACCTGCAGCCGACGCCGAAGCACGCGCCGCTCGATCGCTTCGTGTCGCCGGACGAATTCGCGCGTTTGAAGGAAATGGCGTTCGGCAAGGGCTTTCTCATGGTTTCCGCCTCGCCCTTGACCCGCTCCTCGCATCACGCCGGCGAGGATTTCGCGCGGCTCCGGGCCGCGCGCGAAACGCTGGCTGCGAAAGCCGTCTAGGCCGATGCCGACCCATGCCGAGAGGCGGGTTCTTCCTTATAGCCCGCAACAGCTGTTCGACCTCGTCGCCGGGATCGAGAGCTATCCCGAGTTTTTACCCTGGTGCGTCGGCGCCCGCATCCGCAGGCGCGAGGGCAACGTTCTGCTCGCCGACATGATCATCGGCTTCAAGATGTTTCGAGAGCGGTTCACCTCGCGTGTCGTTCTCGATCCACCGGGCCGTATCGACGTCTCCTACACCGAAGGCCCGTTCCGGCACCTCACCAACCATTGGCTATTCCTGCCGCACGGCGACGGCGAGACCTTGATCGACTTCTATGTCGATTTTGAGTTCCGCTCGCGCGTGCTGAAGGCTGCGATTGGCGTGCTGTTCAACGAAGCGGTGCGGCGGATGATCGGCGCCTTCGAGGGCCGCGCGGCGGCGCTCTACGGCGCGCGGGCGAGCCTGCCGTCGCCTTCCGGTCCGCTCAACTCCTGAGCGGCGACCGCGCGCCGCGGGGGCGGCCGGTCAAATCTTCGACAGCGGCACGCCTTGCGCGAGGGCGTAATAAACGTAGGAGATGGCGAGCAGGTTGATCGCCATGTGCGCGGCGATCGAGGCCCAGAGAGACCGGAAGCGCTGATAGAGCAGCGCGAGCAGGAAGCCCACCCCGGTGGCGTAAAGAACATGCTCGGGCTGGATGTGGGCGATGCCGAAGGGGATGGCACTGAGGAGTGCCGCAAGCCAGAGGCGCATCCGCCGCCGCAGCCAGCCGAACAACATGCCGCGGAACAAGGTTTCTTCGGCAATGGGGGCGACAATGCCGCCAAGGAGGAGCATCACCGCGAGGGCGGTCCAGGAAAAACCTGCCGGCGCGAGCAGGCTGATGCCGGGCGTGTGCGGCGGCTGGCCGAGCAGAGACTGCAGCAGGCTGATGCCGAAACTCAGCACCGGCCCGATGACGAGGCCGGCGGCGAAAGCGAGCAGCCATCGTCGGAGCGACAGTCGGCGCAGGCCAAGTAGTTGCGTAAGGGAGCGGCCGCGCGCCGCAACGACCACGCCGGCGAGCAGCGCCGCGTTCTGCAGCGCGAGCAGGCTGGCGGTGAGCGCGAGGCGGTCCGTCGGCTGATCGCCGGCGTTCATGCCGGGCGGATGGATGGCGATGGCGGCGAGAATCATAATGACGATCAGCCCGATGGTGACCGTGATGGCGACAATGACATCCTTGCCGCCGGGTGCCGCTTCATCGGTGCTCGACGCCGGCGGCTCGGGGGGCGCGATGTTCATGGTAACGCTCTGGCGAGCAGCCGTAGGGCGGCGGCGACGGCGACCAGACGAATGGCGTGGCGGTCACCCGGACCAAAGAGATGGCGCTCGTGGCGCGTGGTTTGGTGGCGGGCGGCGACGGCGATATGCACAAGGCCGACCGGCTTTTCAGCGCTGCCGCCTCCCGGTCCCGCGATGCCCGTCACGGCGACGGTAAGATCGACAGGCGCCGCCGCGAGCGCGCCTTCGGCCATGGCGCGAGCCACTTCCTCGCTGACGGCGCCGTGCTTCTCGATGATCGCGTGGGGCACGCCGAGGAGCGTTTCCTTGGCCCGGTTGGAATAGGTAACAAAGCCGCGCTCGACCACGTCCGAGGCGCCGGCGATTTCCGTGAGCACGGCGGCGATCAGCCCGCCGGTGCAGCTCTCGGCCAGAGCCAGGGTGTAGCCTGCGCGCCGGCAGCTGTCGATCAGCCGCTCCGCGTCGGCAACGAGGCGTCCCAAGGTCATAGCCATCTGCGTGCCCAATGATTCACGGCGAGGGCGAGGAGAAGGGCGTAGATGCCGGCCAGGAGATCGTCGAGCATGATGCCGGCGCCGCCAGAAACCTTGCGGTCGGCCCAGCCGACCGGCCAGGGCTTCACGATATCGAAAATGCGGAAGGCGACAAAGCCGGCAAGATAGGCGCCGAGATCAAGCGGCAAAAAGGCGAGAACGAGCCACACCGCCGCGACTTCGTCGACGACCACCTGCGAGGGATCGGCAACGCCCTGATCCCGGCTATAGGCGCCGGCCGCCCAGATGCCGAGGCCGAGGGCGACGAGGCCGGCAAGCGCCAGCGCCACGGGGCCGCCAAGATCGGCGATCGCCCAGGCGGGAAACAGCGCAACAAACGAGGCGAGAGTGCCAGGGGCGAGCGGGAAAAGCCCGATCCCGCCACAGGTGGCGATCAGCGCCGCCAGCCGCGAGGGGGAACCGCTCATGGCAGGCGGACCGTGGCAGTGGCTTGACCGGCGATGCCTTCCCGGCGGCCGGTAAAGCCGAGCCCGTCGGTGGTCGTCGCCTTGACGCTGACGCGCTCCGTCGCGATGCCGAGGATGGCCGCGACCCGCGCGCGCATCGCCTCGCGGTGCGGGCCGATCTTTGGCCACTCGCAAATCAGGGTGATGTCGACATGGGCGATGGCGCCGCGGCGGGCCAGTACGCGGTCGGCCGCGTGGCGGAGGAAACGGTCCGAGGCGGCATCGCGCCAGCGCGGGTCCGAGGGCGGGAAGTGCTGCCCGATATCGCCCTCGCCCAAAGCGCCGAGGATCGCGTCGGTCGCGGCATGCAGCCCGACATCGGCATCGGAATGGCCGGCGAGGCCAGTCTCGTGTGGCACCTCGACGCCGCAGAGGACGAGCGGTCGGACCGGCCCGAAGGCATGCACGTCGACGCCGTTGCCGATCCGGATATCCGTGAGACGGCCATGCAGGATGCGCTCGGCCCGGGCGAGATCCTCGGCGACGGTGATCTTGAGATTCTCCTCAGCGCCGGCGGTAAGGCGGACGGTCAATCCCGCTTGTTCGGCGACCGCCGCGTCGTCGGTGAGGTCGCCGCCGGCGGCCTCGCGGTGGGCCTTGAGAATATCCGTGAAGCGGAAGACTTGCGGCGTCTGGGCCCGATACAGGCCGGCGCGCGGCACGGTGGCGGTCACGACTCCGTCTTGTTCGCGTTTCAAGGTGTCGACCACCGGCAGGGCGGGCACGGCGCCGGCCGTGGTTTCCAGCGCCGCCAAGGCCGGGGCGACGACCGCCGGCGCCAGGAGAGGTCTTGCGCCGTCATGGATCAGAATTCGCTCGGGTGCTAGGTCGATCAGGCTTTCTAACCCGCGGCGCACCGATTCCTGGCGCGTCGGCCCGCCGAGCACCGGTTCCAGCAGGTCGAACCCCGCCGCCGCCCGGTCATAAAGCGCTCGGTCGTCGCCATGGATGACGACCTTGAGGCCATCGATTTCGGGGTGGTCGGCTAGCGGCCGAAGCGAGTGCCGAATCACGGCCTCGCCCGCTAAGGGTAAGTATTGCTTGGGAAGCTCGGCGCCAAGGCGGGTCCCGCGGCCGGCCGCGACGATAAGGGCGATGGTTCGCATGCGGTCAAACTAGTCGGCCCGCGGAAAGCGCACAACAGCCTTGGCGGCCATGCGTTCGGTATTGCAGTGCGAAGAATTCTATGTATAAATTGCCCAGGAATTAGTCATTCTCGGTTAATGATTAAAAAATGGCCATTTCGATCGGATCCATCGCCCTTGAGACCCCGGTTTTGCTCGCGCCGATGTCAGGCGTCAGCGACCTGCCTTTTCGCCGCCTGGTTAAGCGGGCGGGGGCGGGCTTAGTGGTCTCGGAAATGATCGCCTCCCAGGCAATGATCCGCGAAACCCGCCAATCGCTCAAGATGGCCGAAACGACGCCCGAAGAGGCGCCGATGGCGGTTCAGCTCGCGGGTTGCGAGCCTGCGGCGATGGCCGAGGCGGCGCGGCTTAACGCCGATCGCGGCGCGGCGCTGATCGATATCAACATGGGCTGTCCGGTCAAGAAGGTGGTAAACGGCTATGCGGGCTCGGCCTTGATGCGCGATCTCGATCACGCCGCGCGCATCGTCGAGGCGACGGTCAATGCCGTGTCGCTGCCGGTCACCTTGAAGATGCGGACCGGCTGGGACGACAAGAACCGCAACGCGCCCGAGCTCGCGCGCCGCGCCGAGCAGCTCGGCGTAAAGATGATCACGGTCCCTGGCCGCACCCGCAACCAGCTGTTTGGCGGCCGCGTCGATTGGCGCTTCGTCGGCGAGGTCAAGCGGGCGGTGAGCATTCCCGTGGTGGTGAACGGCGACATCAACGACGTCGACGATGCGCGCGAGGCGTTGGCGCAATCGGGCGCCGACGGCGTGATGGTGGGCCGCGGCGCCTACGGCCGACCCTGGCTCCTCAGGCAGATGAGCCATTACCTGACGACCGGCAAGCGGCTCCCCGATCCGACGCTCGCCGAAAAATTTGCCGTCCTCCGCGAACATTACGACATGATGCTCGCCCATTACGGAGCCGCCAGCGGGGTGCGCATCGCGCGCAAGCACATTGGCTGGTATACCCGCGGGCTCCCCGGCTCGGCGGAGTTTCGCAACCGCGTCATGGGTATTGACGATCCCGGCGCGGTACAGCGGGTACTGGCCGATTACTACGAACCTCTGATCGAGAGGCAGGCTGCGTGATGGCGAAGTTCGTGTCCGCCGGTCGGCTCGACGTGATCGATCCCGGCCACATCCTGGGCTCTTTGCCGGACCCTGTCGTGGTGGTCGACGCGAGCGGCCATATCTGTTTCGCCAACCCGGCTGCCGAGCAGTTTTTCGATGCCGGCGCTGCTTGGCTGTGCCAGCAATACCTGAGTACCATCATCCCGTTCAGCAGCCCGCTTCTCGAGCTTGTCCAGCAGGTGCAGGCGCAAGGGCAGACGGTGTCGGAATATGGCGTCGATATCGGCAGCCCGCGCCTTGGTCCGCGCGAGGTCAATGTTCTGGTGAGCCCGGTGTTTGAGGTTAGCGGCTGCGTCGTGCTGCAGATCGAGCCCCGCACCATCGCCGAGAAAATGGACCGCCAGCTTTTGCACCGCGGCGCCGCGCGCTCGATCAGCGGCATGGCGGCGGTCCTGGCGCACGAAGTGAAGAATCCGCTCTCGGGAATTCGTGGCGCGGCCCAGCTTCTCGAGCAGAACGCGGTGCCGCGCGACCGCGAGCTGACGCGTTTGATCTGCGAGGAGGCGGATCGCATCTGCGCCCTGGTCGACCGGGTCGACATCTTCTCCGACGAGGAGCCGATCGCGTACCGTGCGGTCAACATTCACGAGGTTCTCGAGCATGTGCGCAAGGTCGCGAAGGCGGGATTTGCGCGCGGCATGCGCTTCACCGAGCAATACGATCCGTCGCTGCCGCCGGTCTTCGGCAATCGCGACCAGCTCATCCAGGTGTTCCTGAATCTGGTGAAGAACGCGGCGGAGGTGCTTGAACCGGGAGGCGAGATCGCGCTCGCCACGGCTTATCGGCACGGCGTCAAGCTGGCCGTGCGCGGCAACCGCGAGCGCGTTCACCTGCCGCTCGAGGTTTCGGTGCAGGACGACGGGCCGGGCGTGCCCGAAGATATAAAGGCGCATCTTTTCGACCCCTTTGTCAGCACCAAGGCCAACGGGACCGGCCTTGGTTTGGCGCTGGTCGCGAAGATCGTCGGCGATCATGGGGGGGTGGTGGAGTGTGAAAGCAGGGCCCGGCGCACGATTTTCCGCGTGCTCCTGCCGGTGTCCGAGAGCGGGAGCGAGGCAGAGATATGACCAAGGGAACCATTCTTGTCGCCGATGACGATCGCGGTATCCGCACGGTGCTCGATCAGGCGCTGGGCCGTGTGGGTTACGACGTGCGCACCACCGGCCATGCGGCGGCACTATGGCGCTGGGTCGCCGACGGTGAAGGGGATCTCGTCATCACCGATGTCGTGATGCCGGACGAAAACGGCCTCGATCTTCTGCCTCGCATCAAGAAGCTGCGGCCGGATTTGCCGATCGTGGTGATGAGCGCGCAGAGCACCCTTCTCACGGCGGTCAGGGCGACCGAGCGCGGCGCTTTCGACTATCTACCGAAGCCCTTCGACCTCAAGGATCTGGTCGGGGTGGTGGAGCGCGCCCTGAGCCGGCCGAAGAGCGAGGCCGCGGTCGGCGGCCTGCCGGAGCAGGAGGACGAGAAGTTGTCGCTTATCGGCCGGTCGCCCGCGATGCAGGAGGTCTACCGCATCCTGGCGCGGCTTCTGGCCACTGATCTCACAGTCTTGATCTCCGGCGAGAGCGGCACTGGCAAGGAGCTGGTGGCGCGCGCGCTTCACACCTATGGCAAGCGCAAGAACGCGCCTTTCGTCGCGGTCAACATGGCGGCGATCCCGCGCGAATTGATTGAATCCGAGCTTTTCGGCCATGAGAAGGGCGCCTTTACCGGTGCCAGCGCCCGCAATGTCGGGCGCTTCGAGCAGGCCAACGGCGGCACGCTGTTTCTCGACGAAATCGGCGATATGCCGCTCGAGGCGCAGACGCGGCTTCTGCGCGTCTTGCAGGAAGGCGAGTACACCTCGGTCGGCGGCCGCGAGCCGATTCGCACCAACGTGCGGATCGTTGCCGCGACCAACCGCGACTTGCGCCAGCTCGTCACCCGCGGCCTGTTCCGCGAGGATCTGTTCTATCGCCTGAACGTGGTGCCGATTCGGCTGCCGCCGCTGCGCGAGCGGAGCGACGATATCCCTGACCTGGTCCGCCACTTTCTCAAGCAGGTGCGGGCCGAATCGTTGCCCGCCAAGACGATTACGCCGGAAGCCCTGGAGCGGCTCAAGCGGCACCGCTGGCCCGGCAACATCCGCGAGCTCGAGAATTTGGTCCGCCGGCTGGCGGCACTGCATTCGGAGGAGATCATCGACGTGCCGGTGATCGAGGCCGAGCTCGCCGATGCGACGCCGCCGACACCGGCCGCCGAAGCCGCCGGCGAGGGTGACAATCTGAGCGGCGCAGTGGAGCGGCATCTGGCGCGTTATTTCACCGCCCACGGCGAGCACCTGCCGCCGGCCGGGCTTTACGACCGGGTCCTGCGCGAGATCGAGCGGCCTTTGATCACCCTGACGCTCTCGGCCACCCGGGGCAATCAGATCAGGGCCGCCCAGCTGCTGGGGCTCAACCGCAACACGCTGCGGAAGAAGATCCGGGACCTCGATATCCAGGTCTGGCGCGGCATGCGCTAGCCGGCCCGGGGCGGGGAGGCGGCGCAATGCCAAGCTGAAATTGCCGGTTCCCCGGTCATAGGGTAGTGTTCCGCATGACCATGCCGGCACCCTGGGGCAAACGGACGTTCGACAACCTTCTGACGGCGGCCCTCACCGCCCTGATGGGGTTTTCGGCTTGGGGTCGTCGCGTCGGTCTTGCCCGCAAAATGACCGTGTCGCTGGCGCTCGGCGCCATCGTATCGGGGGTCGCGACCTACCTCTGCCTGACCGGCGGCGTCCCCACCGCGAGCAACCAGTTTCTTCTGCGCAGCTTGTTGCTCGCCGACCTTGTCATCCTGCTTTTGTTGAGCGCCGTCGTGGCGCAACGGGTGGTCCGCCTCTGGCTTGAGCGCCGCAGCGGCGTCGCCGGCTCGAAGCTGCATGCTCGGGTCGTGCTGCTGTTCAGCATCGTCGCGGTGCTTCCGGCCATTATTGTATCGGTGTTTTCCGCACTGTTCTTCAACTTCGGGCTGCAGGTGTGGTTCAGCAAGCAGGTGGTGACGGCGGTGAACGAATCGGTCGCGGTCGCCGAAGCCTACATGCACGAGCACCGGCGGGCGATCAAGGCGGACGTTCTCGCCATGGCCGCCGATCTCAACCGCGACGCCCCGGAACTGGCAAGCCATCCGGCCCTGTTCGATCGGGTCATCAACACCCAGGTGCAGCTCCGCTCGCTGTCCGAGGCGATGGTGTTCGATTCCCAGGGTGACATCATGGCGCGCTCGCGCCTCAGCTTCCTGATGGAATTTGACAAGGTGCCGGAGTGGGCGCTGGAGAAGGCGGCGAAAGGGGACGTGGTGGTTCTCACCTCCGACAACGAGGACCGCGTTCGGGCTCTGGTCCGGCTCGACAACTTTCTCGACAGCTATCTCTATGTCGGCAGGCTCATCGAGCCGGACGTGATCGCGCATCTCGAGCGTGCGCGACAGGCAGCCGCGGCTTACCAACGGCTGGAGGCCGAGAGACCACGGATCGAGGTCACCTTCGCGCTGATCTATATCGTCGTGTCGCTACTGACGCTGTTGGCCGCGATCACCTTCGGGCTTGCGATCGCGACCCGGCTGGTGCGGCCGATATCGAGCATGATCTCGGCGGCCGAGCGGGTGCGCGGCGGCGACCTCTCCGCCCGCGTGCCGGTGGCCGCCGCCGACGACGAGATGGCGAACCTCGGGCATGCCTTCAACCGCATGACGATGCAGCTCGAGGCGCAGCGAACCGAGCTCGTCGCCGCGAATCGCGAGATGGTCGAGCGCCGGCGTTTCATAGAGGCGGTTCTCGCGGGCGTTTCCGCCGCGGTGATCGGCCTCGACGAGGATGGCCGTATCACTGTCGCCAATCCGTCGGCGTTGCGCTTCCTGGGCACCGCCACCGAGGATTTGATCGGCCAGCCGGTGACAGTGGCGATGCCCGGGATCGAACAGCTTCTGCACGACGTTCAGAGTCATCCCGAACGCCCCATCGAGGGCCAGGTTACGGTGGTGCAGAACGGACGGGCGCGGCATCTTTCGGTCGGCATCGCGGCGGACCGCGAGGCCGGCGTGACCCAGGGCTACGTAGTCACCTTCGACGACATTACCGAACTGGTGTCGGCGCAGCGCACCGCTGCCTGGGCGGACGTGGCACGCCGCATCGCGCATGAGATCAAGAACCCCCTCACGCCGATCCAACTTTCAGCGGAGCGGCTGCGACGGAAATATCTCAAGGAGATTTCGAGCGACCCCGACGTCTTCTCCAAATGTACCGACACGATCATCCGGCAGGTCGGAGATCTCAGGCGCATGGTCGACGAATTTTCGGCCTTTGCCCGCCTGCCGGCGCCGGTGTTCAAGCGCGAGAATCTGAACGAGTTGATCCGACAGGGGCTGGTACTGCAGCAACTGGCAAATCCGGATATCGATTATGTCGCGGTGCTGCCCGAACAGCCGGTGACCTTACGCTGCGATTCGCGCCAGATCGCGCAGGTTCTCACCAACCTATTGCAGAACGCGGCGCAGTCGATCGAGGCGCGACACACCGCCGAGGCCGATGCGCCGCGCGGGCGGATCAACGTTCATCTTGCTGTCGAGCCGGCGGCGGTCGTTCTCGATGTTGTCGACAACGGCCGCGGGCTGCCCGCCGAGGAACGCGACCGCCTGACCGAGCCCTATATCACGACCCGGGCCAAGGGCTCCGGACTTGGCCTCGCGATCGTCAAGAAAATCATGGAAGATCACAACGGAAAGCTGATCCTGGAGGATGTTTCCGAGGGCGGCGCGCGAATCCGCCTCGTGTTCCGGACGGGTGAAGGGGAGGAAGACCGCATGGGGAAGGTCGAGCAGAGAATAGACCATGACGCATGACATCCTGATTGTGGACGACGAAGCGGATATCCGCGAGCTGGTGGCGGGGATCCTTTCGGACGAGGGCATGAATACGCGGACCGCCGGGGATTCGGAGGAGGCCTTGCGCGAAATCTCCACCCGGCGTCCGTCGCTTCTGGTGCTGGACATCTGGCTCAAGGGGAGCAAGCTCGACGGGCTCGAGGTCCTGGACGTGGTCCGTCGCGACCATCCCAGCCTGCCGGTCATCGTGATCAGCGGCCACGGCAATATTGAAACCGCCGTCGCCGCCATCAAGCGCGGCGCCTACGACTTCATCGAAAAGCCGTTCAAGGCGGACCGACTCCTGCTTCAGGTGCAGCGCGCCATCGAGGCGTGGCGGTTGCGGCGCGAGAACGAGGAGTTGCGCATCCGCGCCGGCCATGAGGCGGAACTGATCGGAGCCTCGGCGGCGATTCAATCGGTGCGCCATATAGTCGAACGCGTCGCGCCGACCAATAGCCGTGTCTTGATCAGCGGCCCGCCGGGCTCGGGCAAGGAGGTGGTGGCGCGGCTCCTGCACGCCCGCTCGCGGCGGGCCGATGGGCCTTTCGTCGTACTCAACGCGGCCTCGATGGCGCCGGCGCGGATGGAGATCGAGCTGTTCGGCGTCGAGGAGGGCGCGGGCAGCGAGGGCGGCGCGAAGATCGGCACCTT
>OFHJ01000487.1_pt1 | contig 15128 bp, 16 predicted proteins | sample 1522001 | NCBI WGS metagenome assembly OFHJ01 (sample SAMEA2464838, study PRJEB22497) | soil metagenome | biome: Grassland; feature: Farmland; material: Clay | place: Australia | collected 2013-02-01 | depth 1.2 m | reverse complement strand
GTTCAAGGGACAGTTTGAATCTGTTCATGAGGCCACAAAAAAGAAAGAAGTCAGGGTCTCAACTAGGGATATTGATTAATCTTCTTTTCCCTTCTTTCTTTTATTACATTTCTGATATCGTAATAGAAAATATTGTCATAGGGGCATGCTTCAATACAGGAACCTGCTCCAACACATTTTGAACTTTTGAAGAAACCCTGCTTTATGAACTGGCCAGGTAGATCTCCAAGCCCCACTTCGCATGCGGACACACAATCTTTTGTCGGGCAGGTCACACAGGTGTCAGGGCTCTTCACTTTCAGCTTGAAGACTCCCAATCTGCTGAAGAAGCCAACGAATGTTCCAGTTGTGCACCAGCCATAGCGTCTGCAGGGGCTCATGCCTACAAAAGGTATTGAAACGAAGAAAAGGTACCATAGGAAATTCCAGATGAAGAACGAAAAGAACACTATTGGATCTATTCCATACAATGTAAATGACCCAGTCCCCGTTGCGGTTCTGAAGGACAGGTACGAGAACACAATCATGAATATCCAGGAGGAAGAAATGTATGGGTAAATTGCTCCTTTGTATTTGCTCCCTATGTTCTTCCTGCTGATCTTTGATTCATAATTGTAAGAAATCATGCTCTGTCCCAGGGTACCTCCGTACATTACTGCTGAAGGACAGAGGGTACTGCAGTAGCTTCTTCTTCCAAACAGAAGCGCAAGAACCGCATATATCACATAACTTCCAAGCAGGGCTGCAATTATAACGGGGTACATTCCGCCAAGGGCGCCGGCATTGGCCCAGATTGGAAGAACCGAATAAAAGCTCTCAGGTCCAAAGTTTGGCCAGAATACTGTGTAGAGGGAGAATGCAATCAGGGCAAGAGTCAGGTTGACTCTCTTCTCCTTCCACTGTAATTTACGCATCCTGAATACGACCAGTGCCCCCATTTCAATACCCATGACTGTGAGGAACACGTATGAGTTTGTTATTGCCCCAATGAAGTATGGGATATCCAGGGCGATTGCAGGTGCAGAATAGCTTGTGACTCCTCCGAGGGATTGGGAAAATGCGCTGAATGCTGTAAAACCTGTGAACGAAGACGGCTGCAACATGTAGATGATGGTGCCGGAAACAAGTAGTTCTGATACAAATGAAAGCAGAAGGACCACAAAAAGAAACCGGGGATGTTTTACCCACCCGATCTTTCGACCTTTCTCGTTTCCGCTCAGTGCTTCATGGAAATAAAACACCATGCCGGATACCATTCCCAGCGCATAAATGGCCCATGCAAAATAGAATGGCTTTGCATATATTTCTCCAAAAAACACTCCAGCTGACATTATGGCAAAGATGATGAACAGATACTGCAATTTCTTCATTTCATTTGCTGAAATAGTGTTTCTCCTGTTTGCGGTCCACTCAAAAAGTATGATCATGAAGGCCACCATGGCCCCAGTGAATGCCACTGTCAGAAATCCAGATACCGCATGGTTCTGAATCATCGAAGGAGTAAATGCCGCCATCGCAAGGAGTGAACCAAAAATTATCCTTTTGAAAAGAGGCTCCCTGAAATAGAAAAGGATGAAAAGCATCTCACTTACCATGGGGATTACGAAGAGGAAACTGTTTATTCCAGACGTGAAGAAGCCAAGAATGCCGGAGGTCCCCGAAAGGGCGAGCCTTTCACCGGGAGAATAGGCAATGGTAAAGAGAAATGCACCCATGGAAATCTCATTCCAGGCAAAAAGAAGAGAAAAACCGAAGGCCATTTTTCCTGTCAGTTTTGTTACATTATGTTGGGTGGAAATCCATAGCAGGTAAACGATAGCTATGGTCATTGCAAACATTGCCAGGTTCACGGCCACAATGGTATTGAAGAAACCTCTGGCTGTCACCAGGTAATAATTCAGGGAATTAAGCATGCTCCCCATCATTGACAGAACCAGGACCATGTAAGCAAGCTGCTTCATGTTGAAGTTATCTGAGTTTTTCCGAAGATAAGCCAGGGTGTAAGCAATAAATGTGGTCATTACCAATATGACAGCAACTACTGCCAACAGGTTCTGCATGCCACAGGATACCTGATACCTATAAAACAGTTAAAGGGGCAGACTATCAGGATTTTCCAACCACATGAGGAAAATAGGGCAGAAATACTCAGCCTGCCGGTATTTATCCGGGATTTTGCCCTTATATGTGAGGATTGCAATTAGCGGGTAAATTATCATGGAACCAATATTTTTGGGACTTAGGTGAAAGACTTCAAAAAAAATTTAAATAAGGTTTTTCAATCCAATCCTATGGAAGAAAAGGGTAGACTCATAGTCACCTTTTTAATAATCTCAGTGGTAATCGGAATTGCCGTTTACTTCCTGTATGGCTACCTATCCACCTTGTTTTTCTACGGGTACCCCGGAGTGGCCGAAGCACAGGCATCAGGTCCAGCCATGTCAGTTGGCATTGCGGCTGCGGCTTTTACAACCATGTTTCTGATGTATCCTGTGATAAAGTACGGTGATCGAAGTGCAACAGGAGATGATTTTAGGTGAATAGTAAAGAAAAGTACGAATTTATCTTCGCCCTCGTAGTTGTCGTAATTCTTTTGGCGCTTGCTGTAATAAACTTCACTTATATTACAAATCACGAGCCCAACGTGGCTCAACCCCTTAACAATTCTGAAGTTCCTGCCGGTTCCACCATCATTAATGTTTCAGGATACCAATGGGCCTGGACTTTCACTTATGGAAACGGGACAAGCTCCACAGATTACCTGTATGTTACAGCTAACCATACCTATACACTTCAGGTTACCTCAAAGGATGTTATCCATGACTTGCTGATACCGAGTATGGGAGTACAGGTTTATGCAGTTCCCGGGCATCCGAATCAGGTAACATTTGAGCCAACAAAGGCAGGCCAGTACATTTTCGAATGCGTTGAATACTGCGGGCAGGATCATTATCTTATGAGAGGATACATGGAGGTATCTCCTTAATGTCAGCAACAACACTTCTCATAACATCCTCAGTAATTGCCTCACTGGTAGCCGTTCTGATTCTCGCGCTCTATTATCTTATGGCTACCAAATCAGAATCAATGAGCCTCACTGCCAAAGATGAGGGTTACACCGATTCCAATGCATACTGGAGGGAACAGATGTATGGAAAGCCAAGACCTCTTACATGGTCGATATTCTCATATGACGATGCAAAAAGCATTGGTTTGAGATACATTGTCACCTCGATCCTTTTCCTGTTCATTGCAGGAGCATTTGGCGTCCTCATGAGGGTAAGCCTCTTCGACCCGAACCCAACCATAATCATGCCGATAATCTACAACATCTTGATGACGCAGCATGCAACTCTTATGATTTACATGTTCGCCCTCGGTGCCGCCCTTGGATTTGGCTATTATCTGCTCCCTGCCCAGCTTAGACTGAAAAGGGACAGCATGGGGCACTGGTCCTCAGTTGCATACTGGCTCTGGGTCCTTGGAGGCGCCCTCTTTATTGTTTCAAGATCAAGCATGAGATGGTACATGTACCCGCCACTCTCACTTCAGCTGCAACCCTTTGGAGCTGGTTCATACAACTGGCTCGCAATTATAGCCATGGAGCTTATTTTCATAGGCGTTTCACTTGCAAGTGCTGTTATCCTCAAAGTCATATTCATTGACAGGGCAGATGACATACCTCTGGCAAAAATGCCGGTTTTCGCCTGGTCCATAGTCTTCACTCTCATCATGCTTTTGTCATCCGATGGACCTCTGATGGTGGGTCTTGGAATGCTCTTTTATGACTTCTTCAACCCGGTATTCTTCACAGGAGTTGGAAGTACACCTCTCACTTTCGCCGTATTGTTCTGGTTCTGGGGCCACCCCATTGTGTATATCGCAGTAATGCCTTATTTTGGCCTTATGTATGACATAATCACGAGATTCACAAAGACACCAGTTTACAGTTACTTTTCAGGAGTATTCTCTCTGGGCCTTTTGATGATCCTCAGTGAACTTGTCTGGGGCCATCACCTCCTGAATTCAGGTCTCGGAATTGACTGGGCACTTTTCTTCACTTCAACATCATTCCTCGTTGTAATCCCGTCTGCCCTCACTATATACAACATGATAGGAACAATGTGGTACGCTGAGAAGATTAGGCTGACAACTCCTATGCTGTTTGTAATCAACGCCATCTTTGACTTTGTTGTTGGGGGTGTAATAGGTGTTATGCTGGCAAACCAGTCAATTAATGAAATTGCACATGGAACTTACTTTGTAACTGGTCACTTCCACTTCATCTTTGTGGGCCTGACACTTGGTGTAACAATGGCTACATTCTATCTGCTCTTCCCCACCTTCTCCAACGGCAGGGTGTATGACGAGCGTCTTGCCAAATGGCATTTCTACATCACTGCTTTCGGGTCCTTCCTGATGTCAATATCATGGGTGATTGGAGGATTCCTGGGTATGCCCAGATCAGTGGCAGGTTACTTTGCTCAGTTCCAGCCATACCAGGACAGTGCAATCATCGGTGGAGTCATAATAGGAATAGGCCAGCTGGTGTTCCTATACAACATAGCAAAGAGCTGGTTGGCACAGCCATCCACTGATCCATACAATATTCTGGAATACAGGACAGAAACTAATCAGGAAATAGGAGGAGGAGAATAATGAGTTCAAATAAAGGTGGAGTGGCATTTGTGGTAATTATTCTGCTTCTTGTATCGGCATCATTCGCTTATGTCCTCACAAGCCCAACTGGCGGAGGATTAAAGTCGGCATCCAGCACAAAGTATACTCAATACGTCAATCTGGGAGCAGATGCTGCAGGATGGGAATACAACTACAACGGAAGCATCAGAAATCCAGTCCTGAACATAACTGCTGACACTACAGTGTATTTCAACATTACTGAAATCGATGGGGCACCTCATAACCTTTATATTGCCTACGATGGAGCCTATTCCTCGACCCTGTTTGCAAAGCTCGTGTCAGATCAGGTATCCAATCCCAAATCTATAGAAGGCAGTAACAACTATCAGGTATTGAGTGTATCACAAATTACCCAGACTATAGGTCATAAGTCACAGGGTACCTTTGGTTTTGGCAGCAGTTCTACTGGAATCTATACCTACTGGTGTTCAATCCATTATGAAACAATGGTTGGCTTATTAATCGTAAACGCAACCGGCTCTACAAGTGCTGTTGCTGCGCCACTTCATGCATCAGCTTCTCCAGCACCAGCAGTTAACATGCCCATAACATATACTGCATCTGCTTTTAATGGGGTACTTACCTTAAACAGTTTAGAAACGGTTGAGTAACTTGAATGGTAGGGAATTTGCCAAGCTATCCAAAGTTGAGATCACTTTCCTTGTTGATCTCGTTGCCGTAGCTGGTTTTCTTTCCAACCCACTTTTTTCCTCTAAATTGATTCTCATCATACCACTGCTTGCAGCTGGCACTTTGGGTTCAATGTCGGCTGCTATTTTCAACAATATTTATGACATGGACATAGATGGTTCAATGAAGAGAACCAGTTACAGGAACAAGTTTGTAAACACAACATCCTACAGGCGGGTCTTTTCCTACGGCACAATGATGCTCATAGCCTCAATGGCAATCTCATATTTTCTGATTAACTTCCTCACAATGCTCTTCATCTTCCTTGGATTCCTCAGTTATGTCTTCCTCTACACCATATTCCTTAAGAGACGGACTACCTGGAACATCGTGATAGGTGGCATTGCCGGGAGCTTCCCTGCTTTCGCGGGTTGGGCAACCGTTACAAACACAGTATCCCTGACTTCTCTTTTCATTGCATTTCTGGTATTCCTGTGGACGCCGACTCATTTCTGGTCACTGGCAACTGGAAACACTGAGGACTATCAGAAAGCAAACGTGCCAATGTTACCTGCGGTTGTCGGCATACAGAAGAGTTCAAGGTACATCATCCTCAATACGGTTATTCTTGTTGCTTACTCTTTGATACCTCTGGTGATAAAGCAGATAAATGTGGGCCCGGCATATTTCATAATGGCCATTATTATGGGTGCAGCAATGGTGTATTACTCCATTCTCCCGGTTATCAACAACTTCTCTAAGCAGGCTTACAAAAAAGCTTTCCATTTCTCTAATTATTATCTTCTGATACTGTTGATTGCGATATGTCTGGTGAACTTCATACATTAGGCAATTTCAAGTCATTTTCCACAATTCTAAGATACCTCGGATTCCTGGCTTTTATTGTAGGCGGAATAGATAGTGTCCTCTCAAGCCTGATTGTTGTGGATTCAAACGTAGAAATAGAATTCTACCTTATTTTTGTCATAATTCTTATCTTGCTCACATCAGCAGTCCTGACAAATAATGTTAAACTCAAAACCATTCTTTCCTCGCTTCTAATTACGTTCTATGCATTTCTATTCATTCTCTCCCTGCCTTATGTGAGGATATCACTTCTCTTCGCACTTCCTCTCGTAATAGAAATAAGGGATTTCAGCCGGCATTTCAGGCTGAAATCCGAGAACGGTATCTGGCTTGTTGCAATAGGCGTTGCAATAACCGCCATGCTCCTCTTATCAGGACTGGTCAGAATATTTCCGTCCACCCAGAGCATAGGAATACTTGTGGCCTCTATTTCTGATGATGTAACTCCGGGTGGTACTCCACTGCTGTTTCTGGGCGGTCTCGTATTTTTCACCAACTATGTGGTTTTTTCCATAAGTATACAGGCGCTGGCATTGTTCGCGGTTTTGAGCTTTCTACTGGTTGAGAACTATTTCCTTATCATCAGATTTGTCAGGGAGAACTCAAGGAGCATTATAGGTGGCCAGGTTTCAGGGGCCCTGACGGTTCTCAGCTGTCAGTGCGAAAGTATTACTGCCGCTTTTCCGTCTATTGTCTCGCTTGTGTTGTCTGCAGTGGTTCTGCCCCTTATCCTTGGGAGTATTCTGCTCGTTTTCCTGACAAACTATCTCCTCAGGACGAGATACATGAAGGGAAGACGTTCCGTTTTCCTGGACAGAATATATCCGGTGAGGAAAGGGCTCAGGATAATTGTGCCAGCATCCATTCTGATTATAGCTTTGCCTTTGGTGGAAACTATCGGGGTGTACTTCAACTGGCAAACCAGCCTGTATTTCTTCGGCACAATCAATTTCCTGATGCTGGTTACAGGCATCTTTGCTGCACTGCTTCTTGCTAGTGCAAGGGTTTTGAAGCCCTCTTTTTCTCATGGCACTGTTCCAGTTTTACTGGTAGCAATCTCATCCTTCGCAATGTTTTTCTGGTTTTACCCGCCAATCACTGTTGACACAATTGAAAATGGTTCGATATTTGCCCTGATGAGCCTCGTGAGCTTCGCTGGGGGAATTCTATCCGGAATTGCCTACGTTGGTTCCGGCGGCGAAGGGAAGAGATTGTTCCTGGAATTTCTGGCAATGATGTTCACCATGTTTGCAATAGTGGTCTTCTACGTTTCGATCCTTTCCGGGTACTCCATCTGGTCCAGTTTCAATCTTACAGAACAAGTGATATTCAGTGTTGGTGTGTGGATATTCTCCCTCCCATTTATGTGGTTCGCAACAAACATTGCTTTGAACAGCTCAGTGAGAAAGCGGGAAGTGCTTACAGATGCAGTTTAAGGCTCCTGCAGTAATTGCCCTGCTGATAGAGCCAGCAATTTTTGCACTCTTCTACTCAATCCAGGTCAATGTTATTTTCTATTATCTTTATCTGGGTGTAACCCCACTGTTGTTTGGTCTTACCTCTTACTATGTTCCTGATATAAGGAAGGAAATCTACGGGGTACTCCTGCACAAGGACTCAATCATTTTCTTTTCGCTGATTGCCATCTGGCTGTTCCTATATGCCGCAACCAAGAATGGCCCGCTGTATGTGTTCGAGACAGCATATTACCCTGTTTTCATTGAAGAATTCAACTTCAGGTTCATCCTCATAGTGCTTTTAAGAAGGAAATTTGCCCCGGGACAGGCGGTTATTATTCAGGCACTGCTCTACGCAATTTTCTATTCAAGTTTCCTTGTATTCTATCCCAGCGGATTCCCTGGCGTCTTCCTGGAACTGTTCCTGTTTGACAATTTTTCCATGGCAATTCTTTACGGCTTCATCTACTATTTCAGGAAGAACTTCTACATTCCGGCATCAATTCATATGAGCCTTTACCTCATTAGTGTATTCCTGCCCGCATCGCTTGGATGGATCCCCCAGATTACGACTCCAGTCTAATTCTGGCTGGAAGGGGAAAGATTCCTTAATTCATCAGGGACCTTCACAGGTTTCCTCGACCCATCAATGGATACTGCAATTACCTTGCCTGTAGAAAAGAGTTCATTGCCGTCCTCGTTCACAATCCTGTGGTAGAAGGTGAAGCTGGTATTCCCGACTGATTCTATGGAGGTTTCCAGATAAACATCCCGATCCATGGTTATGGATTTCTTGAAATCGACCTCAATCCTTGCAATAACAAAACTTACTTTCTTTTCATCAAAATTCCTGAGATGCTTTCTGAAAAAAAGTACTCGGCCAAGCTCAAAATAGGTCAGGTACACTGCATTGTTGACATGCCCCAGTGTGTCCAGGTCCCCATACCTTACCTGCAGTTTTGTTCGCAGAACAGGACTATTCATCCGAAAGAAATCTCTGTATCGAATTAAATGATTGCGTGAATCTGTTAAAGAGAGGGTTGCCGGAAGTGCCCCTGACGTATTGTATTCTTGAGCCAGAGATCAGATCGTGGTACTTCACCGCGTCCGGATCATGGTCAAGGTTACCCGGTGTGGCAGTTATGACGAGCGAGGGCGTCTCAAAGGAGGCCATTTTTGTGGCAATGTTCAGCCGGTATGCGGGATTGATAAAGACCACCTTGCCGGCTTTTCTGAAAATATTGTAATGTTCAATTACAAATGGCGCAAGATTCCCATATACAACCAGGCTGTAATCTAATCCCAACAGGGACACAATATCAGGCAGGGCTTCCGTTATTTTCTCATCAGTCAACGTTCCCGTGGGCGTGAACAGGTAAATTTCCCCGTGTATCTTAAGGAAGTTTTCAAGAAGCTCCTCTTCTTTCTCCTTTAATTCCGAGTCAAAAAGACAAACGATCCTGCCCTTTGAAGCAGATGGGCTTCCTATTGATTTAAAAGAAAAAGCACCGGCAATAATTCTCTGTAATTCGAAGGCCATAAAAATAAAGAAATTAGGAAGAAGATAGTTTCTTCTCGAGGCAGGAGAACATTTCCTTTATGATCTTCTGGGCCTGGCCACCGATGATTCTCTGCCCCATTGCTCCAAGTTTTCCTCCAACTTTTGCTTCTGCTTTCCAGTCCATCTTGGTTTTGCCAGAGTCCTCAGCGAGGTCCATTATCGCTTCAAGATCCAGTGTTCCACCCATGCCCATTCCATTGCCCTTGAGCTTGGCGTGCACTCCCGGTTCCCTTTCCACGACCTTGAATTTTATGTTAAAGTCTCCCTTTATAAAAGCAAGTCCAACTCTTACTACAACCGAGTATTCGTCTGGCGACACTATGTCCATTGATTTGAAACCGGGTATGCATCCAGAAATCTCGTTCGGGTCCATAATTGTCTCAAAAACTTTGTCTTTGTTCGCGTTTACTTCAAAAGTTCCGTCAAAATTCATTGTTTATTCATCCCCCTGTTGTTTTTTGAAATCGTTTCCGAAGTTAATAATTGTTGCATTCAGTAATTAATCAAATATGAGGAAGAAATTATGTGTTAAATGAATCCAAAGCCATCATCCCTTGATTTCTACTCTTTTCTTGAGAATTACCGGGAAAAGATAGTGGGATGCTTTATCAAGAAAGTCTATCAGACAGCTGAAACTGACTTTCTTTTCCAACTATACGGTTCAAACGCAGGAAAGAGTTACCTTGTAATCTCTCTAAAGAAAGGATTGCTCTTTTATGATGCTGAAAGGCCTGAGGCCGCAACACCTCTGTCCATGCTTCTGAGGAAATCACTCTCCGAAAGGAAGATTGTAGCTGCAGAACAGATCAATTTTGACCGGGTTGTCAAACTTACACTCCACACCGGCCAGGAAATCATCCTGGAGATGTTCAGGGATGGGAACTTCATCATCACCAATGAGAAGAAGATTGAATTTGCGTCCGACCAGCGGGAATGGAGAAACAGGAAGATACTCAAAGGAGAGCCGTACGTTCCACCTTCCGCGAATAATCCACTGGAGCTTGATGATCCAGATTTTCTCGAAGTCCTTTCAGCGAGCAAGGCCTCCATAGTCCAGACGCTTGCAACCAGGCTCAACCTAGGGGGAGACATGGCAGAGGAGGTGCTCTTCAGGATCGGCCTGGACAAGGATATTCCTGCAAAAGATGCGGGACAGCATCTAGGAAAGATCAGGGCAGGCATCGATGAGCTTCTAAAGGAAACCAAAGATAACTCAGCATATTACTACGGGGAGGAAAACCTGCTCACACCCGTGAAGATGCTGCATCTCCGTGAAAATGCAGATAAACACTACGATGACTTTAATTCAGGGCTGCTGGAATATGTCCAGGATCATTATCCATCCGAGGAGGACAAAGACCCTATTGCCAGAAGAATAGACTCAATGACGAAAAGCATTGAGGAGTTTGAACGCCAGAAGGAATCTTCCTTTGCCAAGGGGAACGTGATCATGTCCAGCCTGCAGCACTTTGACGCCATGCTGAAGAAACTCCGGAAAATGAAGGATTCCCAGAACCTGAAGGAACTCAAGGAATTCGATGGCTACCCCGTCACAGGTTATGATTCAGCCACAAAGGAGATTGAACTGGAAGTTGGAGAAACTAAAGTGAAGCTGGACCTGAACCTCACAGCAGGCCAGAATGCGAACAACTACTACCAGAAATCCAAGGATTTCAAATCAAAGATTGAGGGTGCATACAAGGCTATAGAAGAGACAAAATCCAAAAGGGTCACAGAAGAAAAGGTGATAAAGAAAAAAAGGAAGAAGGAGTGGTTCGAAATTTACCACTGGTTCATTTCTTCCGAAGGGTTCCTGGTGATTTCCGGAAGGGATGCAAAGAGTAATGAAAGAATAGTGAAGCGGCACCTGAAGGATAAGGACCTCTATGTGCATGCGGATGTTTATGGGGCTCCAAGCACCATCATAAAGATCGAGGGCAACGACTCTCCCACTGAACCAACCATAAGGGAGGCGTGTGCATTTGCTGTTTCATTTTCAAGAGCCTGGCCTGCTGGCATCACAACCGGTGCTGCATACTGGGTGTACCCTTCCCAGGTGAGCAAAACCCCTGAATCCGGGGAATTTGTTTCCACGGGCTCGTGGATCGTGAGGGGCAAGAGGAACTACCTCTTCGATCTCCCTCTAAGGCTTGGTATCGGAATGGCTGATTACAAAGGTGAGGCAAAACCCATGGTGAGGCCTGTTCTCGAAGAAAAATCTTCCGACAAGGAACTGGTAATTATTGTTCCCGGCGATGAAAAGCGCAATTCTGTAGCTTCGAAAATATCTAAAAAGTTCGGAGTGGAAAGGGATGAGATAGATACGCTACTGCCTCCAGGAACGACTTCTATTGCATCCGAAATCTGAAGCTTCAGATGATAGGATTAGGATTTATCAAGGCGGTTCTTGAGCTCAGTTATCACTGAAACATCTTCGGGGTCAATATTCCGTTTCAGGGCAGCATGGTAGGAAAGATAATCTCCAAAGTGTATGAGGTAGAAAATCTTCTCAAGGAAGGTTTCTCCCCTGACTTTTATGTTATGGAATATTGTATTTGTTATTTCGGAAGTTATTGCAGCTCTTTCAGCAATTCTTGGAGGAGTGTCCCCGAATGTCAGGAACCTGAAAGTTTCCTTATTGTACGTAGCTTTCAGTGGAACTGTTTCGTTATGGTTCAGTTCAGGAAAATATGCGGAGTAGGCCAGGAGTTTCGAGTTTTCGTTAAACTGCGTCTTCCATCTGTAGGCAATCCATCTGTATGGATAATGTCCGTAAATTATGGGAATTTGTTCAGACTTGACAATGTCCTCTGCCAGTTTTTCCTCTTCTTCATTATTGCTGTCCATTTCTGACAATAACTTGGAAACCCGGTTGTATTCGTCCTCCTCTGCTGTTATAAAGGAACTGAGAAAGGGCTTGAGCAGATATCCGATAGCTGATCTTGGTTGAAGCCCCCCTGGGATCTTTACCAGGTCTCCGTCAAGTTCTGAAATTCTACCACCGGAAGTGATCAGTTTTACCTGGCAACCCCTCTTAATGGCCTCACTGGCAACCTGGACAGTTTCCTCAGTATTTCCTGAGTAGCTTATTCCAATGAAAAGAGTTTCTTTGTTGGCATAATGGGGCAGGGAATAATCGGAAACAACCTGTACTGGAGCCCTGTCGTATATTTCAGAGAAAATTGCCCCTGCAATACCGGACCCGCCCATACCTGACACAACTACATTCCTGAATGGGGATAAATCTCCCAAATCTGCCTTAAACTTTACCTGGGAACTCAGGTCTTTTAACTGGTCTAAAAAATTCATGTAATACTATCTCCAAGGCCATAACTGCTTTGTATTGGGGTGAATTTCACAGACTGCAATCAGAACGGATTGATAACTATTGAAATACCGAAGGCTGCAGTTACAACTGCCAAGACAACTATCAAAAGTGTGATCTTCATGTCTGTGTTCATTGTTATGAAATTTTTCTGTTGTATATAATGTTTGTTTGTAAAGTTAGAAATAGAGAGGATCAGAAGTTTCTTTTCAAAGGATTTTCTCTGTACAATAATCGATACAGATTACTATCTCCTATTGCTCGACCAGGTGTCCAAGAAGCATTCCAAAGTAAATTTCCACATAGTGGTAGTCAAGAACTGATCTTAAACCAGTTTCATCCATTAGGCCTTTCAGAATAAGCATGTTCCAGTAACTGTCAGGTTTTGCTTTGTCAACGAAATCTTCAGACAAATCAGTGAGAGGCGAGAAATCAGAATTCCTGAAGCAGTTCTCGATCATCCCCTCATATTCAGCACTTTTTTCAGAATAACCATAGGGGCCAACAGGATCATGCGTATGGGCCTGGTCGGCACTTATTATGATTGAGACTTTTTTCCTGCTTCTCTGCACAACTCTTGAAAGCGTATGTCCAAAGTCTTCAAGCAGCTCCCTGTTCCATATCCTCGGTTGCCCGATAGCTACCAGATTTTTCTGGCTGAAAAACTGAAGAGGTATCACGGAGCCGAAATCCAGGGTGAACCTGGAAAGTGGTCCTGAAGAAGTAATGAATGAAACCTCCTGGGATACATCACTCTTGTCAAGGATTTCCTTTACTAAGCCCCTGTCTGTCTTGTATTCGCCTGTCAGCTTCTTTGTTTTCAGTTGTAGATCGGCAACAAGGTATTCAGTGTTGAGGATCCCTATGGATTTGCTGAGTCTGAGGCCGTGCGGGCTTATTACCAAAACGGTCTCCGAGTCATCGCCGGAAGTAATCTCTCTTATCTTATGAAATAGTTCCAGACTTTCCTGGTTGGGTTGATCAAAGATCTCGTCTCCATGGGGAATAACATATACCTTGCCAATTGTCACGGTTTCAAATAAGTTCAGGAACTAAATATGGCTTGCGGTGCGTCTCACTAAATAAACCTGACGGAGGGAAATTTTCAGTTTGACGCCGTAATTCAAACCTTTTCACGCATGTGTCTATTGCTTGAAAAAGTCTATATATGCACCAAAGCATTCCGGTAGAGCCTTAAGGGCATTAAGATGATTAAAGCCCTTATATGCGAAAAGAATATCTAGGTAAAAGATTAGGTGAAAATAAATGGCACAGCAGAAACCACACGTAAATTTAGTAACAATAGGTCACGTAGATCATGGAAAGTCCACCCTTGTCGGTAGGCTTCTCTTTGAACATGGTGAAATTCCAGCCCACATTATTGAGGAATTCAGAAAGCAGTCAGAAGAGAAGGGAAAGGCAACCTTCGAGTTTGCCTGGGTTATGGATAAGTACAAGGAAGAGAGAGAAAGAGGAGTTACAATCGATCTTTCTCACAGGAAGTTCGAGACAGACAAGTATTATTTCACAATTATTGATGCACCGGGACACAGAGACTTCGTCAAGAATATGATTACTGGAACAAGCCAGGCAGATGCTGCAATGCTTGTCGTTTCAGCAAGGGAAGGGGAAGGCATCATGGCACAGACCAGAGAGCACGCTTTTCTCGCAAGAACACTCGGTGTCCAGCAGCTTATAATTCTCATCAACAAAATGGATGCAGTCCAGCCACCATACAATCAGGAAAGATATGAAACAGTAAAGAAGGATGTAGAGAAACTCCTCCAGTCAATTGGATACAAGAATGTCCCAATTATACCGATCAGCGGTTACAAGGGAGATAACATTCTTAAGAAATCAGAAAACCTGAAGTGGTTCAATGGGCCAACACTCATGGAGGCGCTGGACAACCTTAAGCTTCCTGATAAGCCGGTCGACAAGCCGCTTAGGCTTCCGATTCAGGATGTTTACTCAATCACAGGTATCGGAACAGTTCCGGTAGGCAGAATCGAAACAGGTGTGCTGAAAGTGGGCGACAAGGTCATATTCCTCCCAGCCGACAAGCAGGGAGAAGTTAAGTCCATTGAAATGCACCATGAAAACATGCCAAAGGCAGAACCTGGAGACAACGTAGGATTCAACGTAAGGGGTATCGCCAAGAACGACATCAAGAGAGGAGATGTATGCGGCCCGGTTAGCAACCCGCCAACAGTGGTCAAATCCTTCACCGCACAGGTCGTCGTCCTTAACCACCCGAGCGTTATCGCAAACGGTTACAAGCCGGTATTCCACGTTCACACAACACAGATTGCCTGCAGATTTGAGGAAATAACCAAAACACTCAATCCGAAGGATGGAACAACCCTCAAGGATCACCCTGATTTCATAAAGACAGGAGACATCGCGATAGTCAAGGTAGTCCCAGATCGCCCATTCGTAATAGAGAAAGTCGCAGACATCCCACAGCTCGGCAGATTTGCCATAAGAGATATGGGACAAACCGTCGCTGCCGGTCAGTGCATCGACGTCCAGACAAAGTAAGGTGACTGTGGTTGGCGTCTTATAAGGCTAGGATTTCCCTTAGTGG
>OFHJ01000486.1_pt1 | contig 15134 bp, 13 predicted proteins | sample 1522001 | NCBI WGS metagenome assembly OFHJ01 (sample SAMEA2464838, study PRJEB22497) | soil metagenome | biome: Grassland; feature: Farmland; material: Clay | place: Australia | collected 2013-02-01 | depth 1.2 m | reverse complement strand
GTATGCCTTGGGAAAGCGCACGCATCTTGGCGCGAATTGCGTTCTGGCCGATCCAAAATTCGGATCCAGGTCTCGAATCCGCGCGCTCGAGCATTGGGCCGCATGGTTAAACCCGACAGCCTCCTAGTGCATTGGTGGAAGGGGAAATAAATGACACGGTTTCCGATGCGCTCTGGTCGGGGAACGAAAGTTTTCCGAGCTGTGCATGCACCGCTTACTGCAGACGCTACCTCTCGCCGTAGAGCGGATAGACGATGCCAAGCTCCGGAATCTCCGGGTAATGCGGATTATCGTCGCGGACCTTCTGCCACGCCCACAGGTCAAGCACGGTATCGCCTTCACACTCCGAATACGGGCACATCTGCAGCTCTTCTACCAGACGGTACGATCCGAGCGGGTACGCACGCTCGCAATGCAGGCACCAAAGCCACGACCTCCGCGGGCCAGCCACAAGTACGAAATGCTCCATCGTTTCCGGAGAGCTCAAAACCAATGTTTCGCTCGGAGATTCACCAAAAACTTTCCGGAGTTCGACCTCGGAAATCTCCGGCATCGGTTCATCGTCTTCACCTTCGATTTCCCTCAACCAATCCTCGTCGTCACTCACTACAACACCTCCTTGCTGGATAAACCGACCTTAACCTAACAAAAGCTCTCAACGCGACGTCTAGACAGTCTCCGCAGAAAATCGTCCCACTCCTGCATCATCCTCTGGCGCGGCTCTGGATTCTCAGTTTTGTTGTAGACCGCGCGGATTTTGTTATCGTTCCCAAGTGCCCTTTGCCTGCAGTCACCGGCCTCGCCGCTTGGCGTTCAGTTTGTCCCTTGTATTGGCTAATGCCGCAGGCATTTTCCCGCTTACACCTCCTGTTTAACACTTTAGCGTAGCGCTGAATGCACGGATGGGTCCGCCGAGCTACGGGCGCTCTCTACACTGGTTGCGCGCCCAAGTGAGTGATGCGCCGCCGGGGCGTGTGTCCAATGAAGGCAGCTTCTCCTTGCCTCAGAGCGATACTTGAATCGCCGCTACCGCCGAGAGCTATTGGGCCTGACCAGAAGAAACAGACTGCGCTCGTCGGTTAGTTTGTATGGACGATCGTTACCCTTTTCCTGACGTACAATAGCGCATTTTTAACTTGCTTTAGCATTGAGGGCAACTCCTCGTGCGTTGTTGTTATTGTTGCCCCATTGCCCGTCTTAGTTACCCTATCCTGTCAAAGGATTACTTTGGGCAACGTTGGCTAACGCGGAATTAAAACTAACTGAATTTTAGATCCTTATGGAGTTGGAAGACAGTACCGTGGTGCCCGGGGAGAGACTCGAACTCTCACGATGTCGCCATCGGCGGATTTTGAGGCCGGACCCCAAAGATAGCATGGGACTACGCTGGAACTCGCCAAGCCTTGCTGCGCTTGGTTTTCCATGAGGCTGGTCCCTTCTAGCATTACGCCATGGATGGACCAAACACGGCGGGCTTGTCGCTCGCGTGGCTCCTGGACGGTTCCTTCTTCGACACCGTACAGGAAGGAGACTTCATGACTATCACCAAACTCACCAAGTCCGCCGTCGATGCAGCTCCGTTCATCGGCAAGGACTACGAACTGCGCGACACCATGGTCCCCGGCTTTCTTTGCAAAGTCACCGCTGGCGGCCGCAAGGTGTTCATGCTTCAGTACCGCACCAATTGGGGCGAACGCCGCAAGCCGTCGATCGGTCGTTTCGGCGAGCTGACCGTCGATCAGGCGCGGTCGATCGCGCAGGACTGGCTGGCCGACGTTCGGAGAGGCAACGATCCCAGCGCCGCCAAGCTGGCTGGCCGCCAGGCGCCGACGATCAAGGAGCTGTGCAAGCAGTTCATCGAGGAATACTCCGAGACCCGCAACAAGCCGCGTACGGTCGAAACCTACCAAGGCTACATTGATCGTTACATCGTCCCGGAGTTGGGCAGGACCAAGGTGCCCGACCTGACGCGGGCCGACGTGACGGCGCTCGTGCGGCGCATGGCAGGCACGCCTGTCACTGCCAACCGCACGCTCGCCTGCATCCGCAAGATGTTCAACATGGCCGAGATATGGGGCTATCGACCGGATAATTCCAATCCATGCCGTCACGTGCCGAGGTACCCCGAGCGCGGCAAGACGCGCTATATCAATGACGAGGAGCTGGCGCGCATCTATGCCTACCTCGACAAGGCCGATGCCGAGGGTCTGGAACATCCGATCCTCACCTTGGCGATCCGGCTGCAATTCGAGTTCGCCGCGCGCATGTCGGAGATCCGGTTGCTCGAATGGGCGTGGGTCGATTTCGACAACCGCCGCTTGGTTTGGCCGGACAGCAAGACCGGAGACATTTCCAAGCCGATGAGCCAGGAAGCGCTCCGTCTGCTTTCCAACGCTTATCGCATCGAAGGCTCGCCCTTCGTGTGCCCCAGTCTCTTCGACGGCAAGATCGCCATACCGGAGGGCACCTACGCGAACGGTTGGCGGCGCATCCTGGAGCGGGCGGAGGTGCTGCATGTCGGCACGCACGGCATCCGCCATCGGGCCGCCACGGACATCGCCAATTCCGGTGTATCGGTGAAGATCGGCATGGCCCTCACGGCGCACAAGACGGCCGCCATGTTCATGCGCTACGTGCATGCCGAGGACGATCCGGTTCGTGCCGCCGCGGAGAAGGTGGCCAGCCTGCGCCGGGAGGCCGTCAACGGCAGCACGCCGGCGGCGACCGCGATTCCCGCCAAGGAGCCCGAGACCGGCAAAACCCGGACCAGCCTGGGTAACTACCGCCCGTACCGGCATCGCAAGAGTCCGTCGCGCACCGTACCGCCTGGTACCCAGCGGGCCTCGACCCGGCCGGTGCCGGCGACTTTGGACGTGACCGAAACCTGAGCCACAGTCCCCGAAGGATCGCGGCGGTGTCGCGACCCTTCGGGGACCAGGCTGCCGGGCTCGTTGCACCATTCCTTTTCCTTGACTTTGATTCGTCTATAAACGAAAATGATCGCGTACCGAATCGAGCACTACCTGACGTCCGACGGGCAGAAGGATCTCTACATCGACTGGCTGCGTCGCTTGCGCGACGGCCAGGCCAAGGTGGCGATCATCCGGCGTGTGGCCCGCATCGAGCAGGGCAACTTCGGCGACCACAAGTTCTGCCGCGAGGGAGTGTGGGAGCTGCGCATCGACACGGGGCCGGGCTACCGGGTCTATTACGCGCAGTCGGGCCAGCGGCTGGTGCTGCTTCTGTGCGGCGGCGACAAGCGCACGCAGAACGCGGACATCGGGCGGGCGGTGGACTACTGGCACGACTGGCAACGGAGAACCGACGAATGAGAAGCAGAACCCATGACGAGGCGATGGCCGAGCTGTATCACAGCGATCCGGCCCTCGCGCTCGACGTCATCAACGGCATCCTGGAGGACGGCGACCAGGCCGAGCTGCTGATCGTGCTGCGCCAGCTCGCCCAGGCGTTCGGCGGCGTGCAGGTGGTGGCCGAGCAGGCGCACCTGAATCCGACGCAGCTCTACCGCACGCTTTCGCCAAAGGGCAACCCTGCGTTGAACAGCCTGACCGCCATCCTCAAGGCGATGGGCTTGCGGCTGGCGGTGCAACCGCTCGCCTCATCGACGCCTACCCACGCGGTTTGATGCCATACCGCCTGTCGCGCCGGGCGGAGAAGTGATGACTGACGGCTCGCATATGTGCAAGTTTTGTGGTGCCCCAGTCAATCAGGTGCTGTGGCCACTGAATGCGCCGAAGTGGCGGCCGGTCCCGCCTTGCGTTTTTTTGCCGTCTCCCCGCCACGCTTCTCAATCTGCGCGCGCCATGTTTCCAGCGCCATGATGTCAGCAAGTAGTTCATCAGGATCTGGGACGGCGACTCCACCCATCAACGCCTTGTCATGCGCATAATTCGAGCATTTCGCCATGCCTGCATTGACCTGAGCGTAGTCTTCGTCGTCGACCACGACGCCAGCGAGTCGTTGTGTTTCTACGCCCTTGCGGAAACGAAGAATGACCTCGCGTAGCAGGACTTCTTCCACGGCGCGCTCCCATGCCATGCGCAATCGGAAATAGGCATCGACGGTTTGCTTTCGATGTTCTTGCTCCTCGCCATCCTTATGCAACTTGGCGATGGATTGTTGTTGGGCCTTTAGCGCACCGATCCGCTTGCTGGCACTCTTCCCTTCAAACGGCAGCTCTGGATCGGCAACACCGAACCCATCGGGGCGGCGAATCAGACTCTGGGTTGAAATCGTTACGCCGGCAGATCTTGCTTCTTCCATCAAGAGACAGAGAAAGTAAATGTCGTGGGTAAACACGACGACTTGGCGGTGTGCGGCTTCGGCGGTAAGGCGCTTCGCTACCCGCTCTCGCCGGCGATGATCGAGCGACGAAACGGGATCATCGAAAACGATGCCGCCCTTGCCGCCGCTCAACGCTACTTCGGCCAAAAAGGAGCCGATTGCCACGGCGCGCTGTTCGCCTTCACTCAGGATGTCGCCGGGACTGCGACTTTGCGGCAACTCCAATTTCAGTTTGTGCAATGCCTTGCCTCTGTCGGCGCGGCTCTGAAGGGTGACGCTCAACGTGCCAACACCCAATGCCTTGAATTCGCGATTCAGCGCATCGGCTAGTTCCTTGGACACGACTTTCTCGGCCATATCCGATGCCTTCAGTGAAATCGCATTGGTCTTGACTGCAGAAAGGCACTGCGAGAGCTTTGCCTGATGGATAAGCTTGCCAACAGCCGTGACCACGGCGTCCCTGACTTGGCGGAACCTGACCCGTGCGTCCAGTTCCGCGAACTGCTTCTGGAGGCCGGCGCGGGCCTTCTCGTCAGACGCCTTCTCCAATGTTTCGGCCTCGGCGTTTAGCTTGTCAGACAGGGCTTGAAGTCGCGGCGCCGGGTTCACCAGGTCTTGAGCAACACCATCCCATTGATGCGAAAGCACTGCCGCCTTGATGGCTTCCTGGCGGGCGACCAGAAACGTCTCGAATGTCTTGGTGTCTGCTGCAAGCTGTGCATCAAGGGCTTCGATCTCTCCGAAGGTCACGTCGTCGAGATTCAACGTCAGATTTTGCACGATGAATGGCTTGTATTCCACATAGAGCGCAGTACGACGCGCTTGCGAGGTTTTTTCGGCTTCTTGCTGGATGAATGCCTCGAAACGCAATAAGCGAGTGGCGCCCTCTGCTAGCGGTTGCTGGCATAGCGGGCAGGGCGCATCTGCGCCCAGATCGGGAAATGTCTTGTCCGGGTGCGACTCGACCGCAAATTTGCGGGCGGCATCGAACAATTCGCGCCAGACTTCGCCCCCCGTGCCCGGCAACAGGTTTTCGTCTTCCTTGAACTTCTCGGCGGCAAGCGAGGCCGCTGCTTGGGCGGTTCGATAGCTGTCCGCCAAGCCATGCAGCTTGGTAACCACGGCTTGGTTCACCAGTGTCCCTTTGTTGGCGGCATTCGTTGCGATGGCTGCGACGCGGCGGGCTCGCAGGCGCAATTGGGCAGCTTTCTCCTTTGGGTTGTTCTCTTTCAGGCTCTTGCCCAACGCCGTATGCTGTGCCAATTCCTCTGGCGTCAGGCTGGCCAGCGCATCGATCTGGGCCTGGGTCGTTTTGGCAGATAACGATGCAATCAATTTGCCGACCACCGTGTCGCCTTGCAGCGGTGCAAATGCCGAGAGGTCAGCGGAAGACTGCGCTTGTTCTGTCTCGATCATGGCCTTCAACTGCGTGCAGGTCTTCGCCAGCGCTTCAAAGACATCAAGGCCGTAGGGCACGTAGGAAAAATCGTCTTCGCTGTCCAGGTAGGCGCGCGCGCATCGTGAGTCGAAGATTGCAAATGCTGACAGCTCAGGGGGTGCTGTTTTGCTCTGTGTCCAATGCACTTCCTTCGCGACGCCGTCCACAGAAATTTCAAAGGTGGATTCTGGAACGCCGGCCTTGCCAGCAGGGAGATGGGCGTTGGGATGGATCGCTTCCGTTTGGTCGCGGGCACGACAGGCACGTTTGAGCACCCGCGAATATCCCGATTTGCCGGAGCCGTTGTCACCGTAAATGACGGTCATGCCGGCGACACTGAAAGGCAAGCGTTGGTTTTCCGCAATCGCGTTGACGTGTCGCAGGTTCTTCATGGCGAGCAGTTCGATGCTCGTTGTCACCTTGACCGGCGCCGGAACCTGATCGGCCGTGAGCGGTTTGGGCTCACGACCCTTTGGATCGGGAATGCCATGTGCCAACTTGAGCAGCGCAAATAGATCGTCCTGGTCATCCGCCGTCAATTTCCCTTTGGCCAATAGGCGGGTGACCGCATCGCTTTGCCAAGCCGGCAACCCCTGAGTCCAGATCAGTATTTCTTGCAGTATCGACATAGCTCCCTCCTGTCCTTGTTATATGTTTTACCTGACAGGTGCATTGTGTGTCCCGGCGTGCCGCCGTCGGGCTCGCGGGCTTCGCCCCGTGCTTCGTGCCGAATCACGGCCATCCGGCTTTGATCCCTGACGCCTCCGGCCCTGCGGCCCTGCGCGCTCCGCTTGCCGATGTTGTGTGTGGCAGGTGGGCGGTCTTGCTGTTTCCCTTCACCGTATCACGGCGTGCTCGCCGTCAAGGGCGGCGCGCCGATGGCGCTTGTGGCCGCAGCCATCTCCGACCCCTGACTGCTTGCGCTGCGCCGTGCTGACGCCGGTTCCGGGCAATTCCGCCCGAGCAACTGGAGCACGATCATGTCGCACGTTTCCTCTCTTTCCGATATTTCTCTGCTGGTGCGCGATGCGCGCGGCCATTATCTGCCGGCGACGGCCGATCAGATCCTCTCGGCGGCCCGCCAGGTCGTTGACCAGAAGATGCGGCGCGGCGCCAACTTTGGTTCGCCGGCCGACGTGAAGGCGTACCTGACGGCGAAGCTGGCCGGTCTTGATCACGAGGTGTTTGCGGTGCTATTCCTCGACAACCGGCATCGGCTGATCGAGTACGTGGAGATGTTCCGCGGCACGCTCGACGGCGCGTCGGTGCATCCGCGCGAAGTGGTCAAGGAGGCGCTGCGGCTGAATGCGGCGGCGGTGATCTTCGCGCACCCGCATCCAAGCGGGAACCCTGAGCCGAGTGCGGCCGACGGGGCGATCACGCGCCAACTCAAAGAGGCGCTGGCGTTGATCGAGGTGCGTACGTTGGATCACATTGTCGTCGCCGGCAACGATACGGTATCGTTCGCCGAGCGCGGACTGCTGTAACCCGAGGGGGCTTCGGCCCCCTTTTTGCTGCGCCTTGTGGTCGGCAGCTCAGGCCCTCGCGGGCCTGCGCGTGTTGCTTACTTGCCAACGGCGGGTGTGCTGCATGAGGAGAGTAGGGGCGGTCTTGCTGTTCCCTTCGCCGCATCACGGCGTTCTCGCCGCCAAGGGCTGCGCGCGCTAAGCGCGTTGACGCACCACCTGCATTGCCTGCGCGCACCGGCCTATTGCGCTTTTCCCGCACTCGCTGTCCGTGAGCCAGTGACTTTCCTGCTGGCGTGCACAGCCAATACGTTTTGCACAAAGCGTATGCCCGTCGTTCGCGCACTGAATGCGGTAATCAGATACTGGCAAAAGAACACAGCCACCGAAATCAGAATGTGTGTTGCATCAATGCCGATGAAGTACATGGCAACAGGCAGCATAGGCACCAGCAATAGCGACATTGCAGCGATGTCGCGGAACAGCAGGTAGTTCTTGTGGCTGTCTGCAACCGAGGGGTCAGAATCGACCTGCTTGTATAACCCGTACCACTTGGCATTCTGATCGCGCGGTTCTACGGGAAACGCTCCGACGTTCTTCTTCAATTTCGTCAGGTCAATGCGGTGATCCGCTGGCGCATACACGGAGAATGCGCGCGACCCAGGAAGCGGGCACTTGAAGCGCCAGAAAACCAAGATAGCCTTGTGGTCAGCCGAAATCAGTGATGACAGGATCAAGACCGGAATCGGCAGCAGGACGGTGAGGCTGGTTCGGAAGGCCGCGATGGCGGTCGGCGTCAAATCTTGGATCGCCGTATGGAAGGCGAGTACCAGGAGGATCAGGACGTCGAGGACGAGCGTCGCTACGAGCCACGCAAGATTGCGCCCCTTCAACGTCTTGCTGCTGTAGTCTTTGGTATCTCTCATCCGTAGTTCTCGGTGTAGATGTCGAAGTTGCCAAATTCATCGACGACGAATTGAATCCACCCATCACGCCGCGTCGTCAGTACATGCCGCTGCTTGCCTGTCGTCCTGACAAAAACGCCGTTCGGCCAATGATCGACCACGCGCTGGCGGTACGTCTGCGTCATGCGCTGCGTGTCGTGAACGATCGCCTTGTCGGACATCACGACGGCGCGAGGATAGATGTAGTTGAACAGCGCTTCACAATAGCCGTTTTCGCGTCCGTGATGAGAGGCCACGAGCACGGTCGTCCCAGCCAACTCAGCACGGAAGTCCGGCTGCTCCAGCAGCGCGAGCCAGCCGTCCTCTTCAAGATCGCCAGAGAACAGAATCTTGAAGGTTCCGAACTTGAAGAACGCGACCAGGCTTAGATTGTTCGTGTCGTAGAAGCGTGGCGTCGAGTTCCAGAATGTCTTTACCGTGATGCCGCCCATGTTCTGATCGAATGGGGCATCGACCGGATAGACATAGCTGGCGTGAAGGTCCAAGTATCGCTGGATGTCGTCGGTCAACTCGCCGCTAACTTCCTTGATGATCTTCATCACTTCGGGCGACACGCTGCGGTTGCGAATGAAGGTGGAGACCGCGATGCCCTCGCGCCACAGATTGTTCAGATCGCTGATGTGATCGAGGTCTGCATTGGTGACGAACAGGTAGTCCAGCACGCTCCGCTTCAAGTAGTGCCGGATGTAAGTGCTCGGTTTCCAGCCCGTGTCTTGGTTGTGACCGGAGTCGATCATAGCGAGCCGGCCTTCGATACCCTGGGCCGAGCGGTGCGTGAGCATTGCACATGCGCCATGCTGCACATCCCATATTTTCAGAATCATCTGTCCGGGCACGTCACTTCACCTCGTCCTGAAGGACTTGAAGATCGTGCTCGCCTACGATGAGCTGGACGGCCGGCAGGCCGTCGTGGGACATCCCCAGCGCCAACTGAATGAGTTGCATCAGATCATGTCCGCTAGGCGAGGCGGAGTGACCAGGTGGATGGCTATGCCATTCGCCGATGTAGCTGACCATGTCGGCAGTGCGCACGCTGGCATCCTTTACCGCTTCGGCCAAGCCAGCGATGCCGCGCTCGAAGGAATCTCGGCTGGCTTTGCTGTCGGGCGGCGCCGGCAGGCCGACGACGACCACCACGGCTTTGATGTTGAAGTCGTAGTAACCGAGCAGCACGCCGCCGGTCTCGTTGGGGAAGCCCTGGCGGCGCAGCTCCCGTAGTTGTTGTTCGACGCCATCGTCGATGAACACGTCAAGGTCGTCGAGCGGGATGCGCCTCTCCGGCAGAACGGGAACCTCATGCACGGTGATGGCGCCGCTCGCCGGGTCTCGTTGCCACGCACGTACGAGGGCGTCCTTGTTGCCCGTCGCGGCCTGAACCTGTTCGGCCAGCGTGCTCGCCTGGCCCAGGATGCGCGAGTACGGCAGAACCGCCGAGATGTCGCGGCAACTCGCACCGCTCCAGAACGTGTTGGCATGGCCGCTGAGGTGCGTTCTGCCCCAGTCCTCTTGAATCAGGGCGCGGTAATACTGGGCTTCGAGCGTGCGCAGGCGGTGCGCGCGTTCGGCATCCTCCATAAGCAGAACTGCCGCGTTGCCGTCGGGCGTGATGAACACCGAGCAGTGGCGCGGCAGTGTATCGACCCCACTGGCCGCACGCGGATATTCGAGCGTTGTCGAGGCATCGACGACAAGACCCGCGGCGGCAAGCGCGTGTGCGACCGATTCCAGCGAAAGGTCGATGGCATCGGCGACGATAGGCAGGACTTCGGTCGCACCTTCCATCGCGGCAGCGTGCAGGCCGGCGACGACCATCGCTTTCGTCTCGCCGATGTGCTGTGTGTAGGCGGCGTGCCTGGAGAGGTTGTGGGGTTTGATGTGATCCTTGTCAATGACCGTCCAGCGCCCCCAACCGCTGCGTCCCCACAGATTGAGCAATGCGCTGCCGAGCGATCCAGCACCGACCAGGACGGCCGTCGGACCTTCGTCGAAGATGCCCGACTGGCGCCTCGCGGCCGCCGCATCGTTTTGCACCAACACGTCCATCGGCAAGACGGGCTGGTTTTGCCACGCCGTCGAGGGTTGCTGGTTCATCACGTCCTTGAAGTAGCGCCCCTGGTGGATCAGCAGCGCGCTGGTGGCGACGCCGAGTTCAAGTGCGCCGATCGGCACGAGGAACGCCCGATGCGTGATGCCATCGGGGTCCGCGTCGGCGTTCCGTTTGATCGGGATGTGAAGCAAGATGACCGTAGCCTTGTCATCGGCCGAAGCGGCAGCACCGGATTCGCCAACGCCGTCTTGCAGCTTTGCTCGCAGCGGCGTGATGAGATCCACATTGCGCTGTGTCAGCAGGTCTGCCAACTGCCCGAGGGTAGCGGGATCACGCTCAACGAAGCCGTGCACGATGGGCGGCAGCGTCAACTCGATATGAGCAAAGGTCTTTGCCTGTGGCGCACCTTTCGAGATCGGTTGCAGAAAGCAAGTGAATCCTTGATCGGGACGTTCTTCCTGCCGCAGCACCATGAAGCGCAGCGCCGGGTTCTTGCGCAGTTCGGCCAGATTCCACGGCAGGATCAGTTCGTACTTGCTGGTGAAGAACAGGTGCTCAACCGGCTGGTCAGCAGGGTGCAACTCGCCACGAGCACTCATTTCCAGCCACCACTGGATGCGGCTTAGGAACGCCGCAGGTGTCCAGGTGCGCAGCACCGCAGCAGGCGGATCGAAGTACAGGCACAAACTGGCCGGCGCACCGTGTACACCCTGATTCTGGTGCATCAGAATCGGGAAATCCTGACGCAGCGCCAAGACTTCGATCAGTCGCTTGGGATCATTAGGGACGCATAGCGCCAAGCGCTCACGGTAGCGAATGCCGACTTGATTCTTCGGCGGTACGCCGTCGCACTCGACTTCGACAATCAAACATTCGGTTGTTGCCGCGTCATCAGCGGGATGCCGCAGAAGTCGGATCAACGAGTAGTCGCGTTGCCGCTGGACGACATCGAGCAACGCGCGCGCACGCGGAATGGTCAGTGCGTCGGCGTTTCCGACCTCTGTGACATTTGCCAGTTCGTGGTACGCATCGGTCATCAGCCAGCTCGCGGAGGCCTCGATGCCAAGATAGCCGGAGCGCCGATGGTTGCCGAACGCTTCCAGGTCACGCCGCCGCTGCCGATCTCGAAGATGATCGGCTCGGGCTTGTTGGCGTTCGGCTCTTCCATCGTGACCAAGAACTTGCGCCCGCCAACTTCCCTCAAGTAGCGCTCATACGTCTTGCGGGCCTGGACGTGCGGCGGTTGGACCTGCTCATACGAGTCCTTCACGTCCGGGATCGGCTTGCTGCAACTGACGATGTAAGCATCGGACCTTCCCATCAGCAGCAGGTCCTTGACCAGCGGCGTGGGGACGGTTTCGTCTTTGCCCTTGTCCTCATTCAATGCGCGATAGCTGCAATGATGCGGGATGTTGAACAGGTCCCACGCGAGGCGATCCTCGTTCTTGTGGTAGCGCGTCGTGCTAACGATGTCTTCCAGATCGCCGTATTCCGCGTCGCCGACTTCCAGATAGTCGTAGGTAGCGCCGTCGGCATTGAAGCGCACATTGAACACCAGGGCGGCGCTGTTGCGGATGATGTCGCCCTCGTCGCAGTGCTTGATGAAAGGGGAGTGGCAGAAGAACTCGACGCCATCCTTTGCCTGCGTGAAGCCGGGCACGATCGTGCCGGCGTCGATAAAGAGGTGATCGCGCGCGGATGCCGATTCACCGCGGGCTTTCAGCAGTGGCTCCAGCCAATCAGCCAATGCTTGCGGCTTCGAGAAGACGAGAATGTCCTTGCCCTCCAGCAGACGGTGCCGTGCTTCTTGGCGAAGTAGAACGTATTCCTCCGTCTGATGATCGTTGTCCGCTTCTTCAAGCAGCATCGCCGCGGGCACCCACAACTCCCGAATCTTGATCCGACCTTCGCCGTGGTACTTCTTCGCGTGCTGCAACTCGAAGAACTCGGTGCTGCCCTGGATGTGATCGAGATCGGCGTGCGTGAACGCGACGACATCGAAGTAGTCGCGGTTGGCGGCCTTCAGGTCTTCCTTCAACCGCGCCTTGAGGTCGATTTCCGGTGTGTCGTCGTCTTCCGCCTTGTCGCGGTGGCAGAAGTCGAACAGAACGCGACGCCCTTTCGACAGGACGATTTGGGTCGTGTCGCCGTTACCGACCGGATAGAAGGTGACTTGATGTACGTCTGCCACAGCACTTCCCCTTTGATTGGGATTGGGTGGCAGGTTGTTGGAATTAGCACTCTGCCGCCGAGAGTGCTAACACTGTATACGGGGTCACGAGAGGCGTCAACACACTAGATGTAGCGTTTCAACTGCCGTTTGTCCTGTTTTGGGGCGCCTACCGGAAAGTCCGTAGGGGCTGTCCCGGCGTGCCGCCGTCGGGCTCGCGGGCTGCGCCCCGCGCCTCGTGCTGAGTCGCGGCCATCCGGCTTGGATCCCTGACGCTTTCGGCCCTGTCGGGCCTGCGCGCTCCGCTTGCAAACGGTAGAGCTGCGAGAGAATGAGGCGATCTTGCTGTTCCCTTCACCGTATCACGGCGTTCTCGCCGTCAAGGGCTGCGCGCGCCATGCGCGTTGGCGACCTGGTGGTCGGCTTCGCCCCCTGACTGCTGCGCTGCGCCGTGCTGGCGACGGTTCCGGGCAATTCCGCCTGTGCAACCGGAGATCGTCATGAATGAGAAATCGCACGTTTCCCTTGAGCAACATGTTTGCCTTGTCTGCGGCGTTCGCTTCGACACCGGCGCCATCTTGTTGGATCGCCGCCTTCGCGCGAGCATGGAGCACCACACGGAAACCGGCTGGGGCTTGTGCTCGGAACACCAGAAGCTGTCCGACAGTGGCTTTGTCGCGCTGATCGAGTGTGACCCACAGCGCAGCAGTTCACCGGCGGCAGGTGCGTGCGTGAAGCCCGAACAGGCGTACCGCACGGGCCGTTTGGCGCACTTGAAACGCGAGGTGTTCGCTCGCGTGTTCAACGTGCCGATCGGGGCCAACCAGCCGTGCGTGTTCGTCGAACCCGGCGTGATCGAGCAGTTGCAGACGATGGTCGCGTCGGCGGCGAACTGATCGCACGGCAACCATCCGGCGCGTCGTCCTGCGGGGTGACGCGCTTTTTTTCTGCTGCGCCTGGTACCGACCCTTCACGTCTTCGGCGCTGCGCGCTGGTGCATGCACTCCAGGGGAAACCCCTGTGGGTATCCCCGCCGCGCTGCGCTTCGCGCCCCTGAAATGCTGCCGCCCCGGCTGCGCCGGCGCGGCCTTTAGTACGACTCCAGGATCCGGGCTTGCGCTTCGTGCACGCGTGATTGGCGCCCACTGCAGCTGAACGCCTGTCCAGCCGTCTTCGCTGACTTCATCACCTTGTCCGCGACTCTAGCCCGCGGCGTGTGCCGTCAAGGTGCGCCGGGCCCTGTCCTCGTTGCGCTTTGGTCGCATCAAGCCGGCGCTTGTCTCCTTGACGGCACGCGTCCGCGTGCTCCTGACGGTCGCGGGCGATGAACTCAGGAAAGACGGTGGCAACGAGGCCGGCGGGTTTCTGCGCCGATCCCACCGGAAGTCCAAAGCGGGCTCCGAATCTAGGAATCCGGTGGGTTTCAACAGACAATCCTTTGTCAGGCAAACGACTTTGCAACTTGGTACCCGTTTCGCCTCCCGTTCCCCGAAGCTGCGCTCGGAACAGCCCTTGTCGGAGGATCAAATCCGCTCCGTGGCTCCGTCCATCTACGCGGACGCGCTACACGAATGCCGCTCACCGCGGTGTTGTGCACGCGCATGCAGAGCAAGGCTTCTACAGCAAAAATCACCCCATCGCCGTCTTCGGCCAAGCCGTGACGGGGCGGGCGCGCAACGGCCTTGCATGCGGTACGGCGATCGGTGCCACGCTGGCGCGTGGGCAAGGTTTCGATGGCGCCCCGCCGCAATGGGCGGGGCATGTGGGGCTACGCCCTGGCTTGCTGCGCTGGGTTGTGCAAATTCGTGCCGTCCTCGACGCTGACGGTTCGCCGCCTGGTCATCACGAAGGACGGTTCACCGACACGCCGCCCGGCCTTGATCATGTAGCTTCTACACCACGCCTCAAGCACGAGGCCGCAAGCAGCGGCAAGGGGCGCTCTCGCCTCGTCGTTGGTGGTTGGCCTTGTCCGTGTCGGGGTGCAAACCGGTGAAGCCATCATGCGGGGATGCCAAGTCGGCCCTGTCTCCTCTCGGGAGCGGGCGGCCCCTGCGTCCTTGGCTTGTCGTGAATCCTGGCGACGGCACGGCTACGCCTTGGGCTTCATGGCCGCAACCTTCCAGCGAAAACAATTTCCCCTGCGCTACGCGCATTCCTCGCGGGACAAATTCTTTTCGCTTCCAGGTGCTCCACGTTGTTGCGCCCCCTGCGCGGTGCGGCCCGCCCATCCCCCGCCGGCCGGATCACAACAAGGACGCACTGGCGCGACCTTGTTCAACCCGAAAGGACAAACATCATGGCTAACATCGGCATCTTCACCACAGAGAAAGACGGATTCACCGGCACGCTCCGCACCTTGACGCTCAACGTCAAGGTCAAGCTGGTTCCCAACGACAAGGGCGACAAGGAGAACGCCCCCGACTTCCGCCTGCAGGCGGCCGGCCACGACATCGGCGCGGCGTGGAAGAAGACCAGCGAGGCCAGGCGGGATTACCTGTCCGTGACCCTCGACGATCCTTCGTTCCCGGCAACGGTCTATGCCCGCCTGATCGAAAGCGAGAATGGCACGCACGACCTGATTTGGTCGCGCAGCAAGCCGGCGGCCTGACAGCCGCCCACGCGCCCCGTCCCTTGCGGCGGCGCGCTTTTGTGCCCCGCGCCCGTCGCCCTCACCCACCGTTTCTCCTCCCTCCTCAAACACCACGCAAGACAACACCACCTCCCGGCAGACTCTGGTGTGCAG
>OFHJ01000485.1_pt1 | contig 15138 bp, 10 predicted proteins | sample 1522001 | NCBI WGS metagenome assembly OFHJ01 (sample SAMEA2464838, study PRJEB22497) | soil metagenome | biome: Grassland; feature: Farmland; material: Clay | place: Australia | collected 2013-02-01 | depth 1.2 m | reverse complement strand
GTACTACGCGGGACTGGAAAACGGCTTGTACGTTTCCTGGAACGCCGGCCGCAAGTGGTACAAGCTCGGCCTCGGCCTGCCGGATGCGGCCGTGTACGACCTCGCTCTGCAGTCGCGTACCGACTCCCTCGCGGTGGCCACGCACGGCAGGGGAATATGGATCCTCGATGACTTGGCGCCCTTGCAGCAGTGGAACGCGCACGTGGCGCACAGCGCGTTGACGCTGTTCAAGCCGCCGGAGGCGATGCGCTTCTGGCCGTTCCAGACGACCGAGTGGATGGGCGATGGGGTCTTCTACGGACAGAATCCCCATTACGGCGCGGACATCAGCTACTACCTGGCGCACGCGGCCGGCAAGCCCGGCGAGCTGATCATCACCGACGCGAGCGGCAAGGTGGTGCGCACCTACAAGGGACTGCACAACGCCAAGCGCAGCGTGATGACTCCGCGGCCCGCCGGCGCCGCGCCGGCGGGCAAGGGCAAGGTGCCGTGGGTGCCGGGCCAGGCCGGGCTGCAGCGGATCTATTGGAACCTGCACGCGCAAGGCCCGGTGCGCTGGCACTCGGCGCCGAAGTTCGACCGCGGACCGCACAATGGGGCGCTGATGCCGCCGGGCACCTACACCGCGACGCTCGAGATCGGCGGCGCCACCGCCTCGCGGACCTTCACCGTGGTCAACGATCCATCATCGACGGGCACTGTCGCGGGCATGATCGAGCGCTATCACGTGACCGAGGCCGTGCTGCACGAGATCTCGCAGATCGATGTGGCGCTGAACCGCCTGCACGACATTGCCTCGCAGCTCGCGGGCCTGAAAGCGGCTGTGAAGGGTCTGCCCGAGCAGAGCGAGGCGGATGCGGCGATCGAGAAGCTCGCCCGCGCCGGTCACGCCACGCTCTTGAAGCTCTCGAGCAATGCCGGCTCCTCGGAGGCAACGCTCAGGGTGGCTGATCGCATTCACGAGAAGCTGCTCGCGCTCGAGGGTCTGTTGTGGGGCTCGGACGAGCCGGTCGATGCCGCGACGCTGCACGAGCAGGCCGTCTACACGCGCGAGTATCGCAGCGCGATCGCGACGTACGATCAGTTCCTGAGCACGAGCGTCGCCGGCTTCAATCAGGCCATGTCCGGCTACGGCCTGACGGGAGTGGTGGCAGGACAGACGCTGACACCGTAGGGGCTCGGGCGCTGTGGCGCGCGCAAGCGCCTCCCGGGCGCGTGAGGTGGGCTGGCAGTTCTGGATCGACCGGGGCGGGACGTTCACGGATGTGATCGGTCTCGCCCCGGACGGCATGCTGCACGTGCGCAAGGTGCTCTCGGCCGATGGCAGGGAGACCGGGGATGCCGGCATCGCCGGCATACGCCAGATCCTGGAGGCGCGCAGGCCGGTCGGGGCGGCAGGACGCTCCGCGGCGCCGCGAATCGATTCGGTCAAGGTCGGCACGACGGTGGCGACCAACGCGCTGCTCGAGCGTCGGGGCGAGCCGCTGCTGCTGGTCACCACCGCGGGATTCGCGGATCAGCTGCGCATCGGCTACCAGAATCGCCCCGACATTTTCGCACGCCACATCGTGCTGCCGGAGCGCCTGTACTCCCGGGTGATCGAGGCGCGAGAGCGCATCGACTGCGAGGGTGCGGTGCTCGAGCCGCTCGAGGCCGGACAACTCGCCGACGATCTCGCCAGCGCGCGCCGCTCGGGTCTGAAGTCCGTCGCCATCGTCTTTCTGCACGGATGGCAGCATCCGCGGCACGAGCGCGAGGCCGCCGAGCTGGCGCGGCAGGCCGGATTCGAGGAAGTCTCCGTCTCGCACGAGCTCTCGCCCCTGGTGCGCTACGTGGCGCGGGCCGACACCACCGTGTTGAACGCTTACCTGGCACCGCCGCTCAAGCGCTATCTCGAGCAGCTGCGCCGGGAGCTCGGGCAGCTCGATCCGCGCGCGCGGCTCGAGCTGATGCAGAGCACGGGCGGACTGGCCGCCGTGGAGCGCTTCCACGCGCTCGCGAGCGTGCTGTCGGGTCCGGCGGGCGGGCTGATCGGCATGCGTTGGATCGGCGAGCGGCTGGATGCGGGGCGCCTGATCGGCTTTGACATGGGGGGAACCTCCACAGACGTGTCGCTCCTCGACGGGGAGCTGCCGCGGCGCTTCGAGCACCTGATCGGCGGCATCCGCCTGCAGCAGCCCATGCTCGATGTGCACACCATCGCCGCCGGCGGCGGCTCGCTGCTCGTCTTTCGCGACGGCCGCTGCTCGGTGGGCCCGCAGTCGGCCGGCTCGGCTCCGGGTCCTGCGTGCTATGGGCGGGGCGGGCCGTTGACGCTCACCGATGTGCAGGTGTTGCTCGGGCGGTTGCGGCCCGAGACACTGCCCGCGGTGTTCGGTCCCGACGGGCGCTCGCGCATCGATCCCGGTATCGTACGGACGCGATTCGCCTCGCTCGCCGCCGAAGTAGGCCGGGGAAGCGGCTCGCCCGAGGCGCTCGCGGCGGCGTTTCTCGAGGTGGGCATCGAGTCCATGGCCAACGCCATTCGCGAGGTCTCCACCGGCCAGGGGCTCGATGCGGCGGAGTTCACGCTGTTTTGTTTCGGCGGGGCCGCGGGCCAGCATGCGTGCCGGGTGGCCGCCGCGGCGGGCATGCGGCGGATACTCATCCATCCCCTGGCGAGCGTGTTGTCGGCCTTCGGCATCGGGGTCGCCGACCGCCTGTCAGTGAAGCGCTCGAGCTTGCGCCTGCCGCTCACCGACGAGGCGCTCGAGTCGGCCCGGGAGCGGCTCGCTGAGCTCGAGCGGCAGGCTCGTGAGGAGCTCGAGCCGTTCGGGCCCGCGCCCGAGACGTTGCGGGTGGAGCATCTGCTCGAGGTGCGCGCCGGGGACAGCGAGACGACGCTGTCCGTGCCGCAGGACACACTGCAGACCGTCGCGGCGTCCTTTCACGCGGCGCACCGGCGGCGCTTCGGCTTCGAGGCCGGCTCGCTCGATGCGGTGATCGAGGCGGTGAGGGTGGAGGCGTGCTCGAGCTCGCTCGATGCCGCTTCGCTGCGCATCGAGCCGCCCGCGGCCTCGAGCCGGCTGCCGGCAACGGCGCGCGTGTGGTTCGAGGGGCTCTGGCGGGATGTGCCGCTGCTGCCGGCCGATTCGCTGACGGAATGGATTGCGGGTCCCGCGCTCATCGTCGAGCCCAATTCGACGGTGGTGGTGGAGGTTGATTGGCGGGCGCGCCGCCTGGCAGGCGGGGAGCTGCTGCTCGAGGCGCTGCGGGAGGGCGCGAGCCTCGAGTCCGGCTCGCCCGAGGGCCCCGCGCCGGCGCAGGAGGCCGTTCCCACAGAGGGCGCGGGCGGCGGACTTGGCGGGCGTTCATCGGCGGCCCGCGCGCCGGAGCCGGCCCGCATCGAGATCTTCAACAACCTGTTCATGCACATCGCCGCCCAGATGGGCGAGGTGCTGCGCTCGACGGCGCAATCGGTCAACATCAAGGAGCGGCTCGATTACTCCTGCGCGCTGTTCGATCCGCGGGGCGGCCTGGTCGCCAACGCGCCGCACATGCCCGTGCACTTGGGTTCCATGGGGGTGAGCGTGCGGGCGGTCATCCGGGAGCGGCGCGAGGCGATGCATCCGGGGGATTCGTGGCTGCTCAACAGTCCCTACCACGGCGGCACGCATCTGCCCGACATGACGGTGGTGACGCCCGTGTTCCTCTCGGGCCGGGCGCGGCCGGATTGTTTCGTCGCCTCGCGCGCGCACCACGCCGACATCGGCGGGACGACGCCCGGATCCATGCCGGCTTTCAGCAGCGCGATCGACGAGGAGGGCGTACTGTTCGAGTGCTTCCATCTCGTCGAGCGCGGCCGGCTGCGCGAGCGTGAGCTCAGGGCCGCGCTCTCGGGCGCGCCGCATCCGGCGCGCCGTCCGGACCAGAACATCGCCGACCTGCGCGCGCAGCTCGCCGCGAATGCGCGCGGCATCGAAGAGATCGAGCGCGCCGCGCGCCGCCACGGACTCGCCACGCTGCTCGATTACATGCGGCACGTGCAGGACAACGCCGCCGCGTGTCTGCGCCAGGTGATCGGACGGCTGCGCTCGGGCGAGTTCCGCTACGAGATGGACAGCGGCCGGGTGATCGCGGTGCGCGTGACAGTAGAGGGCGAGCACGCGCACGTGGATTTCACTGGCACCTCGTCCCAGGACCCTTACAACTTCAACGCGCCGCGCGCGGTGTGCATCGCGGCGGTGCTGTACGTGTTCCGTACGCTCATCGACCGGCCGATTCCGCTCAACGAAGGCTGCCTCGAGCCGCTCACCCTCACCATCCCCCCCGGCTCGATGCTCGATCCCGAGGCTCCCGCGGCGGTTGCCGCCGGGAACGTGGAGACCTCCCAGTGCATCGTCGATGCGCTCTACGGGGCGCTCGGCGTGCTCGCCGCCTCGCAGGGCACGATGAACAATCTGACTTTCGGCGACGAGCGGCTGCAGTACTACGAGACCATCGCGGGGGGCGCGGGCGCCGGGCCCGATTTCGACGGCTGCGACGCCGTGCAGACGCATATGACCAACTCCCGCCTCACCGACCCTGAGATCCTGGAAGCGCGTTTCCCCGTGCTGGTGCGCGAGTTCGGCGTGCGCCGCGGCTCGGGCGGGGCGGGACGCCATCGTGGCGGCGACGGCGTCGTCCGCCGCATCGAGTTCCGCACGGCGCTCACCGGCGCGCTGCTCGCCAATCACCGGCGGGTGCGGCCCTTCGGGCTCGAGGGCGGGAGTGAGGGAGCCGCGGGCGAGGGCTGGCTCGAGCGTGCGTCGGGGGAGGTGGAGCGGCTCGGCGCAACGGCGAGCTTCGAGGTCGCCCGGGGCGATGTGCTCAGCATTCTGACGCCGGGCGGCGGGGGATTCGGGGCGCCGCAGGCGCGGCAGGAGGCGAGCTCGCCGGAGGGTTCGCCCTCGTGAGCCTCTGGCCGCTCCTCGGCATTGCCGTCCTGATCGCCGGCTTCGCCGCGCGCGTCAATCCACTGATCGTGGTGTTCACCGCGGCGCTCGTGACGGGGCTAGCCGCTGGCCTGTCCCCACTGCACCTGATCGCGGTGCTCGGCCGTGCGTACAACGACAACCGATATGTGTCGATCATCTGGTTGGTGCTTCCGGTGATCGGACTGCTCGAGCGCGAGGGTTTGCAGGAGCGCGCCCGTACCCTGATCGGGCGGGTGAAAATGGCCACGACGGGGCGTCTTCTGGTCCTGTATCTGGTGCTGCGGCAGATCACCGCCGCGCTCGGGCTGAGCGCGCTCGGCGGGCATGCGCAGATGGTGCGCCCGTTGATCGCCCCCATGGCCGAGGGCGCGGTCGAGAACCGTTTCGGCGAGCTTTCCGAGGAGCAGCGTCACCTCGTTCGCGCCTATGCCGCGAGCGCGGACAACGTGGGGGACTTCTTCGGCGAGGACATCTTCATCGCCATCGCCTCCATCCTGCTCATCAAGGGCTTTCTGGCGCAAAGCGGCATCGTGCTCTCACCGCTGCAATTGTCCGTGTGGGCCATCCCGACCGCGGTGCTGGCTTTCCTCATCCACGGCGTGCGGCTGTGGCGGCTCGATGCGCGCCTGCGGCGCATGCGCGCCAGGGGAGAGGGGCCTTGATCGGCCTGACCCAGGTGTATTGGCTCGCCGGAGTGATGTTTGCGGGCATCGCCGTGATGAGCGTGCGCGATCACAGCAATCCCAAGCGCTTCGGCACCGGCGCATTCTGGGCTCTGGTGGCCGTGAGCTTCCTGTTCGGATCGGACATCGGCGACCTGGCCAACGGATTCCTGGTGCTCGCGCTGGCGCTGCTCGGCGGCACCGGGGCGATGGGCCAGGGCGCGCCGCGCACCAGCACCCAGGAGCAGCGCGAGGCGGCGGCGGCGAGGCGCGGCAATGCCATCTTCATTCCCGCGCTCATCATTCCGGCGGTGGCGGTCGTGGGCGCGCTCACGCTGGGCAGGCTCGTCATCGACGGGATCCGGTTTGCCAACCCGGCCCATGCGACGCTGATCGCGCTGGCCCTGGGCATCGTGGCGGCGCTGCTCGCGGCGATGGGGTGGCTCAAGCCTCCGGTGGTGGCCGCGTTCGAGGAGGGCCGTCGGCTCGCCGATCCGATCGGCTGGGCGGCGATCCTGCCGCAGATGCTGGCCGCCCTCGGCGCGGTGTTCGCGCTCTCGGGGGTCGGGCGGATCGTCGGGCGCATCGCCACCGGCTGGCTGCCGCTGGGGCACCCATTCGCGGCCGTGCTCAGCTACTGTATCGGCATGGCGCTGTTCACCATGGTGATGGGCAACGCGTTCGCGGCCTTCCCGGTGATGACCGCCGCGATCGGGCTGCCGCTGATCGTGCACCGCTTCGGCGGGGACCCAGCCATCATGGGCGCGGTCGGCATGCTCTCGGGCTTCTGCGGCACGCTGATGACCCCCATGGCCGCCAATTTCAACATCGTGCCGGCGGCGCTGCTCGATCTGCCCGACCGCAACGCGGTGGTGAAGGTGCAGATCCCGACGGCCATCCCGCTGCTCGCCTGCAACGTCGTGCTGATGTATCTGCTGGTGTATCGCTTCTGATGATCACCGCCGACCTCGCTTCCGGCTTCGCACGCATCGCGATCGGACACGTCACGCGAGAGTATCCGAACAAGCTCGATCACGTGCTCGAGGAGCCCGGGGACGCGCGGGCTCCGCGCGCCTTGCATCCGATCTTCTTCGGCAGCTTCGACTGGCACTCCTGCGTGCACGGCCATTGGCTGCTCGCGCGCCTGTACCGCCGCTTTCCGCACCTGCCCGAGGCCGTTCGGATCCGGTCGCTGCTCGATGAGCAGTTCACGGCGGAGAAGGTCCGCGGCGAGCTCGCCTACCTTGCGAGGCCTTCGGCCCGGGGGTTCGAGCGGCCCTATGGGTGGGCCTGGCTGCTGATGCTGCAGGGGGAGCTGCTGCGCCACGGGAGCGAAGAGGGCCGCGGCTGGGCGCGGACACTGGCGCCGCTCGCGGCGGAGTTCGTCCGGCGCTTCGAGGCGTATCTGCCGCTTGCCACCTACCCGGTGCGCGCCGGCGTGCACACCAACAGCGCCTTCGCGCTGCTGCTCGCCCGCGACTACGCCGCGGCGGCGCACGATGACGCTCTCGGAGCGCTGTGCGCCGAGTCGGCGCGCGGTTGGTATGGCGCCGATCGCGATTGCGCGGCCTGGGAGCCCTCCCAGGACGAGTTTCTCTCCCCGGCCCTCACGGAGGCGGCGCTGATGCGCGATGTCCTCGCGGGCGAGGCGTTCGGCGAGTGGTTTTCGGACTTTCTGCCGGATGCGCCGCGGGGGGCGCCGCAGACCCTGTTTACGCCGGCGACCGTCAGTGACCGCACCGACGGCAAGATTGCCCATCTCGACGGCCTGAATCTCTCGCGCGCCTGGTGTTGGCGAAGAATCCTCCAGGGATTGCCGGGCGCGGGCTCGCTGCGCGAGCGCGGCGAGGCGGCGATCGAGGCCCATCTGTCGAGCGCGCTCGGGCAGGTGAGCGGGGATTACATGGGCGAGCACTGGCTCGCGAGCTTCGCGCTGTTGGCGCTCGATCCCGATCCGGCCTGAGACGCGGACGGCGCTCACGGCGCCGGACGCCCGCAGCAGCCTCATGCTGCGCAGGCGCGCAAGGTCAGGAACCGGCCGGGTTGGGAGGCTCCTGTGGGTGCTCCCTCGCCGAGCCGGGCAAGTCGCACTGCGAGGGAAAGATGATGCGCGCGCCGCGCCGGTAGCTCCAATAGGCCTCGGCCCAGTCGATGAGCACGACCAGCCGGTTGCGGAATCCGATCAAAAAGTACACGTGCGCGGTGAGCCACACCCACCAGGCAAGGAGGCCCGAGAGGCGCACGCGCCCGAAGTCCGCCACCGCCGCCATCCGTCCGATGGTGGCGAGCGAGCCGAAGTGGCGGTAGCGGAACGGCTCGATCGGGCGGCCCGCCAACGCCGCGCGGATCGACCGGGCGCAGTAGCGTCCCATCTGCTTCGCTGCCGGCGCAATCGCGGGGATCGCGGCGCTTTCCTCGGGCAGGCAGGCGAGGTCGCCTGCCACGAACACCTCCGGATGGCCGGGGACGGACAGATTCGCGGTGACGCGCACCCGGCCGGCCCGATCGGTGGGCACACCCAGCGCCTTGCCGAGCGGTGAGGCGGCAACGCCGGCGGCCCACAGCACCGTGCGCGCCGCGATCGACTCCTGCCCGATTCGCACGCCGCGATCATCGAGATGCGTGACCGGGCGGCCTGTGCGCACGATGACCCCGAGCCGTTCGAGCTGCCGCTGCGCCTTGATCGAGAGCGAATCCGGGAATGCCGGCAACGCCCGTGATCCGGCCTCGACCAGCAGGACTTTCGCCGCCGCGGGGTTGATGCGGCGGAATTCGCGTTTCAGCGTATGGTGGGCGATCTCAGCGAGCGTCCCGGCGAGCTCGACACCCGTGGCGCCGGCGCCGACGATCAGGAAGGTGAGCCATGCGTCGCGCTCCGCTTCCGTCTCGGCGGCCTCGGCGCGCTCGAAGGCGGTGAGGATGCGTGCCCGGATGAGCAGCGCGTCCTCGAGCGTCTTCAGCCCCGGAGCGTTGCCGGCCCAGTCATCGTGACCGAAATAGGCATGGGTGCTGCCGGTGGTCACGACCAGATAGTCGTAGGCATGGGAAGCCCCGTCGATCTCGATCCGCCGGGCCTGCAAGTCGACCGAATGGGCCTCGCCGAGCAGCACCGTGACGTTGGGCTGGTCGCGCAGGATGTGCCGCAGAGGAGCTGCGATCGACGGCGATGCCAATCCGGCCGTGGCGACCTGATAGAGCAGCGGCTGAAAAGTATGATGGTTGTAGCGATCGATGAGCAGAACGTCGGCATCGACGCCGTGCAGACCACGCACCGCCGACAGGCCGGCAAAACCGCCGCCGATGACCAGAACCCTGGGTCGACTCGAGGAGCTCATGTTTCGCCGCCCGCACCGCTCAGGAGGCCCACCATTGTCAGCTTGCGGCCGTTTTGTCAATCGAATGTGACAGATCCTCGCCGACGGACTTCGGAGTGTTCCACTGCGGCAGCGGTGGCGGGCCCCCGCAGGGCTCGCCGGGCCGACCGATCAGGGATCCTCGGCTGCCGGCGGGTCGGCGGCGTCCGGGTTCACCACCCCGAAGTGCGCCGGCGTGTAGGCATAGAACAGGCGCACCTTCTCTCTGTACAGCAGGTCGAGCAGCTTCTGCGCCTCCTCCTGAGTCACGAGGAACTCCACCTCCACGGTGAGCGAGCCGGCGAGCTCGAAAAAGCGCGCCTCGTGCAGCATGTGATGGCGGCCGAAGCCCGCCATGGCCTTGAAGGCCGAGCCGCCGCGGATCTCGAGGCGATTGCCCTGCTCGAGCAGCCACTCCCACACGAGCCTGCCGTGATGGCGATGATTCTCGTGCACGTAGAAGCGGAAGAATGAGCCCTGCATGAGCGACTCCATTACCGGAGGGTTATTGCCTGTCGGCAGTCTATGCGTGCCTCGGCACTCGTTCAATCGACGGCATCTGCGGGTGGCGCATGCCGGCGGATGGAAGTAAGCTCGATGGCTTCCCGTCCGACCCGGGCCGAAGGTCCTGAAATCCTGATGGAAAAGACAGAACTGCGCGCCGCCGGCTCGCTCGCCTCCGTGTTCTCGGTCCGCCTGCTGGGCCTGTTCATGATCTACCCGGTGTTCGCGACCCTCGCGCGGCGCCTGCCGGGCTCGAGTCCCTTCACCATCGGGCTCGCCCTCGGTATCTACGGCCTGACACAGGGCCTGCTGCAGATGCCGTTCGGGTTGCTCTCGGACCGTCTCGGCCGAAAGGTGATGATCGTCGCGGGTCTGGTGCTGTTCGGGCTCGGCAGCGCCGTGGCGGCCCGCGCCCAGACCATCGACGGAATGATCTGGGGCCGGGCGCTTCAGGGCGCGGGCGCCGTAGGCTCGGTGATCCTGGCGACGGTGGCGGATCTGACGGCCGAGGACAACCGCACCAAGGCCATGGCCGTGGTCGGCATGACGATCGGCCTGTCCTTTCTCGTGGCCATCGTGGCCGGACCCGTGGTGGGAGGATGGATCGGCATCAGCGGCATCTTTTGGCTGATGACGGTGCTGGCGGCGGTCGGCATCGCCATCACGCTGTTCATCGTGCCCACGCCGCGGCGCCTGGGCGTGCATCGCGACGCGGAGGCGGTGCCGGCAATGATCGGCTCGACTTTGAGAAACCGGGAGCTGTTGCGGCTCGACTTCGGTATTTTCACGCTGCACGCGATGCTCACGGCGAGCTTCCTGGTGGTGCCGGCGCTGCTCGCCGGTACGCTCGGCATGAAGGCCGGCACCGAGTGGATGGTGTACCTGCCGGTGCTGTTGGTATCGGTCGCGGTCATGGTGCCGGCGATCATCGTCGCGGAGCGCTTCCGGCGCATGAAGGCCGTGCTCGTGGCCGCGGTGGCGGCGCTCGCGGCGAGCCAGTTCATGCTGGCCGCCGGCGGGGGCAATGAATGGGTGTTGCTCGCGGCGGTGACGCTGTTCTTCGCGGCGTTCAACGTGATGGAGGCGAGCCTGCCCTCGCTCGTCACCAAGATCGCGCCGGCCACCTCCAAGGGCACGGCCACCGGGGTGTACTCGAGCTCGCAGTTCCTCGGCATCTTCGTCGGAGGCATGGTGGGGGGCTGGGTGCACCAGCGTCTCGGTGCCGCCGCCGTGTTCGAGGCCGCCGGCGCGCTGGCGCTGTTGTGGCTGCTCGTCGCGGCGACCATGCGCCGTCCGAGCTATCTCACCACGAAGCTGGTGCGCATCGGCTCGGGCGCGGACACCGGCGGGCTGTCGGCGCGGCTGCTGCAGGTGGCCGGCGTCACCGAGGCGGTCGTGGTGCCGGAGGAAGGCGTCGCCTACCTCAAAGTGGACTCGAAGCGCTTCGACAAGCAACAGGCCGAAACGGTCGCCGCAGGCGTTGCCGCGCAGGTGTGAGCGGTGCCCGCGGGTGAGTTCGCGGCGCAGCGCCGCGATGAGCGGCAACGGTGTTGGACCGCTTTGCCGAAAGACGGCTTGACTTGCGCGCGCGCGTGCATAAGATGCGCGCCATCGCAACCACCCGGACATCCCATGGACCCTGGCCCCAGTAGTCGCTTCATCGCTGCCTGATCAGCGAGACGCCTCCGGGCCCGGGGCCGCATGACCCCGCCTCACCGTCTCGCGATCCCAGGCGGGACGGTGCATGCCTCGGCCGCTCAAGGCCGCGGGCAGGCCGGCCAGACCGGTCAAAAGCATCCTCCAGAAGCGCACGTTGACGCATGCCGCATCGCGGCATGCGCCCGATGACGTTTATCGAGGTAATGCTCCCATGTCTTATTCCGACGCTCATACCGCGCAGGCCGACGTCGCCTTCGGCGGAGAAGCGCACGCTGGCGATATCCACGGCGCGTTCGGCACGATCCGCCGCCACGAGAGCGGACCGCGCAGCGGCTGGGCCGCGCGGTTGCGCACGCTGCTCGCGATTCTAGGCCCGGGCCTGATCGTGATGGTCGGCGACAACGATGCCGGCGCATTCGGCACGTATGCCCAGGCGGGACAGAACTACGGCACCACGCTGCTGTGGACGCTGTTGCTGCTGGTGCCGGTGCTCTACGTCAACCAGGAGATGGTGTTGCGGCTGGGCTCGGTGAGCCGCGTCGGGCACGCGCGGCTCATCCTCAAGCGCTACGGCCGCTTCTGGGGCGCTTTCAGCGTCATCGACCTGTTTGTGCTCAATGCGCTGACCATCGTCACCGAGTTCATCGGCATCAGCCTGGCGCTCGGCTACCTCGGCGTCTCGCGCCCCCTGGGGGTGCTGGCCGCGGCCGTGGCGATCGTCGCCGCGGCGGGCACCGGCGATTTCCGCCGCTTCGAGCGTATCTCCATGGCGTTGGTGTTCGCGAGCCTGCTGCTCGTTCCGATATTTCTCTGGGTCCATCCTCCGATCGCCCAGGTGGCTCGTGACCTCGTGGTGCCGCACCTGCCTCGCGGGCGCCTCAGCGACATCATGCTGCTCATCATCGCCATCGTCGGCACGACGGTGGCGCCGTGGCAGCTGTTCTTTCAGCAAAGCTACGTCATCGACAAGCGCATCACGACCCGCTTCCTCAATTACGAGCGGCTCGATCTGGTGCTCGGCATCGTGCTCGTGGTCATCGGGGCGGTGGCCATGATCGCTTTCACCGCGGCGACCTTTGCGGGCCGGCCGCAGTTCGGCGCGTTCCAGGACGCGGGGGCGGTGGCCGCGGGCATCGGCAGGTACGTGGGCCATGCCGCCGGGATATGTTTCGCCATCGCGCTGATCGATGCGAGCATCATCGGCGCGATGGCCGTGTCGCTCTCGACGGCGTATGCCGTGGGCGATGTGCTGTCGCTGCGGCACTCGCTGCACGCCCCGCCGAAGGAGGCGAAGACCTTCTACCTGATCTACGGGGGGCTGGTCGGGATCGCCGCCGCTCTGGTGCTCACTCCGGGCACGCCGCTCGGACTGCTCACCAACGCGGTGCAGACCCTGGCCGGCGTGCTGCTGCCGAGCGCCACGGTGTTTTTGCTGCTGCTGTGCAATGACGAGGAGGTGCTCGGTCCCTGGATCAACGGCCCGTGGCTCAATCTGTTCACGGGACTGGTGATCGGGGCCTTGCTGCTGCTGTCGGTCATCCTGACCGCCGCGGTGCTCTTCCCCGGAATCGGCGCTCGCTTGATGGAGGAAGTGCTCGCAGGCGGCGCGGCGGTGGGGCTCGTGTTCGCGCTGCCGCCGTTGCTCAGGGCGCTGCGCACGCCGGCGCGCCGGTTCGCCCCCGGCGTGCGCGAGTCGTGGCAGATGCCGCCGCTCGGCACGCTCGGGCCGGCCCGCATGACGCCGCTGACGCGCCTGGCGATGGTGGCGCTGCGCGGCTATCTGGTCGTTGCCGCGGGGCTCGTGCTCGCCCGGATTCTCATGCTGGCGGGGCTGCATTTGTGAGAGGCGGGCGGTAGGCTTCCCGGGCCGTCCGTGAAAGAGACGGCAGGAGGGGGCCGATGAGAAACCGACTCTGGTGCGCCATCGCGATCGTGGCGCTGGCGGCTGCCGGCATCGCCCGGGCGGCCGAATGCGACGGCGTGTCCTTTCCCGTGCACATCACCGTGCAGGGGCAGCGCCTCACGCTGAACGGCCTGGGGCTGCGCAGAGCAACCTGGTTCGGGATCAAGGTGTACGTGGGGGCGCTTTACCTGGCGCATCCCTCGGGCAACGCCGCAGTCGTCCTCGGCGCCCGCGAGCCCAACGAGATCGTGCTGCACTTCCTCTGGGGTGTCAGCGCCAGCCAGCTGCGAGGCGCCTGGCGCGAGGGATTTGCCAACAGCGCCCCGGGGGAGGCGGCGCGGCTGAAAGGACGCATCGCGCAGCTCAACGGCTGGATGAATGGCGTGAAGTCCGGCCAGAGCATGGCCTTCGCTCACATCCCGGGCCACGGTCTCCAATACTCCCTCGACGGCAAGCTCAAGGGCACGATCAGGGGTGAGGACTTCGCCACCGCGTTCCTCGGCATCTGGCTCGGGCCGAAGCCTCCGGGCCGGCGGCTGAAGGCCGGCCTGCTCGGGGGCGAGTGCCGGTAGCGGCACCGCGGCCGCCTAGCCCCGATACTCGCAGCCGCTGGTGCAGGTCTCGCGCACGGCGACGCGGCTGAGCCCGGGCAGCCGGGGCTTGAGACGCTCCCAGATCCACTGCGCCAGGCGCTCGCTGGTCGGGTTCTCGAGCCCCGGGACCTCGTTGAGGTAGCGGTGATCGAGCGCCTCATGCAGGGGCGCGAAAGCCGCCTTCAGCGCCGAGAAGTCGCATATCCAGCCCAGGACCGGGTCGACCGGCCCCTCGACGTGAACGCCGATGCGGAAGGAATGCCCGTGCAGCCGGGCGCATTTGTGCCCCGGCGGGACGTTCGGCAGGCGATGGGCCGCCTCGATGCGGAATTCCTTGAATATCTCCATGGACGGAATGATAGCCTTAAGACCGAACCAGGCACGAACCGCCCAAGCGTGGACAGGCTGATTCCGGAATGCTCAGAGCAGTTCACGTCAGGCTCCCTGTCATGACCACCCGCTTCCGGCCGATGGTGCTGATCGTCACGGTGTTCTGGGTCTACGTGGCGCTCTCGGACGTGCTGTACGCGAACCGCATGCAGGCCAGCCTCACGGCCATGCACGTGGGGCACCTGTTCGCCCCGTGGCGGGCGCGGCTCCTGCAGCATCTCTTTCTCTACCCGGCGCTGCTCGGGTGCATGGGAGCCTCGCTGACCCTGGGATGGCAGCCCATCTGGCGCCGTCTGCCGCTGCAGATCCTTCTCGGGGCGGCCTTCGCGGCGCTCGGGGAGCCTAGCCTGTGGCTGGGGCTCTCGGCTCTGATCGGTTTCCATGGGGCCACGCACGCGTTTCTGAGCGGCCTTCACGGCAGGCCGGACGGCATCGGGCCGGTCCTGGAGATCTGGGTGGCGACCTCCACCAGCTTCCTGCTGACCTACGGCTTTGGCTTGGCACTGGTGACGGGGTTCGATGTCTACCGCCGGCTGCGCGATACGCAGATCCGCTCCTCGGCGCTCGAGCGGGCGCTCTCGGCCTCACACCTGGCGGCGCTTCGCATGCAGCTCTCGCCGCACTCGCTGTTCAACCTGCTCAACACCATCCACGGGCAGATCGACTGGAACCCCTCCGATGCCCGCAGCATGATCGTGCAGCTGGCGGACCTGCTGCGCCGCCTGCTGCACGCCGGCGAGCGGGAGTTCTCGCACCTGTCCGACGAGCTGCAGTTCGCGCGGCTGTATCTGACGCTGCAGCAGCGGCGCTTCTCCGACCGGCTCACGGTGCTCGTGCCCGAGCCCGGGGAGCTCGCCGCGGCCTGGGTTCCGAGCCTGATCCTGCAGCCGCTCATCGAGAACGCCGTCGTGCACGGCCTCGCCAATCACCCGGGCGAGGTCGAGATCCGTGTGCAGGCACGCGCCTCGGACGAGTGGCTGTGGCTGCGGGTTTCCAACACCATGAGTGCCGGGGAGTCGGCAGAGCGGGAGGGCATCGGGCTGAAGAACGTCCGTGAGCGGCTCTCGACCAAGTTCGGCGAGCGGGCTTTCTTCGAGGCGGGCCCCACCGCCGATGGCC
>OFHJ01000483.1_pt1 | contig 15153 bp, 15 predicted proteins | sample 1522001 | NCBI WGS metagenome assembly OFHJ01 (sample SAMEA2464838, study PRJEB22497) | soil metagenome | biome: Grassland; feature: Farmland; material: Clay | place: Australia | collected 2013-02-01 | depth 1.2 m | reverse complement strand
ATTAAGAGTAATATAAATTCCGGAATAATTTTTTGTATATTGAACAAATGCAGTAAAAGTTGTCTGAAAAATTTGAGCCTGAAGGCTTATGGTCTGGTAAAGCATTCAAGGACTGGGAATTAGAAGCTTTCAAATTTTTCAAGTTCTGGGGTCCCCTCCTGCTCGTTTCGGGCATCGCCGGAGGGCTGGGCGCGATTTTCTTCCGCGCTCTTATTTATCTCAATGAGGATTTCTTCTTCGGGTTCCTGGGAGGGCATGGCCTCCCCATAATATTCCTTCCTGTAATAGGCGGGTTGATCGTCGGGCCTTTGATTTACAAATATGCCACTGAGGCATGGGGGCATGGTGTTCCTGAGGTCATGGAGGCCCTTCGTTCAAGAGGAGGCAGGATCAGAACAAGGGTTGCAATTGTCAAGATATTTGCCTCATCCATAACAATTGGTTCCGGAGGAAGTGCGGGAAGGGAAGGCCCAATTGCCCAGATAGGCGCGTCGGTTTCCTCTGTGGTAGGACAACTGTTCCACCTCGACTCCAGATCACTTAAGCTGATGGTAATGGCGGGTGCATCCGCTGGAATAAGTGGTACTTTCAAGGCTCCAATTGGCGGTGCCCTGTTCGGGCTTGAAGTCCTGAACGGCGAGATAAGAACGACCGATCTAATCGTCATGGCCCTCTCCTCCATAATAGGCTACGCGGTCTCTGTCGCCATACTCGGGCCATCGCCCGTCTTTATCGCCCAGGGCATAACATTCAAGGATTCCGACATGCCGTTTTACCTCCTTCTCGGCATCATAGGCGGATTTGTTTCATACCTGTGGACGAGAAGCCTGTACGGTGTTGAAGACCTGTTTGCCAGGTTCAAGATACAGAGGAAATGGTTTTCTCCTTTCCTGGGGGCATGGGTCGTGGGAGCGATCGGGTTGTTCTTCCCTCAGACACTGGGGCTTGGCTACAATGTGCTGAATGAATTTTTTGCGGGCAACCTTGCCATAAAATACACTGGAAGCTTCATACTGTTTTTCCTTCTGCTCTTCTTTGCAAAACTGGGAACGTCAGCCTTCACAATAGGTTCAGGAGGAAGCGGAGGCGTGTTTTCACCATCTCTATTCATGGGGGCCATGCTGGGCGCAATATACGGGATTATCATTGACACAGCGTTTCCGTCCATATCTCCCGGCTACACTTCATTTGCACTTGTTGGTATGGCGGTCATCTTTGCAGGTTCGGCCAAGGCACCCCTGATGTCAACCATCATCGTGGCTGAAATGTCACGCAATTTCGTGCTGCTACCAGGCCTTTTCATCGCGAGCACGATGAGTTATCTCATAAGCGGACCCGGTTCGATATATCTCTTCAAGGTCCAGAGGACTGTTGGCCAGAACATTCCGGACAAGTACCTTGACACTCCTGAGATGCCTGCAATGGCACTCCTGGCATACAAGGCAATAAAGGGGCGGGAGAAGGACAGGAAGGAAAAGCAGGCGGAAAAATCCCAGCCTGAGGTACATGCCCCTGAGCCACCGGGCGATACCTCCGTGAGACGCGAAGATGAGGAAAAGAAAGAAAACCCTTCGAGAGAGGAGAGAAAATAGGCCTGTGACAGCCTCAGAACTTCAGGGTGGCCGGATATGTCCCCTCCTCTGATGATTCCCACTGGAGTGCTCCTCTTACCAGAGTAAGAGTTTTCGGGCCTTCTTCAAGGGAAAACCTGATCCTGTTTCCCTCCAGCTTGATCCCGAGGTCTCCGCTGTTCAGAATCTCAATGAGCACATCGTCTCCGCGGTGGATCTCAGTGTAAGACACCTCCCCGTCATGGGTCTTGAACCTCGCCTCTGTCCAGTACATATGTGAGAATGTGATGGTATCTGTAAAAATCCGGAAATAAAAATCAAGGTCCTCGGACATCGATCCACTCTTGCGGAAATCTTCAACCAGCCTTGAGAACTCGCTGTCAATTTCCACAGCCTCCTCCGCTCCGATGAGATCGCTGTTGTACACAAGGTTTGCAGTGTAGTAGCTGTTCTTCTTCAGTTTCCTCATGGATACAAAACCCTTCTCGTCAGTGTGGACGATGATCCTCCCGTTCCTGGAATAGGCTTTGAGGATCCCTCTTGCCATCTGGCCGGAACTCTTCCATCTTATTCCGAATTTCTCCGGAAACTTCCATGTGAACCATTCGGGCAGGCTTTCCTGTGAGATGTCTGCGTACTCCGCATAGATCTCTTTGTGCCTTTCGTTCCAGTAGTCCCTTGCCAGGAAAGACTGCGGGAGTCTCCTGAACCTGTCGAGATCGATGGTGGACTCACCAAACATGAACCTGCTCACGGAAAGATTGTAACGAATTGCCCAGTGGCCAGGGCCCACGAGTATTATGTGGTTGTCAACAAGTATGAATCCAAGAACTGAGGTGGATATGAGGTCATAGAGCAGCCTTTTTGGCTCTATGATGACAAGCTTTATGGAGGATTTCTCAAACTCCTCCCTCACGTTTTCCATGGCGGTGTTGACGTCTTCCCCCCAATTCTTCCTGTCCAGCATGACTATGAACCTGGCCTCCGTTATGGGTGCCTGGTCCCCGGACTTGAGCAGGCTGTTCAGCTTGAGCACCTCTTCCCTGAAAAGAAGAACTTTCTGTTCGGACAGATCGCCCTGGCCGTCACATTCGCAGAAGACATGCCCCTTACTTCCCTTTATGAAAACATCGTGGTAGACACCAAGGGTTTCCAGCCTGGGGACTACCTCTTCTCCCCTGGCAACACACAACGCAGCATAGGCCATCTCAAGCAACGGCCCCTCAATGGTAAGCGCCCCCTCAAGATCCTCCATGTTTTCCATAAATTTTTAGACCATTATTTTATTTAAAAGTTTTTTGTCGTCTTCAGTTTGATTTCCAGCCATGCAAAAAGAATGCCCCGATCCAAAATTTGACATATTCTATGTGGTTCTCATTCCACAGGGTCAGGTGATGTGTTTTGATTGATTTGGAACTGAGGAACTGCAGGATATATGGCAATGATGAATCCCTGGACACCATTTGCATAAAAGACGGAAGGATAATCGATGTGAGGAAGGGTAGCACCAACCAGTCCGGGAAATGGATCGATCTTGAGGGCAGGACGGTCTTGCCGGGGTACATTGATTCACACACTCATCTGATGAACCTCGGCCTTGCCCTGATAAGGCTGGACCTGTCGAACACGAAAAGCAGATCGGAGGCCATTGAGAGAACGGTTGAACACGCAGGGGCATCCACCCGAAAGGTTGTAATAGGTTACGGCTGGGATGAAACGGTATGGGGTGAGGAGGAATACCTCTCCAGGAGCGAACTCGATTCTGCTGATAAGCCGGTGATACTGTTCAGGAAAGACATGCACATGGCTGTGGCCAACAGCAGGGCCCTGTCGCTTGCTGGCATTGACTCCCGAACGGGAGTGGTCAGGGAGGAGGAACTCAGGTCTCTCGATCCCATTGTGGAACCGGGTGATGAAGAAATCAGGGAGGCAATCGGCGCTGCCTCGCGGAAAGCTTCGTCTGAAGGCATAACCACCGTGAGGGATATAATGGGGTTGAGAACACTCTCAACGGTGAATAACATGGACCTGCCCATAAGAATTTTCCACATAATCTATGACAGGGAATACTCGGGGCAAAGCCTCAATCTCCCGCTTTCATGGGGCATAAAAATGTTCCTCGACGGTTCGGTTGGTTCTGAGAGCGCTGCACATGAGGGCTGGGACAGTGCAAACCTCAAATTTTCAAGCGAGAAGTTACAATCCATCCTTTCCGGATACTGGCAACGGGGGATACCCGTGGCCATGCACGCAATTGGGGAGATTGCGGTGAGGCAGGCCATAGAATCACTGAAGCAACAGAAAGGGAGGCTGAGGAACAGTATTGAGCACTTTGAGATGTTGGAAGAGGACTGGCTGCAGGATATCGGAAAATCAACAGTCCTCTCCTCCCAGCCGAACTTTCTACAGTGGTCCCTGAAGGGGGGCCTTTATGAAAACAAGCTTGGGAAGATGTGGTTTGGAAGGGACAATCCATTCAGGGAAATAATTGACAGCGGCCTCCACCTGGCATTTGGATCAGACTGCATGCCCATGGGGCCCAGCTACGGTATCGGCCTAGCCGTCAACTCGCCACATTCCAGGCAGAGGATAACCATGGGTGAGGCAATTGATGCGTATACCTCGGGAGGGGCATTCCTGCTCCACGAGGAGCATGTGTCCGGCAGCATAAGGACAGGCCACAGGGCTGATCTTGCAGTATTCGAAGAGAATTATCTGTCAGACCCCACCAGCATAGGAACCAGGAAGGCAGAAATGACCCTGCTGGGTGGAAACGTGATGCACAACACGGGAAACCTCATGCTCAGAAATTGATGGCAGGCGAAACGCTACACGCTCAATCTGCCATGTATTTATATCATGTATTAATGGTTAGGCCTGGACAGTGTTTGAAAGATGCTAAGCTTTGATATCAGTCTGTACGCAGGCCGCGAACCATTCAAGGGTGAGGTCATGGGGAGAGGGAAACCAGGTCCGGTTCCCAAGGGAAGCAACGACAACCTGGAGCCTGAGTATTACCTGAGACTCGACGGAAAAATGGATTTTGACAAGGTCTTCTCCATAGTGAAAGCGACGGTCAGGATGGCCACAGGAAAGGAAAGATCAGGCATCGGCCTTGCACTCTCGGACCTTCCTGCCACACTGGGTGCTTTCTGGCAGGTCGGTGGAAACTACATCGTCATGAACCAGGTGCTTATTGATGCCATGTCAAGGCTGACTTCGTCTCCAAGGGAATTCAATTCCTTCATCTACATGATCCTCACGCACGAGTACATCCATTCACTGGGATACATAGACGAAATGGAAGCAAGGAAAATGACTGCCGTTGTTGCAAAAAAGGCATTCGGCGAAAACCATCCCGCTTTTGCCATGAGCAACGGGGATCTCTGGACACTCTATCCGGAACTCAGGACGGTTGCAGGCGGTACCGGGGCAAACATAAGGATCATAGGGAATTTTGACAGGTCCTCGACTTCATACATAGCCTGAGCGGTTTTTTCAAAAAAAGGGGATGGGGTTGCTGTCCCCCTTCAGTCAGCAGATATGTTCTCGAAGAGATCCACATAGTGGAGGTCCATTTCCCATTCCTTGAAATCCTTCATTGTGCTGTTCAGCACATGGAAGAACTCAGGGAGAACCATCTCCGGCACCACTGTGGCTATTGAGAAAGTCTTTCCCAGAAGCCTCTGCGGCATTCCCAGTGTCACAATGGCCGCGTTTGATGTTTGGGTAACCAGGTGCTGTATTAGCGGGTTTGAGAACGACGTTTCGTAAATCCTCTTCTCCTTTGATATCTCATTGAGCCAGTCTTCTTTGCTTCTCAGCAGTGCCGTCTTATCGTAGTAAACAGCCCTGACTTCATCCTCCAGGAGGTATTTCATTTCCCTGCTCCAGCTTACGCCCAGGTTCATGAGAACAGAATCCTGGGTTATCCTCATCACTGACGGGGGAACTAATGCATTGATCTCAACGTACTTCAGGGGAATCGCTGCAGAAATCTCCCTGAACGTGGATATTATGCCGGAGCTCTTTCCCAGGAACCTGACTGCAAACCTGCTGAACTCCGACATCCTGCTCCTCATTACGGAGCCTACCCTGTTCTCGTCATTTGAATGGTACCTGAAATATATGTAGTAGTATCCAGCATTGAAGATAACGCTGTCAATGACAACAGACGGAACCTTGTTCAGCGTCTTGAATGCATCAAGGAAACTAGTGCCGGAAAGGTCTGTCCTCACCATTACTGCGTCGGATGTCACCTGGGGATCATATTCCTTGAGTGACTTGAGCAGCTCTTCCTCGTCCAGCCCTTCATTTTCAAAGTTGAGTATTGCAAATCCACCGTCTTTCGTAACCCTGATCCTTACAATGGCTGTGAGGCCGTTTTCAGTGAGAAACTCCTCAATCCTGGTGTTGCCTGAGAATGAATATATGCACTGCCTGTCAAGCATGTCGTTGATTTCTTTGATAATCATGATCAGGTAACGTATTATTAGTAGAATATATTTTTCAGTAACAGAATTTTACTCATGATTTCCCCTTTCTGGTCATTTCCCTGAGTGCCTTCCACTGATCTTCGGTTACCTTTGAAAGGAAGCTGAACTGCCCTGCATTTGATATGGCTTCGCCTCCGTCTATGACAACGGCTTCTCCATTTATGAACGATGCCATGTCGGAGATAAGGAATGCGGCCAGATCGGTAAGCTCTTCGTGTGTTCCGTATCTTCTGAAGGGAATCCTGTCAAGGATCTGGCGTGAGAGTTCCTCTGTTGGAGCAAGCCTGCTCCAGGCACCTTCCGTGGGAAAGGCACCAGGCGCTATGGCAACGTGCCTTATGCCGTATCTGGCCCACTCAGCCGCAAGTGATTTTGTAAGGGCAAGAACCCCCGCCTTTGCTGCGGCCGATGGTGCCACGAAGGCCGATCCCGTTGTGGCATACGTTGTCACAATGTTCAGGATCGTACCGGGGACCTTTGCCTCAATCCATCTTTTACCCACGTCAAGTGTGCAGTAGAATGTGCCGTGCAGGACTATGTTCAGGATGCTGTCCACGGCATTGGGGGATAGCATTTCCGTTGGGCTTATGAAATTCCCTGCAGCATTATTGGTGAGCACATTGAATTTGCCAAGTTTTTCCTGCAGACTGTCAATCGCCATGTGTACGCCAGCAGGGTTCCGGACATCTGCCACTGCATATTCCGTTATTATCCCTGCCTTTTTCAACTCATCCGCTGTCTCAGAGAGCCTGGGCTCATTCCTGCTCATTATGCCTATCTCGGCACCAAGGGAACCGAATTTGAATGCCATGGACTTTCCCAGGCCAGTGGCTCCCCCTGTTATGAGGATCCTCTTTCCTTTCAGCGCATCACTGGAAAACATGGATGTTCTAGAAAAAAGAGGTTTATGAACTTATGTAAGCCGTGCAGATTCCACGTTCCGGGGGTCTCTCAGCCCTGCTCCCGGAAGTCTTCCGGACACCATTATGAGGATGAAACTGACTGCCACAAGAGTCACCCCGAGAACCATCCACATGGTGCTGAAGGTACCGGTGGTATCCACTATGTATCCCGAAAAAGGGGCACCTATTATGGAACCGAAGCTGATTATCATCATGCTCATTCCACTGTACGTCCCGACTTTGCCCTTTGGCGCGATTTCTGATATGATGGTGACATAGTTGCTGTTCCATGCCACGGCGGTGAATCCCATTATCATGGACATGATACCCGCCTCCAGAAGGGAACTGGCGAAGTTTGGAAGGGCCAGAAAGGCAAGGCCGGTCAGGACTATGATAAATGCATAATTCTTCATGCGGTGGCCGTTGAATAGCCTCTGGGTTATGGATGGCCAGAGTATCCTGCCGGCGACGGAACCCACCAGGAGAACTATGAAGAGGTTCTCTGCAACAAGGACATAAAAATTCCTGCTGGTGAGGAATAGGACAAAATAGGTGAAGACTGCCTGTTGCCCCCAGGACAGAAATGCGGTGATGGCACTTATTGCCAGCAATGTCCTGTTGTGCAGCACTACTCTTACGTTCTTTAGCACTTTCTCACGCGAACTCTGGCCGCGCCTGTAATTCTTTTCTCCACGGATAAGCAGCCCTATGATCCCGGTGATGACAAACAGGGACAGGAATGCCAGTCTCAGGGAGTAGTGGAGAACAAGAAGAGGCAACGCAATCGTGGCGAATATTGTCCCCATTGGGACACCACTCTGCTTTATCCCCATTGGAGATGAGTGATGCGGGTAATACTCATCCATTATGGAGCTGTTAGTGGCCGGTGTCACCATGCCATAACCAAATCCTATTATGAAGTAGGCTGAAACAAGAAATACGTAGCTGTATGAGAAGTATGCAAGAAGGGCCCCTCCGGCCATTACCCCATACGATATCTTCATGGTTCTTTTTGGGCCCAGGCTGTCAACAATAAGGCCTGAGAGAAGGGAAACTGCCATGGATCCAGCAAATGCTGCACTGGTGATGAGCCCCACAGCCGCCTCATTGAGCAGAAAACTCCCTTTTATGAAGTGTGCAAGGGGCGCGTAGGAAGAATTTGTGAAATTTCCCATTATCTGCAGTATACTGATCTCTGCCAGAAACAACGGGTTTGAAATTCTGAAGCGATTATGTTCCGTTCTGGGACATTGAGGCATACCCAATAAACATAATCCAGGCTGTTATTCGCAGGAAACAGGGGCATCACTGTTTCCGCGTACGGAAAAAAGGATTGCACAGGTGTGATTTCCACCTGAAGTATAGTTCAACTGCCAACGAGCCTGATGTCCCCGTTGACAGTTGTAAGATTTATGGTTGCACCGCCGGAGTTCACTGTGCCCACGAACTGCCTTGAAGTGAATTGGTTTGCGGTGTAGGTAAGGCCGGTAATGCTGACTTCTCCGTTAACTGTTGATGCCGTTATTGTCAGATTGGATGCAGCGTTAACATAGAACTCAAGGTTCCCGTTGGTGGTGGTCATGGAGAGCGACCCTGAGGATATCCTGTCACCGAAATGTGTTTCAACATTGCCGTTGACTGTGTTGGCAATCACGTTGTAGAATGACGTTGAGGAGACATAGAGGTTTCCATTGGTTGTCTGCATTGTGACATTGTTCAAAATATCCCCCTGTAGATTCACTTTCCCGTTTGTTGTCTCCAGCGTAATGCTGTTTATGTGATTGGGGGCATCAACAGTGAGAGCGCCGTTCTGTGTCACAACCGAGATAATGTGTGCCGGCAGATTCCCGGGTATGTAGACAAAAGCACTGGCATCAGTCCCTATCCACTGCGGTGTGATCATATCAAATGTAAAAACGCCAGCCCTTTCCGTGACCTCGATGTTGGCAAAGGATTTCAGGAAGAATGAATTGCTTGCCTGCAGTGTTGCATGAAGGGTGTTGTCGGCAGAGGGCAGTACTTCGATCGCACAATTATCCGCTGTAACATAAAGGGAATAATTTGCCTGCGGGCTGTATGAAGTGGTGTTATAGCTGGCTGTGCTGTATGGATACAGGGAAAAGCGTGACAGTGAGGTTGATGAAAGCGCTGCATAGGCCTCTACACTGGCTGAGACGATGACAAGTGCCAGTGCAACCACCTTTACAGTGGTCAGGAGCCGCCTTTCCTGGTTCATGCTTATTCCTTCTTCGAACTGGCAATCTGGTCGAGCTTGTCTTCGATGGCGGACAACCTGTTCTCGACGCTTGAGCCTCTGTAGCCTCTGGTATCTCTTGGCTCACCTAATGTCCTGGTTACCGCCACATACCAGAATATTGTGGCAAAGAACACAGCTGCAAATGCAATACCAAGGCCGCTGACGCCGCCATAAATGGCAGCAACTGTTACAAAAATAGACATGGCGGCCCATATTGGAACGCTAAGTACTATGGTCAATTTTACCGACTCTTCGAGCATCATTTCACTACTCCTTCAGGATGTTTCAGATGCCGGTTCACTATGGCGCCTGGAATGCAGCCATTATGACTAATGCTGGCATCAAGCTCGATCCACAGACCCGCCCATCTGTATTTTAATCAGGCTCGTTCTTTATAATAGCGTTATGGCGAAGCACTTAGCCAGGAACAAAGGGTCTGGGCATTTCTTCTAGAAGTTTAGTATATACTGGAATCATGATTTATATCACTTTCATCGCCCGGGTATGCCTGCCTGTGCCATTTACTCTCATGAGGAATTTGTTTACCTCTTTGTCCCAAAAAATTAATGAAGTAAACTTCAGCTTAGATTGTTGAGGTAAAATGGCACTAAGTGGAAGATCAAAAATCGCCATAGCCACCATCCTGGTTGTGGTAGTTGCCATAACAGCATACACATTGTTTCCCTATGCTGTTTCGACAAAAATCAGCGATCTTAAAAACAACCAGGTGGTCTACGTATACGGGACAGTAGAGAACAGGAATGCTCTAGGTAATAACAGCATTTTTGCCGTGAATGATACTTCCGGTACCGTATATGTGCTGTGGAATGGAACCCTGCCGGCAAACGGCGACAAAGTACTGGTCCACGGAACATATGAGCAGATTACGATTCTGTTCATCAGCTACGGTGTCATCAGGGCAAGCAGCGTTACGCCCTGGGCATTCTGACATCAGCCCACTCCTGGGGCGCGTCTCCCAACCGGGATCGTGACAAGAAGAAATGGAAAGCTTTCCGGGTTATATGTTGGCATAACCCAGTTTTGACCTTCGGATTGATATTCTCCGGAAGAGGATCATGAAGATAATTGCAATTCCCACGCACACGACGGACAACCATATCCAGGAAAGGTTTGCCTGCGAGGATGCCGCTGCAAGGAGAAATGTGCCAACCAGAGGACGGAATGGATTTATCACGCTGTCGATAGAAGAGTTAAATCCTAAATATGAGCCCCTGTTCTTTTCCGGCGCCATCTTTGTTATGAGCGCATTCGATGCCGGGGACTGGATGTTCTCACCGATGGTCAGGATTATCACGGCAATGCTCACAACAGCGTAGATTGAAAACTCTGCAAACACAAGGAATGCAACCGCGTAGAGAAGCAGGCCCATTATTATCCTTATGGAATCTCTCATTTTTATTAGCAGCCTGTTGATCGGGCGCTGAAGTGTTATGACAACAACGCTGTTTATTGCAAAAAGGACAGTAATACTTATGGGAGAGAAGTGGTTCACAGAGGACATATACAGGGGAGTGAGGGCACTCTCGAACATTCCTGTGAAAAACCAGCTGAAGGCCACGATCAGGGATATGAGTATGAAGAAAGTGTCCCTGTAGGGCATGGAGGTACCACGGTGTGTTTCTCCAGGAATCCCTGCTGCCTCTACTGAAGGCTTTAGTGTTTCTGGAATTTTGAAGTAGTAAAGCACGCCTTCCACGAGATAGCCCACAAACGGGAGGATGAAAACATAGGCGTAGTTCAGCTGTGAAACGAGACCTCCAGACACCAGCCCTATCCCAATGCCAAGGTTTGCGGCTACCCTAAGTGCACTAAAGCCTGCGAGCCTTTCCGATTCACTGGTAACATCGGAAAGTATGGTATTGATGGCCACATACTCCAGCGACTGCAAAGGTCCTGCAACCACAAATAGTGCAACAATTGGCAGGATTGCAGAATTGAAGTACAGCAACAGGAAAAGAATGAACGAAATTGCGCTTAATGAAAACGTGGTGAACAGTACGATCTTCCTTCTTCCTATCCTGTCCATCAGGTTTCCACCGATGTAGGAAACGGGAACACTCAGAATGCCTCCAACAAGGAATACAAGCCCTACGCCAATGTAGGACAGGGAGCGGACTTCGTTGAGATACACACTCATTATCACCCAGACTACGTACTGTCCAGCATCCCTGACAAATGAACCAAATGAGAGGTTCATGATAATGCTCCTGCTGCTGCCGAAGCCTGATTGTACAGAACTCATTGTGCTATCCTAGTTGGGGTGTCCGTACTGTTCCACTAAATGGCGATATCATGGCCATGGTTTTCGGTTTCATTACAAATTCAACTTCCTGTCTTTGTGCCGAGGGAAACTCATATTTGCATAAGCATCCCCAATCAGGTTACCCGGCTAATATTTTTCCATTGAGATCCTAATGCCGCATAATGATGCAATGGAATCACAAGTTCAGGAACAATTCTCGAAAATCACTCCATGCCCCTAAACAAAACCTCGCTTTATCATGGAAAGACCTGCCCTTCGACCTTTGATTTTCTGAATATACAATCTTTGCTCTCTGCCTGATCACTTCCCAAGTTTGTGCGTCCGCCAAAGGAGGTTTCAAATAAAAGATGCCTTTAGTGCAACAATGGCAACTGGTAAAGTGCAGGTAGAAGGCGGGGACCTCTTCTATGAAGACAGGGGGGAAGGCACGGCCCTGGTCCTGATTCATGCCGGTTATGTGGACAGCAGAATGTGGGACAATCTTTTTGAATACCTCTCAAAGAAGTACAGGGTGGTCAGATATGACGTTCGCGGATTTGGGAAATCAAGCAAACCGGTGAGAGAGTATTGCGACGCGACTGATCTCAAACAGCTTCTGGATCATCTCGGGATACAGAGGGCTGCAATCGTAGGGGTCTCCAACGGAGGCAGGATAGCTTTTGATTTCGCTGTTACGCACCCCGAAATGGTTTCTGCACTAGTTCCTGTTGACTCCGGCTTGAAGGGATACAAGATCTCAGGGCCGGAAGAGGAGAAGCTCTGGGAATCAATGACACTTGATGAGGAGAGATACCTCAAATTGAGAAAAGAGGGGAAGAACCGCGAGGCAGCGGCAATAGACGTGGATTTCTGGAGCAATGCAATAAGCGGAAAACTGAGGGAACAGATTCTTGACATGGCTGAAGAGAATGTATCCACGGATGAGGCTGATCCAGACAGGTTTCAGGTATCTCCGTCCCCGCCCGCGTTCACACTCCTTTCTTCACTGACCATGCCGGTTCTCATAATAGTGGGCAGCAATGATACGCCTCCGCTAATTGAAATGGCCAGAAGGATCCACGGTATGATTCCGGGTTCAAAATTTGTCACCATCGAGGGTGCCGATCATCTGCCGAGCATAGCAAGGCCTGACGAATTTCAAAAAATATTGCTGGATTTCCTGGCGGCACTCTAGAAATTCAGTTTCTCAACCAGGGAGTATAGGCCAGAACAACGAGAACACCAACAGGGTCAAGAAACCGTCTTATTTTCTGCCCCCACGGTTCTTCCCTATTGCCAACAAGAATCCTGTAACCTCTGTTTTTCATTTCGGCTGTAGCAGTCTCAATATCCTCCCTATAAAACTCAAGCCAGGATTGCAGAATGGGAAGATCTTCAGGCCATTTGTCGGTGCCAAAACAAGACTGTTAAGCCTGAGACAGTGGCCAGAAAGCAAATGCCTTGCTGCCTTCCAGTTCATTTGTGTGCAGGTAGCCACCTTCCTCTTACTTGAACTTTAATCCCATGTCATCAATGTAGAGTTTCCTGTTTTCTCTTCCGTTTTTTACTATGGGGCCAAAGCCGGCTATGAACAAGATTTTCATGTGAAAAACAATGGACTTAGCAGGTTATAAGATTTGGGAGCGTGGAGAACGTCCCTCACGATATAAGAGGTACTTGGCGTTTTACTGAAAGCGCTATCCTGAACAGGACAATTCTATCAGTGGAAGCCATCAGGATCCTTTCTTACAGGTGAAACTTTCTAATTGAGTCTTATTTATTCCTTTTTCTCATATTTCTCACCATTGACACAGATAGCCCCACTGCTGCGATAACAGCTCCAGCTATGCCAATCTCCTCGTAAATCACGGTGTCGTTTCCAGTACCTGCTGCTGGACCCATATGGACGTTTGTGGCAATGAGTGTGTAATTTGCATTTGTGATTGATACGTCGTTATTCAGAATAACCGTAGTGTTGACAGCCTGATGAAATATGATCCCGCTGTAAGGGTCGTACTCCAGGCTCTGGTTGGAAAACCACCAGTCCCTTCCACTGGAGTTGGATTCGGTTCCTCCAAGGGCAATGATCTTGATTACGGGGTAGCTTATGCCATTGTAGGGGTAAGCACTCTCGGTCTTAGTGAGCGTGAAATTCAATTTGTTCAGGTAAGAATAAGAAGAATTCAAAAAGTCAAATATTGCTGTATTTGTAGAATTGAACTTCACTGTGTTGTTGAAAGTGCCAAGTGAAGTACCATTGATATTCCCGTTGTACTGGGTCAGATTGAATGTGTTGCCGTGTAATGCTGTGACGGTAGTGTTTGAATACTGGGAGAAATTTGTGTGAGCCAGGGTCACTCCATTTTGAGTTGTTATAGTATTGCCAATAGAAGTCAGATTAGTATAGGACCCGACATTGATCTCCGCCTTCAGCGACTGTTCATTAGAAGTCGCAGCATGAGAAAGCAAGGGGAGACCAGTCAGGGCCATCAAAACAATTGACAGCGCAATGATTCGTCTCTTGTACACGATATTTATAATTATTTAGTTTATTTATATTTTTAGGTTTCAATCATTTTGTTCATGATCCAATCCAATGGATTGAAACTCAGACTGCCGAATAGCAATCAGGGCCATTACATAAAAAAGTGATATACATTGCACAAAAGGACCATCTACAAGATTTTCGTGCTTAAATCGATCAACATGCTTCCGTTTGATCTATGCTCCGATCACAACCTAAGGCCATCTCGTCCTGCTTCAGGAAGACGGCCTCCAACAATTAGCCTTTCTTAAAATACACATAAGTCTGAACCATCGATAACGATAGTACACGACTGACATACTCCCACAGCTAAAGCTTGTGGGGTTCTCACTTTTGCTACGCTTTCATCTTCATCCCTCACGGTCTGGATGGTTTTGCGAGAACCCATTACCGGGTTTTGAGCTCATTCCAATGCTGAATGTTGCCTCTTTGGGGATATTAGTGTTCCCTTTGCATGCATCCCTTTCTGCATGCAATCGAGATATGCCGTTATCCAATTCCTCTGCGTGCATTGCGAAATGGCGGCATTCTCAACCTCTTTGCAGAGGATTTTATCGAAGGAATCTCCATCATGCCATTTTTCAGGACTTATTCAATGGATTCACTTCAGAAGTATAGCCAGGAGGAACTGATATTGTTATCGCATTCATCCCACGACTTAAATCGTGGGCTTTCTGCTCAGTTGATCGTAATTTGAGAACATTAAAGAATTCCCGAAGGGTCGAAGTCCTCTAATTCCACTTCGTTCAGAATGAGGGTTAATTTCTCAGCATTAGTCTCTCCGATTTTGTAATTCTCCTTCGACTCTAAAGTGTAGAGTTTGGTTACATCGGATTGCCCCGTCAACGCAACAACCTGCTCCAGGTAGGACTCGTAGCCATCCTCCAAAATGTCTATCTTTATGTCATTCCGTGCATACGCTGTAACCCTAAAAATACCTAAACGCTGCCTTTTGGCCAGCTCATTAATCACTTCTAAACGTCCAAAATGATGGATGTCTTCAGTTCATTGTGGGTAGACTGAGACCTCCTGCCACCAGATAGATAATCGTATCCCTGTATTCATGAGCCTTGAAACCATAGGACCGCTTGAACGCTGTCCTGATCTTGTTGTTCAATC
>OFHJ01000482.1_pt1 | contig 15167 bp, 13 predicted proteins | sample 1522001 | NCBI WGS metagenome assembly OFHJ01 (sample SAMEA2464838, study PRJEB22497) | soil metagenome | biome: Grassland; feature: Farmland; material: Clay | place: Australia | collected 2013-02-01 | depth 1.2 m | reverse complement strand
CGGCAATTTTCTGCTCCACCCCCAGAAGATGCCCCAGTATCCACGCCGGATGATTCATTCCTGCAATCGGCTGGATCGTCAACTGCTCGTCAGGGATACCGTCAAGCAAAGCCGGCAGCATTTTTTCCTGATGCAGGGAAATGAGATGCGAGATCGAATTTTTCAGCATTGAATATTTCCTTAAAATAGTTTCCAAATGGAATACACAAATCCAACGGGCCAGTATGCTTCAGCCGATGGCACGGCCACGGATGCGTGCCAGGATGTACTGCCAACCTTTGTCTACCCCCTGGCGGTGTTCGGGCGCGATGTTGGGCGAGATGCCGAGGATCATCGCCCAGATCAGCGCGCCCACGGGCTCGGGTGAGGTTTGCGTGCCGGAGACGACGATGCCGCGCTGGATCGCCGCGCCGACATCGATCGCGAGATTGCGGAGCCCGGTGGTGACGATGAGCTTGAGGTTGGGCAGGCGCTCGATCACCGCCGCGGGAAAGGGGGTTCGCTCGCGCATCAACACCACGGCGTCGAAGGGCCGCAGCGCCTCGACCACCGCGTCGGGTCCGTCGAACGGCTTCCGGAAGGTGGTGACCTCCGCCTTGCCCTTGAGTCGCCCCCAATCGGCGAGGCCCAGGGCGACGTTCTGGTAATCATCGAGAATCGCGAGCCGCAGCATCGTTTCCCCCAAATTTCTATTTTGATCCAAGAGGCCGGGCGAGCTTAGCACGCCCAGCCCCGGGGGCCAGCCACGAGCGTCCGGGTGTCCGGGCGAGGCTTATGCCGCCTCGGCCGACGCCCCGAGCGCCTTGTTGATCTCGGGCATGACCTTGGTCGCCATCAGCTCCATCGAGCGCTTGCCGAGTCCGGCGTCGACCCAGTCGTGGGCACAATAGAGAAGCGTCCCGAAATCGCCAACCTTCTCGCGGAAGGCGAGGAGCTGGTCGACGACGCTGGAGACCGAGCCCGCGACTACCAGCGAATCGAGCACGTAGTCGAAGGTCACGTCGCTATCCGCCATGCTGCGATCGTGCTTGAAGAGGTCGCTGCGGCCGCCCGCCACCAGCTTGGCCATCAGATTGCGGAAATAGAAGGAATAGGGACCATCCGGCCCCTTGCCGTAGCGCGCCGCCACCTTGTCGTCGTCGGCGACGAAGATACTCTTGGCGACGCGCCAGTTCCTCGCCTCCGCGGCATGGCCGCCCTTCTCGCAACCCTCCTTGTATTTCGGCCAGTGCGAGGCGACCCAGGCGGGCTGCAGGAAGTTGGCCGAAATCGGCAGCCAGCCGCGTTCGGCCGCGGAAACCAGGCCTTTCGAGAACGGCGCCACGGCGGTGACCACGATCGGCGGGTGCGGGGCCTGATAGGGCTTTACCATGATGCCCTGGCCGTAGGCCGGCGCCAGGGTGCGCTCAGTGGAGAAGTTCCAGTACTTGCCCTCGCGCCGATAGGGCGGCTCGCCCGACCAGATGGCGAGGATATGGTCGATCGATTCGACCAGCATGGCGGTGCGGTCGGCGTCGAGATTGCCGAAGATCTCGGCGTCCGAGCGCAGCCCGCCCGGGCTGATGCCGAACATGAAGCGGCCCTCGAGCAGATGGTCGACCATCGCGACCTCGGCCGCGACCTGTGCCGGATGATGGTTCGGCAGGTTGATGGTGCCGGTGCAGAGCTTGATGGTCTTGGTGTCGGAGACCAGGCTCGATATGAAGGCGAGCGGCGAGGTGATGGTCTCGCAGGCGTCGGTGAGGTGCTCGCCGAAGAAGGCCTCGCAGTAGCCGAGACGGTCGGCGAGAATCGTCGCCTCGCGGTCCTCCTTCAGGGTTTCGGTATAGGACCGGGTCTGCGGATGGACCGGCATCGTGAACATACCAAGCTTCATTCGATTTCCCTTTTCGCTTCGCCGTTCGCAGCGCGTGTTCAATGGAGGGTTAAGGAGACGGCAAGCCGCCGGGCTTGCGGCTCCGGAGCCGAATCGTTGAAAAAGGCGGCAGCGCTCGCGAGCATGCTGTCCACCGCTTGCGTGATCACCGCGTCGAGGTCGCTTGCGACCGGCGTCTCGTAGATGTACTTGCGCACGCCGTGATAGAAGATGCCACCGTGCATGGTCCAGGCGAGCTCGAGCGCGATGCCGCGTCCGTGGGCGCCGTCCGCCGCCGTCGCGGGCAAGCCGGCCGTGGCGTGGATTTCGTCGCAGATCGGCTGCAGGATGCGCTCCTCGATCCGCTTGATGTAGCGGCGGTTGAGCTTGGCGCCGCGCAGCCCCGCGTACATGTAGATGCGGATCCACTCGTAGGTGAAGATCGCCTGCGTATAGGCGCGGTAGAAGCCGATCAAGCGCTCGCGAAGCGACAGGTCGCGATTGCGGATCAGCGCCTCCCAGCCTTCGTCCCAGCGATTGAGGAAGACTTCCTGGTAGACCCGTTCCACCAGCGCCGCCTTGGTCGGAAAGTAGCGGAACAGAAGCGGTTGGGTCATGCCGATGCGCTCGGCCAGCTCGCGGGTGCGGCCGCCGAAGCCGACCTCGGCGAAAAACCGGATCGCTGCCTCGACGATCCGCTTCTCGCGCTCGGCCGGGGACATCCGGCGCGCGGCTTTGCGGGGCGCGTCCGCCATGCGCTCAGGCATCCCGTCGGCGGTCGGCGGGCCGTCCGAGATCGAGCGGCGTCGGCGCGGCATAGGCGCCGCGGCAGAAGACGAGCGGCGTGCGGTCGCTATGGGCGAAGGCCTCGACCCGACCGACGAAGATCATGTGATCGCCGCCCTCGTAACGGAATTCGGTGCGGCACTGGAAGCAGGCGGCGACATCGGGGAGAAGCGGTACGCCGCCGATGCCGGCCTCGGTGGCGAGATCGGCGAAGCGGTTGGGGCCCGGGGCCGCGAACCGCGACGACAGCGCCACCTGATCGGCGGCGAGCACGTTGACGGCGAAATGGCTCGCCTCGTGATAGATGCTCAAGTTGCCGGAGCGGCGCGACAAGCTCCATAACACGAGCGGCGGATCGAGCGAGACCGAATTGAACGAGCTCACGGTGAGTCCGGTCGGCTCGCCGCTCGGGCTCACCGTGGTGACGATGGCGACGCCGGTTGCGAAGGTGCCGAGCGCACGACGAAAGCTCGAGATATGGTCCGGCAGGATGGTGGCCGGTTGCGCCTTGGGCGATTCGGCGGCGTGCGGCTTGCGGGATGGTTTCTGCATCTCGGCGGTCACAGGGTCGGGTTGTCCAGGGGAAGACCGAGCGCTGCGCGGGCATAGGTCGCGCCGACGGCGTCGAAGTTGAAGGCGATGTGCGAGGCGACCGCATGGGTGTCGCGGAAGATGCGCTGCATCGGATTGCGCGTATAGATGCCGCCGCCGCCGGAAAGTTTGAAGAGCAGGTCGACCGCGCGGACGCAAAGCCCGACCGAGAAGGCGCCGTCGCGCCGGTATCGCGCCTTGGCGAGCGCATCTGGCGCTTGGCCGGCCGCCGCCATCTCCGCCGCGCGGTCGCAAGCGCCCCGCATCAGCATGCCGGCGGTATCGATCAGGGCGCCGGCTTCCGCGGTCTTGATTTGCATCGACTGGAAATCACCGACCTTGGTGCCGGAATAGGTGGCGACGCGGGACTTGAGGGCAGCCAGATGGGTCTCGTAGGCGCCTTCGGCGATGCCGAGGGCGACGCCACTCAGGATATAGGGAAAGAGCGGGAATACGGGCAGCCGGTAGAGCGGCGCCGGGTTGCGCGCGAGCCCCGGCGGGGTGCCGTTCTGGAGGTCTTCGATCGCGAGGGTCCGGTGCTCGGGGACGAAGATATCCTCCGCCGCCACGTCCTTGCTGCCGGTGCCGGCGAGACCCATGGCGTGCCAGGTGTCGAGGATGCGGTAATCGGCGCGCGGCACGAGGAAGATGCGAAGCGCCGTCGCGCCACCGTCGCCGCTTTCGACCGTGCCGCCCAGCATGTTCCAGGCGGAGTTGTCGACGCCGCTGGAAAACGGCCAATGGCCGCTCAAGCGGTAGCCGCCGGCGACGCGCTTGGCCCGGCCGGCCGGGAAAATCAGCGCCGAGGCGATGAGATGATCCGGCGACTCGCCCCAGATCTCGTCTTGCGCCGGCGCCGGAAACAGCGCCAGCATCCAATGGTGACTGGCGAGGTTGGCGAGGTTCCAGGCGCTCGAGGCGCAGGCCTTGGCGACCTCGGCGGCGCTATCGAGGAGCAGGCGGTAGTCGAGTTCGGCGCCGCCGACGCGAGCCGGCTGCACCATGCGGAACAGCCCGCTCGCATGGAAATCGGCCTCGGTTTCCTCCGGTAGGCGGCGGAGTTCCTCGGCCCGGGCGGCGCGCGCGCGCAGCGCCGGTGCCAGCGCGCGGGCGCGCGCCAGCATGTCATCGCGCGTCGGCCGCTCGCCGCGCGATGTCAGAACGCTGGGAGCCCCCATCCGCTAGCTTGCGCGCTTCGCTTTGACGGCCGGTCGGCGCCGGGCGCCGGCCCTGGCCGCGGGTTTCGCCGCCGTCTTGGCCGCCGCTTTCGCGGCGCCTCGGGCCGGGGCCTTCGCGGCGCGCGCGGAGGCGAAATTCAGCTCCAGGGTGACGCTGTTCGGATCGCTGATGAAAATTTGCCGCAGGCCCTGCTCGGGCACGGTGCGGAGCCGCGTTTCGAGTCCGAGGCGCTTGGGCTTGGCCAGCATCGCCAGGTAGTTCGCGCCCTGGAAGGCGATGTGATCGATCGCACCGGTGCTCGCGCCCCGGCTCTCGCCCTGGCGGCCGAGGTGGTACATCTGCGACGCGTTGGCCGCCGGTCCGGCCAGATGGATGCAGGCGTCGCGCCCGAGATAGAGCCAATAACCGGGAAACTTGAAGGGCGGCCGCTTGCCGACCTTGAGACCAAGGACATCGACGTAGAAATCCTTGGTCGCCTCGAGATCGGCGGCATACACCAGGAAGTGCTGCAGACGTGTGAGCGGCACGGCGCCCCCCGTTTTTCATTGATCAAATGATAAGCTAAAACAAGGTGCCGCCATGTGCAAGAGGGAAGAAAAAAATGGCGGAAAAGCGCGAAATTCTCCGCCCGGCTTCGGCGCGACCCGCGGTTTCGCGGCGCTTGTTTGGGGGCCCGCCGCGGCATCCGCGCCGGCGCGCCTTCGCCCCCTTCGGTTGACAGGGCTTCCGACCTTGGAATAATTATCAATTGCTCAGTTGTTGCGGACGCCACCGGCGCTCGGCAAGCGAATATGGGGAGGGGCGGGATGCCGTCGTCGCCGGCAGCGCCGAACGGGCCGATCGAGATCACGCTCACCGTCAACGGCGAAAGCGTGACGGGACGCGCCGAGGCGCGCACCCATTTGGTCGATTTCCTCCGCCGCGAGTTCGGCCTCACCGGCTCCCATCTCGGGTGCGAGCACGGCGTTTGCGGCGCCTGCACCGTGCGGCTCGACGGGCGCATCGTGCGCGGTTGCCTGATCTATGCGGTGCAGGTGGCGGGACGGCGCGTCGAGACCATCGAAGGCTTGAGCGACAGCGGCGAGATCGCCGATCTGCAGGCCGCCTTCCACGAGCGCAACGCGCTTCAGTGCGGCTACTGCACTCCCGGCATGTTGCTCACCGCGGCCGAGCTTCTGGCCATGCGGCCGCACGCCGGCCGCGCCGAGATCCGCCGGTTTCTCAGCGGCAGCTTCTGCCGCTGCACCGGCTATCAGGCGATCGTCGACGCGGTGGAAGCGACCGCGAAGCGGCGACAAGCGGCGCGCCGATGAGCAGTGCGCCGCCGGCCGGCGGTCCCGCGAGCCCGCTCTCCTATCTCGATCGGCCGAACAGCTATATCGGGCGCAGCGTGGCGCGGCCGAACGCGCGCCGGCTGCTGGCCGGCCAAGGCCGATATGTCGGCGATATCGTTCTGGCGCGCATGCTTCATGTCGCCTTCTATCGCAGCCCGCACGCGCACGCGCGAATCGGGCGGATCGACGTCGCGGCGGCGGCCGCGAGCCCCGAGGTAGTGCGGGTCGTCACCGGCGCCGATATCCTCGGCGTCTGCAAGCCCTGGGTCGGCGTTCTCGGCCATCTCAAGGGGATGAAATCGGCGCCGCAGCCGGCGCTTGCCCTCGATCGTGTATTTGCGCAGGGCGAGCCCGTCGTCGCCGTCGTCGCGCGCTCGCAGGCGGCGGCCGAGGATGCGGTACAGAAGATCGCCGTCCATTTCGAGGCGCTGCTGCCGCTCACCGACGCGGAAGCCGCGCTCGCCGAGGGTGCGCCGGTGTTGCATCCAGACCTTGGCGACAATCTCGCCTTCGAGCGGCGGATCGAGGTCGGCGCCGTGGACGCGGCCTTCGCCGCGGCGGCGGCGGTGGTCGAGGATATCTTCGATTTTGCCCGCCAGACCGGCGTGACGCTGGAGCCGCGCGGCATCGTCGCCGATTACCGCGCCGCCGATGGCCACCTGACGCTGTATCAGTCAAGCCAGGCGCCGCACATGATGCGCGCGCTCATGGCGCACCAGTTCGGCTTGCCCGAGAGCGATATCCGCGTCGTCGCGCCGGACGTCGGCGGCTCTTTCGGCATCAAGATCCATTGTTATCCGGACGAGATGGCGACGGTGGCGCTCGCCATCCTGCTCAAGCGGCCGGTGAAATTCGTCGCCGACCGACTGGAATCCTTCGTCAGCGACATCCACGCCCGCGGCCATCGCGTGCGAGGGCGCATGGCGGTCGACGCCGAGGGCCGGATCCTCGCTTTCTCCGCCGATGCCCTGACCGGCGTCGGGCCTTATTCCGCCTATCCCCGCACCAGCGCGGTGGAGGCCAACCAAGTGATCAATCTGATCGGCGGGCCCTATGCCTTTCCGGCCTATCGCGCCCGCGCCCGCGTCGCCTTCCAGAACAAGGTGGTGATGTCGCAATACCGCGCCGTCGGCCATCCCCACGCCCGCCCGGGGACACAAGCCGCCGTCGACCCGGCGGCGGCGGCGCCCGGTGTCGATTCCGCCGAGTTACGCCGGCGCACACCGGTCAAGGACGACGCCTATCCCGAGACATCGGCCGTCGGCTTGAAGTTCGAGGGGCTGTCGCACCATCGCGCCCTCGCCAAGATGCTCGAGATGATGGATTACGAGGCGCTCCGCGCCGAACAGGCGACGCTTCGGGCCAAGGGCATTCATCGCGGCATCGGGCTCGCGAGCTTCATCGAGATCACCAATCCGAGCCCGGCCTTCTACGGCGCCGGCGGTGCGCCGATCGCGGCCCAGGACGGTTGCGCCATCCGCCTCGATTCCGAAGGCGGACTGACGCTCCAGGCCAGCGTCGGCGAGCAGGGCCAGGGCACCGAGACCGTGCTGGCGCAGATCGCGGCGAGCGTTTTGGACGTGCCACTGGCGCGGGTGCGGGTGGTCACGGGCGACACCGACACGACGCCGCAAGGCGGCGACAATTGGGCCTCGCGCGCGGCCGGCATCGCCGGCGAGGCCACCTTGCAGGCGGCGAAGGCGCTCAAGGCCAACGTGCTCGAGATCGCCGGTGCGCTTTTGCAAACGCTGCCCGCGCGGCTCGACATCCGCGACGGCAAGGTGGTCGAGGCGGCGAGCGGCGCCGTCCGCTTCGATCTCGCCGAGATCGCCCGCATGGTCTATTTCCGCACCGACGCCCTGCCCGAGGACGTAAAGCCCGAGCTGATGGCGACGCGTCATTACGTGCCGCGCGCCTATCCCTTCGCCTTCACCAACGGCGTCCAGGCGTCTTATCTCGAGGTCGATACCGCGACCGGCGCGGTGACGCTGCTCAAGCATTGGGTGGTCGAGGATTGCGGCACGGTCATCAATCCGCTTCTCGTCGCCGAGCAGTTGCGCGGCGGCATAGTCCAGGGCATCGGCGGCGCTTTGTACGAGGAATGCCTTTACGACGACCAGGGGCAGATGCAAAACGCCAACATGGCCGATTATCTGGTGCCGATGGCGGCTGAGATGCCGGATATCGAGATCGGTCACATCGCCGGCACGCCGACCGCCGACTCCGAACTCGGCGCCAAGGGAACTGGCGAGGCGGGCGTCGCCGCCCCGCCCGCGGCGGTGGTGAATGCGGTCAATGACGCGCCGGGGCCCTTCGCCGCCTCGGTCACGGCGGCGCCGATGCAGCCCGCACGCATTTTGCGCGCGCTCGGCAAACTGACGTCGCACGGCGGTGCGGCATGAGGTGCGCCCGCCGCAAGGACGGCGGTTACGAAATCGGCCGGCGAATTGTCCGGCCTTTGGGCCCGCGTTGGGGCCAACGTTTGAGGAGGTGACGCGAGGCCCGTTTCGCTCTCTTGTGCGCGAAGCGGATTCTGTCTATACAAATTTAAAGTAACGTCCTTGATTCCAAGGTAAGGACGAACTTATAAAAATACGGGGAGTGAAAATGCTCAATCATCGCATCTGGAGGCGCGCCCGGCTGACGCTTGGCGCGCTGGCACTGGCCGTCGCTGCCGTTTCGCTGCCTGCCAACCAGGCGCAAGCCGCGAAACCGATCAAGATCGGCTTCAGCATGGCGTTGAGTGGCGGGCTTGCCGGCGCCGGCAAAGCGGCGCTGATCTCAATGGAGATCTGGCGTCACGACATCAACGCCAAAGGCGGCCTGCTCGGGCGGCCGGTGAAGTTCGTCTATTACGACGACGCCACCAACCCGGCGCGGGTTCCCGGCATCTACACCAAGTTGCTCGACGTCGACAAAGTCGATCTGGTGGTGTCGAGCTACGGCACCAACGAGATAGCGCCGGCGATGCCGATTGTGATGCGCAAGGGCCTGGTGTTTCCCTCGCTGTTCGGCTTGGCCGTAAATACGCAGTTCAACTACGACCGCTACTTCCAGATCATGCCCGCCGGGCCGCAACCGAAGATCGATTGGTCGCGCGGCTTCTTCCAACTCGCCATGGAGCAGAATCCGAAGCCGAAGACGGTGGCGATCGTCGCGGCCGATTCGGATTTCGCGCTCAACGCCGCCGGCGGCGCGCGCGAGAACGCCAAGCGGGACGGCCTGAAGATCGTCTACGACCAGACTTATCCGCCGGGGACGCCGGACTTCACGCCGATCGTCCGCGCCATCCAGGCCACGCATCCCGACCTGGTCTATGTCGCTTCCTATCCGCCGGGATCGGTCGGCATCGTCAAGGCGGCCCGCGAAGTCGGACTGAAGGCGAAAATGTTCGGCGGCGGCATGATCGGCCTGCAATTCGCGCCGATCCAGAAGAACCTCGGGCCGATGCTCGACAACATCGTCAACTTGAACTTCTGGGCGCCCGCGCCGACGCTCGATTTCCCCGGCATCAACGCATTTCTGAAGAAGTACGAGAAGGCGGCCAAGGGCAAGGGCGTCGATCCGCTGGGCCAGTATCTTCCGCCCTACGCCTATGCCTATATGCAGGTGCTCGGCAAGGCGGTAGAGGCGACGCACGGGCTCAACCAAGCCAAGCTCGCCGCCTACATGCACGCGCACACCTTCAACACGGTGGTCGGCAAGGTCAAGTTCGGCAAGAACGGCGAGTGGGCCAAGAGCCGCGTGCTGATGGTTCAATTCCGCAACATCAAGCCGAACGATCTCGATCAGTTCAAGCAACCGGGCAAGCAGGTGGTGCTTTATCCGCGGGCCTGGAAATCGGGGAATATCGTCTATCCCTTCAACGAGTAGTCTGCGCTTAGACAGGGTCCCGCGCGGTGGTGGTTTCGGTTGATCTTGTTTCGAACGCCCTCGTCGCGGGGGTTCTGCTCGGCGGCTTCTACGCGGCGGTGTCGATCGGGCTGGCCATCAGTTTCGGCCAGCTCGACATCGTCAACATCGCGCACCCTGCGTTCATTGTCGTCGGTTCCTATGTCGTCTACGTCTTGAACAGCCGCTTCGGGCTCGATCCTGTGCTGATCGGGGTGCTCGTCACCCCGATCTTCTTTTTTGTCGGCGTCGGGACCTACCGCTTCTACTACGCGGCGTTCGAGCGCACCGGACAAGAGTCCCTGAGCGGGCTCGCGTTCTTCTTCGGCCTAATGTTCATCATCGAGGTCGCCCTGATGCTGGCATACGGGGTCGACTACCGGCTGGTCAGTGCGCCCTACATCGGCAAGAGCCTCAATCTCGGTCCGATCGGGCTGCCGCTGCGCTTGGTGGTTCCCTTCGCCGTGTCGATGGTGATGAGCGGCGGCGTGTATCTGTATCTGTCGCGGACCTTCACCGGGCGCGCGATCCTGGCCGTGGCGCAGGACCATTTGGCCCTGCAGTTGATGGGCGCAGACCCGGTACGGATCAAGCAGCTCGCCTTCGGCCTGGCGATCGCCACGACCTCGATCGCCGGCGCGCTGCTCATCATCATCGGTCCGGTGCAGCCCGCCATCGACCGTGACTATATCGGCCGCGTGTTCGCCATCGTTGTGTTGGGCGGGATGGGGAGCATTAACGGCACGCTTGTCGCGGCAATGATCCTCGGCGTCGTCGAGAGTCTGGTGGCGACCTTGATCGGCCCGTCGTGGTCGCCAGCGGTGGCCTTCGGCGTGCTGCTGCTGACCTTGGCGTTGCGCCCGGCGGGGCTTTTCGGTAGGCGCTAGATGAAATCCAGGGTCAGTATCTTCTGGTTATGCGCGGTATTGACGGTGACCGGCGGTCTCGTGCTCACCAGGGTTCTGCCCAACGACTATTACTTCAATGCCCTCTACGTGATCCTGCAGGACGTCATCATGGCGGTGGCGTGGAACATCCTCGGCGGGTTCACGGGCTACGTGAACTTCGGCAGCGCCGGCTTTTTCGCTATCGGCGCCTATACCACGATCTTCCTCGACAAGTACTTCGGCCATGTCTTGCCCCTGCCGCTGCTGATTGCCGCCGCCGCCGTGGTCTGCGGCCTCATCGGCCTCGCGGTCGGCTACCTCAGCCTGCGGCTCAAAGGCATCTACTTCGCGATCGCGACTCTGGCCATGGCCATCGTGTTGGCGACCCTGATCAGCAATTGGCGCTATTTGGGCGGCGCGCGCGGCGCCTACATCCTGACCCCGGCCAATCACCTGTGGTTCCACAGTTACATCCAGATGCTGTTCATGGTCATGCTGCTGCTTGCCGTGGCGGCGGTGGCGATCTCGCGCGCCATGGCGTCGTCTCGCCTCGGCCGGGGTCTCGCCGCGATCCGCGATGACGAGATCGCGGCCGAATGCGCCGGTGTGCCGACGCTCCGCCTCAAGCTTATCTCAGCCACGGTGATGGGCGCCTTGATGGGCGTCGCCGGCGCGCCCTATCCCTTCTTCGTCACCTTCGTCGACCCGGCTTCGGCCTTCAGCCTGTTTGTGGCCGTCAACGCCATCGCCATGGCGATGATCGGCGGCACGGCGCACTGGATCGGACCGGTGATCGGCGCCCTCTTGGTCGGCACCGCGCAGCAGGCTATCACCGTCACCGTGTCGTCCGAGCTCAACGTGCTTCTGGTCGGCGTCATGCTGGTGGTGTTCATCACCATCGCGCCGCAAGGCCTCGTCGGCCTGGCGCGGAAACTCTACGACCGCAGAAGGCCGCGCGGGCGATGAGCGAGCCGGTGCTCAAAATCGAGAATCTGACCAAGCGCTTCGGCGGCTTCGTCGCCCTCGATGGCGTCGACTTGGCGGTATTCCCCGGCGAGCGCCTCGGGTTGATCGGCCCCAACGGTTCGGGCAAGAGCACCCTGGTCAATTGCATCACCGGCGTGCTGCGCCACGAGCATGGCTCGATCCGTTTCGATGGCCACGATCTCGCCGGCCTGCAGCCGCATAGCCGCACGCGCCTCGGGCTGGCGCGCAGCTTTCAGATTCCGAAACCGTTCGCCAGCATGAGCGTGCTCGACAATCTTCTGGTGCCGCTGTTCTACGCCGCGCACGCCCACGACCACAAGGCGCGCCACGCCGGGGAGGCGGCCGAGGAGGCACGTGAAATTTTGCGCCAGCTCGGCCTCGCCGACAAAGCCGAGCAGACCTCGGCCACCCTCACCCAGGCCGAGATGCGCAAGCTCGAACTGGCGCGCGCGATCGCCGCGCGGCCCAAGCTTCTCATCGCCGACGAGGCGATGGCGGGGCTGTCCTCGACCGAGGTCGACGAGATTCTCGATATCCTGATCGACATGAAGGCGCGCGGCATCGCGGTGATCATGATCGAGCACATCATGCGCGCGATGATGCGGTTTTCCGAGCGGGTGGCCGTTCTGGTGGTCGGGCGCAAGATCGCCGACGGCGACCCGGAGGCGGTCATGTGTAATCCCGAAGTGGAGAAGGCCTATCTTGGCGAATAGCCTGCACGTCGAGGATCTGCACGCCGGCTACGGCAACGTGCAAGTGCTGCACGGCCTGTCGCTCGCGGTCAACGACGGCGAGACGGTGGCGCTTCTCGGCACCAACGGCAACGGCAAGAGCACCCTGATCAAATGCATCATGGGGATCGTGCGGCCGAGTGCGGGGCGCATCGTCGCCCGCATCGACGGCGCCGAACACGATCTGATCGGGTTGCAGCCGCAGGACGTGGTTCGTCTCGGCATCGTTCTGGTGCCCGAAGGACGACGCCTGTTCCCCAAGCTCAGCGTGCAGGAGAACCTGCTACTCGGCGCCCATCGCCATGCGGCGCGCGGCCGTCTTGCCGATAATCTGGCGTTCTGCTTCGAGGCTTTTCCGCGCCTTGCCGAGCGCCGTCACCAGCTCGCCGGCAGCATGAGCGGGGGCGAGCAGCAGATGCTGGCGCTCGGACGTGCGCTGATGACCGCGCCGCGCATCCTGATCGTCGACGAGCCGTCGGTCGGCCTGTCGCCGCTGCTGGTGCGGCACACGGTAAGCAAGATCGCCGAGCTCAAGCAGCGTTTCGGGCTCACGGTGCTGATGGCGGAACAGAATTTTCCGCAGGCCATGCGCATCGCCGATCGCGGTTATGTCATCGTGCACGGCCGCATCGAGTTCGAGGGCGGCTCGCGCGAGGCGCTGGTCGACAACGATCTGGTCAAGAAGCTCTATCTCGGCCTCTAGTGTGGCGTCTCGCAATTGCCGACCAATTTTTCGGCCTGCTATCATCGGCAATTGCGAGACGCCACACTAGATTCAATAGGTTGCTAGTTTCCTTTCGATTCCGAATTCCCGACCTACGCTCGCAGCACCATCGTCGGCAATTCAGAATCGGGACACTAGCGTCGCCTCAGAGCACCGGAACCTCGATTCGCCGCGGCGGCCGGCCGGCGGCGTGGTTCTCCCACATCATCCGATAGGCCTGCTCAAGATGGCGCTGATAGCGCGCGCGATCGAACAGCGGCAACTCGTGGCTTTTCGCGAGGCGGGCGCGGAAGGGCGCGAGGCTTGCCGGCTCTTCGGCGAAGCCGATCGCGCGGCGTTCGTATTCCGCGAGGTCCGCGACCACGAGTTCCGGCACGTCGGCGGCGCCGAGCAGCGTCGCGCCGAGCCGGGCCGAGGAGCGGTCGCCCAGGGTGGAAAGCACCGGCACGCCGGCCCACAGCGCGTCCAAGGTAGTGACGCCGCCGCCGTGGAAGCGGTTGTCGAGCACGAGATCGGCGAGTTGCAGCCGCTTCAGATGATCGGGGTGGTCGCGCCGCTTGGCGAAGACCACGCGTTCCCCGCTGACGCCGCGCGCCTCGGCTTCGCGGCGGAGGCTGTCGAGGCTCTTCGGAATCCAGGTACAGAGCCACAACACCGATCCTGGCACCCGCTTCAGAATCCGCATCCAGATGTCGAAGATCGAGGGCTCGAACTTGCAGGGGTGGTTGAAGTTGGCGAAGACGAATCCAGCGTCGGGTAGGCCTTCTTCGGCGCGGGTGAAGGTCCGGCTCGATATCTCGTCGCGCAGCGGCGCCATGAAGGAATCCGGCAGATAGACCAATTGCTCCGAGCAATGGGCCTGCCACTCCGGCGGCATGAAGCGCTTGTCGGTGATCAGGTAATCGATGAAGTCGCTGCCCGAGGTGAGCGAATAGCCAAGATAATGCGCCGAGACCGGCGCCGGCCGATAGGCCATGATGTCGAGCCCGTGCACCACCGTGTGGCCGGTGGTGTCGATAAGAATATCGATCTTATCGGCATGGATGCGCCGAGCCGCGACTTCCGGGTTCCAACCGACCATATAGGTGAATTCGTCGAAGGCGTTGCGGAAGCCGACGCTGTCCTCGGAGCGATCGCAAGCCATCAGCGAATAGCCCACCACCTCGAAGCGCGCGCGGTCATGGTTCTCAATGATGTTGCGCAGCGCCATCGGCATGCTCGATCGGTGGGTATAGGGCAGCAGGTAGCCGACGCGAATGCGGCCGTTCTTTCCTTGGGCGGATCGTCGGAAGGCGAACTCGAGGCGGAGCCCGGTCTTGGTCTCCTCCGCCTTGCGCGAGTAGATGCGACTTTTCTGCTTCGCTACTGCGAAAGCGAAGGCAGGCGGGATCGGGAGCGCGTGCAGATTGAAGACGTCGACCGTGACGGGCTTGTCCTGGTCGATATGGCGCTTGAGGGATGTCGTCAACAGCTGCACGAATCGGTCGTAGTCCCCCCACTGGCAAAGCGAGAGGTGGATATCGACCAGGCGAGACAGTGCGAGGGGGTGGTCGGGCTCGCGCGCCAGCATGAGCCGGTAGAACTGCGACGCGTATTCGTGCGCCTTCCAATGACTGAGGATTTCGGCGACAGCGAGGATCGCGTCATTGTCGTCGAGCCAGCGCTCGATGATCTTGACCACGCACGTGGCCGCCTCTTCCGCGCGGCCCTGGTTGATGAGCGTGTGCGCGAGCAGTATCCAGCCCTTCGGGATGTCGGGATTGATCTCGATGGCGGAGCGCACGATCATCTCGGCGCTGACGTCCTCGGGCAACCGATGGAGAATCTCTGCGAGATTGACGTGGGCCCAGAATTCGTCGGGCTTGCGCCGCACCACCTGCCAATATGCCGCGGCGGCTTCGGCGAATTCGCCGTTCAAGGCCAGTGCGCTACCGAGATGGTACCAGGTTGCGGTGGCCTCCGGCGTGAGCATCGCCGCGCGACGCAAATTCGCGATCGCCTTGTCGAAATCGCCGATATCCCAGTAGAGATTTCCGAGCTGGTTGAAGGCGATTGCGAAGTCGGGCCGCGCCTCGATCGCATGTTCCATCGCTTGCCGGGCGAGGTCGTAATTATGGAGCTGGTAGCAGATGACCCCGAGGTGATACCAGGCGTCGGCGTGCCGGGGATCCTCTTTCAGAATCTCCATGTAGAGGGTCTTAG
>OFHJ01000481.1_pt1 | contig 15175 bp, 11 predicted proteins | sample 1522001 | NCBI WGS metagenome assembly OFHJ01 (sample SAMEA2464838, study PRJEB22497) | soil metagenome | biome: Grassland; feature: Farmland; material: Clay | place: Australia | collected 2013-02-01 | depth 1.2 m | reverse complement strand
ACCATTCTGATTACGTCCGCCCCGCCGAGTACCACGAGGGCGCCGAGGGAGAGTGCAATCGAGTGCGAAAAGGCGAAGACGATCGTGCCGAGCCCGAAGACTATGACCGCGATGAACATCGTGCGCCCCACAGAGCGGCGCAACGGGTGCTGTGCGAGGAAGAATGACATGCCGAGCGCGCCGAGGGATGGAGCTGCGCGCAGAATCCCGAGACCTATCGGGCCGACGAAGAGAATGTCGCGCGCGTATGCCGGCAGAAGGGCGGTCGCTCCGCCGAGGAGCACTGCGAAAAGGTCCAAGGAAATTGCGCCGAAGATCACCGGTCGGCTTCGGATGAAGGCGATGCCGGCGAACAGAGACTTCAGGCTCGTTGCTCTGCGGGTGGACGCAAGCGTGGCGCCGCGGTTCGGCGTCGCAGTTGAGTCGCCGCCGCGAGCTGCGGCAACACGGCCGCGGAGCGCGGCCATGAAGATCGAAGCAGCCGCGAGGAGTGCCGCGGCCGCCGCGTAAACGACCGTCGGGCCGGCGACGTAGAGGGCGCCGCCCAGGGCAGGGCCCACAATTGCGGCCGTTTCGGTGGCGGACGTCGACCACGCCGTTGCCCGTGGAAAGATCTTGGCGCTCACGAGTCCGGGGAGCAGCGCCTGCATGCTCGGTCCCTCGAATGCTCGTGCGGAACCGATCAGGAGGACCGTTACGAGGATCGAGTCCGTGCTCACCCATTCCCTCAGAGTCGACACCGCGAGGAACGCCGTCGCGAGGGCCTCGATGAGCTGGCAGGTTCGGGCGATTGTCCGGCGATCGTGGCGGTCGGCAACCTGTCCGACGACGAGGGTAAGGAGAAACATCGGGAGAAACTGTGCCAGCCCGACGAGCCCGAGGTAGAGCGTTCTGCCGCTGAGCGCATAGATCTGCCATCCGACAGCAACGGCGATCATCTGCGAGGCGAGCGTGCTGGAAACGCGCGAGAGAAGGAAGAGTCTGAACGAAGGTTGTCGAAGAACCGCGATGCCGTCGGGTGCCGCCATTTTTGTGGCGACATCCTTGCATGGATGGGTTGGCCGTTCAACCCGCCTGTTCTGCGATGCGCTCCGCCCAACGGGCGGCACGCGCGAGCTCTCCCTCCTTCAACGGACCTTCGGTACCCTCGACGCAGAAGCCAGCCGGTTCTATCGTCACCTCGGCTCCCGCCCGCTTCATCCGCGCTGCAATCGGACCGGCCGCATACCCGGCGGTATTGACGATGAACCGCAGTATTGGGGATTTAATGCTCGCTGTGTCCACCCTCGTGTCGAAGGCCGCACCCTTCACGCCTTTCAGGCCGTCGCCCGCCAGCCCTGCAAGAAAGCGAACGATCTGCGGTGTAGGCCGGAACTTGCGAGTCGGTGAGCCGACGATCACCCGATCGACGCCTTCGAGAAACTCGGGGCGAACCTCCTTCGCCTTGAGGGAGCGAACCTCCCCGTAGCGCAGAAGCGACTTGCCGATCTCGAGGGCGATCTTTTCCGTGTTCCCGAAAACCGAATCGTAGACGATCAGAATCTTCATGTGCTACCTCCTGCACATCATCGATTGTTTCCGCGATTTCCGTTGGGTCGTCGATTTTTTCGTTTGTTGAAGGTGCGAGGTGAGCGTTCCGAGCTCTACGATAGGCCGCCGGTCACGCCGTGTCAACGATCGGCTCCGTGAGCGGCCGGCTCACCAGTGGTCCCCGCCCGCCCGCATCACTGCCCTTGACCGTGGGCGGGGTCGTAGGGATAATTCGAATCCAATTCAACGACTAAGTATCGGTTGCTCGGGACCCGGCGGAACGCGGCCGGAGGGGTCGACGCAGGCGGCATCGCGTGCCGCCGGTCGCGCCGCGCCCGAAAAGGAGTGAGCGATGGCGGGGACGATCGACGCACAGCAGGTCAAGGAGCTTCGCGGGAAGACCGGAGCGGCAATGATGGAATGCAAGACGGCGCTCGTCGAGGCGAAGGGCGACATGGTTGCGGCCGAGGCGGCCCTGAAGCAGCGGGGCTTCGCGATCGCGAAGAAACGCGAAGAGCGGCCCGTCGACCAGGGGCGAGTGTTCGGCGTCTTCACCGAGGATGCCGCGGTTCTCGTGGAGCTTCGCTGCGAGACTGATTTTGTGAGCGAGAATGCCCTCTTCGTCGAGCTCGGTGAGCGGTGCGCCGCAGAGGCCCATCGTGGGCGTCTCACGGCTTCGAATGCAGAAATCGAGAAACTCATCGTCGACGCGGTCGCACGCCTCCGCGAGAAAATCGCAGTCAACTCGATCTACACCCTCGAAGCCGGAGCGAAGGGATACCTCGCGGGCTACATCCACGACATCGGCCGCCACGCAGCGCTCATTCGCCTCCAGCTTTCGAGCGAAGAGGCGCGATCCGATGTCCGGGTGGAGACGCTCGCCGCCGACCTCGCGCTCCACGTTACCGCATTTGCACCCCGCTTTCTCTCCCCCGAGCAGATCGACCCTGCCTACCGCGAGGAGTACGAGAGGGAGTACCGCGAAGAGGCGTCGGCGAGCGGGAAACCCTCGGCTCTCTGGGAAAAGATCGTCGCAGGGAAGTGGCACAAGCATCTCGCGGAGGTGTGCCTGACCGAGCAGCCCTACTTGCGCGATGAGGACATAACAGTCTCTCAGGCAGTCGCCTCAGTGGCGCGAGAGGTCGGCGCAGATATCCGCATCAGCGACTTTGCGCACGTCGTGATCGCGCCGGCGATCTGCCGGTAACGCCTCGTCGGCTCTACTCTGAGTGGCGGTTGGCTCGCGGGAAAAAAAAACGCCCGCCACACTTCAGCCCCCCGCTGGCCGAGAGCAAGGTCACCAAGAAGAAAAACACCATGCAAACTGCCATGACGAAGAACATCCGCCCCAAGAGCCGCAGCGTGTCCCAGTCGAACACCGGGGTCTGGGCGAACGAGCCATCCGCCTGCGCGCGACGCCGCCCTTTCGCGGCGGCCGCCCCGCTCGCCGCTGCGCTCGCCTCCGCCACCCCCTGCCTCGCGACCGCGCCCATCGCGCCGCCACGCAGGCCGATCCGTAGACCGGCATCGCCATCGCGTTCGGCCTCCGCGCCGCTGAAATGCGACAGAAAATCCGCATGCGCCCACGGATCCGTCGCGCTCATGCCGATTTCGACGATGTCCTGCGCGCCGACATCATGGCGCTGAAATGCCGGGGTCCAGAAATTCTCCGGCACATGCTGCTGGCATACGAAGAAGCCACAGCCGGGTGCCTGCTTGTCCACGGCGAAGGCCAATGTGAAAGCGACGCTGGCCTCGCTGCCATCCGGCCGTTTTCCCTTGCGCTCGAAGAAGAACGGCTGGAAGGCGCCAATCCCGGCACGGGCGAAGCCTGCCGCGTCCGCCTCGGCGTCGGCGCTGTCGAGCACGAGCATCGCCATCCCTTCACGCCGGCCCAGAAAATCGCGCACGAAGGCGCCGAAGCTGAATTGCCCCGGAGCGTGATCGGGAATGACCCCCGCCGCATCCCCGACCGTGATCAGTTCGATGAACGAGGAGCGGCACTGGATCAGGCGGTTTTCCGTACCCCAGGGATGGCGGTTGCGCGCCCCCACCTGAAAGCCGAGCCTCTGAAAGAACGTGCCGGCGGCATCGAGATCGCGTACGGCGACCACGACATGGTCTATTCTGCGCCTTGCATTCATCATCCTGTCAACGCCTCATACGGTGGAGTGCCGGAAGGCTTCGCGATCAGACATGTCTGACATCGGCCGTGCAGGATCCCATCACCGTACCGGCCGCGACCGTCGCCGCGCTGACGGCGCCGGCCAGGAACCCGGGCTCGGATTGGCTCGTCTCGCTGCCCGCCAGAATCAGCCTCTCGCGCCAGGCGCCGCACACCCAGGGCGCATTGCCCGGCTCGGGATGCCCGGCCGGAATACGGTCTGCGGCAGTCGCCGTCAGCGGATCCGCGGCCCAGTCCTTGAACAGAATCCCGCGCGGCGCGAGCGCGTCCAGGCCGAAGAGGCGGCCGAACTGGGCAAGGCACGCATGGCTCAGCGCCTCTCGTCCGACCGCCGCGCGCTGCTCGGCGCCGACGCCGACAAAACCGAACAGGGCCGCCTTGCCCGAGGCGGTGGTGGCGTCGTGGATTTCGGCCATCGGCCCGACCAGGCTCTGTGCCGTGCCGCATAGCCCGACATCGCGCCAGAAGGCCCGGTCATAGAAAGCGACGAATTTCGCATGCGGCGCCATCCAGGTCGGCGTTTCCCGCCAGCGCCGGATCGCCTCCGGCGCCGGCGCCGGCGCGAAGGAGACGGTCGCCTCGAGCAGGCGCGGCGGCAGGGCGGCAATCACCTTGCCCGCGGAGAGGGTTCGTGCGGTGCCGTCGGCCTCCTCGATCGTGAGCATGACAGATTCCGGCGTTAACGACATCGCCGTCACCCGGGAACCGAGACGGAGCCGTGCGCGCGGCAACAAGCCAACCAGCGCGCGGATCAACGCAGTCGTGCCGCCGACGAGGCGCATGGATTGCAGATTGTCGCGGACCGGCCGAAATCGCCGGACGCCTTCCCGCGACATCCGCTCGAACAGCACGTCGCCATCGCTGTTCTGGACGAAGGCGTCGAGGCCGAGTTCGGCCACGAGTGCCGCCATCGCCGGCTGGGCGTCCGGCCAGTACCAGGATGGGCCGAGATCGAAACCGTCATCGCCCGGCTCCTCCTGCGCCTCGGCTGTCAGAATCCGGCCGCCGAACCGGTCGCGGGCTTCGAGCACTACAAAGTCGGCACCGGCCCGCGACAACAACCGCGCGGCACAAAGTCCGGCCAACCCGCCGCCCACGATTGCAATCTCCGTCTCGATCATGCCGCTCTGCTCCAGAGTGCTGTCCTGCCGATGCGATGGCGCGGCCCGCCGACCCCGATCCGGCGGCGTTCCGGACGGCCCCGATGGGCCATGCTTGGCGGTCAGGCATGGAGCGTGAAGGGCTGCATGGCAAGACGCCCGGACCATGACGGCAGACCGCCCTCCTCCGCGGCTCAGCGATCGGCTGACAGCGCAGGCGTCGTCGCCAGCGCCATGCCCGAAAGATGCGCCCGAAATACATGATATTCGGCGAGTATTCATTGCCTTCGCGCTGCAGGGGATACCACAGCGGATTGTAGAACGTCCGGAACACGGGCAGCATCGCCTTCCGGTTCGCAGACGCCTGGCCGCCGGATACCGTCCCGACATGATCCTGCTGGATCAGGCTGGTCGCCTTCTGCGCGAATGTCGCGGGCCCCGACGCCCCGTCCTTGATCACGGTCTTGATCGTGCATGGTGACGTTACGGCCGAATTCTGATGTCCGGGTATCGGGTGTTTGGCGCAAACATCCTCCGGGTTGGGCGGATTTTCCCAAAAACAAGGCGACATTTGCCGAAGAAGAGTCGTTTCTCGATGAAAGGAGAGGGTGATGCTTGTCCGGACGTCACCATCAATGCTTCAGACGAAGCGTGACGTCGGCGAGGATGGCACGTAGGTCATCGAGAAGTCTGGGTGGAAAAGCATGCATCGTCCGTATGAGTTCGCCTTGCCTCGCCGATGCGCCCGGATTCCGGTAGGGCTGGATGATCCAGGCCTTGGCGCCGGCCCTGGCGAGATGGCGCGCCATCGCCACCATATCCGAAGCGCTCAGCAGGGCGGGATGCCAGGTCGTCCGGATTTCATGGACGATGCCTGACTCGAGAACGCGATCGAGCGAGCAGGCGAAGCGATGGCCGAGATGGTCATGCCCCGTTGCCTTCTGCGTGGTCTCGATCGGCGATTTCCAGTCGAGCCCGATCCAGTCGAGATTGGGCAGGAGGCGAGCCAGCGTCCGCGGATACAGCCCCGACGTGTGCAGCGCCGTCGCGTAGCCCTGGGCGCGGCAGGCGGCGAGTGCCGCGCCGATTGCATTCTGCGCACATGGCTCACCGCCGGTGATGACGACGCCATCGAGCAGGCCGCGTCGGGCATCAAGCAGTGACTGGATGTCGGTCCAGGCAATTTGTCCCTTTCCGGCCGGTCGCAGATGCGCCGCATGGCAATAGGGGCAGGCCAGCGGGCAACCCTGGAGATGCAGAATCGCGGCGAGGCGACCTGGAAAATCGATCGTCGTGAAGGGCGTCAGGCCGGCTATGCGGAGCGCATCCGGCCCGTCCGCGGACTCAGGCGTGAAAGAAACGCCGCTCTTCATGTTCGCACTGCTTGCCGATGTTGAACGACGAGACAGGCCGATGATACCCCATCACCCTGGTCCAGACCTCGCAGGCGCGCTCCGCACCGGTCTCTTCGGCGCAGCGCGGACAGGTCTGATGCTCGCCGCCGAGATAGCCATGGTCTGGGCAGATCGAGAAGGTCGGCGTGACGGTCACATAGGGCAGCCGGAAGGATGAAAGCGCGCGTCGCACCAGCGTACGGCAGGCATCGGCACTGGCGAGCGGTTCGCCAAGGTAGAGATGCAGCACGGTGCCGCCGGTATATTTCCGCTGCAGATCTTCCTGTCGGGAGAGTGCCTCGAACGGATCGGCGGTGAAGCCGACCGGGAGCTGGGTGGAGTTCGTGTAATAAGGCCGCTCCGGCGTACCGGCCTGCAGAATGCCGTGTCATCGTCGCCGTTCTTCCTTGCCGAAGCGATAGGTCGTGCCCTCTGCCGGCGTTGCTTCGAGATTGTACATATGGCCGGTTCCATCCTGGAACGCGACCATGCGCGCGCGGATATGGTCGAGCAACTCCGCGGCGAGCCGATAACCTGGCTCTGTCGTGATGTCGTCGTGATCTCCGGTGAAGTTCCGGATCATCTCGTTCACGCCGTTCACGCCGATCGTCGAGAAATGATTGCGTAGTGTCCCGAGGTAACGCCTGGTGTAGGGATAGAGGCCCGCTTCCAGCAGTTCCGAGATGACCTGCCGCTTGAGCTCCAGCGACTCGCGCGCGAGGTCGAGGAGATGATCGAGCCGTCCGAACAACGCGTCGCGGTCGCCACGGCAGAGATAACCAAGCTGGGCGCAGTTGACGGTGACGACGCCAAGCGAGCCGGTCTGCTCGGCGGAGCCGAACAGGCCGTTGCCGCGCTTCAGGAGTTCGCGAAGGTCGAGCTGTAGCCGGCAGCACATCGAGCGGACCATGTTCGGTGTCAGGTCCGAATTCAGGAAGTTCTGGAAATAAGGTAGTCCATAACGGGCCGTCATCGCGAAGAGCAGCGTCGCGTTCTCGCTTTCCCAGGGAAAGTCCAGTGTGATGTTGTAGGTGGGAATCGGAAAGGTGAAGGCCCGACCCTTGGCGTCGCCCGCGCTCATCACCTCGATGAAGGCGCGATTGATCTGCGCCATCTCGGACTGCAGGTCGCCATAGGTGAAATCCATTTCCGTGCCGCCGATCAGCGGCACCTGGCCCCGGAGATCTTCGGGGCAAACCCAGTCAAAGGTGATGTTGGTGAATGGCGTCTGACCACCCCAGCGTGACGGGACGTTGAGATTGTAGACGAACTCCTGGATTGCCTGTTTCACGGAATCATAGTCGAGTCTGTCCTTGCGGATGAAAGGTGCCAGGTAGGTATCGAAGGAACTGAAAGCCTGTGCGCCGGCCCATTCGTTCTGCATCGTGCCGAGGAAGTTCACCATCTGGCCGATCGCGCTAGACAGGTGGCGCGGCGGCGCCGCCTCGACCCGTCCGGGCACGCCGTTGAAGCCTTCCTGCAACAGCGTGCGGAGCGACCAGCCGGCACAGTAGCCGGCCAGCATGTCGAGGTCATGGATATGCAGCGCGGCCTCGCGATGGGCGGCGGCGATCTCGGCGGGATAGACCTCGTTCAGCCAGTAATTCGCGGTCAATTTACCGGCGCTGTTGAGAATCAGTCCGCCCAGCGAATAGCCCTGATTGGCATTGGCGTTCACCCGCCAGTCGCGCCGGGACAGATAATCCCGTGTCGTGGCGACAGGATCGACAAGCGGTGTCGTGGACTCGCCGGTTGTTCCGTCCGGGCCTCGTGGCGTCAAATGCCCCATTGTCTTCCTCCGATGCATATGCCGGACAGGAGGCCAGAACTTCGCGTCGAGTCTACCACATATAGCGGCGCTGCCGACAATATATACTATATGTTGCTACTCTTCCGCCCCGGCAACGTCAAGCTGCGTCCCTGTCGATGCTGATGGCGGCATTGCGCATCCCTGCCTGTCGCCGGACCGGGCGTGTTGGGCGGATGGATCGCAAGCTACCTCAATGAGGGTGGGTGCCGCCGCGATGATACGGGAGCGTCCCATGGCGCTTTGTCGAATGCAGGCGGCGGGCTGCTTTGCATTGGCGGCGCCGGTCGGGGAGCGCCACCCATAAATCGATGACCATGATCACCGTGATGGTCAGTTTGCCGGCCATCGTTCGGCTCGCTGTACTGTAAATAAAAAGTAACATCATCCGTGCCTGCAAAGTCGGACATATTGGGTCGGCCGTGCACGCGGCGTTGCGTCACATAACGCGATCTCTTCAGGTGTCAGGCTGACTCTTCTCAACAGAAAGCCGCTTGCACTGACTCACGAATCACGCTCCCGAGAAAGCTGAAACTAATCTCGCGATGGGACTTGCATCAGGTCGTCAGGCCATTATAGTCCGGGCTCATCAGAGTTGCGCAGCTCCGTCCTAAGCGCGCGGGCCACCAAGGCCTTCTGAGCCGCAACCTGTCGGCATGCATCGTCTTTGAGGCGGAAAGCCATTCCGTCATGCGCGTGCCAGCGCCACGCAGTCCACGCATCTTGGGATGCAGCTTCTGAAGCGTCGGCGCTTACTGCAACCATATAGTGCGCCACGGATCGGATGGCGCGCGACTGATCGCTTGTGCGACACGCGAGTCACTCTCCCACGGGTGGCGTGAGGCGTGAGCATCCCAGGGAGAGAAGCCAATGACCTATGCTGTCCGGAATTCTGAGAATGTCGAGTTGGAACTCAAGGATCAGGTCTATGGCGACGATCCGTTGCAGGACCGTGAAACCGATCTCTATCGCGGCGAATACATCATGTCTTTCGTCGAGAAATGGGACGAACTGATCGACTGGAAGGCGCGCGCCGAAAGCGAGGGGCAGTTTTTCATCGACGTGCTGCGCGCCCGCGGCAAGGAGACCGTTCTCGACGTCGCGACAGGCACCGGATTTCACTCGGTGCGTCTCACGCAGGCCGGGTTCAACGTGACCTCGGTCGACGGTTCGGCCACCATGCTCGCCAAGGCTTTTGCCAACGGCCAATCGCATGGCCTGATCCTGAAGACGGTTCAGGCTGACTGGCGATGGCTCAACAAGGACATCCAGGGCAAGTATGACGCGATCATCTGCCTCGGCAATTCCTTCACCCATCTGCACGACGAGCGCGACCGCCGTCGGGCGCTGGCGGAATTCTATGCCGCATTGAAGCATGACGGCATTCTGATTCTCGATCAGCGCAACTACGACATGATTCTCGATGTCGGTTTCAAGACGAAGCATAAATACTACTATGCGGGCGACAAGGTCACCGCCGCCCCCGAGCATATCGATGACGGGCTCGTGCGCTTCAAATATTCGTTCCCGGACGGGTCCGAGTACACGCTGAATCTCAACCCGATCCGTAAGAACTACGTCCGGCAGCTTCTGCAGGAGGCCGGGTTCGCGCGCGTGCGGACCTATGGCGATTTCCAGGAGACCTATGCCGAGGACGATCCGGATTTCTTCGTCCACGTCGCCGAGAAATCGAAGCTGCATCTGGTGCGCTGGGGCGGCGGTATGCGCGATGAAGGCGAGACCGACGCGCGCGATGTCGCCGAGGATTATTACGACAGCGAAGACGCTGACACGTTCTATTCCGCCGTGTGGGGCGGCGAGGATCTGCATGTCGGTCTCTACGAGGGGACGACGAATATCCGCCAAGCGAGCGACGCTACCGGTGCGCGGATGATCACGAAACTGCCGGCGATCACCCCGGAGATGAAGGTGATCGATCTTGGTTCCGGCTATGGCGGCTCGATGCGCAGGCTGGTGCGGGAGTTCGGGTGCCAGGCGACCTGCCTGAACATTTCCGAGGTACAGAACGATACCAACCGGAACAAGAATCGTCGCGCCAAACTTGCTGACAAGATCAGCGTCGTGCACGGCGTGTTCGAGAATGTACCGGCGGCCGCAGCCAGCTATGACATCGTCTGGAGCCAGGATGCCATCCTGCATTCCGACCAGCGTCACAAGGTGCTTGAGGAAGTCTGGCGCGTGCTCAAGCCGGGCGGCCACTTCATCTTCACCGATCCGATGCAGGCAGACGATGTGCCGGAGGGCGTGCTGCAGCCGGTTTATGACCGTCTGCAACTCAACTCGCTTGGGTCGATGAGGTTCTATCGCGAAGCGGCGGAAGCGCTCGGCTTCGAGGTGGTGGAGCAGGAAGATCTCACGCCGCATCTGCGCAACCACTATGCCCGCGTCCATGAGGAACTGCAGGCCAATTACGACAAGCTCCGCGAGAACGGGGCGTCTGCGGCCTATCTCGACAAGATGGCTGTGGGGCTTCAGAACTGGGTGAAAGCGGCCGATGCCGGCCATCTCGCCTGGGGTATCCAACTGCTTCGCAAACCGGAATAAGGCGGGCCAACAACGGTTTCACGTCCGGTGCCGGCTGGCGCCGGGCGTGGTGCATCGTGCCCGGCGACCGGCCGGTTGTGCCAGGTGTCGTGGTGGCCAATTTATCATCCGACCGGAACCAGGGCGGCGCAGGATCGAAGATGCGTCACGCAGAGGGACATGAATGTAATGCGCGCGGATATCGAAGCGGAAGCGGCGAAAAGAATTCTGATTCTCGACGGTGCCATGGGGACGATGATCCAGGCGGGGAAGCCGGACGAGACGACCTATCGCGGTGACCGCTTTGCCGATCACCCGCGGGACGTTGGCGGCAACAACGAACTGCTCAGCCTGACCCAGCCGGATCTGATCCGGCGCATCCATACGGATTTTCTGAAGGCTGGTGCCGATATTCTGTGTACGAACACGTTCGGTGCCAACGCCGTCAGCCAGGCTGATTACGACATGACGCATCTTGCCTATGAGATGAATGTCGAAAGCGTGAGGCTGGCGCGGGAGGCGATCGAAGCGTTTCCCGACGATGGAAGACCGCGCTGGGTGGCGGGCGGCATCGGGCCGACCAACCAGACGGCTTCGATCAGCCCGGATGTCAACGATCCGGGATATCGCGGCATCACGTTCGACCGGCTGGCCGAGGCCTATGGCGAGGCCGCGCGGGGGTTGATCGATGGCGGGTGCGACCTCATCCTGATCGAGACGATTTTCGACACGCTGAACGCAAAGGCCGCGATCTTTGCCATTGAGAGCCTGCGCGACGCGGGAGTCGCGGTGCCGCCGCTGATGATCTCCGGCACGATCACCGATCGCTCGGGCCGCACGCTGACGGGACAGACGCCCGAGGCGTTCTGGGTATCCGTGAGCCATGCGCGGCCGTTTTCGATCGGGCTCAACTGCGCGCTGGGGGCGGGCGAGATGCGGCCGCATGTGCGCACGCTCGCCGCGGTGGCGGACACACGGATCAGCGCCTATCCCAATGCGGGCCTGCCCAACGAGATGGGCGGCTATGACGAGACGCCCGAGGCAACCGCGGCGCATCTGGGCGAATGGGCGGATGCCGGCCTGGTCAACATCGTCGGCGGCTGTTGCGGCACCACGCCGGCGCATATCAGCGCCATTGCCGATGCCGTCGCCGGCAAGGCGCCGCGCAAGGTTCCGGCGAAGGTTCGGCACATGCGCCTGTCGGGCCTCGAGATGTTCGAGGCGATCGGCCCCGGATCGGCCGAGGAGGTCGCGGCGTGACGAGCGGCATCGGCAATTTCATCAATATCGGTGAGCGGACCAACGTCACCGGTTCGGCGAAGTTCAAGCGCCTGATCATGGAGGGCGACTATCCGGCCGCGCTGGAGGTTGCCCGTCAGCAGGTCGAGAACGGGGCGCAGATCATCGACGTCAACATGGACGAGGGTCTGCTCGATTCCGTCCAGGCGATGACCACCTTCCTCAACCTGATCGCGTCCGAGCCGGATATCTCGCGCGTGCCGGTGATGGTGGACAGTTCGAAGTTCGAGGTGATCGAGGCCGGGCTGAAATGCATCCAGGGCCGCGCCGTGGTGAACTCGATCTCGCTGAAGGAAGGCGAGGAGGCTTTCCTCGAACATGCGCGAATCGTCCGCCGCTACGGGGCCGCGGTGGTCGTCATGGCCTTCGACGAGAAGGGCCAGGCCGAGACCGCCCGCGCCAAGTTCGAGATCTGCAAGCGTTCCTACGACCTGCTGGTGACCAAGGCGGGGTTCGATCCCTGGGACATCATTTTCGATCCCAACATTTTCGCCGTCGCCACCGGGATCGAGGAACACAACGACTATGCGAACGCGTTCTTCGAGGCGATCCGGCTGATCAAGGCGGAGATGCCGGACGTCCATGTCTCGGGCGGCTTGTCGAATGTGTCGTTCAGCTTCCGGGGCAACAACCCGGTGCGCGAGGCGATGCATTCGTGTTTCCTCTATCACGCGATCCCGCTCGGTCTCGACATGGCGATCGTCAATGCCGGGCAGATCACTGTCTATGATGACATCCCCGACGAATTGCGCGAGCGCGTCGAGGATGTGCTGCTGAACCGCCGGGATGACGCGACCGAGCGTCTGCTCGAGATCGCCGACAAATATCGCGGCAGCGGCGAGGCGCAGCAGAAGGAAGATCCGAAATGGCGTGCGACGCCGGTCGCGGAACGCCTGCAGCACGCGCTGGTTCACGGCATCACCGATTTCGTCATCGACGATACGGAGGAGTGCCGCCTGGCCATGGCGAAGCCGCTCGACGTGATCGAGGGGCCGTTGATGGACGGCATGAATGTCGTCGGCGACCTGTTCGGGGCCGGCAAGATGTTCCTGCCGCAGGTGGTGAAGTCCGCCCGCGTCATGAAGAAGGCCGTCGGCCATCTCCTGCCCTATATGGAGGAGGAGAAGAAGAGATCGGGCGACACCTCGGCCAAGGGCAAGGTGCTGATGGCCACGGTGAAGGGCGACGTCCACGACATCGGCAAGAACATCGTCGGCGTCGTGCTCCAGTGCAACAATTACGATGTCGTCGATCTCGGCGTCATGGTGCCGACCGAGGATATCATCGCGAAGGCGAAGGAAGAGAAGGCCGATATCATCGGGCTTTCCGGCCTGATCACGCCGTCGCTCGACCGGATGGTGGAGGTCGCCGCCGAGATGAAGCGGCAGGGGCTGGATCTGCCCCTGCTGATCGGTGGCGCGACGACGTCGAAGAAGCACACCGCGCTGAAAGTCGCGCCGGAATACGATAACGGCGTGATCCATGTCGAGGATGCCTCGAAGGCGGTCGGCGTCGTCTCGAGGCTGTTGTCGAAGACGGCGCGCGGTCCGTACCTGACGGATATCGCCGGCGAGCAGGCGAAGATACGCGATGCCGGTTCGACGCAGAAAGCGCGTCCGACCGTGCCGCTTGCGGACGCGCGTCGGAACCGCTTCGACGGCGGTTGGCAGGACTATGTGCCGCCGGCGCCGAAGGCGACGGGGCTGCAGGCGTTCGAGACGATCGGTGTCGGCGAGATCGTGAAGTTCATCGACTGGACGATGTTCTTTCGCACCTGGGAGATGGTCGGCACGTTTCCTTCCATTCTCGACGATCCCGACCGCGGCGAGGCGGCGCGCGAACTCTATGACAATGCCCGGGCGATGCTGAAACGCATCGAGGACGAAAAGTGGTTTTCACCGAAGGCGGTTGTCGGGTTCTGGCCCGCCAATGCCGATGGCGACGACATCGTCGTGTGGGACGACGAGGCGCGCGGAAAGCCGCTCGCGACGCTGCGCATGCTGCGTCAGCAGATGGAGCGGTCGAACGGCAGGGCGAATTACTGCCTGTCCGATTTCGTGGCCCCTGAGGGCGTTCGCGACTGGATCGGTGGCTTTGCCGTGACGGCCGGTCCCGAGGCGCATACCATCGCCGAGGATTTCAAGCGCGCGGGCAACGATTACGACGCGATCATGGTCCAGGCCCTCGCCGACCGGCTTGCCGAGGCGCTGGCCGAGGCGATGCATTTGCGTGTCCGCCGCGAGTTGTGGGGGTATGCGCCCGACGAGGATCGCTCCAACGAGGGGCTGATTGCCGAGGACTATCGCGGCATCCGTCCCGCGCCGGGCTATCCGGCCTGTCCGGACCATCTGGGCAAGGGGCCGCTCTTCGATCTTCTCGACGCGACCAGGCATACCGGCGTCGCGCTGACGGAGTCGTTCGCGATGTGGCCGGCCGCGTCGGTGTCCGGCTTCTATTTCGCGCATCCCGAGGCCCGCTATTTCGGCATCGGCCGGATCGGGCGCGACCAGGTCGAGGATTATGCGCAGCGCATGGACATGCCTGTCGAGGACATCGAAAGCTGGCTGTCTCCCAGCCTGGCTTACGTGCCGGAGGCGGCGCGTTCGCCGTTCAAGAAGTCTGCCTGACCTTGCAGTTCCCTGATCCGCCAATTTCGAAGGAGGTCGTCCAACATGACGAAGAGCAAAGGCTGGCTGTTTACCAGCGAATCGGTGTCGGAAGGCCATCCCGACAAAGTCTGCGACCGGGTTTCGGACGCGGTGCTGGACGCGTTTCTGCGTGCCGACCCGAATTCGCGGGTTGCCTGCGAGACGCTCGCGACGACGAACCACATGACGATCGCCGGCGAGGTGCGCGGGCCGGAAAGCGTGCTGAAGACTGTCGAGGAGATCGCCCGCGAGGCCGTGCGCGATATCGGCTATGAACAGGACGGCTTCCACTGGCAGACCTGCGAGATCGTCAACCGCCTGCACGCGCAGTCGGCCGACATCGCCATGGGCGTCGATGAGGGCGACAAGGGCGAGGAAGGGGCCGGCGACCAGGGCATCATGTTCGGCTATGCCTGCCGCGAGACCGAGGAACTGATGCCGGCGCCGATCCAGTTCTCGCACCGGATTCTGCGGCTGATGGCCGAGGACCGGAAATCCGGTAAGGAGAAACGCTTCGGCCCGGACGCCAAGAGTCAGGTGACGCTTCGTTATGAAAATGGCATGCCGGTCGGTATCGACGCGGTCATCGTCTCGACCCAGCACACCGAGGGCGTGACCGGGGACGAGATTCGCGACATGGCCAGGCCCTATGTCGACCGCGCCCTGCC
>OFHJ01000480.1_pt1 | contig 15193 bp, 17 predicted proteins | sample 1522001 | NCBI WGS metagenome assembly OFHJ01 (sample SAMEA2464838, study PRJEB22497) | soil metagenome | biome: Grassland; feature: Farmland; material: Clay | place: Australia | collected 2013-02-01 | depth 1.2 m | reverse complement strand
CCTTTATTCTGCTCGGCCTCTTCGCCCTCGTGCCGCTTCTCTACCGAAAGGTCAAGGGCCGCAGCGAGGCAGCCCGCAAGCCGTAACTCCGTACGGTGGCTCGCACGCCTTTTGGGAGGACGAATCGCTATGGCACGCTTCGATTACGATCTCGGCATTCTCGGAGGCGGGGCGGCGGGGCTTACCGCCGCCGCCGGCGGCGCCCCCAGCACGGCGGGGGGGGCGGCCAGCCCCCGCAGCCGCCCCGGGCTGCCCGCCTCGTCGCGCTGCTCGGGGTCAATCCTGAGCCGCGCCAATAGTTCGTTCTTATCGGCCGTCATCCGATGCCCCCGGCATCCTGTTTGCGCCGCTCCGGGCTCTCCTGCCGCCGGGGCAGAGTCACCGGACGGGCGGATTATAGGCCCTCTCACGCTCCCGGCAATGCCGCCCTCGGCGGGGCGCGCATCCGCGGCGCCCGCTAGCGCTCGGCGTCGAGCCGCAGGTCCGGGGCCGCCGCGCAGGCCTCGAGCAGCTCGCGGGCGTGCTGCCACTGCGGACGCAACCTGAGCGCATCGGGCGTGTAGCTCTCGCGGCCGTGCAGCCGGATCAATCGCAGGCCCGAGGCGGGCTCGGACTCGACCGTCAACCGCTCGAGCAGCTGCAGCACCGAGGCGCGCCGGTTGCACACCGGCAGCATGTCGCAGCCGGCCGCCAGCGCCCTCGCCGCCCGGCTCACGACATCCCCGTACGCTTGCGCCGCCCCGCCCATCGACAGATCGTCGGCAAACACCACGCCCTGGAAGCGCAGCTCGCCGCGCAGCACCTCGCGGATCCAGCGCGCCGAGAGGCTGGCCGGCGCATCGTCCACGGCCGGAAACAGCAGATGACCGACCATCACCGCCGGCAGCCCGTTGGCGATCAGACGCCGGTAGGGCATCAGATCACCGTCGAGGTCCGCCCTCTCGCGCCGGTCGACGGGCAGCCTCAGGTGCGAGTCGACGGTCACCGCCCCGTGGCCGGGAAAGTGCTTGGCAGTGGCCGCCATGCCGGCCTCGCGCATGCCCTTAACGTAGGCGCAGGCGAGCTGCGCCACCACCGCGGGCCGGGAATGAAAGGCGCGGTCGGTGATGAAGCTGACTCCGTAGTCGATGTCCACGCACGGGGCGAACGACAAGTCCACCCCGTGGGCGCGCAGCTCCGCGGCCATCAGCCAGCCCATGGCGCGGGCGAGCGCGAGGCCCTTGCGCGCATCGGCATCGAACTCATGTCCCACGCGGCGCGCCGAGGGAAGCTGCGAGAAACCCTCGCGGAAGCGCTGGACGCGCCCGCCCTCGTGATCGACCGCGACGATCAGCGGCGGCGAGCGCACGGCGTGAATGTCGGCGGTCAGGCGCGCAAGCTGTGCGGAATCGGTGTAGTTGCGGGCAAAGAGGATGACGCCGCCGACCCGTGGGTGGCGCAGCAGCTCGCGCTCCTCGGCGCTCACGGCCGTCCCCTCGAGGTCGATCATGAGCGGACCGAGTGTCATGTCAGGGCCCGTTCAGCACCGCGATGGACTCGACATGCGCCGTGTGGGGAAACATGTCGACGACGCCGGCTGCCTCCAGGGTGAACCCGTGCTCGTGCACCAGCACTCCCAAGTCGCGAGCGAGGCTGCCCGGATGGCAGGAAATATACACCACGCGCCGCGGCGCGAGGCGCGCCACCTGGCCCAGCACCTCCTGCGCGCCCACGCGCGGCGGATCGAGCAGAACATGGCTGTAGGTCTGGCGCAGCCAGGAGGTCTGCGGGGCGATCGGCCGGGAAAGATCGGCCACGTGAAACTCGGCGTTGTCGATGCCGTTGCCGCGCGCGTTGCGCCGGGCACGCTCCACCAGGCCCGACTCGCCCTCCACCCCGACCACCCGGCCGGCCGATCGGGCGAGCGCCAGCGAGAAGTTCCCGAGGCCGCAATAAAGGTCCAGGACCGACGAAGAGGGCGTCGGCTCCAGCAGCTCGACCGCCCGCGAGACCAGCGCCCGGTTCACCTCGCCGTTGATCTGCACGAAATCCGTGGGCGCGAACTCCAGCCTCACCCCGAATTGCGGCAGCTCGTAATAAAGCGGTGCGGCCGGCGCCGAGAGCGCCTCGATGGACTCGAGCCCGCCCGGCTGCAGGAAAATCCGCGCGCCGTGGCGGGCGGCAAACTCCCGCAGGCGCTCAAGATCCGCCGGCGAGGGCGCGGCCAGCACCCGCAGCACCAACGCCACGGAATGGTCCGCCACGGCGACTTCGATCTGAGGGACCTGCCGGCGGATGTCCAACGCGCCGATGAGCTCCGAGAGCGGTTCCGGCCACTCGCCCACCGGCTCGGCCAGCACCTCGCAACGAGACACGTCGGCGACATAGGGGGCCAGGCGCTCGCGGAACCCGACGACCACCCTGCCCTTTTTCGGCACGTACTTCGCCCCCAGGCGCGCCCGCCGCCGGTATGCCCAGGCCGGTCCTCTCACCGGCGCAAGCCACCTGCCGCAGGTGAGATCCGCCACCCGCTCCAGGCTCTCGCGCAGCTCGGTCTCCTTCAGGGCGAGTTGCGCCTCGGGGGCGAGATGCTGCAGCGCACAGCCGCCGCACACCCCGAAATGCGCGCAGCGGGGCGTCACTCGCTCCGGGGCGCTCTCGAGAACCTCGAGAAGCCTGCCTTCGTCGTGCTGGCGGCGGCGGCGCACGCGCTCGAAGCGCACCCGCTCCCCGGGCAACGCCCCGGCGATGAAGACCGCCTTGCCGTCACGCACGATCCCTTCGCCGTCGTGGGTCAGGGCGAGCACCGTCGAGACCTCCTCGGCCCGCGCGGGCCGCGCCACGGCACCGGCACCGGTACTCACGCCACGCTCTCCCAGGCGCGCAGGAACTCGGCGAAATGCGGCTCCTCGCCCGCGCGCAGCAGCGTCTTGACCCGCTCGATCTCCTGCTCATGACGCTCGTGCGTGAGCCGGCCGCGCAGCAGCTCGAAGCGCAGGTACACGAGGTAGGTGTTGAGCACGTCGGTCTCGCAATAGCGGCGGATGCCCGGGAGATTCCCGGCCAGGTAGGCGTCCCACACCTGCGCGCCCGAAAACCCGAGCTTGCCCGGGAACCCGAGCAGCATCGCGATGTGCTCGAGCGAGACCCGGCCCCGCCCCTGGAACCCGGAGAGCACGTCCATCAGGTCGAGGTGCCGCCAATGAAAGCGGCTGAGGTAGTTGTTGTAGCGGAACGCCGGATCGTTGTCGCCGGTTTCCCAGAACCGGGCCGCCTGCACGCCGGCGCGCAACGCCCGGTAGGTGAGCACCGGCAGATCGAACCCCGAGCCGTTCCAGGAGACGAGCTCGGGCGAGAAGCGCTCGAGCCCGTCGAAGAAGCGCTCGATGAGCTCGGCCTCCGGGGAGTCGACATCGCCGAGGCTCCAGACCTTCAAGGCGTCGCGGCTGCGCAGCACGCAGGAGATCGCCACGATCCGATGCTGCTCGTACGGCAGGAACTCCCCGCCGGAGCCCTGGCGGCGCAGCGCGAACATCGCCTTGGCGACCTCCTCGTCCGCCAGGCCGGTGAGCCCGTAGAGCCGCCGCCCGAGGGCCACATCGGGCACCGTCTCGATGTCGAATACCAGACAGTTCATTCGCTTGCTTTCATCAACACCGCGACCGCGACCACCAGCCCGGCCTCGTCGGTCAATGTGACATACCCTTCGCCGATCCCGAGGGAGCGGCGGACCCGCTCGCCGCGCGGCGAATACACCACTTCGGGCCGTCCCCAGCTGTTTTGCACCACTCCGACGTCCCGGATCCAGACTCCGTGCGCAAAGCCCGTGCCCATCGCCTTGACGATGGCCTCCTTGGCCGCGAAGCGCATGGCGAGAAAGCGCTCCGGGCGTCTCGTACGCTCGAGCTGAGCCCGCTCCTGCGGCATCAGCAGCCGCTCGATGAAGCGCTCACCGCGACGCTCGAGTACCTTGCCGACGCGCTCGGCCGCGAGCGCATCGACCCCGATGCCGAAGATCATGCGCGCGCAGCCGCCATCAGCGCCTTCATCTCGCGCACCGCCGCCGCGAGACCCTCGAATACGGCTCGCGCCACGATGGCGTGCCCGATGTTCAGCTCGACGATCTCGGCGATGGCCGCGACCGGCTGGACATTGTGATAGTCGAGGCCGTGGCCGGCGTGCACTTCCATGCCGCGGCTCGCACCGAGCCGGGCACAGGCGACGAGGCGCTCGAGCTCCTTGGCCTGAGCCGCGCCGGCGCTCTCTGCGTAGGCGCCGGTGTGCAGCTCGATGGCGGGCGCCGAGACCCTCGCGGCCGCTTGCACCTGCTCCGGGTCCGGATCGATGAACAGCGCCACTCTCACTCCGTGCCCGCCCAGCCGCTCGACCGCCGCGCGCACTCTTGCCTCCTGGGAGAGGATATCCAGCCCCCCCTCGGTGGTGATTTCCTGGCGGTTCTCCGGCACCAGGCAGCAGTCCGCGGGCCGCACCTCCCCGGCGATGGCGAGCATCTCCTCCGTCACGGCCATCTCGAGGTTCATGTGCGTCTTGAGCAGCCCTCTCAGCGCTCGCACGTCGGCATCCTGGATGTGCCGGCGGTCCTCGCGCAGGTGCAGCGTGATGCTGTCGGCACCGGCCATCTCGGCGGCGAGCGCGGCGTGCACCGGATCCGGATCGCGCCCGCGGCGCGCCTGGCGCAGCGTCGCGATGTGGTCGATATTCAGGCCAAGGGCTATGGATGAGCGAGTCATATCGGGGGTCCTTCGTGGCCACGGCGGCTCGCCTGCCGTCGCGGGCCGCCTGCCGCCGATTGTTACTTACTCGCGCTCCGGATGCGAACTCTTGCGCACCACCGCCCTCGCCACCCGCCGCGTCGCGAGCTCCCGGCCCTCCAGGCATTCATCGAGCGCCGCCGTGAGGAGCCTGCGCGCATCGGCGAGCGCCCGTTCCCCCTCGAGCGCCTCGCGCTCGAGCGCGAGCAGCGATGCGCCCGCGAGCGCTCCGGGCTCATCGCCCCCCACGCGGTACAGGCCCTGGGAGGGCCGGAAGCGGTAAAAGGCGCCCGCCTCGACAGGGGAGCCGTCGCATTCGGCCGAGAGGGTCAGGCCGTATCCCAGGCCCCAGAGCAGGCGACGCTCGAACAGGCGCAGCGTCGGCTGCGCAGGCCCGGCCTCGCGCAAGCGCTCGAGCGCCCGGCGGTAGTCGTCGAACAGCTCCGGCGCCGGATCGTGCCGCGAGGTGAGCTTCAGCAGCAGCTCGTTGAGATAGAACGCCGCCATGAGCGCGCCGGCGGGCAGCGGCGCGACGGTCTCGGCGCACTCGGCGCCCGAGAGCTGGCCGGCCTCGCGCCCGAGATGAAACGACAGCAGCAGCGGCTGGAAGGGCTGCAGCGCGGCCGCGAGCCTGGACTTCGGGCCGCTCACGCCCCGGGCGAACAGCGTCAGCCGCCCATGCTCGCGCACCAGCACCTCGAGGATCCTTCCGGTGTCCCGGTAGGGCCGGTGGTGCAGCAGGTACCCCGGCGAGAGCTGTACGCGGCGGGACTGCCCGCTCATGAGGGTTACTCGAGCTCCAGGTCCTTCAGCGCGCGGGCATTGTCCGCCCAGTTCTCACGCACCTTCACCCACAGCGTCAGGTGCAAGCGCCGCCCGAGCTGCGCATTCAGCGCCAGCCGGGCCGAGCGCCCCACGCGCTTCAGCCGCTCGCCTGCGGCCCCGATCACGATCGGCTTCTGGCCCTCGCGGTCCACCCAGATCGCCGCGTCGACGACGAGCTGTCCGTCCTCCTCGGCCAGCCGCTCGACCTCCACCGCGATGCCGTAGGGCACCTCCTGGTTGAGCTCGAGCGTCAATTTCTCCCGGATCGCCTCGGCGATCCGGAACTTCACGCTCCGGTTCGTCAGCTCGTCCCGCGCGAACAACAGCGGTGAGAGCGGCAGCAGCGCCGCGATGGTGCTCAGCAGATCCTCGAGGCCCCGGCCCTTGAGCGCCGAGACCGGCACCAGGGCCTTGAAGTCATGACGCTCGCCGAGCTGCCCGAGATACGGCAGCAGCCGCTCCTTCGGCCGCACCCGATCGACCTTGTTGACGGCCGCCACGGCGGGCCTTCCCGAGCGCACGATGCGCCCCAGGACCAGATCGTCCTCGGCCGTCCAGGCGAGCGCCTCCACCACCATCACCACCAGGTCCGCGTCCGACAAGGCCGCCGCGGCGGTGCGGTTCATGGCCTTGTTGAGCGCCCGGCGGGCGTGGTGGTGCAGGCCCGGGGTGTCGACGAAGGCGATCTGGGCATCCGGGCGCTGTACGAGCCCGAGGATCCGGTGCCGGGTGGTCTGCGGCCGCGGCGTGACGATGCTCAGCTTCTGGCCCACCAGCGCGTTGAGCAGCGTCGACTTGCCGACATTCGGCCGCCCGACGAGCGCGGCAAAGCCGCAATGCAGTTCAGAAGACTGGGTCAAGGGCGCGTTCCGGGCAGGGTGCCATGGAGTGGATCATGAAGGATTCGGGCTGGAGTCCGGCTCTATGAGCGCGAGTATGCGCTCGGCCGCCTCCTGTTCGGCACGCCGCCGGCTCGATCCTCTGCCCTGAGCGTCAAGCCCGAGCTCATCGACCCGGCAGCGGACCGCGAACGTCTGCGCGTGCGGCTCTCCCTCGACCGCGTCCACGGAATAGGCCGGCAATGCCAGGCCGCGCGACTGCAGGTATTCCTGCAATCTCGTCTTGGGGTCCTTCAGCGCCGCCGGGGGCGGGAGCGAGGCGATGCGCGGGCCGAGCAGGCGGGTGATGAGCGCCTCGGCCGCCCCGAGGCCCCCGTCGAGGAACAGCGCTCCGAAGAGCGCCTCGAGCGCATCGGCGAGGATGGACTCGCGGCGAAAGCCCCCGGTCTTGAGCTCGCCGGTGCCGAGCTTGAGCGCCTCGCCGAGCCCGAGCGAGACGGCCACCTGCGCCAGCGGCTCGGCGCTCACGACCCGGGCGCGCAGCCGGCTCAAGTCCCCCTCGGTGGCCTGCGGAAAGGCATCGAACAGATGGCGCGCCACCACGAGATTGAGCACCGCATCGCCGAGAAACTCCAACCGCTCGTTGTTCGGCCCCGGCGCGCTGCGATGCGTGAGCGCGGCGCGGAACAGCGCCTCGTCGCGCGGCGCGTAATCGAGCCGCCCGCGCAACCAGGCCCGCGGCCAGTCCGCTCTATCCACCGCTGCCAATGGTGGCGGTCTTGTCGAATTGGACCTGGATCGACACCGGGCCGAACAGCGGCGCGTAATCGTCGTAAGCGGCCTCCAGGTGCCAGCCGGCGCCGTCGCGCGTGATCATGATCTGTTCGGCGGTCGGATAGTTCACCTCGTCGATCACGAAGTGTTTTTCAATGGACTCACGGATCTGGCTCACGCTCGATGCGCCGCCGGCGCGATACTCGCTCGCGACCTGATCCAGCGTCTGGGACACGTCGAGGTAGTTCAAATACACCGGCACCAGACGGCTGCAGGCGTACACGACCAAGGCGAACGGAGTCAGCAACACCAGCCAGCCGATCAGTGTGATTCCCCGTTGTCGATGCATCGTCAAGCCTCCCGAGCCGCTACTTGATCTTCATGCCGATCCGGCTCCAGATCGGTCCGCCCTTGCGGTGCACGTCCCAGTTGAACCAGATGTAAGTGGCCTTGCCGACGAGGTTCTTCTCCGGCACGTAGCCCCAGAAACGGCTGTCCTCGCTGTTGTCGCGATTGTCGCCCATCGCCACATAATCCCCCGGGGGCACGGTCTGGTCGAACACGTTCGGCCGGGTGAGCGGCAAAGCGTCCGGCGGCGGGTTGGTGCCGCAGTAGTAGCCGTGCGCATCGCTGCGCGGACAGCTCGGCGGCAGATCCTGCGTCACCCACAGCGGCTCCGGGCACAGCAGCGCCTGGTGCACGTGCAAGCCTATGTGCTCCGTGGCGAGCTGCATGTGCTCGTAGCAGCCGTCGCTGTAGGTGCCCGTGACCTTGAGCGGAATTTTCCGGCCGTCGACGGTGATATGGTCGTCACGCACCACCACGTGATCGCCGGGCAACCCCACTACACGCTTGATGTAGTCCTCCGACGGGTTGAGCGGGTAGCGGAACACCATCACGTCGCCGAGCTTGGGCTCGCCGGTGTTCAGGATCTTGGTGTGAGTGATCGGCAGGCGCAGGCCGTAGGCGAACTTCTCCACCACGATGAAATCCCCGTCGAGCAGCGTCGGCATCATGGAATCGGAGGGAATGCGAAACGGCTCGAACAGGAACGAGCGCACCAGCAGCACCACGATGGCCACGGGAAAGAAGCTGCGCGCGTAGTCCACCGTGGTCGGCTCGACCCGCGCGGCCGGCTCCACGCCCGCGGCCTCCGCGGCGCGGTTGCGCCGCGGAGCGAGCAACAGCGCATCGAGCAGCCAGACCAGCCCGGTCACGGCCGTGATGGCGACCAGCACGGCGCTGAAGTTGAGCGACTCGGAGACGAATATCCGCAGCACCACCGCCACGAGGACGATCGGCAGCACACGATAGCAGAGCCTGACCACCGCCGGCTCGGCGGGCGCCTCGCCACCGGCCTTGACCCTGCGGGCGGGCTTGAGCAGCCAGTCGTCGATGATGCATACCAGGCCCACCGGGATCGCCAGCCACGAGAGAACGATGATGAGCAGCATCACGATGGACGGCATGAGGACTCCATGGGCGACTTCGGGAACGAAACGGAAACCTGAGGAACTGCTCAACGCGTTGCCGGACAACGACGGGACGCTTGTTGTCATGAAGCCCCCGGGCGCTACTTGCGGCCGACTTTCAGGACGGCGAGAAACGCCTCCTGCGGAATCTCGACCCGGCCCAGCTGCTTCATGCGCTTCTTGCCCTCTTTTTGTTTCTCCAGGAGCTTGCGTTTGCGGCTGACGTCGCCGCCGTAGCACTTCGCCAGCACGTTCTTGCGCAGCGCCTTGACCGTGGCGCGCGCGATGATGGCGCTGCCGATGGCCGCCTGCACGGCCACCTCGAACATCTGCCGCGGGATGAGCTCGTGCATCTTGTCGACCAGCTCGCGGCCGCGCTGGTAGGCGCTCTCGCGGTGCACGATGATCGAGAGCGCATCGACCCGCTCACCGTTGATGAGGATGTCGAGCTTCACCAGCGGGGCGGCCTGGAAATGCGAGAACTCGTAGTCGAAGGAGGCGTAGCCGCGGCTCACCGACTTCAGCCGGTCGAAGAAATCGAGCACCACCTCGGCGAGCGGCAGCTCGTACTGGAGCGAGACCTGCGTGGCGAGGTAATGCATCTTCTTCTGCACGCCGCGCTTGTCGTTGCACAGCTGCAGAACCGAGCCGACGTGATCGGGCGGCACCAGGATGTTGGCGATGATGATCGGCTCGCGGATCTCGTCGATCTCGTTGGAGGGCGGCAGCTTCGAGGGGTTGTCGACGTATTCGATCGCACCGTTCGTGCGCGCCACCTCGTACACCACCGTCGGGGCGCTGGTGACCAGATCCAGGTGGTATTCGCGCTCCAGGCGCTCCTGCACGATGTCCATGTGCAGCAGTCCCAGGAACCCGCAGCGGAATCCGAACCCGAGCGCGCCGGAGACCTCCGGCTCGTAGTGCAGCGCCGAGTCGTTGAGCCTGAGCTTGGCGAGCGCGTCGCGAAAGCTCTCATAGTCCTCGGAGTTCACCGGGAAGAGCCCGGCGAACACCCGCGGCTTGATCTGCCGGAACCCCGGCAGAGGCGCCGGGGCCGGACGGCTCTCGAGCGTGATGGTGTCGCCCACCGGAGCGCCGTCGATCTCCTTGATGCCCGCGACGATGAACCCCACGTCCCCGGTCGAGAGCTCCCGCTCGACGAGCGGCTTCGGGGTGAAACGCCCCAGGCGATCGACCGTGTGGGCGCGTCCGGTGGATACCACGCGGATCTTCTCACCCGTGCGCACCGTGCCGTTGACGACCCGTACCAGCGATACCACCCCGACGTAGTTGTCGAACCACGAGTCGATGATCAACGCCTGCAACGGCGCCTGTGGATCGCCCTTGGGCGGGGGAATCTTGCGGATCAGCGTCTCGAGCAGCTCCGGCACCCCCTCGCCCGTCTTGGCGCTCACGCGCACCGCATCCCGGGCCTCGATGCCGATGATCTCCTCGATCTCGCGCACGACCCGTTCCGGGTCGGCCGAGGGCAGGTCGATCTTGTTGATGACGGGCAGCACTTCCAGGCCCTGCTCGATCGCGGTGTAGCAGTTGGCCACGCTCTGCGCCTCCACCCCCTGGGAGGCGTCGACGACCAGCAGCGCACCGTCGCACGCGGCCAGCGACCGCGAGACCTCGTATGAGAAATCCACGTGCCCCGGGGTGTCGATCATGTTCAGCTGATACCGCCGTCCGTCGCGCGCGTCGTAGTACAGCGTCACGCTCTGGGCCTTTATGGTAATGCCCCGCTCGCGCTCCAGGTCCATGGAATCGAGCACCTGGGACTGCATCTCCCGGTCTTGCAGGCCCCGGCACAACTGAATGAACCGATCGGCAAGGGTGGACTTGCCGTGATCGACGTGGGCGATGATCGAAAAATTACGTATGAGCCGCATGAATCCGGGCCGCGTTCTCTGCCGCGCCAGATTTTCACGGCTGCGGATTGGTATGGCGCGCGATTATACCCGCCTCAGAATCCGCTGCAGCTCGGCCGCGTCGAGCCGATGGCGGCAGACCACCGTGCCATCGAGCAGCAGCACCGGCACGTGCAATCCGTACCGGCGCTGCAGCTGCGCATCGCTATCGACGTCGACGGTCTCTAGGGGCGGCAGCGCGAGTGTGCGGCCGAGCTCGCGCAGCTCGGCGAGCATCTCGTCGCACAGTGGACAGTCCTGCCGATGAACCAGGGTCAGCGTGCTCATGGGTGTGGAGGGTGCTCGAAAGGGCCGCCCGGCAGCGGCGGGAGAGAGGTTTTGCCGGCCCTCACCGAATCGGCGATGGAGCGGACCGTGCGCGGGGGCACCTCGCCGACTGCGGTCACTCTATGGCCGTCGACGAACGTGGAGAACACATACGAGGCGCCCATCCGGGCCGATTCGACCACCGGCCGGCCGGGCAGGGTCTCGGCATGGCGCTCCACGAACACCGAAACGGAAGCCAGCCCGTCGGTGTAGACGAGGTGCTCGACCGGCCCCGGCGCGCCCGGCATGACCTGCGCGGCGCTCATGGCCTTGTGAAACCCCGGCGGCAGCCATTGGGCGTGCCACGCCGGCGCCGTGCCGCTGCGCGGCGGCGGCGGCGCATCAGTGCGCAGCCAGCGGTAGCCGGCCGTGGAGAGGCCGGGTTGAAAGGCCGTGTTCGGGATGTGGGACCTCACCTTGAGCGTCGCGAAGGCGATCTGCTCGATCACGTGGCCGCCGCCGCGGGCGTCCCAGAGCTGGATCTTCAAAGGCATCCCCGAGCGGTCGATCCACAGCCGGTAGCCGTAGCGGTAGTGGTCCTTCGGCATCACGGTGATGAGGCGCGTATCGTGCTGGTCGACCCGCACGCGCGCCGCCTGGCGGATGTCGTAAAAGCGCGCAGTCTCGGCGCTGATGACGGGGATACCGCCCAGAAGGGTACTCTTCGGCAACATGTGCTCGACCAGCACGACGTGCTTGTCGGGCAGATAGCAGGTGAGCTTCGAGCCGTGGCGGATGAATTCGCGCCCGGAGCCGTCCAGGGACATCAGCCGCTCGGACACTACGCCGTCCTTGACGCGGTGGAAGATGCGCAGCATCTCCACTTTGCCATTCTGCGAGTGCACGAAGGTGCCTTCATAGTCGAGCGCGGTGAGCGCGTGATTCATGCGCTGCAGCCACTGCATCGGCTTGGTCGGCTTGGTCGGCGGCGCCGGCTCGGCGGCGCTCGCCGCGCCGCACAGCGCCGCTGCCAGCGCAAGAAGCGCCAGGAGGCCGAAGTATTCGCTACCGCGCTGGGTGGGTCGCATGAGCGTGCCCGCCGGCGGCTCGCCGCCCGGACACGGCGGAAGGGCTCGGGGTTCCCGGCTCGCCCACCATCAGCGCCGAGAGCAGGCTCCCGCGGCTGATCGGCCAGGAATAGGCGCTGTGCGCCACGACATAATCGGCCAGCTGTGTGGGCGGGACTGTCATCATCATGGCCGGCTGCGTCGAAATCGGCGGCACCACGAAGCTGTCCGGGGCATTGGCGGCGCCGTGCGCACCGGCGGGTGCGGAAGCGCTGGCCAGCGTTGCCACCACGGTCGGCTGACCCGTGCCCGAGGTCTGCAGGCGCAGCCACAGGATCGATGCGGCGGCAACGCCCGCCGCCACGCCGGCCCCGGCCGCCAGCCGGGACCAGCCGGCCAGCCCGCGCCGCGAAGCGTGCGCCGCACCGGCGAGCACCGGCTCGCGGGTGAGCGCCGCGTTCACGCGGCCGGCCACTGCGCTTTGCAGCACCACGCCGCGCTCGGCGCGAATGACGGCCCCGATCACCGCGTAGCGGCTCCAGCGGGCCTTGAGGGCGTCGTCACGGGAAAGGCGCCGGGCGAGCAGCTCGCACTCCGCACCGGGCAGCTCGTCATCGAACATTGCGGAAAGCTGACTGTCGAGCTCCTCGTTCATTCGAGTTCCTCCGTACGGCCGAGTCCGCCTTCGAACACCTCGCGCAGCCGATGATCGATCGCCTCGCGCGCCCGGAAGATGCGCGAGCGCACCGTGCCCACCGGACATCCCATGCTCGAGGCGATCTGCTCGTACGAGAGCCCCTCGAGCTCGCGAAGCACGATCGCGGTGCGCAGATCCTCGGGCAGCTGCTCGATCGCGGCGTTGACGGTCCGGCGGATCTCGTCCGTCAGCACCAGGCCCTCGGGCGTTTCGGAATCTTTCAATCGGCCTTGCATGTCGTAGGACTCATCGATGCTGCTGCTGCGGTCGAGGTCGTACTCGACGGGGCTGCGGTCACGGGAAACCACGGCGTTCTTGGCGGTGTTGATGGCGATGCGATAAAGCCAGGTGTAGAAGGCGCTGTCGCCACGGAACTGCGGCAGCGCCCGATAGGCCTTGATGAAGGCCTCCTGAGCGATATCCTCGGCCTCGGCCGGGTTTCGGACATAGCGCGTCACCAGCTTGACCAGTTTGTGCTGGTACTTGAGCACCAGCACATCGAATGCCCCTTTGTCACCGTGCTGCACACGGCGAACCAGGCTCAAATCGCTGACATCGGCGCCCATTCGCGCGCCCTCTGCTCCTGTCCGGAAGGCCGCTTGCGCCGCGACCTGAATAGACCCTGAACGCAGTGGAAAGTTCAGGCCCTCCCCTGTTCCGCCCCCTGCGCGGGAGGACGGCTCATCATCATGCCCCAAGCGGCTCACGGGGTGCCACCGACCCCGCCTCATTCGCCCCGCGCCCGGCCGCGCCGCAGGACGCCAGAATATGATCAACGAGCGTGGCCAGCTCCGGATCCTCCGGTACGCGGCCCCCGAAAAGGAACCCGGCGAGCTCGGGGTCGGGCCGATCGAGCAGCCGCTCCAGAACCTGCCGCTCCCGATCGCAGGCGGCGGGCAAGGCGGCGCCCGCGTACCGCTCGAGCAGCACATCGAGCTCCTTCAGACCCCGTCTGCAGCGCCACATCAGCCGCCGGGCTTCAGCGTCCATCATGACTCCAATATCGGCCCCATCATGGGCGCCTCATTATGGGCCCTCTGAGACCCGTCTGGCGAAGACCGAAGCGGCACGGGGAGCCCCCCGTCAGCTCTGGCGCTCCACGAGCATCTTTTTGATCTCGGCGATGGCCTTGGCGGGATTCAGATCCTTCGGGCACACGTCGGTGCAGTTCATGATCGTGTGGCATCGATACAGCTTGAACGGATCCTCGAGCGCGTCGAGGCGCTCGCCCGTGGCCTCGTCGCGGCTGTCGATGATCCAGCGATACGCTGCGAGCAGCGCCGCCGGCCCCAGATAGCGCTCGCTGTTCCACCAGTAGCTTGGACAGGCGGTCGAGCAGCACGCGCACAGGATGCACGCCGCCGGCCGATCGATCTTCTCCTGCTCGGCCTTGGACTGCAGCCGCTCCTGATCCGGCGGGGGGGGCGTCTGCGCGACCAGCCAAGGCTTGACCGAGGCGTACTGGGCATAGAAGTGGGTGAGGTCCGGCACCAGGTCCTTCACCACCGGCATGTGCGGCAGCGGATAGATGCGCACCTGCCGGCCGAGATCGTGCAGCGAGGTGATGCAGGCCAGGCGGTTGACCCCGTCGATGTTCATCGCGCACGAGCCGCAGATGCCCTCCCGGCAGGAGCGGCGGAAACTCAGCGAGGAGTCGACGGCGCTTTTGATGCGAATCAGCGCATCGAGCACCATCTGGCCGCACTCGCTCGCGTCGAGCTCGAAGGTGTCCACGCGCGGGTTCTCGCCCGAGTCCGGATCGAAGCGATAGATGCGGAAGGTGCGCACTTCGGCGGCGCCCTCGGGCGCCTTGTGGGTGTTGCCGGCGCGGATGCGCGAATTGGCGGGCAGTCGGAAGTCAGCCATCGGAGAGCCTTGGATCAGTAGGTCCGCGCCTTCGGCGGAACGGTCTCGGCTTCGGAAGTCAGGGTATTGAGGTGCACCGGCCGGTAGTCGAAGCGCACCTTGCCCGGACCCTCCACCCAGACCAGGGTGTGCTTCATCCAGTTCGCATCGTCGCGGTCCGGGAAGTCCTCGCGCGCGTGTGCGCCGCGCGGGTCAAGCCAGGTTTTGTCGAAGCCGATTTCGACGGGCCGGCCCTCGGCGATCTGCCCGACGCGAAACAGCGCCGTGTAGGGCTGCACAAGTTTTTCACCGGGGTGCGCCGTCGCGAGCAGGACGGCCGTCCCTGTCACCTCGGCAGAGAACTCGGCCAGCAGGTCGACGACTGCCTTCACCGTGGCGCCGGCCCGCATAAAGTCGTCCACCACCAGCGCGCGGGCGCGGGCCGGCATCGCTCGTTTGGACAGTGACATGGTTTGAATCCGCCGCTCGGACCCTGAAATGTAGTGAATGCTCTGAGCCGCGCCTTCCGTCACGCGCTGCTCCCTGCGCGCGATGGCCAGCGGCAGGTGAAGATACCGCGCCGTCGGGACAGCGAGCGGGATCCCCTTCGTCTCCACCGTGACGACCACATTGGCGCCCGAGTGCGCGAACGCTTCGGCAATGAGCCGTCCGGACAGGTCGATCACGTCGGGATCGCCGTTGGGGTCGACCACCGCCACCCCCGGGAGGTGGCGCTTGTTGGG
>OFHJ01000479.1_pt1 | contig 15205 bp, 15 predicted proteins | sample 1522001 | NCBI WGS metagenome assembly OFHJ01 (sample SAMEA2464838, study PRJEB22497) | soil metagenome | biome: Grassland; feature: Farmland; material: Clay | place: Australia | collected 2013-02-01 | depth 1.2 m | reverse complement strand
GGGTACGCACCGTCCGTGGGCGTCGCGCAGCGGCTCTCCGCTTGTGGCATCGGTTCGGACAATGGCAATGGGATAGCGATGTGCGAGCATTGGTGGCACACGACCGATGGAACCGGGTCGACCGTCGCAGTTGTACAGTGAGACGTTGCCTTCCGTCGAGGCGTAGTATTCGAGGATCTGAGGGATGCGAAAGCGGTTTTGAAACGGAATCCACACATCCTCGCGCAATCCGTTGCCGCAGGCGATGCGGAGATTGTGCCGCTGCTCGGTCTCGCTGTGTGGGCTGGCGAGCAGGTAGCGGCACAGTTCGCCGATGTATTGAAAGAGCGTGCAGCGCTCTTCGGTCACCTCCTGCCAGAAGCGACTCGCGGAGAAGCGTTTCCGCAGTACGACCGATCCGCCGCCGACCAGCGTCGCGCCGGTGGCGACGACACCGCCGATGCTGTGGTACATGGGAAGACAGTCGTACATCCGGTCGGACGGCGTGACGTTCAGCATGCCGCAAAACCAATGTGTCCATTGCATGAGGCGGTAGTGGCTGACGATCGCGGCCTTTGGCAGGCCAGTGGTCCCGGAAGTGTAAATATAGAGGGCGCGATCTCGGAGCGAGGGCAGGGGGGATTCGTGAGGATCGAGCGGGTCAGTCGAAAGGGATTCGACCGCCAAGTCGATTCGAGGCATGGTCGAGTTCGCGAGCCCATGGACCCAGCAGCTCACTTTGGGCTCCAGATGCGAATAGGCTCGCTCGAGGCGGTTTGCCAGGTCATTGCCGGTCACGATCGCGCGAGGATTCACGATTCGGATCGAGTGCGCCAGAGCCTCGCCGGCCAGGTGGGTATTGAGCAGCGCGACGGTGAGGCCCACGCGGGTGAGCCCGAGCCAGATCGCAAGGTATTCCGCGCAGTTTTCCATCAACAGGCAGACCGTGTCGCCGGGCTCAAAGCGTTCCGCGCGCGCCCAGCGCGCATAGCGGTTCGCCCGTTCGGTAAGCGTGCGATAGCTGAGGGTTCGGTCGGGGTCGCACAGAGCCGGCGCCGCACCGAAACGATCCGCGAGTTGTTCCATCAGGATCGGGAAGGTCCCGTGCGGTTCGCGTGTGAGCGGTGCTGTGCGCTCGAGTGCCCGGATCCACGCGCGCAGGGCATTACCGGTTCGGCGACTATCAGGGGCGTGTTCAGCGGACATGTCTGGTTGAAAATCCTGCAGGGACTCGACAGGTCGTCCGCTCAATGTTTCGGGTCGAGCATTCCGCGTGATCCCAGGACGTGCGGGGCGTCTTGCCGCATAGGCGCATCAACCCGCTGAACCGCCCGTGATCCTCTCGATCATCGCCTCCACGGTGGCGATGGACGTGAAATTCTCGGGAGTGATGTCCTCCTGTGGAATCGCAATCTCGAACTCCGTCTCGATCGCGAGCATCAGGCTGACCATCTTGATCGAACTGAGGCCGAGCTCGGAGAACCGCGCATCGATCGGCAATGGGCTGTGCGTCGCGGCAGCGCCTAGGATCTGTCGTACGACCGAGATCAGACGTTCCCGGGGCGTCGGGGGTGAAGAGGTTTGCATGCGCACGTCGGTTGAACTCATGAGTCAATCATATCCGGATACGGTGGAATGGGCGTGCGCGCGCGCACGTCTCGGAGACCTGATCGAGCCAATTGCTGTAGATTCGTACGGCATCGCCGTGCCAGTGTGCAGTGAGGCCCGCTGCCAGTTCTTGGGTCGGAAAATCACTGAACACCGTCGATGGATCGTCCGCGTTCTCGGCCTTTGCGCGAAACGCGCCCAATTTCGTCAGCGCGTCGGGCGAAAAGTAGCCTCGAGGTGCCGCAGGCCATGCGTCCCGCTCACCGCGCAGGAACCGGCCGACGTCGCGCCGATACTCGAGCAGAAGCGTTACCGCTTCATATTCCGGGTGCCCCTGGAAGCACAGCAGCGGTGCCTCGCCCTCGCGCACGAAGCAGTCGGCACCCGTTTCGGCAGAGATGCTGCCCAGCGTATAGCCCGCACTTCGCAGAGCTTCGACCGGGAGCTCGTTCCAGCGTGAGTGCGGTGTCACGAGAGCGTCACAGACACCGCGGAGTAACGGGTGTTGTGCGGTGAGAGAGTGGGTGAAGACCCCGAAGCGTTTCTCGGACAGTCGCTGTCGGCGGATTCCGTCGAGGGCAAGGACCGCTGCGTGAGCTGCGAGGCAAGACCATACGCTCGGTGTTCCGTGCGCTTGTGCCCACTGGATGAGGTCGACCGTTCGTTGCCAATACGGCTCTGCTTCCAGATCGCTCGCATGTGGCTCCGCGCCGGTTACGATGAGTGCATCGGGCGCGTCTGCAAGCAGTTCCTCGAGAGGCCAGTAGCAGGCATCGATGCGCTCCCTTGCCTGAGGTCCACGAGCTATTTCTGGCAAGTATGACGGCCGCAAGCGTACGGGCCGCGCGCCCGCGGCACCAGCGAGCAGGGCTGAGAACTGCTTCTCAGTCGCCTGCAGCGCGCTATCCGGCATATTATTGATTATCCCGATGACAACCGTGCCCTGCTGGTGCTTTCCACCAGGCGGCATTTCTACCTGCAGCGGCATGTTTCTCGATGCATTGCACAGGATTTACTCGCGGTGCGTACCCTGTGAACGGCGTCGCTCCTCGGAAATTACTTATGTCTATACTATCAATCGAGGCTAAAAAGAACGCAACCGAGGATTGAATTCGTGAACACTGTCTCCTCTAACGCCGCTGCTCCGACAGCGGACCGCCAGCTGGATGCGTCTCTGGACGGGCGCGCGCAGGCGGCAGCAGCGGTCGCGGCACAGAGCGCGAGCAGCGTGGATACTGAATCTCGATTTCCCGGGGAGGCATTCGAGGCTATCCGGGGGCAACGACTGCTCGGTGTTTTCGTGCCGCGCGCGCTGGGGGGAGAAGAGGCCCGGATAGCCCAAGTTGCCGATATTTGCTTCCGACTAGGACAAGCATGCGCCTCGACCGGCATGATCTATGCCATGCACCAAGTCAAGGTCGCCTGCCTGGTCCGTCACAGACACGACAGCGAAGCGATCGGGGCACTGCTCAGCCGATTGAGCGAGCAGCAGCTCCTGCTCGCCTCCTCGACCACCGAGGGCCAAGCGGGTGGCAACGTGCGCTCGAGCGAGGCAGCGGTCCTGCACGAGAACGGTCACGTGAGCCTCGAGCGGCAGGCCACCTGTATCTCCTATGGCGGCTACGCCGATGGTATCGTCACGACGGCGCGTCGAGCATCGGACGCGGCGAACTCCGACCAGGTTCTGATTGCGTTCCTGAAGGAGAACTACTCCCTGACGCAGATTCAGACTTGGTCGACGCTCGGCATGCGGGGGACCTGCAGCAATGGATTCGTGCTGAAGGCCAATGCGCCTGAGACACAAGTGCTGCCCGAGCCGTACGAGTCGATCCACCGGCGGACCATGGTGCCGTTCGCGCACATTCTATGGGGATCGGTCTGGACGGGTGTGGCAACGGCCGCGGTCACCAAGGCTCAGGCATTTGTACGCGCTGCGGCGCGCAGAAGCGGTGGCCAGTTGCCTCCGGGAGCGGCGCATCTGGGCAAGGCCATGTCCACATTGCGCACATTGCGTGCAATGCTGCGCGATGCCGCGCGGCGCTACGAGAGTGTGATGGACGATGCGAAGACGCTTGATTCGATGGACTTCCAGTCACAGATCACGCTGGTGAAAGTCGAGGCGTCGGAGATGGCGGTTGCAGCGGTGCTTGCGGCCCAGCGCGTTTGCGGTCTCGCGGGCTATCGCTGCGACAGCGAGTTCAGCGTAGAGAGACATCTGCGTGACGTATTGTCCTCCCCGCTGATGATCAACAACGATCGAATTCTCGCCGGCTTCACCGCGACCGCGATGATGTCGCCGATCCCCTCCGTTTTGAGCGAGTGAGTGCAGCGAGACCGCTATGAGCACCCCAGAACTGATGCGTAATGGTGCCGGTGCGGACGAGGATGCGATTGGCGCGGCGCTGTTCGAGCCGATGGGCAGTGACGGCGTCTACGGTCGCACCCGCTTGTACGAGGACGTGCTGCAGCGTTTGAGCGACTTTGTCACTCGCGAGCGGGACTCGCGTGCGGAAGTCCTGCGTTTTCCGCCTGTGATGAGCCGCGCGCAGCTCGAGAAATCCGGCTACCTCAAGAGTTTTCCAAACCTGCTGGGCTGCGTCTGCTCGTTGCACGGCTCCGAGAGGGAAATCCTCGCGGCCGCCCAGGTGCACGAGACGGGTGGGGATTGGACGCGCTCCCTCGGCGCATCTGATCTGGTGCTCTCACCGGCGGCCTGCTACCCCGCATACCCGATCATCGCCGCGCGCGGGGCGATGCCGGCCGGTGGCGTGATTCTCGACGTCGCGGCCGATTGCTTTCGGCAGGAACCCTCGCGCTCGCTGGATCGCCTGCGCTCGTTCCGCATGCGCGAGTACGTGCGTATCGGCTCGGCGGAGGACATTCACGCATTTCGCGAACACTGGATGGCGCGCGCTGAGGAGCTGGCTGCCGAGCTCGCGCTTCCGTGCCAACTGGACGTAGCCAGCGATCCGTTCTTCGGGCGCGTCGGTCAGGTGATGGCGGTGAGTCAGCGGCAGAATTCATTGAAGTTTGAACTGTTGATCCCCTTTTCGCCCGAGGCGAAGCCGACGGCCTGCATGAGCTTCAATTACCACCAGGACCACTTCGGCTCGACGTGGAACCTGCGCCGGGCAGATGGTGAGACGGCTCACACCGGTTGCGTGGCCTTTGGCATGGACCGACTGGCGGTGGCCCTGTTCAGCGTCCATGGCCTCGATCCGGAATGCTGGCCGCAATCCGCGCGTCAAGCCCTAGGTCTGTGACGCACCCGCGCGCATGCCTCTCGATCCCCATGTGCAGCGCTTCCTCGAGACGTTGTCGGCCGCGGCGGCGCGCAACGTCGGCGATCTGACGGTTGAGGAACGTCGCGCGAGCTTCGCGCAATTGCTCACCCTCGGGGCTGAACCACCGCCCATCGCGGGCGTAGAGGAGCGTCAGGCCGTGGGGGGGGCAGGTCCACTGCGTCTGAGGATCTATAGCCCCTCCGGGCCGAGCGACCCACTGCCGGGGCTGGTCTACTTTCATGGGGGCGGACTGGTCGCGGGCAGCCTGGAGACACATGATGGGATCTGTCGGGCGCTCAGCCACGCGAGCGGCTGCCGTATCGTGGCCGTCGACTATCGCCTCGCGCCGGAATCGCGCTTTCCGGCCGCGCTCGAGGATGCGTGCGCGGCGACCCGTTGGGTCATCGGTCACGCGGCACAGCTCGGGATCGATTCGCGGCGTATCGGGGTGGGCGGGGATTCGGCCGGGGGGACTCTCGCAGCCGCAGTTTGCCAGCTGCTTTCGGCGGCCGGTGAAGCCGGTATCGCGCTTCAGCTGCTCCTGTGCCCAATCCTTGATTACCGGGCCGAGACGGATTCCCGGTGCCAGTTCGCCGAGGGGTTCCTGCTCGACCGTGGCACGCTAGAGCACGATCTCATCCACTACCTCGAGTCGCCGGCGGATGCGGGCGACCCGCGGATCTCGCCGCTGAAGGCACCAACCGTCGCAGGCTTGCCCCCGGCGTGCGTCCATACGGCCGAGTGCGATCCTTTGCGTGACGAAGGCAATCTGTACGCCAAGCGGCTGAGCGAGGCAGGGGTACCCGTACGCTACCGCTGCCACCCAGGTATGATCCATTTATTCTATGGGCTGGGCGCGGTGATCCCTGGCGTCGCGGCGGCGTATCGCGCGCTCGGCGAAGACCTCCGCGCACTGTATGGTTGAAAGAACGATGACGCGAGTATTCGACAATGATCGCGCGGCCGTCCAGGCCCTGCTGGATGCCCTGTATGCCGCCCGAGCGGGCGGGGAGCTCGAGCGACTGACCGGCCTTTTCGCCGCAGACGCTCATTTCAGGATCTGTGGTTCCGGGGACGGCAAGCCGATTGCTCTTGCGGCAGATGGTTCGAACCAGATTCGAACCTGGCTCGGGGTGCTGCTGAAATCCTTCAGTATCTCCCGCCATGAAATGCTTGCCACGGTGATCGAGGGCTCACGCGCGGCCGTGCACTGGCGCGCGACGATTCACTCACGCATCACGGGTACTGCCGTCGCGACGGAGTTAATGGATCACCTTGAGGTGCGTGAAGGGAAGATCGGTTCGTACGTCGAGTTCTTCGTGCCGCGCTGACGCGCGGCCACTGAGCTCGGGCCGCGGCGTTGTGCGTCATGCTGTGTGTGGCCTGGGGACGTTCGCACGTTTTGAGTCAATGGATTCTTGACCTGCGGCACAAACTCCAGCAGGACCGGCCTGTATTCTTAACATAAAAACGACGTTGGTATTGCCCAACGAGACCAGATCACCAGACTTAAGGAGTCCGGGAATGAATGTTCGATCGACCATCACCGCGACATTCGAGGCGGTGGCCCGGGAGCAGCAGCGGCAACTCGTTGCGCTCACCGATGGGTTGAACCTGCTCGAAAGCGGCTTGGATTCTCTCAGCTTCGCGCTGATCGTGGCGCGCCTGGAGGATGAACTCGGTTACGACCCGTTCGAGAGTGCGGAGACCTTCCCCGTGACGTTCGGTGATTTCGTGCAGCTTTACGAGACCTTTTCCCGCGAGCCATGACGCTCTGGGAGTCACTTGCCCGCAGGGATGGTCGAGCCTCCGGAGCGTTGAGCGATGCGGTCCGGTCGGTTCAACTTGATGCGCTCGAGCGCGCGTCCGTGTTGGGCGGTCAGCTTCGATCCCTGCAGAATCGCTCAGTAGTCGTGGCGCTCAACGATCCGCTTACCGCGGCGCTGGTGATGATCGAACTCGACGGTGTGGCGCGACGCATGGTGCTCTGTCCGGCAGGCGTTGCTGCAGAACACATGCCGCACGTGGCGCAAACCGCTCAGGCGGACGCTTGGGTGAGCGATGAGGATGGTTCGCCTCCGGTTGTGCCCGTCGCAGTGCACATCGAGGCGGGGAGCGAACCCCACGCGTGCGCGCTCACTCGTGAAGCTCACTGTGAGACCGAATGGGTTCTGCTCACCTCGGGTACGACCGGAGTGCCCAAACTCGTTCTACACACCCTCGCGAGCCTGGCGAGCGCTTTCGCTGGCCGTCCGGACGAGATGGCCCCGGGACGCGTGTGGAGCACGTTCTACGATGTGCGGCGCTACGGCGGACTGCAGATTCTCCTGCGGGCGCTTTACAGCGGCTCATTGGTACTACCGGATCCAGAGGAGCCGATTCCGAATTTTCTCGGCCGCGTGGCCGTTGCCGGCGTGACCCATATCTCAGGCACGCCCTCGCATTGGCGTAAGGCATTGATGAGCGGGGCGGCCGAGAGCATCAATCCGGAATACGTGCGCCTCTCGGGCGAAATCGCCGATCAGGGGATTCTCGATGCGCTGCGGGCGGCATTTCCCTGCGCGGTCGTCGCCCACGCATTTGCCTCGACTGAAGCCGGCGTCGGGTTTGAAGTGCAGGACGGCCGGGCGGGATTTCCCGCCTCCCTCGTGGGTCTGTCCGATCGGGGAGTCGAAATCGACGTCAGCGACGGTACACTCAGGGTGCGCTCGAGCGGCAATGCGCAAGGGTATCTCGGTGATGCGCCGGCGCTGCAGGACGCGGACGGCTTCGTGAGCAATGGCGATCGGATCGAGCTGCGGGATGGGCGGTATTACTTCATGGGCCGAGCGGGTGGCATCATCAACGTCGGTGGCTTGAAAGTGCATCCGGAAGAGGTGGAGGCCGTGATCAACGCACATCCGGCCGTGCGCATGTCGCTGGTGAGGGCCCGGCGCAGTCCGATCACCGGGGCGATCGTCACGGCAGACGTGGTGCTGGAACAACCCGGTTCGGCAAACGATCAGAGTACCTGGAAGGATACTGTGCGGCGAGAAATACTGGACGCCTGCCGAAAGACACTGGCATCTCACAAGGTTCCAGCCGTCGTTCATTTCGTTCCGACGCTGGAAGTATCAGCTTCCGGCAAGCTGGTACGCCGCAATGCGTAATGTTCTGGTGAGCGGAGGCAGCCGCGGGCTCGGCTTGGCAATTACTGAAAGACTCGCATCTGTCGGTTACCGCGTTGTCGCGCTCGCGCGCACTCAAAGTGACGCGCTTTGCAAGATCATGGAGGCTCGGCCGGGGAGCATCGTATTCGCAGCCTGCGACCTGTCGGACACGGCCACGATCGGACCGCGGGTCGCTCAGCTGCGCAAGGACATCGGTCCGATCTATGGGCTGGTCAACAATGCAGGGCTCGGCACAGGCGGGATGCTCTCGATGATGCGGGATACGGACATCGAGGCGCTCATTCGGGTCAATACCCTCGCGCCGCTCGTGCTCACCAAGTACGTCTTGCGCTCGATGATGAGCGAGCGTGCTGGACGGATCGTCAACATCAGTAGCATCGTGGCGCGGACCGGTTTCAAGGGACTCTCGGCCTATGCGGCGACCAAGGCCTCGCTCGAGGGTCTCACCCGTTCTCTGGCGCGCGAGCTCGGACCGCTCGGCATCACCGTAAATGCGGTGGCGCCTGGGTTCGTGGACACCGCGATGACGCAGGAACTCGGCGAGGGTGGCCGCGAGAAAATCATGCGTCGCAGCGCGTTGCAGCGAATGGCCGAACCTGCCGATATCGCGCAGGCAGTCGAGTATCTGCTGAGTGACGCGGCACGTAACGTGACGGGTACTACGTTAACCGTGGACGCCGGAAACACCGCTTGAGGTATTTATGCAACCGGAAACCATAGCGCTGCACGGCGGTTTCGACTCCGATCCGACCACCAAGGCCGTGGCTGTGCCGATCTATCAGACTGTGGCATATTCATTCGACAGCGCCGCGCACGGCTCGGCGCTGTTCGACCTTGAGGCGGAAGGCTTTCGCTACACGCGCATCGGTAACCCGACGACGGCCGTACTCGAGAAGCGCATGGCCCAGCTCGAAGGGGCAGCGGATGCGCTGTGCGTCAGCTCCGGACAGGCGGCGCTCAACTATGCGGTGCTGACCCTCACGGAGGCGGGACGCAATATCGTGTCGGTTCCGCAGTTGTACGGTACGACGCATACGCTGTTCGCGCACATTCTGCCGAAGTTCGGAATTCACACGCGCTTCGCCAAAGATGACAGACCGGAGTCCATCGCGGCACTCATTGATGCCGACACGCGTGCCGTGTACTGCGAAATGGTTGGTAACCCTGCCGGCAACGTCTGCGATATTGAGGCAATGGCCGAGGTCGCTCATCGCGCCGGTGTGCCGCTGATCGTCGACAATACCGTGCCGACGCCGATTCTGGTGCGGCCGATCGAATACGGTGCCGACATCGTGATCCACTCGCTGACGAAGTTCCTCGGCGGGCATGGCACGACCCTCGGGGGCGCCATCGTCGACAGCGGCAAGTTTCCCTGGTCCGAGCATGCGGCACGCTTCCCGATGTTGACCGAGCCGGACGAGTCTTACCATGGGCTCGTCTACACTGATCATTTCGGCCCGACGGCCTACCTTGGACGGTGCCGCAGCGTCTTCCAGCGCACCATGGGTGCGGTGATTTCACCGCTCAGCGCGTTCCTGCTGCTGCAGGGGATCGAGACCGTGGCGCTGCGCATGGAACGGCACGTGTACAACGCGCGCCGCGTCGCCGAATTTCTCGAAGCCGACCCACGGGTTGCCTGGGTGAGTTACGCGGGTTTCGAGGACAGTCCATACTTTCCGCTCGTTCAGAAGTACCTCGGTGGGCGGACTTGCTCTCTGATGACCTTCGCCATTCGCGGCGGCTACGATGCGGGGACGCGCTTCTACGACGCGCTGAAGCTGTTCAAGCGCCTGGTTAATCTGGGGGATGCGAAGTCGCTCGCTTGCCATCCGGCCTCGACGACGCACCGGCAGATGTCTCCTGAGGAACAACGGCTCGCGGGCATCGGGCCCGAGACTCTGCGGCTCAGCGTCGGCATTGAGCACATCGACGACATCCTTGCCGATCTCGATCAGGCACTCGCCGCCGCGGTCGGTCCCTGAGGAGACATTCAGATGTCGGCAGGGGACCTTTGTGAACCGGTCGAAGCGCTCTTTCCACCGCGTGACTCGCGCGAGCGCCTCGACGATCTACTGACCCGCTCGCTCGCCGAGGTGGCCGAGCGGGTTGCACGCGGACCCGTCATGCCCGACATGGACGCCGCGAACTTCCGCCGGGAGCTTACGGCATACGATTTCGAGCAACCGCAGAGGCTCGAAGCGGTGATGGAGTGGGTCATCGAGCAGATGGAACATGGCACGGTGCACATGACCAACCCGCGCTATTTTGGGTTGTTCAATCCCGCTCCGACGTTCCCTGCTCAGTGCGCCGATCGGATCGCGGGCTGCTTCAACCCGCAGCTCGCAAGTTCGGGTTCCTCACCGGCGCCGGTGGCAATCGAAGCCCATGTGATCAATGCTATTGCGCGCCGAGCGGGTTTGCCAGCAGAGTCCGGCGGACATTTCACCACGAGCGGCTCGGAAGCGAACTACACGGCGCTAATTTGCGCACTGACCCGGGCCAATCCATGCTTCGCCAACGAGGGCGTGCGGGCGTTTTCGGGAGCAGTGGCGATGTACACGTCTGAGGAATGCCAACCTGCGTGGCACAAGATCGCGCACCAAGCCGGCGTTGGGCGGCAGGCGCTGAAGCTCGTCCCGACGGACGCCTCGGGCGTCATGGACGTCGAGGTACTCGAGGAGATGGTGCGCGATGACCGACGTGCCGGCGAGGTTCCGGTATTGATTTCCACTACCGCGGGGACGACAGGCGCCGGTATGGTCGATCCGCTCGAGCCCTGTGCGCGTATTGCGGCCCAACATGGCTTGTGGTACCACGTGGATGCGGCTTGGGGCGGCGCGGCAATTTGTTCGGACCGGCTGCGCGGCGAACTCGCGGGTATGGAGTTGGCCGATTCCGTGACCATTGATGCGCACAAGTGGTTCGCCACGACCATGGGGTGTGGCATGTTCATCACACGCCATGCCGAAGTGCTGCACGAAGCCTTCGGAGTCGGAGCGGATTTCATGCCGTCCACCGCTTCCAGCATTGACCCGTATCTGAATACCGTGCAATGGTCACGGCGCTTCATGGGCTTGAGGCTGTTCCTGGCCTTGGCCAGCGCTGGCTGGGCCGGCTATGGTGCGCACGTCGAGCGCGCCGTCGACGTAATCGCGCGGATCAAGGCGATGCTGGTGGATCTCGGTTGGCAGGCCGTCAACGACTCCAAGCTAGCGGTGCTATGCGTTGTGCCGCCTCCGGGGTCGGCACCAGTGCGCGAGATCGTGCGGCGGCTGCTCGAGACGAGCCGGGCGTGGGTGGCGGCCAAGACTTTTCAGGGACGAGACGTGATCCGCATCTGTGCGACGCACGGGGAGGTGAGGCAGGCCGACGTCGAGGAACTGGTGGCAGCGCTGGAGGCGGTGCGTCATCCCTGAGGCGAGTGCTGCGCGCGCCGGGATGCTACCCATTCCTCAACTTGAGCCCAGTCCCTTCGCTACCCGCGGCGCGGTACGCTTCGCGCCGTACATGAAGCGCATAATCGGCCCGAACACTGGCGCGCTCGCCAAGCCGACGAAGTAGAGTCCGGGAACGGAGGACTCGAAATGTCTGTTCAACGCGGGGATGCCGTCAGCCTCGAGGCGAATGCTGCCTTTTAGTTGCGAATCGAGGAACTCGAGCCGGTTGATATCGACTTGGTAGCCCGTCGCGGCAATGACGTAATCGGTGAGCCGCTCAGTGATCCCGTCCGGGGCTGCGACTCGAAGGCGTACCCGTCCGTCCACCGCTGCAGCTTCCTCGATACGCGTTTGCAGGCAGATCTCCACGCGACCGTCGACCCGGTCTCTGAGCCACCACGAACCACCGGGACCGAAAGCGTCTTCCACGAACCGGTGCCGCTTCTCGGGCGCGAAGTGGCGAAACAAGTGGGGGAGCTCGGCTAACGCGAGGGAACGCCAGCCGCGCGAAAGTGCGGCATCAGGCATTTTCAGGCGCTCGATGAGAGAGCGCTCGTACGAGGGGCGTCCCCACCAGGTCACTTTTGTGTCGCGTACCAGCAGGTGCACTTTCGCACCGGCCTCGTGAAGCAGCGCCGCAGTTTCGAGGGCAGCCTGCCCAGCGCCGATGAGCGTCACGTCCCGGCCGGCGTAATGGACAATTTCGGCCATGCGGGAACTGTGCGTCGCCAGCGGTTCTGCGACGCTTGCGAGCGCCTCTGGCACGGAGCAGTACGCCATGTGTCCGGTCGCGAGTACAACCCGTCGGCTCGTGACTCTCTGACCGTCCGCGAACTCGAGTTTAAATCCATCCGGGACCCGGGTCAGTCGAGTGAGGGTTGCGTCCTCGGGCTCAATTTCCGCGCGTTGTTGAAACCATTCGGCATAGCGCAGAAATCGTTCCAGACTCAACGGCTCTCCGAGGCGTGCGTGTGTGATGCGCTGCTCGCGGCAGAAGCGCTCGAACGTGAAGTGACGCTTGGGATCCCAGAGACTTGAGGCGAACGGCTCGGACTTCAAGATCATCCCCTGCGGCATGAACTTGCGCCAACTCTCCATCGGGCGGCCGTAGAGGTGATAGGGGCGGCCAGTGGCGCCAAGATGTGCGGCGATTGATAGACCGTAGGGGCCGGCGCCGACGATGGCGGTGTCGAGATCAGTGTTCAAGCGAGCCTCTGATGCGGTTTAAAAAAGGACCGTACGCGGCGTCGGAGACGATGCCAGATCCGTTCGAATCCGTGCTCATAACCATAGTGATAGAGCCCGGGCAGCGGGTCGCACCAACGAAAGTATGCGTCAGACACGACAGTATGAGCCCGTTGGTCGCTGGGAAGCCGATAATGCCAATGGGAGCGCCAAGCGTGCCGTTGCGGCGACGTGGCGCATGGCACAGCGGGCGGGGTCTGTCCGAGCGCAAGCCGATATGCCATCAGCGGCAGATTCACACCACAGAGAGTCGCGATCTCTTCTTGCCAGTCAGTACGACCCACGGTCGGCGAGATAAGCAACAGCTCGCCGGTGCGCACGCCGCGCTCCAGCAACTCATCGAGGCCGGGCTCGTAGAACGGTGCCAGGCCTCTCGACAGCATCTCGATCCGGTCCTGGTTGGCGTCCACGCCGAGCACCTCATGGCCGAGGTCGGCCATGCACGCCGCGTGCACTGCGCCGAGGTATCCGGTTCCGATAACGGTCATGCGCATCGTAGTTTCCCCCTGTATGTCATGCGTTTTCGAACACTGAATTTGCTGGGGCACTGGCTCGTGCCGGTGATCTGGCCTAGTCCCGCCTCACCCCGCAGGCCCGAACGCGTCCTGGGCAGGCTCGTAGCCGGCCGGCCTGCGCTGCTGGAACCGCCACGCGTCCCGGCACATCGCCGCGAGGTCGCGGGTCGCCCGCCAGCCCCACTCCCGCGCTGCCATCCTCGGGTCGGCAACGAGTCTCGCGACGTCCCCGGGGCGCCGGCCGGTGAGCACATACGGCACCCGCGCTTCGCACTCGCGCTCGAAGGCCGCCACCAGTTCCAGGACCGACACGCCCTGCCCGGTGCCGAGGTTCAGGACCGTCAGCCCGGTCTGCTCGGCCACGTGCTCCAGGGCGAGGCGATGCGCCTCGGCGACATCCAGCACGTGGATGTAGTCGCGGATGGCGCTGCCATCTGGCGTCGGGTAGTCCGATCCGTACACCCGGAGCCGGTCATCCCACCCCATCGCGACCCGGGTGACATGCGGCATCAGGTTGGTCGGTTCGCCGCGCGGGTCCTCGCCGAGCGCGCCGCTCGGATGAGCACCGACCGGGTTGAAGTACCGCAGCGCGATCACCGACAGGTCCTCGTCCGCAGCGCAGGCATCGGCCATGATCTGCTCGGCGGCCAGCTTGGACCTGGCATACGGATTGGTCGGCGCGGTGCGCGCGTCCTCGCTGATCGGGCCGTCGTGCGAGTCCCCGTACACCGAGCAGGACGAGGAGAAGACGAGTTGCTCCACCTTGTGATCCCGCATGCTGCGGAGCAGGTTGATGGTCCCGGTGAGATTCGTGTCGTAGTACTCCAGCGGCAGCCGGGTGGACTCCGGAACCGACTTCCGGGCCGCGAAGTGGATCACCGTGCCGACGTCATGCCGGTCGAATACGCCGTCCAGGGCGCTGCGGTCCCGCAGATCCACGGTGTGCGCGGTCAGCCGGCGGCCGGATAGCCGGCGCACCACGTCCACTGCCTCGGGCGAACCGGTTGAGTGGTCGTCGACGATCACCACGTCGTAGCCATGGTCGAGCAGGTCCAGGCAGGTGTGGCTGCCGATGTACCCGGCGCCGCCGGTTACCAGGATGAGCATGTCTTCCCTCCTCTCGGTGTTCTGCGTTGTGGTCGCTCGGTCAGTTGCGATCGCTTGGTAAAGGGCCGAGCAGCGGAGCCGCGTACAGCGGGTAGGCGGCGGCCGCCGCAAGCGCCGGGAGCAGGGCCAGGGCCGCCACCACCATGGGCATCCGGGCTGTCTGCCGCAGGGCTGCGGCCAGGCCCGAGCCGGTCCGGGACGCAGCCTCGGATGCGTGCAGGAGCGGCACGGCGAACAGCACGACCGCGTATGTGAGCGCAGCCAGCAGGCACAAGAAGACGTAGCCGACCGCTGTGGTATACGACTCGCCGAGCAGGGCCGCGCCCGATGAGGCCAGGCTGATCGCCAGGTACGGAGCGATCACCCGGACGGGCAGGACCTCCAGCCCGGCGTCCCGCTTCGGGGTGACCTTGAAAGTGATCGGCCGGGGCCTGATCCGCTGCCAGGCCGCCGCGCTGATCCCCCACGCCACGTATGGCCAGCGAGTCAGCGCATACAACGCGCTCTCCCAGCTGATGATCGTCGGCGAGATGGTTCACTATACGCTCGAGGCCGCCTATCGCATCGAGCGTCTCGCGGGGAATGCAAAGCGTCTGTCCGGAAACGTAGCCATCGTAGCCGAATAGCCATGCGAGCAGCACCGAGGGCATGTACCACTCGTTGATGTACATTGCCCCGAGCCGTGAGAAAAGCGGCCGTGTCGGCACGGCATGATACAGGCACGTGACCAGCCCGACGGATTCGTCTCGCAGCGGTGCCGTGACAACACCGAGATACTCCGAACACACAAACGCGTCGCTGTCGGCCATGACTAATACATCATGCCGGGCCTGTGCGACCATGTTGATCAGGTTGCTGAC
>OFHJ01000478.1_pt1 | contig 15211 bp, 12 predicted proteins | sample 1522001 | NCBI WGS metagenome assembly OFHJ01 (sample SAMEA2464838, study PRJEB22497) | soil metagenome | biome: Grassland; feature: Farmland; material: Clay | place: Australia | collected 2013-02-01 | depth 1.2 m | reverse complement strand
ACTCCTTCTCCTCGGCAAAATCCGCCATGTCCACACAACTCTCGCCACCGCAAAGAACCGCGCACAGCGCGATCACCAGAAGTTCCCCAAGATCATGCCGTACCGCGTTGCCCGAGCGCGGATCCTCGACCTCGGCAAAGCACGCCCGAAACATCTCCATCGCATCCCCCGCGAGCCACTATCCAAGCCCCCGGAAGAATCTAAATCCCAACCCAATGCAACAGAATTCCGTATGCGATTCCCCTGCCATGCACACGCTGCTCTCTTTCAGCGACACATCGATTCCTGCATAATGTTCCTTGGCTGTTCCTCAATGATGTTTGGGGCCGGTCTCCCGGACCCCGGTTGAAACTCCATCACTCTGAGGGACAGCCGCCAAACTGGCTATTGCCGAGCGTCGGCCCATTACGGCATCTAAGGAGCGGCTTCGAGCCAACGGCGGATCAGGGCGTCGTGCGGCGCAAGGCCGCTGGGCCCGCCCATCTCGTCGAATGCAGATGCCGCTGTTTCACTTATCGGGTTCGTCTCCCGCGCCGGCATCGGCATCGCGCTCGATGACAGAGTCCCCGGAAGCCATTTTCTTACCTGACGCGTAATCCTCACTCTGGGATCGAATGCATCAACTCCTTGAAGCGCGGCCATTCCGTTACCGGCCACACTTCCGTGTGCGCGTGTGCGATCAAACGGATCAAAGCTGAAAGTTTGGTGGCGGTATCAATATCGTCGGCGCGGAAGACATCAACGTAATCATAGGGGCCGAGCGCGGCATAACTTGCGAGCCACTGAACGTTGGGGCAGGCTTGGCGCACCCGGCTCATCATGCGCTTCTCCAAATTTTCGAAGGCCTGTGGAGACCCACTCTGATCGGAATTCAGTCGCGTCAGCAACATGAACATCGACATAGCTTTGCCTCCTTCTGAACCGCTTGCGGTACCGGCACGGGTCGGTAAAAAAGTTGAACGATAGGCCGCCAAAGCGGTCGCCGTTTTGATCTGGGTCAAGGGTAGCACGGCCGAAAGCGCTGCCTTGGGGCCGCGGCGATTACGCACTCGCCTGCTTGGGGGCGAGCTAGCGCTGGAACCGCTGCCAACCCGCTTTGTCCTCCGTTGCGACCCCCACTTCAACCTCGCCGCGTTCGGGGATCAGGAACTCTGCTTCGAAATCATCGGGGCTGAGTTCATCCTCGTCCTCCTCATCCGGCTCCTGGCCCGTCGGCCGCAATTCGACGCTACCTTGTACCCGCACCTGCAGCGCCCACCCGCCATTTCCGTACTGCGGCGAGACTTCAAGAATCCCTATTGCCGTGACTAGATTGATATCTTCCTCACGCGCCCTTGGCGGCAGGGCTTCTGGTTCTTCAAGGTATTCCTTTGAGGCCCGCACCCAGAGGCGTGGCACCTTACGGCGGCCATCCTCACGCACCCATTGCAATATCAGGCCGGGAAGCAGATCAAGCCCGTGTTCGTCCATGGCACCTGTGCCCTCCTTTCTCGTGAAAGGCACTTAATTACGCCACGAGCGGCCTCGGTCCGGGATGAGATGAATCAAGCGCCGCCCCTTCAAGGTTGGAGCAGGCGCCAATGCCGCGGCTCTTGACCTGTGTCAACGCGATATCGCCGTGGATGAGCCAGCGTTTGCATACAATGGGCGCGCGTGTTGCGGATGCGGACCTTTTGCATTTGCGGCCTCTTTCGGAGCCGGGCATGCCGATCTGGAAGTTAACACCAGTCGACTTACGAGATTCGAGCTGGGAAGGCAGTTCGCACAAAGGGATCGTCATCGTGCGCGCCCGCGATGAGCCGAGTGCCCGTAACATCGCCGCGACCGCATTTGATGTGAAAACTCGGTTTAACCCCGCGAAAGGCCTGAGGTTTCCGCCCTGGAAGCGCCCTTTGCTCGTGAAGGTCGAGGAGATTCACGACCGACGTTACGAAGCCGAAGGTCCGGCGGAGGTACTTGAGCCCACGCTCTGAGCCGGGCTCGCGTCGCAGACCTTGTCTTCTTGTAGATCGACGCCAGCACTGCATGCCGCAACGCCTCGCGCAGGCGATTTCCCTTGGATGATCGGCGTCAGCATCAGCCCGAAAGACTGAACCGCCATGCAAAATCCACGCACGACAAAAGCCGGAAGCACGTTTAGTCGCCCCCCCTTAACCTAGCTCAATTCCGCTTCCAAAAGCCCCAGTATTGGTATTCGGCAGCGCCGCGAGGGCGTTGGCATGCCGCTCATAGGAATCGATCTAGCAGCCCCTTTTCTTCATAGCTGATTCGTGATTCGAGATGGGGGTGATACCGGAAGCAAGAGAAGTTCGTCTGAAGCCGAAGATACCCAAGGTACTTGAGGCTCGGTGCCGGGCGCGTACGACGCCGCAGCGCGACGTCAAGCGGGCGCGGATCGTATTGCTGGCGGCGGAAGGGCGCAGCACACGTTCCATTGCGGAGGAAGTAGGGGTTCAGCCGCGGATTGTCAGCAACTGGCGGCGGCGCCTTGCCGATCACGGTCTTGGCGGGCGTTAGAACCGTCCGCGGGCGGGCAGGAAGCCGCTCTACGGACAGGCGACGAACAAGCGCATTCTGGCGCTTTTGGATCAGCCCCCGCCCAAAGGCTACGCTCGGTGGACGGGTCCGCTGCGAGCCAAGGCGCTGAAGGACGTTGACGTTCAATATGTCTGGCGCTTCCTGCCCGAGCACAAGACCGACCTTGCCGCCCGCAAGTCCTGGTGCGAGAGCAACGATCCCGAGTTCACGTCGAAGGCTGCGGACGTTGTCGGTCTCTATGTTGCCCCGCCCGAGAAAGCTATTGTGCTCTGCGTCGATGAAAAGGCTTCGATCCAGGCGCCGGAGCGGACGCTGCCGAGCTTCGGCGGCGGCCTGTATTTGCAACTTCAGATTCGCGTTCCCGAGCGCTTGTCCAATCAACAACGGCGGTTGTTCGAGAAATTAAGGTCGCTGGCGGACGCCCCGGCCTTAAGCCAGGATGACGCTCGCTGCGCACCGCGACGGCGCGACCGATGTTCGTCTAGCCGATAAAGCCGATCTCCCATCATGCCTAGTGGAGAGCTGCCGGCTACCAAGGCCGTCTTCGACACGCCCGGGCACTTTCCATACAGAATACCGCGCGCCTCGGTAAGCCGGCCGGGAATTGCTGGACTACCGAAATTCCTATCGCGACCCGCCTCTGGGCGCAGGCATATAACGTTGGGATCTAAATCCCCGATGTCACATCCAGAGAACAACGCGCCAATGACCTGAATCAAGGTATGGGAACCATCCACCGCATAGCATTCTTAACGCGTACGTCACAGGCGGAAGGCATCGAAGCCAGCACGGCGAAGCGTCCTTTGAGACAGGAAGGCATGGCACCTCCGAGACTAACGTTCCAAACCAAGGTGGGCGGAATACCGCTGAGCTCGCCATGAGCCGCAAGCACGTCTCGCCTTCCGTCGCAGCGTCTTCTGCAAAAAACGCCTTCTGCCCCTCTTCGCGCCACCCTGGGTTTGGCCTCGGTGTCACAACGATGGGCGGTCGCCTTGTCGCCGTCACGGAACGCATCCTATCGGTAAAGCCCTTTTGCCGCGTGATCCATTTCGAGCGTGACACACGGCGCGCCGATCCCGGCGTATTGATTATTCCGGCTCTTTCTGGCCACTTCGCAACACTCTTGCGCGACATGCTTGCTGCGCTGATGCCCGAACACGACCTTTACATCATGGATTGGATCGATGCCCGGGACGTACCCGTGGATCGAGGCGACTTCAGCCTGGATGACAATATCGCCTATATTATGGACTGTATCGAGCACCTCGGCCATGAGATCAACGTGATCGCGATCTGCCAGTCGGCCATGCCGGCGCTGGCCGCAACCGCGATCCACGCTGCCCATGGCAAAACGGTTCCGCGAACGCTCACGCTATTCGGCGGCATGATCGATCCCCGTATCAGCCCTACCCAGATCGGTCGCATAGCGGCAAGTTTACCGATATCGTGGTTCAGGCGTCACGCGATCGAAACGGTATCCCCGGCCTTTCCTGGCCATGGAAGGCAGGTCTACCCGGCAGCCCGCCAGCGGACGGCCTTTTTCAACTATCTGCTGCGCCATCTGGCAATCGGCGGCGAGCTGTTCCAAAAACTTCTTGACGACGATGGCGATGATCCGCAGCGCTATCCATTTCTCCGCCTGTATCTGACGGTGATGGATTTACCTGCGCATCTCTTTTTGGACACTATCCGGCTGGTTTTTCACGAACCCGCACTGCCTCTCGGCCGTCTCCGTTGGCGCGGGCACGCCGTCGAGCCTTCTGCATTGGCCGAGACGGCATTGATGACCATAGAGGCTGAATTCGATGATGTCTCATCGCGAGGAAAAACTCGCGTAGCGCATGATCTCTGTCCCAACATTCCTGCTCACAAACGCCGACATTACGTGCAGCCCGGTGTCGGCCATTTCGGCATGTTCCACGGACACATATGGCGGGCGGAAGTCATGCCTCGTCTGCATGCTTTCTTTCGCGAGATGGCATAAGACGAGCCTACCCGGAAACCGGAACGGGTTACGATCTTTCCGCATGCCGAGATCGCCGGTCTCTCCATAAAAGCGATGCCGAAATCGGACGCCCCGCGCGCCAGGGTATCAGTGCGCCCAAGGCGTAGTCGCCGCGGAAACCTCGCCCGCAAGATCGTGGGAATAGCGCGCCAGGTGTAAGGCTCTTCGCCGGATGTGCCTCAGGCACATCCGGCGCTCCAACAGTGCAGCCTTGTATCGCGTCTCGCCAGGGCAGCGGCGGCAGAGATACCGAGGCAATGCTGGCCGATGGCGTCCCACACTCGGCGGTCGCGATAAAATCTCGAAATCGGAATCCGACACATGGCATCGAACGTCCGCCACTCCGCTGGTTCGCGGAGAAGAAACGCGCGATAGTCGGAAATGTCCTCAAGGGAAAGTTGGGCCATGCGACGCCTGAGCCGCTTGGCCAAGAGACGCCGCACCTTTCGGTATCCGCCCCACCGGAGGGAAAGTTGCGGTAAGGCCCATTGCAGGAACGAACGCAACGTCTCCTCCGATAGGGGCCTGCTATTCCGCGACGGTTGCGCGGAACCGTCGCCGGCGACGCCGCTTGCCAGGAACGGCGCGACGATATTCGCCGATCGTTCTGGCTTGGCGATCAACTGCAACCGAGCTATTCCCAAAGATCGCGCAGCTCTTTCGGCATCTGCCGCGCGACTTTCGCGATTTCGCCCGGATCGATTCTTCGGCGTACGATGGCGAATACCGCCTTTAAGATGGGCTCGGCCTCGGCTTGAGCCGCGGAGGGCAGCATGCTCCTCACGTGGTCAAGAAAGGCCGCCTTGTGTCGCTCTTTGGTCGTCGAACCGTCTATACTCCAGTGCTCGTAGTAAAGCCCGCGCACGAGGGTTGGCAACTGGGCGCCAAAATGGATCGCAGCCCCAGGCTGCATCCTGTCGCGTAGCGCGTGAATAGTCACCCCGAGAAGAGCCCAGGCAAGATCCTTGTCCTTCCCTGCGCCGATCTTCTCCCCAATCTCGTTGATCCATAACCCTGTCTCCTGCACCGTCGTCGCAAACGGATCTACCGCCGCCTGATTCATGGCGCACCTCTAGGTCAGAGTTGAACGTTACCGATCCTTATGGCCGCACGGCCGGGCTTGGAACCCGGTGCGTCGTCAGCGCCCGGGAGCCGGTTCGCCGCCGCCCTTTTCGCGCGCCGGCCAGAGTTCGCGCACGCTCTTTGGTAGCGCATTCAAAACTGGCTCTAATGCTTCTTGCCGCAAAAGACCATCAAGCGCACGAAACGACGCCAGAAGTGCCTTTTCGGCCGATGGCAATTCCTCGTGGCCGCGAATGTCATGCTGCACGCTCTTCGCGACATCGATGTCCACTGCCACCGTTTTCGCCAGCACGCTCTTCGGGCTCCAGCCCTCGTAGTAAACGCCGCGGATAAGCATGGGCAAGGAATTGCCGAGGTTCACGGCCTCCCCTGCCGGAACAGCGTCCCGCAATACGTGAAGACCGGCACGCAGCACGGCGAGCGCACTCCGCTCATTCGACAAACCGAACTGCGTGCGGACGGTCTCTAACCATTCGTGCGCCTCTGCTTGCGCCTTATTCATAACCTCGGCTGTGGTCATCTTGGGCCTTCCCATGCGAGTACCGGAAACCGCACCAATCTAACAATCAATTGAGCAGAAGCCGCCCATCGACCGACGCTAGCCAATGGTTCGGGACAGGTATTGACCTGGATCAAGACCGCACTGTGCATGGACAACGCCTTTAAGGGTGCAGTCCACCACCAGGGCTGTTCAACGCTAACTCCGTCGGCCGCCGCGCGTCGTGATCGCGGGTAAAAAAAGCTGTTCCCTCGGCGACTCGTGTCTGAATCTATAGAGGGCAACGATCTTGGAGGGTTGCCCCGATGTCGAGCACGCTGCTGTCGTTGTTTTCCCAGGTCGCTGACCCGCGTCGCGGCCAAGGAAAGATGTATCCATTGGCGCCGATCCTGCTGTTCACGGTGCTGGCGATGCTGGCCGGGGCGCGATCGTACCGTCAGGTCCACGCTTTCATCCGGACGCATCTCACCCGCCTGAACGCGGGGTTCGGCCAGTCGCTTCGGCGTACCCCCGCCTACACCTCGGTACGGTTCATTCTGCGCGGCCTCGACACAGCGGAGGTTGAGCGGGTTTTCCGCCAACATGCCGCCACCCTGGTGGCACCGCCCGACGCGGCGACCACCTCCCCGGAGGATGCGGCGGCGTCCCCGGCGGTGGCGATCGACGGCAAGACGCTGCGTGGCAGCTTCGACGCCTTCCATGACCGCAAAGCGGCTCATGTGCTCAACGCCTTCGCCATCGACAGCCAGATCATCCTCGGCCATATGGCGATAGCGGTGAAGAGCAACGAAATCCCGGCGGCCCAGGACATGATCCGCGCGCTCGGCCTGTCCGGGTGCCTGTTCACGCTGGATGCCATGCACGCCCAAAAAACATTCGAGACGGCACGGGCCACGGGCAACCATCTGCTGGTCCAGGTCAAGGAGAACCAACCGTCCCTGCTTGAGGCCATCCGCTCCCTGGCGGCGAATGCCGAACCCGCCGAGGCCGTCTTCGACCGCGGCAAGGGCCGCTCACGCCAGGAGGACCGCACCGTCGAGGTCTTCCCCGCCGGGAACGCCCTCACCGAAACCGAGTGGCCGCCCTTCGTCAAAACCATCATCCGTGTCACCCGCCGCACCTTGCTCCGGTCCGCCGCCACCGGCATGTGGGCCGAACGCGGTGAGGTCGCCTACTACGTTTCGTCCGCCGCCGGTCTCGCAGCGACCGCATGGGCCGCCGCCATCCGTGGGCATTGGGGCATCGAAAACCGCAACCATTACGTACGCGACGTCTCCTGCGACGAAGACCGAAGCTGCATCCGCGATAACCCTGGCATCATGGCCCGCGCCCGCAGCTTCGCCCTCAACATCCTGCGCAAAAACGGCGTCACAAACGTCGCACAGGCGCTTTGGAATGGTGCCCTCAGCCTCGATCACATCCTGGCATACAACGCCATCTGATCAGCGTTGAACAGCCCTGAGTCCACCACCCTGTCTCTGTTTCCATTCTACATCGCCATTTCCGGTTCCAGCGCCCTCTCCTTTCCAGGCTCGGGAATTTCCGTCATTGTCGCTTCTGTCAGAAGTAATATGCCCGCAACGGATACGGCGTTTTCCAGGGCTACGCGTACCACCTTCGTTGGATCTATGATCCCGGCCTTCATGAGATCGACATATTCCTTTCGGCCCGCGTCAAAGCCATAGTTATCTCGTCCATCGAGCATCCGGGCCACGACCACTCCGCCATCAGTCGCCGAATTCTCGGCTATCTGGCGCGTTGGTGCCTCGAGCGCCCGCTTTAGGATTTGCACCCCGGTCCGCTCATCCCCCTCGCACTTCGCCTCTTCCTCTCCCAGGACATCAATGCACCGCAGAAGCGCAAGGCCGCCTCCTGGGACGATTCCCTCGGAAACCGCCGCCTTGGTCGCGCTGATTGCATCATCGAAGGCCTCCCTTTTTGATTTCATCTCGGCCTCCGACGGCGCACCGACTCGGATAACCGCAACTCCTCCGGCTAGCTTGGCCGAGCGCTCCTGCAGCTTCTCCCGGTCATAGTCGCTTGTGGTCTTGTCGATTTCGCACCGGATCTGTACGATATGCGCATCGATCGCTTTGCGCTCCCCGGCACCGCCAATAATCGTGGTGGAATCCTTATCCACAACGACGCGCTTGGCGCGTCCGAGCGTATCGATTCCAACACGTTCCAGTTTAAGCCCCAGTTCCTCCGAGATAACCTGTCCGCCGGTCAAAATTGCGATGTCCTGCAATATAGCCTTTTGGCGGTCGCCGAATCCCGGCGCCTTGACGGCGCAGCTCTTTAACGCGCCACGAACCTGGTTGACGATCAGGGTGGCGAGCGCCTCCCCCTCAATGTCCTCGGCGATAACCAGCAATGGCTTTCCCGCCTTTACGATCTGTTCGAGCAAGGGGAGCATGTCACCTAAAGCGGCGATCTTGCGGTCACTCAACAGGATCAGGCAGTCCTCCATCACTGCTTCCATTTTCTCGGCATAGTTAATGAAATACGGCGATTGAAATCCGCGGTCGAATCGCATCCCCTCGACCACATCGAGCACGGTCTCCGTCGTTTTCGACTCTTCTACTGTAATCACACCCTCATTGCCGACTTTGTCCATTGCATCGGCAACAAGCTCCCCGATGTCGGAATCGTTGTGCGCCGAGATCGCCGCGACCTGCGCTTTCTCCTTTCGCGTTGCCACGGGCCGCGATAGTGCCTGCAAGGCTTCAATCGCCCGTTTAGAGCCACGATCGAGGCCGCGCTTGATCTCGATCGCGCTCGCGCCCGCGACCACGTTGCGTACGCCGTCGGCGAATATGGCATGGGCCAAGACCGTTGCGGTACTGGTTCCGTCACCGACCATGTCTCCCGTCTTCTCGGCAGCCTGACGCAACATCCGTGCGCCTAGGTTCTCCTCAGGGTCCTTGAGATCGAGTTCTTTGGCGATTGTGACGCCATCGTTGCATATGATTGGCGTACCCCACTTTCTCTCGATTAACACGGATTTTGATCGAGGTCCGAGCGTTACGCGGATGGCGGCCGCAAGTTGAGTCGCTCCGCGCAGAATCTTCTCGCGCGCGGCTGACTGAAACAAGACCCGTTTGTGTGCCATTTGATCTCCTCCATTATCAATCGATCGGTGGGAGCGGCATCCTGGTTTTCTATTGTGGAGTTATACGGCAAGGAGCATTGATATGCGTCAGTTACCCCTGGCGTGAAATGCCAGCATCTGCATCACGGTCTATCGCGGCGCCGCGGCCTTGCAAGCGCGATCGTTTGGGCACTTCAGTGCGTGCGGTGGGATTTCAAGTCGAGCGGCAGCGGAAGAGATTGGCGCGTCGCCCGGTCGAAGGATATTTGTCGGCCAATGCCAGATGAAGCTCGGCCATTCTGGCTCTTGCGCCGCTCGCATGCCGCGATGCGGGCGCCTCGCCGGTTGCGCGGCCCCGTTCCTGCCGAATTCATCGATGGCCGACATCCGGCCGGAATGGGGATCGGACGTTCCGGAAACCATTTCTCTCCGCGGGACAGTAAATCGTGCCCCCGCGATCCCCGGAGAAGCATCGCGGCCTTCGAACAGTTGTAATCGCTATGCGCGAAGGCACGTCGGATTCCATCGGCTTCGGCTTGTCGTCGAATCTTCTCCAAGCTCATCGCATTTTGCGCCTCGTTCGGCACCGGCAACCCCAGATCCGCCGCGGAAATTCCGGCTTTGGCCGCTGGAAAGAAAGCGGAAGCTCTGGCTTGAAGCAAACGCATAGCGATCGGCGGGCACAATTTCTGGGTCACACCCTGCTGCGCTGCTCAAAAATAGACGGAGCGCTGGCGCGCGCGTTGATATGCGTCAATCTCAAGCCACTCCACGCCGGCCGTGATCCGCGAGCGGCCGCTGTCAGCGTGATTTTCCATCCCGCATTTGCTCCCGGTCAGATGTTGCTCGCCACGGGATATTTTTGCCCCGTCGCTGGCGCTGGCGCTGGACCTTCGCCGACGGCCGAGCTGGCGCCGGCCTTACCGAAACCGCCAACAATGGAGCATCAGGCAGAGACCTGCGAACGTCCGGCCACGGTTACTGCCTGACCGCGAGGCGGCATTATCGCGGCAATTTCAGATTTCATCAGCGTTTCAAGGCCGAGATGCAATCTATTGGTCCCACCGGCATCATGGCGATTTGTCGTGATTGCTTTGGCGCCGCTAGCACCCCCTCACATGGGGGTTCGTTGGTCAAGATGATTTGTTCATCGAGGCATTCTCCTGAGCGTTCGGATCCTGAGCGTGAGCCCGTCTCTGCCATGCATCCTTGATGGCCGCATCACCTCATGTGTGAACGGCCCGTGGAGCGCATCTTCGGTCACCGTCCGCCCGGATCCGGCGAAGCCGTCGCGTTCAGCTTCGCTGGATTGGAGGGATAAGCTGCCGCCGGGTCATGCCGGTTTGAGCACGGCACCTTCCAGAACGACCACATCCCGGCCAATATCCACTTGGCCGACCAGGCGGAGGTTCTGATCACCACCGGCGTATTGCCAAAAGCCGCTGTTGTGCCGCCAACCATGATCTCCGGTCTTGGGGAGAGCAAGGTACTGTCTGGATCATCGAGAATGGGCGCCTTGCCCGCCGCCGAATGAGTCTCGGTCCGGAGCTTCTCGACAGCCGGTATCCCATTCTCGCGGGGCTTCCCGCGGGTGTCCAAGTGGTTGCCGCCCCAGTCTCCGGTCTTCGCGTCGGCCGGGCCGCTATAACGCAGAAAGCCACACATCCATGAGCCCCGCCATTCGTGACATCCGCCACAATATGCTGCGGTTCATCCTTACCGGGATCGGCCTTGGCGGACTTCTCGGCATCCTGACATCCTCTCGGCCGTCCAGAGCCGAGAGGATGTCAGCTTCTTCTTTCCTATAACCGCTGATTTGGCGCATTGTTCCAACATCGTAGCGTATTCCTGATTGTCGCGTCGCGCCCGGAGATGACACTGGGAAGATAAACATGGCGTCATCTTCTTCGCCGCAGCCAGTTATTCCATGGGCATTTCACGAACGACTGCAAATTCTCGCGGAGGACATTGAGGGCGTCGCCATCTCGGCTGCCGCCAAGGTCTCACCTCGCGATCCGCGAGTGACCGCTTGCTCCCCTAAAGAGCCCTAACCCGCAAAATCGCCACTCTCCTCTTCCCGCCCGGCAAGCCGGTTGCGCGGTCGGGCCGTCCTGGCATAGTCTGGCGCCGCAACGGTTCCCCATTCGGGGGACGAGAGAGGGAACAAGGCAAGGCGGTTTCCGCCCAATCCTTGGCTGCCCCCGCAACTGTAGGCGGGAAGCCCGCATCCGATCGCGCCACTGGCCGCCCTCGCGGCGCCGGGAAGGCCGGATGGCGGGCGTCCGACCCGCGAGCCAGGAGACCTGCCGTTGCCGAGGCCGACGCGAATCACGGACGGGGCGCCCGTGGAGCGAACCGGACGGGCCATGCCCGCCGGTCCCCTGCCGCGGTGGCGCTCGTAACAGTGACGCTCCGGGGAGGGGTGGACGGTGATTGGTTCCGTCGTTAGATCGAGAGTCCGCCGCGCGGCGGGGCCGTCATGCTGGCGCCGGTAACGCTGGTGCTCGGCGGCGCGCGCTCGGGCAAGAGCCGCCATGCCGAGGCGCTGGTCGAAAGCCAGCCCGGCCCCTGCATCTATATCGCGACGGCCGAGGCCCGCGACGCCGAGATGGCGGCCCGCATCCGCCATCATCAGGCGCGGCGCGGCCCGCGCTGGCTGACGGTGGAGGAGCCGCTCGATTTCGCCCCCCGGCTCGAGGCCGTGGCCGGCATGGGCCGCGCCGTGCTGGTCGAATGCCTCACCCTTTGGCTCACCAACCTGATGGAAGCCGACCGCGACATCGAGGCGGAAGGCGCTCAACTCCTCGCCGCGCTCGATCGGCTCAAGGGCCCGGTGGTGCTGGTGGCGAACGAGGTCGGGCTCGGCGTCGTGCCGGACAACGCGCTGGCTCGCCGCTTTCTCGATTACGCCGGGCGGCTCAATCAGGCGCTCGCCGCCCGCGCCGAGGCGGTGGTCTTCATGACCGCCGGCATTCCGGTGCCGGTCAAGTTCCCGAAACCCGAGGCTACGGAACCCCGATGAGCGCGAAGATTCCCACCACCATCGTCACCGGCTTTCTCGGCGCCGGCAAGACCACCCTGTTGCGCCACCTGATCGCGGCGAGCCGGGGCCGGCGCCTCGCGCTTTTGATCAACGAGTTCGGCGACATCGGCATCGACAAGGCGATCGTCGAGGGCTGCGGCGATGCGGCCTGCGCCGAGGACATCATCGAGCTCGCCAACGGCTGCATCTGCTGCACGGTGGCCGAGGATTTCCTGCCCGCCATGCAAAAGCTTCTGGCGGCGGCGCAACCACCCGATCACATCCTGATCGAAACCTCGGGCCTCGCGCTGCCGAAGCCCTTGATCCAGGCCTTTCTCTGGCCCGACGTGCGGCCCCGCGTCACGGTCGACGGGGTGATCGCGGTGATCGACGCGCCGGCCTTGCTCGCCGGCCGCTTCGCGCCCGAGGCGGCCAACGCGAGCGCACCGCCCGCCGCCCACGACGATCCGATCGAGGAATTGTTCGAGGACCAGCTCGCCGCCGCCGATCTCGTACTGCTCAACAAGAGCGATCTTCTCACCGCCGCCGACCGCGCCGCGGCCGAGGCCCGGATCCGTGCCAAGGCGCGGCCGACGGTGAAGATTCTGCAAATCGCCCATGGCCGCGTCGCTCCCGAGATCCTGCTCGGCCTCAACCTCGCGGCGGAGGACGATCTCGCCGCCAGGCCCTCGCACCACGACGGCGAAGAGGATCACGATCACGACGAGTTCGAGAGCTTCACCCTGAGCTTCGCCGAGGTGGCAGCGCCTGATGCCCTAGCCGAGCGCGTGCGCCATGCTGCCGCCGCGCACGACATTTTGCGGGTCAAGGGCTTCGTCGCCGTTGCCGGCAAGGCGATGCGGCTCGTGCTGCAAGGGGTCGGCGCGCGGGTGCAGCACTACTACGATCGCGACTGGGCGCCGCAAGAGCCGCGCCGCAGCCGCCTTGTCGTCATCGGCCGCGCCGGCCTGGACGCGGCGGCGATCGCGGCCCTGATCGCGCCCGGCGCGAGCCGGGCCTAGGCCGGGCCGCGCCATGCATCTCCTCGCGACATCGCCCGAGCTATTGACCGCAGGCGAGGCCGCCGTCGATCTCGGGCAAAGCGCGGGCGACATCGTGTTCCTCTCCGCCGCCGACAGCGAGCTTGCCTGGGCGGCCGAGGCCCGGGCCAAGCTCGGCGCGGATTTCCCGACGCTCCGCCTCGCCAACCTGATGCGGCTCGGGCATCCGCTCTCGGTCGATCTTTATGTCGAGAACACCCTGGCGGCGGCGCGGCTGATCGTGGTGCGGATTTTGGGCGGGATTTCCTATTGGCCCTATGGCATCGAGCGCCTGACGGCGCTGTGCCGCGCGCGCGGCATCGGGCTCGCGGTGCTGCCGGGCGACGACCGGCCGGACCCGGCGCTCGTCGGCGTCTCGACCTTCGATGGCGAAACCTGCGCCCGTCTCCACCGCTACTGCCGCTTCGGCGGCATCCATAACGGAATTCATTTCCTCCGCCACGCGGCGGCCCTGATCGGCGAGGACCGTGGCCCTTGGGCGGAGCCGAAACCGGCGCTTCCCGCCGGGCTTTATTGGCCAGGCCTCGGCCAGCCCGATCTCGCCGCCATCCGCAAGCAGTGGCAGCCGGCGCGCCCGCTCGCCGCCATCGTCTTCTACCGCGCGCTGATCCAGGGCGCCGGCACGGCGCCGGTGGACCGATTGATCGCGGCCTTGGACGAAAAGGGCCTGAACGCGCTGCCGCTCTATGTCGCGAGCTTGAAGGATGCCGAGGCGGCGGCATTGCTTGCCGCCGTCTTCGCCGAGGCGCGGCCCGAGATCGTGCTGAACGCGGTCGGCTTCGCGCTCTCCGTGCCGCAGGGGCCGCGCCAGGAAACCCCCTTCGACGCACTCGACTGCCCGGTGTTGCAGGTGATCTTTTCCGGCGGCAGCGAGACCGCCTGGCGGCAGAGCGCGCGCGGCCTGATCCCGCGCGATCTGGCGATGAACGTGTCGCTGCCGGAAGTCGACGGCCGGGTGCTTACGCGCGCGGTCTCGTTCAAGGCGGAGGCGCGCTTCGATGCCCTCACCGAATGCCCGATTCTGACTTATGCCGCGATCGCCGACCGGATCGATTTCGTCGCCGCCCTGGCGGCGAATTGGGTCGCGCTCCGCCGCCGGCCGGCGGACCAGCGGCGCATTGCACTGATCCTCGCCAACTACCCGACCCGCGACGGGCGCATCGGCAACGGCGTCGGCCTCGACACGCCGGAGGCGACGGTCACGATCCTGCAAGCGCTCGCCGCGGCAGGCTACGACACCGGCGGCGCGCCGGCGACATCCGCCGCCTTGATGCGAAGCCTCGGCCGAGGGCCGACCAACCAGACGCAGGGCCGCAGCGCGCGGGCGGGCGGCGCGCGCTATCCGCTCGCCGCCTACCAGGCGTTCTTCGCTTCGCTGCCGGCGGCCGTGCGAGACGCGGTGACCGCCCGCTGGGGCGCGCCGGAGCAGGACCCCATGGTCGCGGGCGACGCCTTCCGCCTCGCGGCGCTCGAATTCAGCAATGTCGTGGTCGGCATCCAACCGGCGCGGGGCTACGACATCGATCCCTTGAAATCGCACCACGACCCGGCGCTGGCGCCGCCGCACGGCTATCTCGCGTTCTACGGCTGGCTGCGCCAGACCTTCGCCGCCAACGCCATGGTCCATATCGGTAAGCACGGCAATCTGGAATGGCTGCCGGGCAAGGCGGTGGCGCTGGCCGCCGATTGCTTTCCCGAGGCCGCCTTCGGCCCCCTGCCCCATCTTTATCCCTTCATCGTCAACGATCCGGGCGAGGGCACGCAGGCGAAGCGGCGCGCGCAGGCGGTCATCATCGACCATCTGACGCCGCCCTTGACCCGCGCCGAGAGCTACGGCCCTCTGGCCGAACTGGAGCGCCTGGTCGACGAATATTTCGCGGCCGCCGGAAACGACCCGCGCCGCCTTCCGATC
>OFHJ01000477.1_pt1 | contig 15228 bp, 16 predicted proteins | sample 1522001 | NCBI WGS metagenome assembly OFHJ01 (sample SAMEA2464838, study PRJEB22497) | soil metagenome | biome: Grassland; feature: Farmland; material: Clay | place: Australia | collected 2013-02-01 | depth 1.2 m | reverse complement strand
CCGCCATCCTGCCCGCCTATGAGGCGGCGCGGCTGGTCACCGCCCTGATCACCGCCGGCCTCTTGTTCGCGCTTTATGCGGTCGATCGCTCGCCCGCGGTCTTGGTGCTCGCGGCCGGCTATCTGTTCTCCGCTTTGACGGTGATTCCGCCCTACGCTTTGGCGATCGCGGAGCTCTTCGCGCCGTTGGGCCTGTTCGTCAACGGGTCGCATATGGCGGCTTGGCTGTTCGATATCTGGCAGTTGGTCTGGCACGTCGTCTTCGCTTTCGTGGTGCTCGCCTATGCGCTGCTGAAGGACGGCAGCAGCACGCTCAGCCCGCCGGATCGGGGCGCGGCGGCGGCGATTCTCAGCAGCGTCGCCATCGTCATGCTCGGGATCGTCGCCATCGCGCTGTTCGTGGTCGCGGGTCGCTCGGTTCTGGTGCCCTTGATGCTCGGCGCCCGCGGCGGCGAGCCCATATGGCGTTACGCGACCAGCGCCATACTGGCCCTCGACCTAGTGGTTCTCGGCGTGCTCTGGGTCCGGCGCCAATCGCTGCTCGATCTTTGGCTCATCGTGGTGATGGGATGCTTGATCTTCGGCATCAGCCTGAGTGCCGTCCTCAGCCCGACCCGGTTCAGTCTCGGCTACTATGCGGGCCGCTTTTATGAACTGATGGCGGCGAGCTTCGTTCTCGTGATCCTGCTCCTCGAGGCGACCGCGCTTTACGCCCGGCTCGCGCGATCGGTCGAGACCGAGCGGCGCGAGCGCGAGCGCCGCATCAACGAGATGCAATCCGTTCTCTTTCATCTTTCGCGGGTGAGCGAGCTGGCGCAGATCGTGTCAAGCCTGATCCATGAGGTCAACCAGCCTCTCGCCGCCATTGGCAATTATCTCGCGGCATTGCAGAGGCTGGTGCAGATGGGCAAGGCCGACGTCGTCGGGCCGACTCTGGAAAAGGCGGCGGCGCAGGCGGCCAGGGCCAGCGGCATCGTGCATCGCCTACGCGATTTCGTGGTCAAGCGCGAAACCGAGAAGAAGCTGGAAAACTTGCCGCAGACCATAGAGGACGCCATCGCGCTGACGACGGTGGGCGCGGACGATCAGAATCTGCGGGTTGCGACACAGTTCGATCCGAAGGCGGCGGAAGCCTTCGTCGACCGTATCCAGATCGAACAGGTTCTGTTCAACCTGGTGCGCAACGCGGCCGAGGCGATGGCGGCATGCGCGCGCCGCGAACTCAGCATCACCACCGCGCGGCTGGACGAGGATCGGATCGAGGTTCGCGTCGCCGATACTGGCCCCGGCTTGCCCACCTCGGTGCGCGCGAAACTCTTCGAGCCCTTTGTCACCACCAAGGCGAGCGGCATGGGGGTGGGCCTTTCGGTCTGTCGCGTCATCGTCGAGGCCCATGGCGGCAAATTGCATGTCGAGGACAATCCAAGCGGCGGCACCACCTTCCGCTTCACCATCCCCGCGAGCCCGATGGCGGCCGAGGAGATGAGCGAAGCGCGAGCCAGCGTCATCGAGGTTCTGTCCTCGCCGCACGGTCCGCCGGCCGCCGCCGGCGAGGGGGAAGAGATCACGAATTCGTGATCGGCCGGCGTCCGCCCCCCCCGCTCAGGCCGTTGAAAACACGCAAGAGCAACTGTAGAATGCCTCCAGCCTGGGTGACGGAACCAAGGCCCGGGTACAACCACAACATGAAAGCGAGCGCACGCATGTCCGCAACATCGCGTCTCTTCGCCGGCATCATGGTCCTGCTGTTGCTGGCCGTGCCGGCTTGGGCCGGGTCCATGCCCGCCAATGTCAAGATCGGCGAAACCGCGCAGGGCAAGGTTCTGACCAACGCGGAGGGGATGTCCCTCTACACCTTCAAGAAGGACGTCGCCAACAGTGGCAAGTCCATGTGCAACGGGGTTTGCGCGAAGAACTGGCCGCCTCTCGCAGTGCCGGCCGGCTTCACCGCCGGCGATGGCTGGAGCGAAATCACCCGGGCCGATGGCGCTAAGCAACTCGCCTATCACGGCAAGCCGCTCTATGCCTTCATCAAGGACAAGAAGGCCGGGGAGACCATGGGCAATGGCTTCAAGCACGTTTGGGAGCTTGCCCGCCCGTAACCAAGTTTTTCACCGCTAGCGTCCTGCCTCGCCGCGACGGGTGATGAGGATGGCTCTCTTATCCTGATCAAGGGCCGGGCCGGAACGGATGGGTGCCATCCGTTTCGGCTTGGCCGCTTTGTTGATGCTGCGGCCCACGCCCGGGGCCGCAGTGGCTTGCGTCGGCGCCATCGATCCAAGGCCGAGCCCTGCCGGCCCCCAGCGCACGATGCTCTCGGGGCGCGAACCGCCCCCCTTAAATCATGCCCGTGCGCCGTTCCGATGACTTGAAGCATGGTGCCGAAAAGTGGACTCAGCTTTCGGCGCCATGCTTCAGCGCGGCCTTACGGCCAATTCGTCGGCGCCGCGCTTTCCCGCCTGATCTTGCCCGAAGCTTTGGCTTTTGCATAAATTTTATGCAATATAAACGTATGCCTATATTTGCGGCATCCCACTGGCGCTAAGCTTCGCGGCGCGAAGCCCGCCTCTGCCATGGGCGGATGCCAAAATTTTGCGCCGCGGACCCGCCAGAGGGTCCGTGGCATGTCGCTTGCAATTTCCCTTCCTGGCTACGTCGGATGCCGGTCTTCCGCGACCAACGGAAAGCCGCGGCTGCCGCGAGCGAAATCGAGCGACGCAAGGGTGGGCCGACGAGGATCAAGGGAAACACGAAGCACAAAGGAGTGTCAGAAGTGGCGAATAGCAAAAGGATGTACAACGGGGGCGCGCTACGCCCGGCCTTAAAAAGGCTGTCGCTGGCGTTGGCCGCCGTACCCTTCCTGGTCGGGGCGAGCGGCGCCGTGCTCGCCGCCACGCCGGTCAAGGTAGGCGTCCTGCAGTCGCTGACCGGGACCATGGCGATCAGCGAAGTGACGGTGAAAAACGCCGAAGTTCTTGCCATCGACCAGATCAATGCCGCCGGCGGCGTGCTTGGCCATCCGATCAAGGCGATCGTCGAAGACGGCGCCTCGCTGCCCGCCACCTTCGCCCAGAAGGCGACGCAGCTGATCCAGCAGGATCGCGTCGTCACCGTGTTCGGCGGCTGGACTTCGGCGAGCCGCAAGGCGATGCTGCCGGTGTTCCAGCGCTTCCATAATCTGCTCTGGTACCCGGTGCAGTTCGAGGGCAACGAGTGCTCGCCCAACATCATGTATTCCGGCGCGCAGCCCAATCAGCAGATCCTGCCCGCCCTCACCTGGGCCAAGGAGAAGGGCTACAAGCGCTATTTCCTGCTCGGCTCCGATTACGTCTTCCCTCGCACCGCCAACCTGATCCTGAAGAAGCACATCGTGCATGACGGTCTCAAGGTGGTGGGCGAGGAATACGTTCCTCTCGGCGGCACCGACTTCAGCGCCGTGATCAACAAGATCAAGCTCGCCAAGCCCGACATCATCTTCAACACCCTGAACGGCTCGAGCAACGTGTCGTTCTTCAAGCAGATGTCGGCCGCCGGCCTGCCTCCGAGCAAACTGCCGGTGATGTCGTTCTCCATCGCCGAACAGGCCGCCAAGGCGATGGGTCCCTCGCTGGTCGAGGGCAGCTATGCCGCCTGGAACTACTTCGAGAGCCTGGATACGCCCGCGAACAAGAAGTTCGTCGCCGCCTATCAGGCCAAGTTCGGCAAGAACGCGCCGGTCACCGACCCGATGGCCCATGGCTATATCGACGTCTACATCTGGAAAGCTGCGGTCGAGAAGGCAAAGAGCTTCAACCCCACCAAGGTTCGCGACGCCGCGGTGAAGCTCGGCTGGATGCCAAGTCCGATGGGCGAGGTCAAGTTCGCCGACAACCAGAGCCTCGAGCAGACCGCCTATATCGGCAAACTGCAGCCGGATGGGCAGTTCAAGATTCTCTGGCACTCCAAGGGCAAGATCATGCCCGAGCCTTACGACAAGCTGGCGTTTCCCGGCAAGACCTGTGTGCTGCACAAGTCGTAACCGGAAACCGTAAACGGCCAACGTCGTAATCATTAGCCGTGCCGAAAGCCGGGCGCGGCGAGGAGAAGAGAGAATGAGTGAACTTGCGTTGTTCGTCGGACAGCTGTTCAACGGCGTCAGCGTCGCTTCGATCTTCCTCCTCGCCGCGCTCGGTCTCGCCTTGAGCTTCGGCCTCATGCGGGTCATTAACATGGCCCATGGCGAGATGCTGATGATGGGCGGCTATGTCGCCTATCTCACCCTTAAATTCACGCCGCCCGCCTATGGCATCCTGATTGCGATTCCGATCGCCTTCGTGGTCTCCGGAATTGCCGGCGCGATCCTCGAGGTGCTGCTCGTGCACCGTCTCGCGTCGCGTCCTTTGGACACGCTGCTCGCCACCTGGGGGGTGAGCCTCTGCCTGCAACAGGGAGCGCGCAGCATCTTCGGGCCGATCGGCGACGAGGTGACGGCGCCGAAATGGCTCGGTGGCGCGTTCCAGATCACCCATGGCGCGCTCAACGGCCTCAGTCTGCCCTATGCGCGCATGTTCATCATCGGCTTCACCGTGGTCGTGGTCGCGGCCTTGGGCCTGCTTCTGGTGCGCACCCGCATCGGCCTCTACGTCCGCGCGGTGACGCAGGACCGCGACACCGCCGAGGCCATGGGCATCAATATCCGCAAGATCGATCTCTTGATCTTCTCGCTCGGGACCGGGCTCGCCGGCGTCGCCGGCGTGGTTCTGGCGATGCTGGAGCCGGTCACGCCCTCGGTCGGGCAGGCGTATATCGTGCCGGCCTTCCTGGTGGTGATTCTGGGCGGACTCGGCAGCCTGATCGGGACCACCATCGCCTCGATCATGGTCGGCCTGATTTCGGCGATGACGCAGATCGTCTGGACGGTGAGCCTGTCGCAAGTGTTCCTGCTGTTATTCGTCGTCGCTTTCATCCAGTTCCGGCCGCGAGGCGTCATCTCCGTCCGGTCGCGGGCGCTCGAGGAGACGTGAGATGAATTTGCGTGCGGAAAAAACGTTCTACCTCATCGGCTTCGTTCTTCTGGTGGTGGCGCCGTGGCTGGTCTCGCCCTATAACCTCTCTCTGCTCGGGCGGTTTCTCGCCTATGCCATCCTGGCGCTCGGCCTAGTGTTGGTGTGGGGCGAGGCTGGCATCTTGAGTCTCGGCCAAGGGCTCTTTTTCGGGCTCGGCGGCTATGTCCTCGCCATGTACCTGAAGCTCGTCAATTTGGCGCCGGGCGATCTTCCCGACTTCATGCAGTGGAGCGGCGTCTCGCACCTGCCGGCGTGGTGGGCGATCTTCCGCAACCCGGTGATCGCGACCTTGGGCGTCGCCGCCGTGCCGGCGGCGGTGGCTGCCGCCTTCGCCTGGCTGGTATTCCACCGCCGCGTCGGCACGGTCTATTTCGCCCTCATCACCCAGGCAATGGTGCTCGCCTTCGTGACGCTGCTCAGCAGCGAGCAGGGCTATACCGGCGGCTTTAACGGCCTCACCGACTTCCACACGCTCTATGGCCTCTCGCTCGATTCCCAGTCGGTGCAGAACGGCCTCTATTGGGCGACGGTCGGCGTCCTGGCCGCGAGCTTCCTCGGGCTCAAATGGCTAACCGGCTCGCATTTCGGCAAGCTTCTGCGGGCGCTCAGCGACAGCGAGAATCGGGTGCGTTTCCTCGGCTACGATTCGATGCCCTATAAGACCATCGCCTTCACCATCGGCGCCGCGCTCGCCGGTATTGGCGGTGCCTTCTTCACGCTTCAGGCGGGCGGGATCTCGCCGGCCGGGATCGGCGTGGTGTCCTCGATCGAGATGGTGGTGTGGGTCGCGGTCGGCGGCCGTCGCAGTCTCGCCGGCGCCATCGTCGGCACGCTAGTCGTGAACTTCGCCCAGGAAATGGTGAGCAACGCCTTTCCCAACGTATGGCCCTTCGCGATCGGCCTGATGTTCATTCTTGTGGTGACGCTCCTGCCGGACGGCTTGGGCGGTTTGTTCCGACCGGGGTCCGTGACCGCGTTGCGCGCGCGTCTTCGCGGCCTGTCGGGCGCGGCCGGACTCATACCCCTGCCCGAGGATCCGGGCCGCGACATGCGAGGTGTGAAATGAAGACCGCAGAGACATTGCTGGCCGTCGAGGACGTCACCGTTGAGTTCGACGGCTTCAAGGCGATCGACAGCCTCAACTTCTACGTCGACAAGGGCGGCGTACGGGTGCTGATCGGGCCGAACGGCGCCGGCAAGTCGACGCTGTGCGATACCATCATCGGCCGCGTGCGCCCGCGCTCGGGCCGCATCCTCTTCCGCGGTGAGGACATCACGCGGTTGCCGGAGTTCCGCATCGTGCGCAAGGGCATTTGCCGCAAGTTCCAGACTCCGGGCGTGTTGCAAAGCCTCAGCGCTTACGACAACTTGGCGCTGGCCGCGCGCCAGACCCGCGATTGGTGGCATGCCTTCGGCCGCGACCTGACCACGGCCGAGCGCGAGCACATCGAGGAAGTTCTGGCCCTGATCGGCCTGGTGGAGAAGCGCGATTACCTGCCATCGCAGATTTCCCATGGCGAGAAGCAGTGGCTCGAGATCGGCATGGTGGTGGCGACCGAGGCCGAGCTTCTGCTCCTCGACGAGCCGACCGCCGGCATGAGCCCGCAGGAAACCAGCGATACTGCGGATCTGATTCGGCGGTTGGTCGGGCGCCACACGGTTCTCGTCATCGATCACGACATGAGTTTCGTCGAGCAACTCGACGCGCCGGTGAGCGTCTTGCACATGGGCGCGCTCCTCAAGGAGGGAAGCATTGCCGAAGTCAGAAGCGACCCCGAAGTCGCCGCCGTCTATCTCGGACGAATCGAAGATGCCGCCGCTGCTTAGCCTCGACGCCGTCAGCGCGGCCTATGGCCAGAGCCGCGTTCTGTGGGACATCGATCTCGCGACCGAGGCCGGAACCGCGGTCGCGCTGCTCGGCCGCAACGGGGTCGGCAAGACGACGCTGCTCCGCACCATCATCGGCCTGCACCGGGTGGCGACGGGCAAGGTCTTCTTCGAGGGCAAGGATGTCACGCGCCTCAGCGCGCACGAGCGGGCGTGGCGTGGCATCGGCTTCGTGCCTCAGGGGCGCAACATCTTTCCGCATCTCACCGTCGAGGAGAATTTGAAGATCGGCCTCGCGGCCCTCGCCGGCCGCGCCGGCAACGGCGACACCGACGTGCCGGATTATGTCTTCGACCTCTTTCCGACACTGGCCCGGCTGCGCAACCGCAAGGGCGGGGTGCTGAGCGGCGGCGAGCAGCAGCAGCTTGCTATCGGCCGCGCGCTCGCCGGGCGGCCGCGCCTTCTGCTCCTGGACGAGCCGACCGAGGGCATCCAGCCCTCGATCGTGAGGCAAATCGAGAAGGTGCTCGATCAGGTCCGCCGCGAGCTCAAGATCAGTATCCTGATCGTCGAGCAATATCTCGATTTCGCATGGGCCTTCGCCGACCGCTACTACGTGATGCAACGGGGCCGCTTCGTGCGCGATGGCTGGACCCAGGAACACGATCCGGCAGCGGTGGCCGAGCTCCTAAATATCTAGCCATGGAGACGCCGGAGCGGCGCGCGATTTTCGGGGCGGCGAGACCGGGGCGAGCGGCGCGGCCCGCGCGGCTCGCGCCGGCCCGGTTTCGGCGCCCCGCCGAGAACGAGGCCGAGATAGGGTTTGACTCACGCGCCGGCACCGGCCCTGATGAATCGGACATGAAAATCGACGTCGTACGGCATCCTCACGCGATCCCGGAGGCGGGCCCGGAGGCGGGCCTGGAGGCGAGCCTCGAACGCGGCCACGGCCGGGTGGAGATTCGCGTCGCGAAGAATGGCGCCGGCGAAACTGCGATCGGCGGGCTTTATCAGCGCTCGCCCTGCCGCGTGCTGTTTCCGCGCCCGGAGGTGGGCGATCCCTTCACCGCCGTCGTCGCCACCCCCTCGGGCGGACTTGCCGGCGGCGACAGCCTCGAGATCGCCGCCGCCGCCGGCACCGGCTGCCGCGCCCTGGTGACGACCCAGGCGGCGGAGAAGGTCTATCGTGCACTGGCGGCGGATTGCACCGTCAAGGCGGCTTTTTCGGCCGCCCCGGGCGCGTGGCTCGAATGGTTGCCGCAGGAAACCATCCTGTTCGACGGCGCCCGGCTTCGCCGCCGCACCGAGGTCGACACCGTCGCCGATGGCCGGCTGCTAGCTTGCGATATGGTGGTTTTCGGCCGGCGCGCCCGCGGCGAGCGATTCACGCGCGGCCTGTTGCACGACGCCTGGCGCGTCCATCACGACGGAGAGCTTCTTTGGGCTGACGATCTGCATCTCGACGGCGATATCCGGGCCAAGATCGATCACCCGGCCGGCTTTGCCGGCGCCGAGGCCTATGCCACAATTGTCTATGTCGGCGCCGATGGCGCGGACCGGCTGGCGCCCGTCCGCGCTGAGATCGATGCGGCCGGCGTCGACACTGGCGCGCCGGGACCGGTGCGCGCCGCCGCCAGCCTGGTGAACGGCGTCTTGGTGATCCGGCTCCTGGCAGCCGAGGCGCGGGTGCTTCGCACCGAAGTCATGCGTCTTTGCGTTTTTCTCCGTACGGAGGCGGCGGGCTTGCCGGCTCGCATGCCGCGTGTTTGGACGATCTAGGGCCTAGGATAGCGGCTCACCCGCCGCCGCTTATTGACGAAGGCCACTCTTTGACGAAGGAATGCGATCTTGCAACTGACCCCAAGAGAAAAGGACAAGCTCCTGATCGCCATGGCGGCGACCGTCGCGCGGCGGCGCCTCGATCGCGGCGTCAAGCTGAACTACCCCGAGGCGATCGCGCTGATCACCGATTTCGTCGTCGAGGGCGCCCGTGACGGGCGCGGCGTTGCCGAGCTGATGCGGGACGGCGCCACCGTCCTCGGCCGCGCCCAGGTCATGGAAGGCGTGCCGGAGATGATCGAGGAGATCCAGGTCGAGGCGACCTTTCCCGACGGCACTAAGCTCGTCACCGTGCACCGTCCGATTCGCTGAGGGAGGCGCGTATGATTCCGGGCGAGATCATTACCAAGGCCGGCGACATCGTTCTCAACGAGGGGCGCGAGACCGTCACCCTCGACGTCGCCAATACCGGCGACCGGCCGATCCAGGTCGGCAGCCACTATCATTTCTTCGAAACCAACGGCGCCCTCGATTTTCCGCGCGACCAGGCGCGCGGCATGCGGCTCGACATTCCGGCCGGCACGGCGGTGCGCTTCGAGCCGGGCCAGACCCGAAGCGTGACGCTCGTGCCCTATGACGGCAGGCGGCGGGTTTACGGCTTCAACGGCAAAGTGAACGGCGAGCTCTAGGAGAACTGGAATGGCCTATCGGATTTCCCGCGCCACCTACGCCGGCATCTTCGGCCCCACCGTCGGCGACAAGGTGCGGCTCGCCGACACCGAACTGTTCATCGAGGTCGAGGAGGATCGCACTCGTTACGGCGAGGAGGTCAAGTTCGGCGGCGGCAAGGTGATTCGCGACGGCATGGGGCAAAGCCAGACCAGCCGCGCAGAGGGCGCCGTCGACACCATCATCACCAATGCGCTGATCCTTGACCATTGGGGCATCATCAAGGCCGACATCGGCATCCGCGACGGCCGCATCGCGAAGATCGGCAAGGGCGGCAACCCCGACGTTCAGTCCGGCGTCGATATCGTCATCGGCCCCGGCACCGAAGTCATCGCGGGCGAGGGCAAGATCGTCACCGCGGGCGGCATCGACGCCCATATCCATTTCATCTGCCCGCAGCAGATCGAGGAGGCGCTGGCGAGCGGCGTCACCACCATGATGGGCGGCGGCACCGGACCGGCGACCGGCACCAACGCCACCACCTGCACGCCGGGCGAATGGCATATCGCACGCATGCTGCAGGCGGCGGAAGGCTTCCCGATGAATCTCGGCTTCTTCGGCAAGGGCAACGCGACCCGCCCGGAGGCCTTGATCGAGCAGGTGCGCGCCGGCGCTTGCGGCCTCAAGCTGCACGAGGACTGGGGCACCACGCCGGCCGCCATCGATACCTGCCTCGCTGTCGCCGACGAGACGGATGTCCAGGTCCTCATCCACACCGATACCTTGAACGAATCCGGCTTCGTCGAAAACACCGTCGCCGCCTTCAAGGGCCGCACCATCCACGCCTTCCATACCGAAGGCGCGGGCGGCGGTCATGCCCCCGACATCATCAAGGTCTGCGGCGAGCCGAACGTGCTGCCGTCCTCCACCAACCCGACGCGGCCCTATACGGTGAACACGCTGGACGAGCATCTCGACATGCTTATGGTGTGCCACCACCTCGATCCGCGCATCGCCGAGGACGTCGCCTTCGCCGAAAGCCGCATCCGGCGCGAGACCATCGCCGCCGAGGATATTCTGCACGATCTCGGCGCCTTCTCGATGATCTCCTCCGACAGCCAAGCCATGGGTCGGGTTGGCGAGGTTGTCATTCGCACCTGGCAGACGGCGGACAAGATGAAGCGCCAACGCGGTCGCCTCAAGGAAGAGACCGGCGACAACGACAACTTCCGCTGCAAGCGTTATGTCGCGAAATACACCATCAACCCCGCCATCGCCCAGGGCATGGCGCGTCATGTCGGGTCGCTCGAGGAAGGCAAGCTCGCCGATATCGTCGTCTGGACCCCGGCGTTCTTCGGCGTGAAGCCCGACTTGGTGCTGAAATCGGGCTCCATCGCCTATGCCGCCATGGGCGATCCCAATGCCTCGATTCCGACGCCGGAGCCGCGGCACGGTCGGCCGATGTTCGCCGCCTTCGGCCGCAGCCTGATCGAGAGCGCGGTGCTGTTCGTGTCCGGCGCGGCGGAAGCGGGGATCAAGGAGCGGCTCGGCCTTTCGCGGCCGGTGCTCGCGGTGGAGAACTGCCGTGGCGGCATCTCGAAATCGAGCATGATCCACAACCACACCCTGCCCAAGATCGAGGTCGATCCGGAAACCTACGAGGTTCGCGCCGACGGCGAGCTTCTCACCTGCCAGCCGGCGCGGGTCCTGCCCATGGCCCAGCGCTACTTCTTGTTCTGATGACGGTGGTGCGCGAAATCCGGCCGGCTGGCCACTGGCCGACCGCCAAGGAGGTGGACAGGATTACCTTGCCCTATGACCAGCGCCATCGTCGGCGTCTGCGCCTGATCGCCGATGCCGGCACGGCGCTTCTGCTCGATCTTCCGGTGGCGCGGCTGCTCCGCGAAGGCGACGGGCTGAAGCTTCGCGGCGGCGCCTATGTTCACGTCCATGCGGCGCCCGAGGATTTGGCCGAGGTGACGGCGGCGGATACGGCTGCCTTGATCCGCCTCGCCTGGCATTTGGGCAACCGCCACCTGCCGGCCGATCTTGATTTCGACAGCGACGTGCTCGGCCGCATCCTGATCCGCCGCGATCATGTGATCGAGGACATGCTGCTGCGGCTTGGCGCCAGCCTGCGGCCGGTGCGGGCGCCGTTCAACCCGGAAAGCGGCGCCTACGAGGGTGCGGTCCCGCACGATCACGGCTATCGCGGCCACGACCACCATCACGGCCACGACGATCACGGCGACGAAGATCACCGCCACGACCACCGCGACGATCCTCACCCGCCCGCGCCGGCTTCGATCCCGGCGGCGGAGGATGTCGTGCCGGTGCCGGCCCATCAAGCCGGCCATCGCCACCCGCCGCGCCCGCGCGGCTCGGGCGCTTGAGGGCCGCACGATGGATGGCGCCGCGCTCTATCGTCTGATGACTTGGCTTTCCCCGGCCTATCCGACCGGCGCCTTCACCTATAGCCATGGGCTCGAAGCTGCGATCAATGCTGGTATGGTCAAGGACCGCGCGACACTGATCGATTGGCTCGGCTACGTGGTCGCCGACGGCAGTGGCCGCGCCGAGGCGATGCTGTTCCGCTGCGCTTACGAGCGGGCGGGTGACGCGGCGGCGCTCGATCAAGTCGCCGATCTCGCAGCGGCGCTCCGCGGCAGCGCCGAGTTGGCGCTCGAAAGTGAGCAGCAGGGCGAGGCCTTTCTCACCACCACCCGCCGTGCTTGGCCGGCGGCGAATCTCACTGCCTTCGCGCGCCGCCGTCATGGCCGGCCGGTGACGCTGTCGGTTGCGGTGGCGCTTGCGGTCGCCGAGACGGCGCCGCTCGAGACCGCGCTTCTGGCCTATCTCCAGACACTGGTCTCGAACCTGGTCATGGCGGGGGTGCGGCTGATACCGCTTGGCCAGAGCGACGGGCAGCAGGCAATCGCCGCCTTGGCGCCGGTGGTGATGGACGCGGTCGAGGCGGCGCTGGATTGCCCGCTGGAAAACATCGGATCGGCGTCGCCGATGGTGGACTGGTGCTCGATGCGACACGAAACCCAATATACGAGGCTTTTTCGCTCATGAGTTACTCCCCCAATGGCCCGCTTCGCGTCGGTGTCGGTGGCCCCGTTGGCTCGGGCAAGACGGCGCTTGTCGATCGGCTGTGCAAGCACATGGCCGACCGCCACCGCCTCGCGGTGGTCACCAACGACATCTACACCAAGGAGGACGCCGAGTTCCTGACCCGCTCGGGCGCGCTGGCCCCGGAACGCATCCTCGGGGTTGAGACCGGCGGCTGTCCGCACACCGCGATCCGCGAGGATGCCTCTATCAATCTCGCCGCGGTGGCGCAGTTGAATCGGCGCTTCCCCGACCTCGAACTGGTTTTCATCGAATCCGGCGGCGACAATCTCGCCGCCACCTTCAGCCCCGAGCTTGCTGATATCACGATCTATGTCATCGACGTTTCCGCCGGCGACAAGATTCCGCGCAAGGGCGGGCCCGGCATCACCCGCTCCGACCTTCTGGTCATCAACAAGATCGATCTCGCGCCCCTCGTCGGTGCCAGCCTCGAGGTGATGGACCGAGACGCGCGCAAGATGCGGGGCGCCCGCCCGTTCCTGTTCGCCAATCTCAAGGCCGGCAAGGGCGTCGCCGAGATCGCCCATTTCATCGCCGAGGCCGGCGGGCTCGAGCCCGATACGGACGCGGCCTGACGCTGCCGGCATCAACAGCCGCCGCGATGACGGACCGCTTCGGCGCCTTTCGCCCGGGGCCGTTCGTGCCGCGCGCCGGCGCGGCGGCAGGGCCGCTTCCCGGTCTTCGCTTCGCGGTCAAGGACCTGATCGATGTCGCCGGCCATGTCACCGGCGGCGGCAATCCGGACTGGGCGGCGAGCCGCCCGCCGGCCGCGGCCGATGCGCCAGCGGTGGCACGCCTGCTCGCCGCCGGGGCGAGCCTGATCGGCAAGACGATAGCCGACGAGCTCGCGTTCGGTCTCGACGGACGCAATGCCCATTACGGCACCCCGGTCAATGGCGCCGCGCCGACACGCTTGCCGGGCGGGTCCTCCAGCGGCTCGGCCGCGGCTGTCGCGGGCGGGCTGGTCGATTTCGCGCTCGGCACCGATACTGGCGGTTCGGTGCGCGTGCCGGCAAGCTTTTGCGGCTTGTTCGGCTTTCGGCCGAGCCACGGCGCGATATCGACCGCGGGGGTGATCCCCTTCGCGCCGAGCTTCGACACGATCGGCTGGTTCGCGCGTGATGCCGCGTTGCTCGCCCGCATTGGCGCAGTATTGTTGCCGGAAAAGGCTGGTGCCGCCTTGCCGGCGCAGGCGCGGTTCTGCCGCGACGCGTTGTGTCTCGCCGATCCGGACGTGGCGATTCGGGTCGTCGCCGCCGGCCGCGCCACGGCGCGCCTCGGTCTTGCCGGGGCGGACGAGATCGATCTCACCGACGATCGGCTCACCGCCTGGACCGACGCCTATCGAATCCTTCAGGGCGATGAGATTCGGCGCGGCCTCGGGCCTTGGATCCGCGCGACGCGGCCCCGTTTCGGGTCGAACATCGCGCCCCGTTTCGCCTCCATATGGGAGATATCGGAGGTCGATGTCGCTCAGGCGGCGCGTTGCCGGCAGGCCGCCCGGGCGCGGCTCGACGCGGTGCTCGAACGCGCGATCCTGGTCGTGCCGACGGCGCCGGTCGTGCCGCCGCCGCGCGATATCGACGAGGCCGATCTCGGCCGGCTTTACCCGCGTCTCCTGGCCTTGACCGCTCCGGCCGGCCTCGGCGGCTTGCCCCAGGTGACGCTGCCGCTCGCGCCCCTTGAGGAGGGCCCGATCGGCCTCTCCCTGATCGGGCCGCGCGGCAGCGACCGCGCGCTGCTTGCGCTCGCCGCCGCTATTTCTTCTTGAGCGGCCGCTTGCTCTTGGCCGGCCCGCCGTCCAGCGCCGAGATGAGCTTGCCCGACGAGGTAACGAAGCCGTAGCATTTCTTCACGTTCCAGATCGTCGCCTCGGTGCAGAAGTCGGGCGAGGTGGTGGCGCAGCAATCCTCCACCAGGACGCAGCCATAGCCGAGGAAGTTCGCGTCGGTCAGCGAGCAGAACACGCATTGGTCGGTGTTGACGCCGGCGAACAGCAGCGTGCGCGCGCCGAGATTGCGCAGGATGCTGTCGAGCGGCGTGTCCCAGAACCCGCTCATGCGATATGTGTCGATCCTGATATCAGTCGCCGCGGGCTCCAGTTCGTCAGGAACGGTGTCCGCGAACAATATGGGCAGCACGAACATGTTCCTGCAACTGCTGGTGGCCCAGATGAAGAACCAGGACCCCACGAGCCCGCAGGACCCGACGCAGATGGTGACGCAGCTGGCCCAGTTCAACGCCCTGCAGCAGCAGATCACCAGCAACCAGTATCTGCAGCAGATCGCCAATGCGCAGACGTCGAATGCGACCAATGCCGCCTCCTACCTCGGCCATACCGCGGTCGTGAACAGCAGCAACTTCACCTTCGACGGCACCACCGCCCAGAAGTTCCTGGTCAACCTCGGCAGTGCCGCGGCCAACGCCACCGTGGATGTCGTCGACTCGAACGGCAATACCGTCGCCACGCTGAACAACGGCGCGCTGCCGGCCGGTTCCTCGACGTTTACCTGGAGCGGCACCATGAGCAACGGCCTCACCGCCCCGGCCGGCCAGTACAGCATCCAGGTCAGCGCCCAGGACAGTTCCAATCAGTCGGTGTCTTCCACCGCCCAGACGATGGGAACGGTCAGCGCCGTCGATCTGTCGTCCACCGGCGCGCAGCTGGTCGTCAACGGCAGCCCCGTGTCTCTGAGCAACATCTCGCAGATCCGCATGTAAGGACAAGGAACATAGGAGGATATCATGGGTATTTACAATGCATTGTTCACCGG
>OFHJ01000476.1_pt1 | contig 15236 bp, 22 predicted proteins | sample 1522001 | NCBI WGS metagenome assembly OFHJ01 (sample SAMEA2464838, study PRJEB22497) | soil metagenome | biome: Grassland; feature: Farmland; material: Clay | place: Australia | collected 2013-02-01 | depth 1.2 m | reverse complement strand
TGGCGTGTGTGTTGTAGAGTTGCCAAGTCGCGTTGCAGACTACAACGCCAGGACCGTCCGCCAGTATCGTTGGGTGTGGCGCAGTCGGTCCTTGGGTATGCACTTCGGCTATCACGATTCGGGCCGATTCGACCATGACCGTTCGCTTGCCGAGATGAACCGTGTGATGGCCCAAGAGGGGGAGATTCGCCAAAGGGATCTGGCCCTCGACGCAGGATGCGGCGTCGGCGGCAGCTCGATCTGGCTTGCCGAGAACATCGGTTGCAGGGTCAGTGGCATCACGATCTCACCGAACCAAGTGCCCATCGCCAGAAAGAACGCCGAGCGTGCAAACCTTTCCCCGCTCCGGGTATGGTTCAACGTGCGCGACTACACCGATACGGGTTACGCATCGAACCATTTCGATGTCGTGTGGGCACTGGAGTCCGTCTGCCACACGCCATACAAGGAGAAGTTCTTGCGTGAGGCGTACAGACTACTCAAGCCAGGTGGCCGGCTCGTGCTGGCGGATGGGTTCCGTGAGCGCGAGAAGTCGGGTATCGACGGTGAAGACCTCGGGATTTGGCTGGACTGGCTCGATGCCTGGGCCTTGCCTGATGACCTGCCGACCGTTTGGGATATGGGCGCGATGATGCACGGCATCGGGTTTGAAGTCTCAAAGGTCAGAAACATCACCTTCGAGATCATGCGCTCGTCCGACCACATGTACCGCAAGGCCGCATTGCTGGCCCCGGTGCTATGGGCATTCGACAGGCTCGGTATGGTGACGGAGGAGGAGCGCAATAACTTCCGCGGTGCCCTACTGCAGAGAGAGGTGTGGCGCAGGATGATCGGTGGGTACTGGCTGATCGTCGCGCGGAAGACATGAAGGCCGTGAAAGAGATGACCATGGCGGATAAGAGATTTCAACTCTGGATTTTCCAAGTATCCTCTGGCGCGGACCCGACAAGGTGGGTCGAGTCAACCGTCTTCAGGGCGGCCATCGAGTCATTCGCCAACATGCGGTCCTACAGTGACCCATTCAGACATGCAGGGTGACATGCAGGGTGAACAGTGGGTCAACCTTGTGGCAAATGTCATTCTGGCTCTGGACGACTTCGACGAAGAGATGGCCCGCGATACCGCGTTCCACGACACCGCAAGGGTAACGGAACACCTGTTCAGAGAACTCTACGCATTGCGTGACCTCGTGAATGGACAAGTCATGCAAGCAAAGAAACCCACCTGATTCCACCAGAAAGTGCTTGCATTGCCATGGGTTCTTGAGGTATACTTTTCTTGTGAGAAGGGAAAGGCGGTGTGAGGGAAGAAGTCGGGGTTATATCCGACTGTGGACCCATGGGCCATCCTGTTACGTTGACTGGCGACTTCAATGATCGCTGGGGAGCAGATGTTATGGGGCAAGTCGACAAACTTATTGGCCATTTGGCCAACCTCTGGGCCAACCGCACAAGGGATAGCAGGTCACTCGTACTCGCGCGAGTGACCTGCTATGTCGTACCCTTACCGCAACCCTATGGACTAGGATACGCCGATTTTTTTCGCAGGGATGACCGCCCACTAGATAGCGCCCGAGTGGTAGCATGGACCCATCGCAGTATCTAGATACCGTGAAGCAAACGCGAAAGCCCCCGTCGCCAGGGGGCCTTCGCAGAAAAGGGAGGTTCCGCTCGTGGACCAGGATAACGTTTCTTCGTCTATTTGGCAAGTATCAGACCTTATCAACGCAAAGACCCTAGAGAACTGGATCGGCATGTCGAAGACGAACTGGGCAACGAGTACACCGGTATTCAGGGGCACACCACAGTTGAGTTCTGCGATTGTTGGTGATGTGGTCGACCAGTCGGATCGCATTGACATTCGCGAAGTACCCTACATCGTCAGTATTGCGATTCGGCATGTTCAAGAACGGTACAGTTTTCTGATCGACGACCCTTCTAATGTATTACCTGCCCAGTTCCGAAACTTATCAAGAACCAAGGCGATCCGTAACATTTTCCATGTTGGCCTGCACACGATCATGCTGTCGGGTGCGGTGAAGAGGATTCAGAAGATGTCCGATGAGAACCTTCAGCGGAAAGAGATATGGCTCATGGAACCACTACCGCACGAGTTCTGGCGACCCGTCTCCATTCATTCAAGGAACAAGAACGTCCGACTGAAGATCAGTGCGCTGGAAGAGGATTATGCGCTGTTCAACGGTCTTTGCGAGGACCTGGACTTCACTAAGCAGCAGTTGGCCATCGAGTGCCTGATGTTTGGGTTACTACAGATTGAGTCGGATCGTTGGAACGTGGCAAACGCCGATGAGTTCATCGACGAAATCGCGCCGGAGGCCCTGCGATTCCTGATCCATGTAGAGAAGATGGCCCAAAAAAATGGGACAGAACGTATTAGGGGCTAAGGGGCTAAGGGGCTAAGGGGCTTGGGGGCCTTAAGCCCCCCTTGTTAACTCTTAAGGGGTGGAAGGAGGGTGAAAATCGCGGCGAGAAACAACGGGGTGCATGACGACTGGTCCACTCCTGACGATCTCGGCCTGCCGGAGAAGTTCGGCTCGTTCCGCGGCGTGCAGTCCTACGCGCTGAAGATGATCGAGCAGTCGAAGGAGAAGGTGCTCCTGATCCAAGCGCCGACGGGCACCGGCAAGAGCCTCATCGGCGCCGGTGCGGCGAGAGTCCTGGGTATGCCAGCCGTCTACGTCAGCACGACGATCGACCTGCAGGATCAATTCGTTCGGGACTTCCCAGGCGCGGCGCAGATCATGGGCCGGGACAACTACCCGACGCTCAACTACGCGAACGCCTACCCCGAGGTGACCTGCTCCGACTGCGACAAGACGAACGGCGAATGCACGTTCTGTTCCGACGCGCATCAATGCCCGTACGAACGGGCGAAGGGGGTTGCATTGGAGGCGGAGTTCTCGGTTCTGAACACCGCCTACTTTCTGAACGAGGTCAATCATGTCGGCAGGTTCTCTGATACGTCCTACGACAAGGACGGCAGGCTGGTACTGAAGCCCACGCACCAGATGGGTCCACGGCTTGTGGTACTGGATGAGGCCGACACCTTGGAACGCGCCCTGATGAACTTTATCGAGATCACGGTCCCGAAAGGCGTACGGGAAAGACTGCAGATTCCCTTTCCGCGCTGGAAGAACCCATCAGCCGAGCACAAGATGGAGGACTGGGGTGCCTGGCTCGCGGTAACGATGCCAAAGGTGAAGCGCGAGGTCGAGGAGATGCAGAAGCGACTGGGCGGCGTGCCTGCGCTATTGCAGGGTAGAGAGCCGAATCCACTGTACATGCGCCAGCGCAAGAGCCTGAAGTCGCTCATGAACCTCCTCACCCACCTGCACTGGATGGAGCGTGACCTGGCGAAGTCGCCGGAGTCGTGGGTTCGCACGGACAACGACGGCGAGTCCCTCCATTTCAAGCCAATCTACGTCGCACCGTACGCGGAGGACCTTCTGTGGCGCCATGCGACGAAGTTCGTCGTCATGTCAGCGACGATCATCTCGGCGGACCATTTCGCGCGGGATCTCGGGCTAGGTCCAGAGGATGTGGCGATGATCGACCTGCCATCCGGGTTCTCCGTCAAGCGCAGGCCGATCTACCAAGTCCCCGCGGCGAACGTCACGCACAAGAACAAGGACACGGCCTACCCGCGACTCGTACAGATGCTCGACGACATCGCCGACCAACATCCCAGCGACAACATCCTCGCGCACACCGTCAGTTACGACATCGCGGGCTACGTGTCAAAACACTTGCGGCGCAACAAGAGTCGAGTGATTACCTACGCGAACAGCCAAGAGCGCGCAAAGGCCCTCGAACTCTTCAAGCAGTCCACCGGCAAGATTCTCGTCGCGCCCTCGATGGACCGCGGAGTGGACCTGCCAGATGACCTGTGTCGTGTCGTCGTGATCCTCAAGGTGCCGTATCCCTATCTCGGCGACCGGCAAATCTCCGCGCGTTTCCACGACGGAGCCAGGGGTCGCGCTTGGTACACCGTCGAGACGATCCGCGCCATCTGCCAGATGACCGGCCGGGGAATGCGCCATGAGAAGGACTGGTGCATCACCTACATCCTCGACCGGCAGTTCCAGTCGATCTTTGAGCGTTCGAGCTACCTGTTCCCGGGTTGGTGGAAGGACGCCTTGGTGAAGGGGGTGGTGCGCGACCTCAGCGGTGTTTCGCGGATCGAGTAGAAGGGAGTTAGGAGGTGCGTTCGTGTCGGTGAAGTTCGAGGCGTACCTGACCAAGTGCAACCTAAAGCCCGGCAAAGAGGTAACGACTCTGCAGATCGGACTCGACGTGATCTACGACGACCCGGGGGATTTCGCGAATGGGACCGAGGTCCTGACCGCGCTCGCCTCCAGGATCGGCCATCAGGTGATCGTCAAGGTGGCCGACAACTGGGTCCAAATGAACATCGACGACCCGGTTCGTGAGGCGGCGCGTGAAGCCGCTCGTGAGTTCGGTGAAACCGTGGATCGGTCGGGGCTTACCGTTGAGGTGAGCACGCCGGGCCGGGAGCCTGTGCAGATCGGCAGTCGTCGACGCCGCCGCTCCGAGGAAGGGTCGGAGGAAGGGTCGGAGGAGGAATGACCACCAGGATCGAGTTGACGGTCACTGGCGGGATCGAGGATCTGCGTGTGCGTGACACGATCGAGCACGCCGTCGCCCGGTTCATGGAAGGCATTCGGGAGGGTGCCGGGAATAACGGTGCGGCGGCTGTGACGATCAACGACCTGTACGAGTTCAAGAAGGAGGTCAAGATGCGTCCATTCCTCGGCAGGGAGCCGTTTCGTGAACACGACGAGGAGCGTGTGGTCGAGTTCACCGCGCTCCTACGCTTCGACTCTGCACCTGAATAGGAGGGAATCGTTTTGGCGCGTGAAGACTGGGAAACTACATCCGGCCTGCTGGACGACTTCGACTTTGAGGTCACAGGCGCATCTTTTGGCCAGCGCGACGACTACGCCAATGGCGAGGTTCTGCTGGCCATCTTGACCGGCGTATCCCCGGACTCTGACGAGGACGTTGAGCTGATCTACTCCTGCGGCAAGGGGTGGGAGGCGCGCGATGGCGGCAGGCACGCGGAATCCCCGACGGGCAAGCGGAAGTTCAACGTGAACTCTGCCTACGCCGCCCTCTTCCGGCGTGTGTTTGAACTCGTGGGCGAAGAAGTGTACAAGAACGACCCCAAGCAGATCGAGATGTGGGTCGGCTGGAAGTTCCACATGAAGCGCGAGGAGAAGGACTTCGGCGGGACGATCGGCAAGCACGATCGCACGTTGCCCGTCGCGATCCTTGAGGTGGGCGGCAAGAAGGGCAAGGGCGGAACGTCGAGCGCATCGGGCAGGTCCAACGGCAAGGCGCGCAACACGGCATCCTCTTCCAGCAGTGAGGGCGGCGACAACCCGTTGGTTGCGGACCTGGTTGCCAAGGCCAAGATCATGCCGCTCGCCGCATTCCGCGCCTATGCCTTCTCGAAGCCGGAGGTCGTCAGCGACGGCGAACTCTTGCAGTCGATCATCTCCGACGCGGACGACTCCTTCTGGAACACGCACCACGAGTAGAACCGATGCGCTAGCGGCGAATCTAGGGGGCCGGCGATGTCCGGCCCCCGTAGGGGTGAAGCAAGTGTCTACGCCAGAGCAGAAGGACAACCGTCCGATTGTCTACCTAGAGCAGGATCGACCGGTCTACCGCGCATCGTCGTGCGGTGGGTGCCTACGGTCAATCGTCGCATCGAGGATGGGTTTCCACGCGGTCGAGCCGCCCGGGTTCTTCATGCAGGCGGCGCGTGAGGGCGACATCCACGAGGTCGCGATGAAGCAGTGGCTGCGCGAGGACCAGGGCTACATCATCACGGACGAGCAGCGTGAGCTGAACATTGAACTCGGCTCGCTCGTCATTCGTGGTCACATCGACGGCATCATCTTCGACGATATCGACAACCCAAAGATCCGGCTCCTTGAGATCAAGTCGATGTCCACCAGACGGTTCGCACAGTGGAAGAAGTACGGCATCGCGCATTTCCCGAAGTACCTCGCGCAGGCGGTTCTCTACCGACAGCAACTCGCGAATGACATGCGCATGGACCCTGAGAACCTTGGGGTGTACTACACCGTCAAGAACCGCGACTCCGGCGCGAAGGACATTGTGATGTTCGGACGCGACAATCCGCTTCCCATGTCTTACGCCAATGCCGTGACGCGTGTGCTGAAGGCCGAACTCTTCGCACGCGAGGGCACGCTGCCGCCCTGCGACTACCCGCCGAAGTCCTTCGAGCGCCACATCTGCGCCTTCCCGTACATCTGTGACACCGACGACGAGTCGGAGGACGCCAAGGACGCGGATCCGCAGGTGGTGGACCTAGTCGCCGTACGGGTGGACGAGTGGGCGGCGAAGTATGAGGAGGCGCGCAGGGCGGTGGCGGCGATGGAGAACCTGCGCAAGGCCGCGGCGTTTGAGCTAACGCGTCTTCTCAACAATGCTGGCGGCAAGGTCAGGACGGACGCTTTCAGCGTCTCTCTCGTCAACGGCATGTCAACGAGCTGGGACGAGGAGGGCATGGTCGTAGAGTACGGCGAGGATGTGCGGAACTTCAAGCGCGGCAAGCCGTACAGTTACCCTCGCGTCACGGCGAGGAAGAAGGGGAGTGGATGAGCGCCGTCGCGCAGTTCAACGGGTTACTGATCCTGATGGCCTGGGCTGGGGTTGGGCTCGGGATTGCGGTTGTGGCCTATATCCTGCTGATGCTGGCCTTCTGGATGTCGATTCCGAAGGGGGCTGGGAAGTGAGCGAGATCAAGCGGCCGATACGACGAGGCCAGTACACCAATCGCGGTTTCGCTGAACATTACTGGGATGTCATTGAGGCAGACCGTAGCCCACTGTGCAGCGTGTTTGGCGAGAGCAAAGACGATGCCCAGGCGCGCGCCGATCAGGTCGTCGCGGCGGTCAATGACGCAGGAGACGCTGAGCCCGACGCGGGCGACGTGGAGGCGGCTTTCGTTGAAGACCACGGCTTGGACCCTGACGCGGAGCGGGATGCGACGCTACTGAACCGCCTGAGTGACGCCGAGAGGCACGAACGCGAATCCGCCGCCCGCGAGGCGCAACTGCGGCAGGCGCTAGGGCGATTCCTCCGCATCTTCCCTCGGTCAGAGATCGAAATGGCGCGGGAGTGCTGGGGCAACACGAACACGCATCTGGTCATCGAAGGGCGCAAGGACCTCGAAGCCGCCCTCGCCACGCCCGCATCCCAAGCGGCAACCAACATACAGTCGGTGATCGAGAAGGCCCGCAACATCAACAGTGCCGCGTACAACAACTGGAGTGAGGTGCAGGAGCTGCAGGAGGCCGTTCGCGTCTTCGACGGAAAGGACGGTGCGGGCTAATGTCGTGGCTCTTGGATGCACTCATTTGGTTGCTCACTCCGGTCGCGGCCTTCGCGATGTCGATTCTCGACCCGGACGTGACACAGGCCGTGAGGATCATGCGCCTTTGCGTCGCGGCGTTTGTTGTCGGGGCCATCGTCGCGGTGATCGTCGCCCTCTGACCAGTTCGGCAACCGGCAAAGGAGGTGATGCCCCATGCCATACGAGATCGATGAACCGACGCGCAATCGCGTCCGTGAACTCACTCGGCGCAAGTAGCCTGCTCCCCGAAAGGAGGTGGTGCCATTGCCATTTCACAACCCGACCAGCGTCGGGGAACGCATCCTCGTCTACGGCAAGGACAAATCCGGCAAGTCGAAAGGCTGGATGGACATTGCCGACCTACTCTACAAGACCGGCTCCGACTCCCGCTTCTACGTCGGCGACACGGATGACGCCGTGGACCGCATGATGCTGGAGTACCCGCACCTCGAACAGATGGTCGACTTCGACATGATGTTCGACTGGAACGACCACACAAAGTTCGTCGACCGTGTACTTCCACTCCTGCGGCCACAGGACTGGCTCATCATCGACATGCTCGACACGTCCTGGGATGCGGTGCAAGACCACTTCATCCAAGAGATTTTCAATGTGGACGTGTCCGACTACTTCATTGAGATGAGAAAGCAGTTCGAGACGGCGCGAGAGGAGGCGAGAAAGGCCGGCAAGAAGCAGGACCGTGGCGGGTTCCGTGCTTTCGAGGGCTGGATGGACTGGCCGGTCATCAAGAAACTCTACAAGCAGTGGATCGTCAAGGTCGCATTCCGTTCGCGGTGCAACGTCTACTGCACGGCCAAGGGCGACGCGGTGAACCGTGAGGACGACGCAGAGATCAAGAACCAGTACCAAGCCTACGGGCTCAAGCCTGTCGGCAACAAGTCAAACCCCCACTATTTCCACAGCATCATCATCGCCAGCAACGAGGGCCACGACCGCTACACCATGACGACGGTCGGTGATCGTGGCAGAGATAGGCTGGACCACGACGAAATCACGAACTTCGCGGTGGACTACCTCGTGAACAAGGCGGGCTGGAGGTTGATGTAGCGACTAGTCAACAACGGGAGGCAGTAACCGCACACACACCCCCGCGGCTTGAGTTCGCTCGCCATAAGGGCAAACGAGATGCGGCGTCTATTGACGAGGTGGCTGCCTACAGTCCGGTGGCGAAGGTGGAGCGCCGGGCAACAATCTTGCCAGCGGGACAGGGCTACGCGGGGACGCGACCCGAGCGGCTGGCGAGCTAGACGGGGATGCGGCGGGTTGGCAGGATTGCCTCCCGCCCTTCCTGTTTCCAGCGGCAACGAAGCGATTCTAGGGGGGTGTAGCAGTTGCAGGTATCAAAACACGTCAAGTAGGGGATGGCATCGTCCTGCGCCCAAATTCGCCCCCCACAGCGTTCCCTGTGCCAATGTCCCTGATGGATACGCCGGACGGTGTTGGGCTCTACTGGATGCCTATTGGCGAAGGACTCTCGTTTGTGAAGATGGGTGACAACCATTACAGCATTTACACGGACTCCGAAATTTCTCCTGTGGCCAGCAGGAGAACGCAGGAGCAACATGGAATACATATAGTAGCAGAGGAAGAGGATGCAGACAAGCATACAGGCAATTGGTTGCCGTCCCTCCTGCGCCCGTTCCTGCGCCTACTGCGGTGGCCTAGACTCATTCTCGCATGGTCGGTCGTGTTGTCCGCGCTTTACCTCTTTGGATGGTACTTGCCCGCGTACGTAGTCGTGAGGGGATGGCGCGACCCGCCTTCGACGATCCTAGTCGCTCTTGGCGTTGCGGTCGTGGTCATGGTCGTACCGATCGTGCGCTGGATTTGACGCTGGATTTGAAAGGAGGTGATGCGTAACGCAAGTTGTGTTCTGGTTTCTAGTTGGTATTGCCATCGGCGAGGTCTTGCGTTTCATCGACCGTAGGTTTAGGAGGTAGTTTTCGTGGCGATCAAGAGTACAGGCATCGTGCGTTCCATTGACGACCTTGGCCGCATCGTGATCCCCAAGGAGATCCGCACGACCCATGACATCAAGAAGACCGACCCGGTCGAAATCTTCACGGACGGCGAGTACGTTCTCCTGCGCAAGTACAACCCCGGTTGCATCTTCTGCGGCCACATCGAGAACGCCGAGGACTTCAAGGGCAAGCTCATCTGCGAGGACTGCCGCGACCAGATCAATTCGCAAGAGCACACGCACACGCACACGCAAGAGCAGACGCACACGCACACCGCGTAGGGCGATGCTCACCTTCGGATCGGCGTTCGCAGGGATCGGTGCTGGCGACCTCGGTCTTGAGGATGCAGGGATGAAACCCGCGTGGCAGATCGAGGTCGACCCATCTTGCCGTGACGTTCTGGCCCTCAACTTCAACGTGCCACTGTACGACGACATACGGCGGTGGAAGGAGTACGTCCATGACCTCACGCGAGTCGATGTCGTCATCGCTGGGTTCCCATGCCAGGACCTCTCGGTCGCAGGACCAAGAGCGGGAATCCATGGAGCGAAATCAGGACTCTTCTTCGACCTTGCTGACATGTTGGGCGAAGTACGGCCCACCTGGGTCGTCCTTGAGAATGTACCCGGACTACTCACATCCGGTCGGGGGAGAGATTTCCTCGCAGTCCTCGATTCGTTGGAAGAACTCGGGTATGGCGTGGCATGGCGAGTACTTGACAGTCGCCACTTCGGAGTACCCCAAAGACGCCGTAGAGTCTACATTGTCGGACATCTTGGAAGTCTCGAATATCCCGCCAAGGTACTATTTGAGCCCGAAAGCCGCGGTCGGCATCCTGCGGCGGGCAAGGAACAGGGGGAGGTTATTGCCACCCTACAAGCGAGTGGCGCTGGAACTGCTCGCGTCGCTGGCATCGGATCAGACACCGACTTCTACGTCTACGACAAAAGGCCACAAGAAGTAGCGCGAACGTTGACGGCTGGCGGCAAGGACTCCGGTCGGCACATGGAGGACGACTTCAACCTGATTACCGACCAGAAACTCGCCTACTCCCTGACCGCCAGCACCGGCGGGGTAAGCGGCAAGGAGCAACAGGTGACGGTGCTCGTCGATCGTGTCGCCAACACCCTCATGGCGAAACTCCGCATCAACTATGAGGACGAAACGTTCGTCTACGTCGATCCGAAGGACCTTGATGGCATCGACATTCGCAGGTTGGTCAGGCGACTCATGCCGGTAGAGACAGAGCGGCTACAGGGGCTACCTGATGGCTGGACGGATCCGACCGGCAAGACGAAGGACATCACCCGCTACAGGGTGTGCGGCAACGCCATGACGCGCAACGTGATTGGGTGGCTCGGCAGGCGGATCGTGATGGTCGAGGGCTCGAAGGCATGGGAGGTTGAGGATTTGTGATTCGCAAGGTAGACGTGCCAGAAGGGCAGGTTGGCGACTGGCGCGTGTCGAAGTTCAGTGTCAACAAGGACGTTGCAGTGATGAGCGTCTTCACTGATGGACCTAGTAGGATGGTTTACCCGGGCACCTACACCGAATTGACCCATCGCGGCCACCTCGTCATGTCGGACACGCCAGCAGAACGCCACGACCACGAAGAACCTGTCAGGAGGGCAATAGGAAGCGTCCTAATCAACGGCCTCGGTCTTGGCATGGTGCTACAGGCTGTGCTCGACAAGCCGACAGTGACGGACGTAACGGTGATCGAGATTGCGCCAGAGGTGATCCAGCTCGTTGCACCGACGTACCAGCACGACCCACGACTGACGATCATCAACGACGACGCCTACACCTGGCAACCGCCGAAAGGCAAGCGGTACAACATGGTGTGGCACGACATCTGGCCCGATCTATCGCTCGACAACCTGCCAGAGATGGCGAAACTGCACCGTAAGTACGGTCGCAGGTGCGACTGGCAGGGTTCGTGGGGCAAGGAGATACTGCTGCGCGAAAGAGGCAGGAGAGGAATGCGCAGATGGGGTTGAGGGAGGAATAACGTTGGTTGTCTACTACGCGCATTCCATGCTCATCTACGGCACGGACAGAGAACGAAAGGAACTCGCGGCACTGAAGCGTTACTTTGGTGATGCACACATCGTCAACCCGAACGGCGATGTGCAGTCAAGCAGGAGTATGGTTCCGTTCCTGGAGGCCGTAGAACGGTCAGATGTCGTCGCCTTCTCCGACGTGGACGGATGGATTGGACGTGGCGTGTACACTGAGGTTCACCACGCACACCAACACGACAAGACGCTTTTTCACATCGGTCAACAGACGATGAACATTGTGGCGTTTACGGGCGGCGTAAGGGTCGCAAACAGGGACGATTGGAAGTACCGATACGCCAAGGTGGTAACAAACAACCTTCTTCGCATCCCCGGCTAGGCAATGCGATAAATCCCCGCCCGCCGCAAGGCGGTGCGGAACCCTGAGCGGAGCGAAGGCATCAAGGAGGCAGCGCCATGCCACGTCGGTCGATTACGTTTCCAGACGACGTGTACGAAGCACTCAGGATCGAATACGCGGGTCGAATTGAGGAGGACCCGAAGGCCAAGTTGACCTTCAACGACGTGGTGATTGACCTATTGCGCGATGTCCTGATGGGACCCAAACCTGGCCATGCGTTTACGTACATCGAGGACTTCTCGGCTGGTTTACTGTCTGCGGCTGTGGCCGGTCTTGCGATGACCCATTTCAAGAAGGCGAAGGAGGAACGGGGAGAAGGGGAGGAAAGTGACTGACCCTATCGGCCTTCCGTCTTCGGAGATCGACTTGTCCAGCCTAGATGGACTGCTCATGGACCTGAAGGAGACTGCAGGTCGTATTGAGGGTGAGGCAAGGCACTTTCGAGGTACGATCAAGCGCATCGAGAAGGCCCTTGGTACAACCATCGGTACAACGCGATGATCCTCGTGTCTTCGACGGAGCCGCCGGCCCTGCGCGCTGTCGGCTCCTCCTCCCAAATCCCCGAGTCCTACGGCGCGGACATACTCTTCTCCGCGAACGGCAAACTCGTCGGTATCCAGCGCAAGACCGTTGTCGACCTGCTGGCATCCCTCGAAGACGGTAGGCTCGCCAGGGAGGTATCGCAACTCCAAGGCGTGCATGTGGCCATGCTGATCGTCGAAGGCCAGATGTCATGGACGACGGATGGGATGCTCATGGAGTCGCAACGCGCGTTTACGCGCAAGTCGATGTACGGGCTGATGCTCTCGCTCTACTTCGAGCACCGTGTCGCCGTGATTCGCACGAATAGCCTGTCGGATACGATCGAGGTCGTGAAGGAAGCGCAGTCGTGGTTCGCCAAGACGACGCACTTCTCTTTGTTCACGAGGCCAAAACTGAAGGGCGACTGGGGTGTGTTTACCAGCAAGGATTGGTCGCGTTTCATCCTCCAGGGTTTTCCCGGCGTCGGCACCACCCTTGCGGACGCGATCTACGATCACTTCGGTCGTATCCCTCTCCGGTGGGACGCAAACTACTTGGAAATGCTCCGGGTACCCGGAATCGGCGAACGACGGGCGCAGGCCCTCTGGAGGTCGTTAGATGGATCTACAGGAACTGCAGGAACTCCTACAGAACACGCCAGCGGAACTGCGCGTCAAGGTGTTCGAGACATGGCAAAAGATGCAACAACCAGGGCCAGGGAACGCGCCCGTCAACCATCCAACAGGTCCAAGCGTCCACCCAAAAATCGCCGCAATCCGTGACCAGATGGCCTCCTGTACCGACTGCATCCTGCACGAAGGCCGAACGAACGTCGTCGCCGGTGATGGACCTGTACCCTGTGACATCATGATTATCGGGGAAGGGCCAGGCGAACAAGAGGACCTTTCCGGTAGGCCGTTCGTCGGACCGGCTGGGCGCAAACTCGACGATGCGCTATCGGGGGCGGGCATATCGCGCGCAGAGGTGTTCATCGCCAACACCGTCGCATGTCGTCCGCCCAACAACCGCCGGCCCGGGCAGAACGAACTGGACGCTTGCTTCCACCATCTCTTGAACATGGTGGCCACGGTGAACCCAATCTGCATCATCCTGCTCGGTGCATCTGCTCTGCGCGACTTCTTCCCCGACCTGAAAATCTCTTCGGTACGCGGCCATGTCATCGACAAGGGCGCCCATAACCCCCGCGGCGACAAGTTGCCCTGTTACTTCATGCCAACCTACCACCCCGCCGCGGCCCTGCGCTCACCGCAGATGAACCGCGACTTCATGGCCGACATGAAGGGATTCGAAAAATGGGTCGACGAAAACACGGAGGACTGGCCAACAAGCAACACGCACGGCAACACGCATGGCTGACCAAATCCGTCCGCCGATCCCCTACTTCGGCGGCAAATACCACCTGCTCGATTGGATTCTCGCGCACCTGCCGCCGCACCTCATCTACATCGAACCGTTCGGTGGCGCGGGATCCGTGCTCCTGAACAAACCGCGTGCGGGGGTGGAGGTCTACAACGACATCTATGAGGAAGTCGTCAACCTCTTCCGCGTGCTACGGAGCCCCGCGATGCGTGAGGAGCTAATCTCACAGATCGTCCTCACGCCATTTGCCCGCGACGAGTTCGAGTGGTGCCTGGACCGCCGCAAGCATCCTCCTTCGGACATGATCGAACGTGCGCGTCGCTACATGGTGATCGCTCGGCAGGGTTTTTCGGGGATGGCAGGCGCCGGTGGGCGCGTGACGAAGGGGAACTGGTCCGCGCAGGTGGACACACCTTCTGGCCGCGGCGTGCAACCGAAAGCCTGGGGCCAGATCGAGGACAACCTGCGGCGGATCGGGGATAGGATACGCGGCGTCATCATCGAGAACACCACGTTCCAAGACCTGATCCCACGGTTCGACTACCCGCACCCCCTGATCTACTGTGACCCGCCCTACGTCCACGAAACCCGTTCGGAGAACAACACCTACGTCCACGAGATGACCAACAGTGTCCACGAAGAACTCGCCGACCTACTGCACAGTTTTCAGGGCATGGTTGTACTCAGCGGATTCCACTGCGACCTCTACGACAACCTCTACGCGGACTGGACGACCGACACGTTCATCACCTACGCGACCGGCGCGCCGTCCGGCAAGGGTAAGAAGCCAAGGAGGACAGAAGTGCTATGGCTGAACGATCTGGCGGCGAGGATGCTGGACAGCCAACCCGGCCTGTTCTGAACCTGACCAATCAGATACCTCCTAGCTCGATGTGGCATTACGATGCGCGACGCAAGGCATGGTCGACCCACATGCTCGGCTATGCACTGGAGATCGCTGGCGGCAACTCGTGGTATTTCTACACCATTCGCAACCGCGACATGGTGATTACCATGAGCAGTCGGATTACGACGCAACGCGAAGCAATGGAACAGGCCATTGCCTACGTGCGTGGGCTAAGGGTGCGCCGATGAAGAAGTCTCTGAAGATGTTCGTTGTGACTGTAGCGAGCGGGGCCTTGACGTATTGGCTATCACAACACAATGGAGTTGGGTGGTCGATTACGGCGATGTACATGACATGTGCATCAGTCTTTGCCGCAGTTGTTGCAGTCGTCTACTGGCTAAGGGAGGAGTAGGAAGGAGCGGGACAGGGAAAGGGACCGGCAATCGCCGGTCCCTTTTCATCTCCTTCGCCTGTCCTTCATCAACCTGTACAGCCCGTACGCACCAAGACTGACGATCACCGCACCACCGACCCACTTGAAGGCGTTGCCGTAGTTCCCCTGGTAGTCGGTTTGCGTGTTCAAAGTCCAGTAGGTGCCCTGCGGCGGATCGGGCAATGCAACAGTCAAGACCCACGGCCGAAGATACCAATTCACC
>OFHJ01000475.1_pt1 | contig 15247 bp, 11 predicted proteins | sample 1522001 | NCBI WGS metagenome assembly OFHJ01 (sample SAMEA2464838, study PRJEB22497) | soil metagenome | biome: Grassland; feature: Farmland; material: Clay | place: Australia | collected 2013-02-01 | depth 1.2 m | reverse complement strand
CGACAATGTGACGATGGAAGTGGAGCTGATCGCGCCGGTTGCGATGGACGAGGGCTTGCGCTTCGCCATCCGCGAGGGCGGCCGAACCGTCGGCGCCGGCGTCGTCGCCTCTATCATCGCGTAACGGCGCGGGCAGGCGCCGCAACGCGGAAAAGGAGTGTAGCTCAATTGGTCAGAGCACCGGTCTCCAAAACCGGGGGTTGGGGGTTCGAGTCCCTCCACTCCTGCCAGCCTTTGGCCGTCGCGGAGCCCTTGGGCCGTAGCTCGTGCGGGGCGTCTGCGGGAAGGCCGGTTTGACGCCATGGCAAAGTTCAGTCCGGGCGAGTTCTATCGGCAGGTACGGCAAGAGGTGTCCAAGGTAACCTGGGCAACGCGTAAGGAGACCCTGGTGACGACGGGCGTGGTATTTCTGATGGTAGTTGTGGTGGCGGCGTTCTTTTTTGCGGTGGATTTGACCCTGGGGCACGCCGTGCGCTTTATTCTCGGCCTGGGAGCCTGACGCGATGGCCAAGCGCTGGTATATTCTTCATGCCTATTCGGGCTTCGAGAAGAAAGTGGCGCAGTCGATCCGCGAGATGGCGCAGGCTCGCGGCATGACGGATTCGTTCGAGCAGGTCCTGGTTCCGGTCGAGGAAGTGGTCGAAGTGCGCCGCGGTCACAAGGTGAACGCCGAGCGCAAGTTCTTCCCCGGTTATGTGCTTTTGCACATGGACATGAACGAAGAAACCTATCATCTGGTGAAGAACACGCCGAAGGTGACCGGCTTTCTCAGTTCCGGCGGCAAGCCCTCGCCGATCAGCGAGAGCGAGGCGGAGCACATCATGCGCCAGATGCAGGAGGGGATCGAGCGGCCGAAGCCCTCGATCACCTTCGAGGTTGGCGAGCAGGTTCGGGTGAACGACGGGCCCTTTACCTCGTTTACCGGCTATGTGGAGGAAATCGACGAGGCGCGCGCCCGCGTTAAGGTGGCGGTATCGATTTTTGGTCGCGCGACGCCCGTGGAGCTCGAGTACTCCCAAGTCGAAAAGGTTTGAGTCTAGAAGAACTTGACGGGTTCGGCCGAGGACCGGTTGCGGTCCGGGCCGGCGATGGAGTAGAAAATGGCGAAGAAGATCGAAGGTTACATCAAACTTGAGGTGAAAGCGGGTCAGGCCAACCCGTCGCCGCCGATCGGCCCGGCGCTCGGCCAGCGCGGCCTCAATATCATGGAGTTCTGCAAGAGTTTCAACGCGCAGACCCAGGGCATGGAGCCGGGGACGCCGATCCCGGTGGTGATCACGGCCTATTCCGACCGGTCGTTTTCGTTTGTGACCAAGACGCCGCCCGCGTCGTATTTCCTGAAGAAGGCGGCGAACGTGGCCAAGGGCGCGAAACTCACCGGTCGCGAGCAGGTCGCGACCGTGACCGAGGCGCAGATCCGTGAAATCGCGGAAATCAAGATGAAGGACCTCAACGCCTTTGATATCGAGGCTGCGATGCAGATGATCAAAGGTTCAGCCCGCTCCATGGGCATCGCGGTGAAGGAATAGGTCATGGCAGGTAAACGACTGAAGGCGGCGCAGGCCACGATCAAGCCCGAGGCGGCCTATTCTCTGGACGACGCGATCAAGCTCGTCCGCACCAATGCCAAGGCGAAGTTCGACGAGACCGTCGAGATCGCGATGAATCTCGGCATCGATCCGCGCCATGCGGATCAGATGGTGCGTGGCACCGTGCAATTGCCGAAGGGTACCGGCAAGACCATGCGGGTGGCGGTCTTCGCCCGCGGCGCCAAGGCCGAGGAGGCCACCGCCGCCGGTGCCGATGTTGTCGGCGCCGAGGATCTGGCGGAAAAGGTGAGCAAGGGCGAGATCGACTTCGATCGCTGCATCGCGACCCCCGACATGATGGGGGTGGTCGGGCGCTTGGGTAAGGTGCTCGGGCCGCGCGGCTTGATGCCGAACCCGAAGCTCGGCACGGTCAGCGCCGATGTTGCGCAGGCGGTGCGCTCGGTGAAAAGCGGCCAGGTCGAGTTCCGCGCCGAGAAGGCGGGCATCGTTCATGCCGGGATCGGCAAGGCGTCGTTCCCGGAAGATGCGCTGGTCGAGAACGTCAAGGCTTTCGTCGGCGCCGTCGTGCGCGCGAAGCCGACGGGCGTCAAGGGGGCCTTCGTCCGCAAGGTGACCCTGGCCTCGACCATGGCGCCGGGCGTGAAGCTCGAGCTTGGAAGTTTATTGGGCGGCGAGTAACAGCGAAGCCCACGAGTTCCGCGCGCCCGGGTTTGGGCGGGCGGTTCCTGTCCGAGACTGCAGGCGCCGCAGAGCGGCTTAATGTTCTGGCCTGCATAGACGGGGCGAGGCTTGAGGGATCGGCGCGGCCGGAAGCGGTCGCGCCCTCCCTCGATTCGGGTCCTGGGACAGGCAAACCGGGTCCGGCTTTGGCCGGCCCCTGTCACAGTTGGGGCCGGGCGGCATGGTGCCGTCTCGCTCCAGGAGTTGGAGAGACGACGTGAACCGAACGGAGAAAACCGAGCTGGTGGAAAGCCTCCAGCAGGTGTTTCAGACCGCGCGGCTGGTGGTGGTGACCCAGAATACAGGTCTCACGGTGGCGGAGATGAGCTTTCTCCGTCGTGAGATGCGGGCCGCCGGCGGCAGCTTCAAGGTCACCAAGAACCGGCTCGCGCGTCTCGCCCTTAAAGGTACGCAGTTCGAGCCGCTTGCCGACCATTTCCGCGGACCGACCGCGATCGCCTGTTCCGACGATCCGGTCGCAGCCGCGAAGGTGGCCGTCGATTACGCGCAGAAGAACAACAAGCTGGTTGTTCTTGGCGGCGCCATGGAAGCGACGGTGCTGGACGCCCCCGGCGTCAAGGCCCTCGCGACCCTGCCGCCGCTGGAAGAGGTCCGGGCCAAGTTGCTCGGCCTTCTGATGGCGCCCGCAAGCAAGCTCGCGAGCGTGATCCAGGCACCGGGCGCCGGTTTGGCCCGGGTGGTGAACGCGCATGCCAAAAAAGGCGAGGCGGCGTAGTCCCCTCCGCTAACTTATTGGACCCTAGGAGACCCGAAAGAAATGGCCAATTTGCAAAAGATTGTCGACGAGTTGTCGCAGCTCACCGTCATCGAGGCGGCGGAGTTGACCAAGCTTCTGGAAGAGAAGTGGGGCGTTTCCGCCGCGGCGCCGGTCGCCATGGCGGCGGCGCCGGCAGCCGGTGCGGCCGCGCCGGCGGCTGAGGAGCAGACGGAGTTCACCGTCATCCTGGCAGCGGCCGGCGAGAAGAAGATCAACGTGATCAAGGAAGTCCGCGCGATCACCAGCCTCGGTCTGAAAGAGGCCAAGGATCTCGTGGAAGGTGCGCCCAAGCCCGTGAAGGAAGGCGTGACCAAGGACGAAGCGGCGAAGATCAAGGCGCAGCTCGAATCGGCGGGTGCGACCGTCGAGGTGAAGTAAGGGCTTGCGGATCGCGAAGGGCGGCGCGGTGGATCGGATCGGATTCGCCGCGCCGCTGCTTCCTGTTTCGATTGCCGAAGCGGCCGCAGATCCGGCCGTTACCTGTGGGATGATTGAAGGCGAGGTTTAAACATGGCGCTGTCCTTTACCGGTCGCAAGCGTGTGCGCAAGAATTTCGGCCGCATTCCCACGGTCACCTCGATGCCCAATCTGATCGAGGTGCAAAAGAGCTCCTACGACCATTTTCTGCAGATCCACGTGCCGGCGGAGTTGCGCGAAGACGTCGGTCTGCAGGAGGTGTTCAAGTCGGTTTTCCCGATCAAGGATTTCTCCGGCAACGCGTCGCTCGAATTCGTCAAGTACGAGTTCGAGCCGCCGAAATACGACGTCGACGAATGCCAGCAGCGCGGCATGACCTTCGCGGCGCCCTTCCGTGTCACGTTGCGTCTCATCGTCTTTGAGACCGATCCTGATACCGGCGCCAAGTCGGTTCTCGATATCAAGGAGCAGGACGTCTACATGGGCGACATGCCCCTGATGACGGACAAGGGCACCTTTATCATCAACGGCACCGAGCGGGTGATCGTAAGCCAGATGCACCGGAGCCCGGGCGTCTTCTTCGATCACGATCGCGGCAAGACCCATTCGTCGGGCAAGTTCCTGTTCGCTGCCCGCATCATTCCCTATCGCGGCTCGTGGCTCGATTTCGAGTTCGATGCCAAGGATATCATTCACGTCCGCATCGACCGCCGGCGCAAGCTGCCGGTGACGACTCTGCTCTATGCCCTCGGCATGAGCCAGGAAGACATTCTCGATTACTTCTATCAGAAGGTGATCTATCGCCGCGACAAGAAGGGCTGGCGGGTCGCCTACCGGCCGGAGCGCATGCGCGGCGTCAAGCTGGTCGCCGATCTCGTCAACGCGGTGAGCGGCAAGGTGGTCGCTGAGGCGGGCGCGAAGCTGACGCCCCGTCTCGCGAAGAAGCTCGAGGCCGACGGTCTCAAGGAAATCCTCGTCACGCCCGAGGAGTTGGTCGGGCGCTATGTCGCGAGCGACATCATCAACGAGGACACCGGCGAGGTCTATGTCGAGGCCGGCGAGGAGCTTTCGGCGGCGAAGGTCGCGCTGCTCGAAGAGGCCAACGCGGCGACGCTGCCGACCCTCGACATCGATCATGTGACGGTCGGCGCCTACATCCGCAACACGCTGGCCGCGGACAAGAATGGGCCCAAGGATCAGGCGCTGATCGAGATCTATCGCGTCATGCGGCCGGGCGAGCCGCCGACCCAGGAGACGGCGGAGGCGCTGTTCCACGGCCTCTTCTTCGATCCCGAGCGCTATGACCTTTCGGCGGTCGGCCGGGTGAAGCTAAACGCGCGTCTCGACATGCCGCCGGCGGATACGCCTCGCGTCCTCGGCCAGGACGATATCCTCGCGGTGATCCGCACCTTGGTCGAACTCAAAGACGGCCGCGGCGAGATCGACGACATCGACCATCTCGGCAACCGCCGTGTCCGTTCGGTCGGCGAGTTGATGGAGAATCAATACCGCATCGGCCTGCTGCGCATGGAGCGCGCGATCCGCGAACGCATGAGTTCGGTCGAAATCGACACCGTGATGCCGCACGATCTGATCAACGCCAAGCCGGCGGTGGCGGCGGTGCGCGAGTTCTTCGGCTCCTCGCAGCTCAGCCAGTTCATGGATCAGACCAACCCGCTTTCCGAGATCACCCACAAGCGCCGCCTCTCGGCGCTCGGCCCGGGCGGTCTGACGCGCGAGCGGGCGGGCTTCGAGGTGCGCGACGTGCATCCGACCCATTATGGCCGCATCTGCCCGATCGAAACACCCGAGGGGCCGAACATCGGCTTGATCAATTCGCTCGCGACCTACGCTCGGGTCAACCAGTACGGATTCATCGAAAGCCCGTACCGGCAGGTCAAAGACGGCCGCGTGACCAACGAGGTGGTGCATCTCTCGGCGATCGAGGAAGGCCGCTACACCATCGCGCAGGCCAATGCCGCGCTCGATGCCAAGGGCCGCTTCACCGCCGATCTGGTGAGCTGCCGGGCCGGCGGCGATTTCGTCATGTCGCGCCCGGAATCGATCGACTTCATCGACGTGTCGCCGAAGCAGCTGGTCTCGGTGGCGGCGGCGCTGATTCCGTTCCTCGAGAACGACGACGCCAACCGCGCCCTCATGGGATCGAACATGCAGCGTCAGGCGGTGCCGTTGATCCGCAGCGAGGCGCCCTTGGTCGGCACCGGGATGGAAGAGGTGGTGGCGCGCGACAGCGGCGTCGCCATCGCCGCCAAGCGCGCCGGTTTGGTGGATCAGGTGGATGCCACCCGCATCGTCATCCGGGCCATCGATCAGACCGATCTGTCGCGCTCCGGCGTCGATATCTACAACCTGCTGAAGTTCCAGCGGTCGAACCAGAACACCTGCATCAATCAGCGACCCCTGGTTCGGGTCGGCGATCACGTCGATGCCGGCGACATCATCGCCGATGGCCCCTCGACCGATCTCGGTGAACTCGCGCTCGGGCGGAACGTGTTGGTCGCATTCATGCCGTGGAACGGCTACAACTTCGAAGATTCGATTCTGATCTCGGAGCGGATCGTCAAGGAGGACATCTTCACCTCGATTCATATCGAGGAGTTCGAGGTCATGGCCCGCGACACCAAGCTCGGGCCGGAAGAGATCACGCGCGACATACCGAACGTCGGTGAGGAAGGCCTGCGCAACCTCGATGAGGCCGGGATCGTCTATATCGGCGCCGAGGTGAATCCGAGCGACATCCTGGTCGGCAAGGTGACGCCGAAGGGCGAAAGTCCGATGACGCCGGAAGAGAAGCTCTTGCGGGCGATCTTCGGCGAGAAGGCCTCGGATGTCCGCGACACGTCGCTGCGGGTGCCGCCGGGCGTTTCCGGCACCGTAGTCGAGGTTCGCGTCTTCAACCGTCACGGCGTCGAGAAGGATCAGCGCGCGCTCGCCATCGAGCGGCAGGAGATCGAGCGGCTCGCCAAGGACCGGGACGACGAGAAGGCGATCCTTGAGCGCAACATCTATGCCCGCCTGCACGAGTTCCTGGTTGGCAAGACGGCGGATAGCGGCCCGAAGGGATTCCGCCAGGGCGGCCGCATCACCGAGGCGGTCCTCTCCGAGCTGACGTCCGGCCAGTGGTGGCAGATCAATCTCAAGAACGAGAAGGCGGTCGCCGATATCGAGGCGCTGCGCCGGCAATATGACGAGGCCATGAACCGCCTCAAAGAGCGCTTCGAGAACAAGGTCGAGAAATTGCAGCGCGGCGACGAATTGCCGCCCGGAGTGATGAAGATGGTCAAGGTCTTCGTCGCGGTGAAGCGCAAGCTTCAGCCTGGCGACAAGATGGCGGGCCGGCACGGCAACAAGGGCGTCATCTCGCGCATCATGCCGGACGAGGACATGCCTTTCCTCGAGGACGGCACCGCGGTCGATATCGTGCTCAATCCGCTCGGCGTTCCCTCGCGCATGAACGTCGGGCAGATTCTCGAGACCCATCTCGGCTGGGCCTGCCGCGGCCTCGGTCGCCAGATCGGCGACGTTCTGTCCAAGATGCAGCGGAGCATGAAGGTCGAGGAACTTCGCCGCACGCTTCGCTCGGTCTACGGCAAGGGCGAGTACGAGGAACGCATCGCGCCGCTCGACGACGGCCAGGTTCTCGATCTCGCTGGCAACCTCAAAGGCGGCGTGCCGGTGGCGACGCCGGTCTTTGACGGTGCCCACGAGGACGACATCGTCGAGATGCTGGAGAAGGCGGGGCTCGATTCCTCCGGCCAGGTGACGCTGGTTGACGGACGCACCGGGACGCCGTTCGAGCGCAAGGTGACGGTCGGCTACATCTACATGCTGAAGCTGCATCACTTGGTTGACGACAAGATCCACGCCCGCTCGATCGGTCCCTACAGCTTGGTCACACAGCAGCCGCTCGGCGGCAAGGCGCAGTTCGGCGGCCAGCGGTTCGGCGAAATGGAGGTCTGGGCTCTGCAGGCCTACGGCGCCGCGTATACGCTGCAGGAGATTTTGACGGTGAAGTCCGACGACGTGGCCGGCCGTACCAAGGTCTACGAGGCGATCGTCCGCGGCGACGATACCTTCGAGGCCGGTATTCCGGAATCCTTCAACGTCCTGGTCAAGGAAATGCGCTCCCTCGGTCTGAACGTCGAGCTGGTGCAGAAATAGATCTGCGACAGGCGACGATCGGTGCGACACAGGAGCGACAAGGAGACGGTTCATGAACGAGTTGATGCAAATCTTCGGTCAGCCGAGCGGCCCTCAGGGTTTCGACCAGATCCGCATCTCGATCGCCAGCCCGGAGCGCATCCGCTCTTGGTCCTTCGGCGAGATCAAGAAGCCGGAAACCATCAACTACCGGACATTCAAACCGGAGCGTGACGGGCTGTTCTGCGCTCGCATCTTTGGTCCGATCAAGGACTACGAGTGCTTGTGCGGCAAGTACAAGCGCATGAAGTATCGCGGCATCACCTGCGAGAAGTGCGGCGTTGAAGTGACGCTCTCCAAGGTGCGGCGCGAGCGCATGGGGCATATCGAGCTCGCTTCGCCGGTGGCGCATATCTGGTTCCTGAAGTCGTTGCCGAGCCGCATCGGCCTGCTTCTCGACATGACGTTGAAGGATCTCGAGCAGGTTCTCTATTTCGAGAACTACGTCGTCGTCGAGCCCGGCTTGTCGCCGCTGAAGGAAGGCGAGCTGTTGAGCGAGGAGCGCTATCTCCGCGCCCAGGAAGAATACGGCGAGGATGCCTTCACCGCGAAAATCGGTGCCGAGGCGGTGCGCGACATGCTGGCCCGCATCGACCTGAACGAGGAGCGCGAGCGGCTTCGCGCCGAGCTCGCGGCCGTCGCTTCCGAGGTGAAGCCGAAGAAGCAGGTCAAGCGCCTGAAGCTGATCGAGTCGCTGATTGAATCCGGCAACCGTCCGGAGTGGATGATTCTGACCGTGATTCCGGTGATTCCGCCGGAGCTGCGACCGTTAGTGCCGCTCGATGGCGGCCGCTTCGCGACCTCGGACTTGAATGACCTTTATCGCCGCGTCATCAATCGGAACAACCGCCTCAAGCGCCTGATCGAGTTGCGCGCGCCGGACATCATCGTGCGCAACGAGAAGCGCATGCTGCAGGAGGCCGTCGACGCGCTGTTCGATAACGGCCGCCGCGGCCGTGTCATCACTGGCGCCAACAAGCGGCCGCTCAAGTCGCTGGCCGACATGCTGAAGGGCAAGCAGGGCCGATTCCGCCAGAACCTTCTCGGCAAGCGCGTCGATTATTCGGGCCGGTCGGTCATCGTCGTCGGGCCGGAGCTCAAGCTGCACCAGTGCGGCTTGCCGAAGAAGATGGCGCTCGAGCTGTTCAAGCCCTTCATCTATTCGCGCCTCGAGCTCAAGGGCATGGCCGCCACCATCAAGATGGCGAAGAAGCTGGTGGAAAAGGAACGGCCCGAGGTGTGGGATATTCTCGAGGAGGTGATCCGCGAGCATCCGGTGCTGCTCAATCGCGCGCCGACCCTGCACCGCCTCGGCATCCAGGCCTTCGAGCCGGTATTGATCGAAGGCAAGGCGATCCAGCTCCATCCGCTGGTCTGCGCCGCCTTCAATGCCGATTTCGACGGCGATCAGATGGCGGTGCACGTGCCGCTGTCGTTGGAGGCGCAGCTCGAGGCCCGCGTCTTGATGATGTCGACCAACAACATCCTGAGCCCGGCGAACGGCAAGCCGATCATCGTGCCGAGTCAGGACATCGTGCTCGGGCTTTACTTCCTGACCATGGAGAGGGACGGCGAGAAGGGCGAGGGCATGATCTTCGGCGACGTCGCCGAGATGGAGCATGCCATGCAGGCCGGCGCGGTCACCTTGCACAGCAAGATCCGCGCCCGCACCCGCTACGTGAAGGACGATGGCGAGTCGGTGACGGCTGTGGTCGAGACGACGCCGGGCCGGATGCTGCTGGCGGAGATTCTGCCGCATAATCCCAAGGTGCCGTTCTCGCTGATCAACCGGCTGTTGACGAAAAAGGAAATCTCGCAGGTCATCGACGTCGTGTACCGCCATTGCGGTCAGAAGGAGACGGTGATTTTCACCGACCGGATGATGGCGATCGGCTTCAACCACGCCTGCCGCGCCGGCATTTCCTTCGGCAAGGACGACATGCTGGTGCCGGCCGCGAAGCAGGGCCTCGTCGACGAGACCAAGGCGTTGGCCGCGGAATACGAGCAGCAATATCTCGACGGCCTGATCACGCAGGGCGAGAAATACAACAAGGTTGTCGACGCCTGGTCGCAGTGCACGGATCGGGTCGCCGAGGAAATGATGAAGGTGATCTCGGGCACCGTGATCGAGGCCAAGACTAAGCGCGCGGCGCCGATCAACTCGATCTATATGATGGCCCATTCGGGCGCACGCGGTTCGGCGGCGCAGATGAAGCAGCTTGCCGGCATGCGCGGTTTGATGGCGAAACCGTCGGGCGAGATCATCGAGACGCCGATCATCTCCAACTTCAAGGAAGGTTTGACCGTGCTCGAGTACTTCAACTCGACCCACGGCGCCCGCAAGGGCCTGGCCGACACCGCCTTGAAGACCGCGAACTCGGGCTATCTCACCCGCCGCCTGGTCGACGTGGCGCAGGATTGCATCATCACTGAGGAAGATTGCGGCACCACCCGCGGCCTTACCGTGCGCGAAGTGGTGGAAGGCGCCGAGATCATCGCGACGCTGGGCGAGCGGACGCTCGGCCGCTTCGCGGCGGTCGACGTGCGCGACCCGATCTCGAGCGATGTCCTGGTCGCGGCCGGAGAGATGATCGACGAGGAGGCCGTGGAGCGGATCGAGACCGCCGGCGTCGAATCGGTGCAGATCCGGTCGGTCCTCACCTGCGAGACCGCGGAGGGGGTTTGCGGAAAGTGCTATGGGCGCGATCTCGCGCGCGGCACGCCGGTCAATATCGGTGAGGCGGTCGGCGTCATCGCCGCGCAGTCGATCGGCGAGCCCGGCACGCAGCTCACTATGCGCACCTTCCACATCGGCGGCACCGCCCAGGTCGCGGAGCAGTCGAGCTTCGAGGCGGCCTACGACGCGGTGGTGCAGATTCAGAACCGGAACGTGGTCGTCGACAGCCAGAAGCGTCTGGTGGTCATGGGCCGCAATACCGAAATTGTCCTGATCGACGAAGGCGGCCGCGAACGCGCACGGCAAAAGGTGGTGTATGGCGCCCGCCTCGTGGTCGATGATGGCGATCGCGTGAAGAAGGGCCAGCGCCTGGTCGAATGGGATCCCTATACCCGTCCGATCATCACCGAGCGTGAGGGTATCGTCAGCTATCGCGACCTGGTCGAGGGCATTTCGATGCGCGAGACCGTGGACGAGGCAACGGCGATCACTTATCGCGTCGTTACCGACTGGAAGCAGCAGCCGAAGGCGGCCGAGCTTCGGCCGCGTATCACGCTGCGCGACGAGGCGGGGAACGTCCTCACCCTGGCGAATGGCACTGAGGCGCGCTATTTCCTCTCCGTCGACGCCATTCTTTCGGTCGAGGACGGGGCTACGGTCCATGCCGGCGACGTGCTGGCGCGCATCCCGCTCGAGGGCACCAAGACCCGCGACATCACCGGCGGTCTGCCGCGCGTCGCGGAGCTCTTCGAGGCACGGCGGCCGAAAGATCACGCGATCATCGCCGAGGCGCCGGGCCGCATCGAGTTCGGCAAGGACTACAAGGCGAAACGGCGCATCATCGTGCGTCCGGACGATCCCTCGGAGCAGGCGATCGAGTATCTCATTCCGCGCGGCAAGCACATCTCCGTGCAGGAAGGCGACTACGTCCACCGCGGCGATCTCCTGCTCGACGGCAACCCGGCGCCCCACGATATTCTCAAGGTGCTCGGGGTCGAGGCCTTGGCGAATTACCTCGTGGACGAGATCCAGGAGGTCTACCGGCTCCAGGGCGTCAAGATCAACGACAAGCATATCGAGGTCATTGCCCGGCAGATGCTGCAGAAGGTGGAGATCGACACCTCCGGCGACACCACGTTCCTCGCCGGCGAGCAGGTCGACCGCTCCGAGTTCGATGAAGTCAACGGCAAGGCCGCGGCCGAGGGCGGCCGACTCGCGACCGCGCATCCGGTGCTGCAGGGGATCACCAAGGCGAGCTTGCAAACCCGCTCGTTCATCTCCGCCGCGTCATTCCAGGAGACGACCCGCGTGCTCACCGAGGCCGCGGTGGCGGGGCGCACCGATTCGCTGATCGGGCTCAAGGAAAACGTCATCGTCGGGCGTCTGATTCCGGCCGGAACCGGCGCGATGATGACGCGGCTGCGCCATATCGCGAGCGAACGCGACCGCGAATTCGCGGAAGTGGAGGGCAGCGCGGCGGCGGGTCCGACGGAATTGCCGTCGCAGGGCTAATAATGCCGACCAGACCTGCGTTTATCCTCTTTGCGCTTGACGGGGAGGGGGGCCATTCATAGTATGCGCGTCACTTTTGGCGCCGGCGGTAGGGGTTCAGCCTAGACGCGGCGACCGGGAAGCGGGCCTAAGCCCAAGGGCTAAGGCCAGAGAAACAGTACGAAAAGGCCTTCAGGCGGGGTCAGCACCGTAACGGCGGACAATGGCTCCGCGGTAGTTTTTGCGTTATTCGGACGACCGTTTGAGGCGGAAGGAAATTGGCGCGATGCCGACTATAAATCAGCTGGTTCGTAAGTCTCGTCAGCCGGTCAAGGCGCGGAACAAGGTTCCGGCGCTGGAGGCCTGCCCGCAGAAGCGCGGCGTTTGCACGCGCGTTTATACGACGACGCCGAAGAAGCCAAACTCCGCGTTGCGCAAGGTCGCGCGCGTCCGCCTGACCAACGGGATGGAAGTCACCAGCTATATCCCGGGCGAGGGTCACAACCTGCAAGAGCATTCCGTGGTGATGATCCGCGGCGGCCGCGTCAAGGATCTGCCCGGCGTGCGTTACCACATCATCCGCGGCGTCCTTGATACCCAGGGGGTAAAGGACCGCCGCCAGCGGCGCTCGAAGTACGGCGTCAAGCGGCCGAAGTAAGCGAGGTTAAAGATGTCGCGTCGTCATGCTGCCGAGAGACGGGAAATTCTGCCCGATCCCAAGTTCGGGGATCTGGTGGTGTCGCAATTCATGAGTGCGCTCATGTACTCCGGCAAGAAGTCGATCGCCGAAAAGATTCTCTACGGCGCCCTCGACAAGGTGCGGGGCCGCACCGGTCAGGATCCGATTCGCGTCTTTCACGAGGCGATCTCGAACGTCCGGCCGCAGATCGAGGTGCGTTCGCGCCGGGTCGGCGGCGCCACCTACCAAGTGCCGGTCGAGGTGCGCAACGACCGCAGCCAGACGCTGGCCATTCGCTGGCTGATCTCGATGGCGCGCGGCCGCAACGAGCACACCATGATCGATCGCCTGTCGAACGAGCTCCTCGATGCGGCGAACAATCGCGGCAACGCGGTGAAGAAGCGGGAAGATACGCACCGGATGGCCGAGGCCAATAAGGCCTTTTCGCATTATCGCTGGTAAGGCGGATCGGAGTTTCGTCCCATGGCGCGCACCACCCCTCTCGATCGCTATCGCAACATCGGCATCATGGCGCATATTGATGCCGGCAAGACCACGACGACCGAGCGAATTCTTTATTACACCGGGCGCTCGCATAAGATCGGCGAAGTGCACGACGGCGCCGCGACCATGGACTGGATGGAGCAGGAGCAGGAGCGGGGGATCACCATCACCTCGGCGGCGACCACCTGCTTCTGGCACGATCACCGCATCAACATCATCGACACCCCTGGTCACGTCGACTTCACCATCGAGGTGGAGCGTTCGCTGCGCGTCCTCGATGGGGCGGTTGCGGTATTCGATTCGGTGGCCGGCGTCGAGCCGCAGTCCGAAACGGTGTGGCGCCAGGCCGACAAGTATCACGTGCCGCGCATCTGCTTCGTCAACAAGATGGACCGCACCGGCGCGGATTTCGATCGCACAGTGCGGATGATCCCCGACCGGCTGGGAGCCAAGCCGCTGGTGATGCAGCTTCCGGTTGGTAGCGAGTCGGATTTCGCCGGCATCATCGACCTGGTAAAAAACAAGGCCGTTTTGTGGAAGGACGAGAGCCTCGGGGCCGAGTTCTATTACACCGACATCCCGGCCAATCTTGCGGCCGTCGCGGCGGAAGTGCGCGGCCAGATGATCGAGGCCGCGGTTGAGCAGGACGATGCGGCGCTGTCCGCCTATCTTGATGGCAGCGAGCCCGACGAGGCGACGCTGAAGGTCTGCATCCGCAAGGGCGTGATGAGCGGCGCCTTCGTTCCGGTGCTTTGTGGCTCGGCCTTCAAGAACAAGGGCGTGCAGCCGTTGCTCGACGCGGTGGTGGATTTCCTGCCCTCGCCGGTGGACGTGGCGGCGGTGCGGGGCGTCAATCTCAAGGGCGATCAGGAACTGGTGCGCGAGACCTCGGACGAGGCGCCGTTTGCCGGCCTTGCGTTCAAGATCATGACCGATCCCTTCGTCGGTTCGCTTACCTTCGTCCGAGTCTATTCCGGCATCATGGCGTCGGGCAGCGGCGTGCTCAACAGCACCAAGGACAGCCGCGAGCGCATCGGCCGCATGCTACAGATGCACGCCAATCATCGCGAGGACGTCAAGGAGGCGCGCGCCGGGGACATCGTGGCGCTGGCCGGTCTCAAGAACACGACGACCGGCGATACACTTTGCGATCCGAACAGCCCGGTGATTCTCGAGAAGATGGAGTTCCCGGACCCCGTCATTGAGGTTGCGGTCGAGCCGAAGACAAAGAACGACCAGGAAAAGATGGGCGTCGCCCTGAGCCGCTTGGCGGCGGAAGATCCCTCGTTCCGCGTCTCGGTCGATACGGAGAGCGGGCAGACCGTGATCAAGGGCATGGGCGAGCTGCATCTCGAGGTTCTGGTCGACCGTATGCGCCGCGAGTTCAAGGTCGAGGCCAACGTCGGCGCGCCGCAGGTGGCCTATCGCGAGACTTTCACCCGCGCGGCCGAGATCGACTATACCCATAAGAAGCAGACCGGCGGCTCCGGGCAGTTCGCGCGCATCAAGCTCGAATTTGAGCCGCTGGAACCGGGTTCGGGGATCATCTTCGAGAACAAGGTGGTCGGCGGCTCGGTGCCGCGGGAGTACGTGCCGGCGGTCGAAAAGGGGATCCGTTCGGTGGCCGAAGGCGGCGTCCTGGCGGGCTTTCCGGTGATCGATTTTAAGGCCACACTGGTCGATGGCGCGAGCCACGACGTCGACTCGTCCTCGCTCGCCTTCGAGATCGCGGCCCGAGCCGCGTTCCGCGAGGTTGCGCCGAAGGGCGGCGTCAAGCTGCTCGAGCCGATCATGCGTGTCGAGGTGGTGACGCCTGAGGAATTCGTCGGCGACGTCATGGGCGATCTCGCCGGCCGCCGCGGTCAGGTGACTGGCACCGACCGGCGCGGCAACGCGCAGGTCATCAGCGCCATGGTGCCGCTCGCGAACATGTTCGGCTATGTCAACAACCTGCGCTCGATGACCCAGGGTCGTGCGCAGTACACCATGCATTTCGATCATTACACTTTGGTCCCGCAAGCGATCTCGGACGAAGTCCGCGCGAAGTTTGCGTAAACGTCGAATCTAATCTGACGGAGCACTCCCATGGCGAAGGCGAAGTTTGAGCGGACGAAGCCGCACTGCAATATTGGGACGATTGGTCACGTTGACCATGGGAAGACGACGCTGACGGCGGCGATCACGAAGGTATTGGCGGAGAGCGGCGGGGC
>OFHJ01000474.1_pt1 | contig 15296 bp, 13 predicted proteins | sample 1522001 | NCBI WGS metagenome assembly OFHJ01 (sample SAMEA2464838, study PRJEB22497) | soil metagenome | biome: Grassland; feature: Farmland; material: Clay | place: Australia | collected 2013-02-01 | depth 1.2 m | reverse complement strand
CCGAGGGGAAGAAGTCATAGCTGATGTTCTTCTGCAGCTTCGCCGGAATCGTCAGCTGGTGCATCTGGTACTCGGCCGCGTAGAACGCGGTACCGAGATCGAAGTAGCCCCCGAGCAGCAGGATTTTTAGATCGGGGTTGAAGTTCATTGCTGAGGCCAGGTCCGGCATCACGTTCGGGGTGAACGGCAGCTGGAACGGGACGCCCGGCTGCTGGTGCTTCCAGCTCCAGTCCCTGAATACGTTGATCTCGGGTTTGTACTTCATGTTCTTGCCGAAATCGAGCGTATTACGTACGTAATTGTTGAACTCGGCGACCGTCGGTGCATCGATCGCGGAATCCAGCGGGTCGTACGATGCGCTTTCCCCGAGCGGGTCCATTGCCGGTCCGCTGTAGCGAGAGTCGAGCCGGCCGGTGACGTCGTCGTCACCGAGCAGTTCGTGGCGGAACTGTCCGCCCCGGACCCGCAGGTTCGCCTTGAGAATGTAGGCGGTGGGAAGTCCCGTGTACTCATGCAGCTTCTCGGCGATCTGCTGCTTGGTCGCCGAGTCCAGCTGATCACCCTGGTCGAGTGCGGTGAGATAGGGGCCCATCGCGAACTGCTCGACCTGCGATAGCAGGGGCTTCAGCTGTGTTGGCTGGTTCGGCAGCCTGTCATGGTACCAGGCAGTGGCGGTATAGCTGGGAAGTCCCAGCGCGTAGCCGATGTTGATGCCTGGATCAATCTCGGGGAAATCGAGATTGATGTTGAAGTTGAGAATCGCGGACTGCAGGACCACGCCGTTCAGGCCGACCGAGGCGTCTCTTTCCAGCAGATTGGCCAGGACCGCTGAGCGGGTCGTGCCATAGCTCTCGCCGTACAGGAACTTCGGCGAGTTCCAGCGGTTGTTCCGGGTGAGGAACTGCGTGATGAACTGCACGAAGGCATGTGCATCTGCATCGATTCCGTACACGTCGGACGGCTTGCCTGCACCACCCTGGTTCTTGCCGATGACCCTGCCGAAGCCAGTCCCGGGAGCGTCCACGAATACTTCATCGGTGGCGTCGAGCAGGCTGTAGTCGTTGTTGACCAGCTTGTACGGTGCCGGCGGCGTCAGGGTTCCACTGCCGACGATGACGCGCTTCGGTCCGAACGCGAGCATGTGCAGCCAGATGGTCGAGGAGCCGGGGCCGCCGTTGTAGAAGAAGGTGATCGGACGGTTTTGCAGGTTGCGTACCCCGCTCTTGAAGTACGCAATATAGGACATGCTTGCAATCGGCTTGCCGTCCTTGTTCTTCAAGACCATGACCCCGGTCTTGGCCTCGTAGTTGATGCGCTTCCCTTCGACGGTTACCACGCCGTGCGTAATCGAACTCTGCGACTTCGGCGCATGAGCCGCGGCGGTCTTGTCGCCGTGACCGTGTGCCGACCCTCCGGCCGCCAGCGCCGGCACCGCGAGTGCGGTGAGCAGCAGAGCGGTCGCAGCGCGAATGGAGAACTCTCTCATGGTTTTTCTCTTTCGTGTCGCGCTCGGCACCTCCTGCACCGGACGTGGCATTCAGGCCGCCCTCATCCATCGGACGGCGTTGGGGAGGGCGGGTCGGTGTCACCCCCCGTCCTCGGTGCTCGTTTTGTGCCGTAACATAACAGAATCACGTTCGAAATGGTCCGGAAATCAGTGGCGCTCCGGTCTGCGAGAGGCTGCCGGGTGGGTTCGTCGGTCTGAGCTTGAAAGCCCCGGGAGAGTCGTCGCCGGAAGTCCCACGCGCACGACAGCCGGCTCCCTGCGCTGAGCGACGTATTGGGCACATTGCCCGATGAAACCTCGGGCCGATCACTTCAATCCGATGAACCAGCGGTCCGGGCCAGCTCGCCGCGGATCACCCGGTTCGCTTGACCTTTCGGCTGCGCCGGCGGCAGGGTAGAGCGGTGGCTGAGGCGACCGCCCTGCAGTGCGTGTCCAGGAAGCAGGCAAAGAGTGACGCGCACCCGATGCTTCAAGGTGCGAGGGGTGTGTCCCAGGTGGACACGAAGCAGAAAACTCCCCTGACGTGACCGCGGGGCGCAGAGCTCGGGCGGGTTGCAGACCGAAGCCGATGTCCACATGGCGGGCGGGACCGCGTGGGCCAGGTCCCTACCGTACGCACAGCGGCGAATCCAGATCTGCGGACCGCCCTCGCAGTTCGACGGTCGATCGGGCAGAGACAGGTGGGGAGCGCAAAGTATTGATGACGGCGGTGGGGACCACGGAGGTTGCCACGAAGGATATTGTGGTGACGGGACGTTACGCTGCCGTCGTAACCCCGATAGCGTAGTCTTGGGCAGGGCCCCTCTCCGGTTCGTCGACTCGAGGATCCGGGCCATCACGCCTAAAGATTTAGTTGACAGGGCGGCGCTTGGTGCTCACTATTCCTAATAGTTTAGGAATAGTGCTCTCCCCATGACCAAGACACTGACTGACCGCGAATCCGACATCATGCGCGTTCTCTGGGAACGAGGAGCGTGCCGAGTCAGCGAGGTACGAGAACATCTCGAGGACTCGTTGGCGCACAACACGGTTCTCACGATGCTCGGCATCCTCGAGGCCAAAGGATTCGTACGGCGGGAAGCGCAGGGACGGGGGCATCTGTACCATGCAATCGTCCCGGAAAAGGATGCAAGGCGTAATGCCGTGCGCCACCTGGTCGGAAAATTTTTCCGCGGCTCCTCCGAACTCCTGATTACCCATCTCGTCGCGGACCAGCGATTGAGCGCCGCGCAGGTCGAACGTTTGCGAAAGCTCCTGCAGGATGTGAGTGACGAGGAGCACACGTGATGCTTCACTGGCTGGTCTACCTACTCGTCATATCGACCCTAATTGGGATCATGGCCCTGGCCCTCGAGCGAACGATCCAAGCGTGGGGACTTGCGGGCCGGTGGGTATGGGCCTGCGCCCTTGCCGCCTCACTGGCACTGCCGATCGTCCTGTCATCCACCCTCATGAACTCCCCTGCGATCTCCGCAGCAGGCCGACCGTCACACGAACACACCTCGCGTTCACTCAATGGCGAAGCGCAATTGGTACCGATGGTCTCGCTCGACATCGCGCAGATCGGGCCGGCGCCGACTCACTTCGACTCCATCTTTGAACTTGCTTGGTGGATGAGCTCGCTCATCGTCGCCGGTGTGCTGCTTGGGGGAGTGTGGTACGGCAATCGACGTCACCGCGACTGGAGCTGCACGAAAATCGACGGCACAGACGTCCTGGTCGCCCAGGATTCAGGCCCGGCAACCATCGGGCTGCTCCGTCCGAAAATCGTCCTCCCAAACTGGCTCCTTGTTGCGCCCCCGGAGGCGCTCCGGCTGGTCGTTGCGCACGAACGGAGCCACGTCGAAGCGCGCGACAACGTTCTGCTGGCGGTCGGTCTTGGGTTTGCCGCCCTGATGCCTTGGAACCTGATCCTCTGGTGGCAAGTGCAGCGACTACGCCTCGCCATTGAAGTGGACTGTGACCGACGCGTGCTTCGTGATGGGCACAATGCGCGGCGCTATGCGAAGACGCTGATTAACGTCAGTCTGCGGGGATCTGCGTATGTGGCCGGACTTTCAGCCGCTTCCAAGTCCATCTCGTCCATTGAGAGGAGGGTGCGAATCATGAATACCCCGAAACTGCGTGGCTGGCGGGGCAACACTGTTGCGCTGGCTATCATTGCGACCGCCTCTGCGGCCGCATGCTTCTTGATTGCGCCTCCTGCCATGCCGCTGGCCATGGCGAGCGTCGCGGCGCACTCAAGCCTCGTCAATTCGCGCCAATGCATCGGAAGCTACCGGATGTCCTCGATCAGTATCATGAAAATCGAACTGCATAAGGGACAATTGGTTGCGCTCGCTGCAGGGGCGCCGCCGCAGCCACTGACCCGTCTCTCCGGGAATCGGTATCGCTTCGGGAAATTGAATGCCTACGTCAGGTTTGTGCTGAATCGTACCGGACACGTGACGGGGTTGGTTTTCCAGCAAAACGGTGCAGCGACGGAAGCGCCGCGAGTTGGTGAGGCGGGCGTCGCGGCAGTCGAGAGGGCAGTGGCCGCACGTGTCCGCTCTCAGGCGAAGACGCCGGGCAGCGAATCAGCGCTTCGCCAATTGATCCTGGGGATCCAGTCGGGACAGCCCGATTATTCGGCGCTGAGCCCACAGCTGGCGGCGGGAACGCGCGTCATGCTGCACCACCTGCAGGCCACCCTGAAGCCTTGGGGTGCGCTTCGATCGATCAAATTTCGGGGGGTGGATTCCAAGGGTTGGGACCGCTACATCGTCCGCTTCCAGCATGGCGCAGCCTCTGTGGGAATCGCCCTCGACGCTTATGGTGTGGTGGTCGGAGCGGGAATCAGTGCCGCGCCACAGGCAGGGTGACACGCCCTCCCTCAAATCGACTGCCTCCGGTGACGAATCTGGGCCGCAACCGCGTGCAACCTCCGCGATGAGCGGCCCGGCGGCCACAAGGCCCCCCAAGGGAGAGGACGTGAAGACGAGTGAATCAATTCACATGCGGGTGTTGCTGGACTACGAGCTTGAGCCGACGGGTTGCAGCGAGGCGGCAGAACAAATCCTGCTGGCATTGCGCAACGCTCTGCCGGGAATCCGCACCAAGGCATTGCTGCGGACCTTTGAGGCGCAAATCCTTCAAACGGACCGCGATGTCACCACTGCGCTGAAGGGCCGCACCCGGTCGCACCACCTTGGTTCGACCGGGTGCCGATACAACGATAAGGAGTGAGCCACCGGTTCACAGACATCTGCTGCGTGATGCCACGGGGTCGACGGACCGTCCCGCATCGGTATGGGCGCTCCCGAACACGACATTTCGTATTCCGGAGTCGGGGCGCACGCTGAAGAAGACGCGTGTTGCTGCACCGGAACAAGCGTTCCGGCAATCGAGGTGGTGGCGAGTCATTGGACGAGCCTTCGAGGCCGGTGCGCCCTTCCCTCGATGCTCGTTTTACGGGACAAGCCCGACATTAGCTGCGGAGCATGAGATTCGGGCGTTCTAAGCTGTCAGTGCCGTGCTGCATTATCGACTGGCCGGCCAAGCGGGGGGCAATCGCGAGTCGGGATCTCAACCGTGGCCAGCGGCACGCCGTGCCTGTCGGCGTAGCGATAGATAAGCGTGACTCCATATTTCCGGAAGAACTCAAAATGGGGTGAGGCACAGATTTGCCGTCGAAGTCTCCGCTGAAATGCTCCTTGCAGCCATCTCTTTTCGGCGATCGCATTCGCACCCGGGGTCGAGATGTTCAACATTGAAATGTCGAGTTCATAGGTGAGACCGCCTCCGCTCTTGACCCTGTCGAGTCGGATGTCCGAAGTCATCATCCGGGGTGTTCGCTCGTTCGCCAGCCATGCCGTTGCGGCAAGCAACTCGTGTACATCACCTGCCCTGACGGTCGCGCCGATCACCGCAAGGCCCAAGAGGAACGGGCCGATGAGCAGGCCGAAAATATTCCAGCGGGAAAACCGGGCAGCCGTCGGCACGGAGAGATGTCCGCCGCCATTGAGCCGGCGGGCCGCACGATCAAAGGGTAGTAGCGGAATGAATACCAGCATCCACCAGAGTCCGTAAACACCCGGTGACCACCCCGTGGCAATCAGTAGAAGATTCAAGGTGCCCAGCAGAGCAACCGGCAGGATCAGGCGGGTGTCATTGGCTTTCGCTTCTCGCTTGAAGTCGGCCCCCATCGCAAACATCCAAAACTGGGTAAACAGAGCGCGCCAAAACGGCCAAATGTCTGCTCTCTTTCGAGCTTCGATGTTTTCCGTCTGGCGTTTTCTGATGACTTTCCAGTTACGATAGAACCAATAGAGAGCGTATACATTCCCCGTGATGAATGTCATCAGGCAAAACTTGAGAGTGCCGACGGTGAAGTATGCGGGCTGCACATCCCGCGATCCCGCTTGTTCGGCAAGCAAGGGCAACTGGTTATCCATGAAATCTCCGGGCCGCGACCTGTCGTGGTTTTTCGTTGCGTCGGCGGTGCCGTGGTTGATCGTCACGATGCTCGATGGCGAGCGCGTGACACGGCAGTCAGCATAGAGTCGTTGGTTCTAGCTGGATACGACTGCCAAGCGTAGTCGACGTCGGCAACCTGCGTGGGGCCACGCGGGCCGAGCGCAGGACCGCCAGGACCGCCAGGATCCCGGGTTCACGGAGCTTACGGGTGCAGACCAGTTTGCCGGCACGACGCGTCGTGGACCCCTCCGGCTGATGCTGCCCCTGGACGGCAATGGGCTCACTGCCACGCATTCGCCGGTCCGTGTGCATTCAACGCCGAAATTATCCCCTACCCGCGCGCAGGCTGTTGCCCAGGCGTGCGTCCTGCACGCAGGCTTCCGCTCCTACTTCAACAGTCGCAGCGCGAACGGTACTCGGAATTTCTTGCCATCAGAGACGGCGATGGCGCCCATGATGCAGAAGACGATATCGCAGATCGCGATCGCCGGAAGCACGATGAACCCGATGAGAATGAAGATGAGAATGTATCCAATGATCCACCCGATCACGAGGGTGATGGACCAATTCAATGCCTCCTTGGCTTGATCGTGGAGATAGGGGTCGTCCTTCTTCACCAGGAATATCACCAAGCTGGGAATGAAGCTGAACACCAGCGTTCCTACCCACATGAGTACCGCGAATGTCTTGGAGTCCTGCGGTATCGAATCGGTCGAGAGTTCAGGCATGGTGACATCTCCCCTTGAATACGCTGTATACGAACGCTGCTGCGGTATGCTCATTCGAGGAAGGCGCGTCTGCTCGTGCATCCCCCCGCTTACCTCGAGGACGAACGTTGGCCCGGATCTCGGATCGAACGGGTCGCGTCGATTGGCCGGACCGAGTGGTTCGCATCGTCACGCTTCTGGCTCAGAAAATTTATTGCTACCTACCGAACCTTCGGTTCCCACCGAAGGTTGATAACCCCGTGCCGGCACTTCTTCGTCGCCTTCTTCAAATGAGACTATCACGCCTCGCTGCCTGCGTACCAGCAGCCGGGTGGCCCATACCGCGCCGCTCTCGCATCTCCGGCCTTTTGATCGGCCTTCCGTGGCCGCCGTCATGCCGAGCCGGTTCCATGGCCGAGTCCCGCGGGCCGTGCGGTGGAGCATTTGCTATCGAAACCCCTGGACCTGCCGATCTCACTTGATGCGTGACCGCAAGCGGTGCTTTTGCCGGCCCGAGGACTGGCACTATAACGTTGGGACCTTCTCCGGCTTGACGATCTTCTTGTAGTCGGCGACGGCCGCCGCGTACATCTGTCTCCTTGCTTCCTGGGCGTTGAGAAGGACATCGGCCGGGTCGCTGAGGAGCACCACCAGTTGGCTCGCTCGCAAGTTGTCCGACAACAATCGCGAGATCGTTGCTTCGACACACGCGTGCCCTGACGTCGACACGACTTCCTTGGCGTCATCAATCTCAGTGGCCAACGAGCTTCCTGTCTCCCGGACAAGGTCGGCGCTGCAGCTGCACCCGGTGCGCGGGCACGACTTGAGCCGATCGTTTTGTCCGAAAAGCCAGATTGGCTGGTCCGCCCCGCCCGAAGTCGTCGGAACTCCATACTTCTTCTCCAGGGCGGTCCTTATTCCATTGAATTTCGGTCCCGTGTCCGCGCTGAACGTCAAGGTTCTCTCAACGGAGATCACGGTATCCCCGGTGGCTTCGTTACCGAACTGGACAGTAATCTGATCCGTGCCGGACTTGTTGTGATCCGTGAGAGACGAGATGTAGGGCTGCGAGGTCGCCACAATGATGTTCCTGTAGTCCAGCGCTACGGTGTCGGTCGTGGATCTTGGGGCGGACTTGTAAAACGAGATCAATTGGCGCTTCACGGCGTCGACGTTCATTCCGGGCCGTATGCCAAGAACGTCGAGCGACGTGCCGGGGTATCGTGTGGAGACCGGGTCGGCTGTTTTCTGGAGCAGATGCGTCACGTAAGTCGTTCCATTGGCGACCATCGTGATCTTGTCGCCCACCCGTGGCCCGAGTGGTGTCGACTTCATCGAATTCGTGGTGCTGAACGTGTAGCTGGCGATGAACGTACCGAAGCGCATGAGCGTGGCGGCGCCGCCGGAGGAGACTGATCCCCCGGGTGTCGAGATCGTTACTTCTATGCGCAGGTGTCCGACCGGCTTATCGAAGATCCAGCTTCCCGCGTTCGTCGATTGTGCCAATACCCATCCCGAGTTCCAGCCACCGATGTTCAGTTGGTAGCTCTGAATCTTGAAATCGGGAGGGCCGTCGGCGGTCACGATTCCCGCGTAGGAGGCGCTCGTCATGCCCGGAAGCTGCAGCTTGAATCTTCCGGAGAAGACGTCCTTGTACCGAGCTCTCTGCAGACCGGGCGGCGAGCCGGGCGTGCTGCTCTTGACGAACGTGACAGGCCCCAGCGTGCCTGCGGCGTGTCCCGGTTCAGGCGCCTTCGTTTCTTTCGTCTTTTTCGTGTTCTTTGCGAGCGCCTCCGCCTTGGAGATCAGCGCACCCGTGTGGCTGCCGAGGATTCCATTGGCGAGTCCAGGGTGGGCGTGCGCCACAGACTGGAGCGCGTGGAACAGCGAGCTCGGCGTGTCGGCCTGTTGGGCGCTTGCGATGGCGGCCACGCTCGATAGCGGAATGAGACAAAGCAGGGCAAGCAGCCTGGCATTCATAGGGGCTCCTAAATGAGCTTCAACAGACGGTACAGAGCATGCGAAACAGCCGGGACAGCAGGTCACGGGCAGGGGTAACCCATCGTTCCGGGCCCTGCCAGTTGGCGGGATTCGTCGAGGCCGAGTAATCGAGGCCCGCTTCCACCTCCGCGCCTGCGCAAGAACAGTGAATTTGCGCGTTGAACGGGGTCATTGCAGCGAGAGTCGGTTCCACAATGGAGAGTGCTTGGCGAGCGTGAGCGGGTTGGGGGATTCGCCACGAATCCGTGTGTGCCGGGCCGGTTCGCGGCGAATCCCAGGCTGGACGGTGAAAGTTGAAACCTGCCGCTACTGCATGCCGTGGTACACCATGCCGGCCATGAGCGGAATACCGATCAACCAATAGACCAGGGGCGACACCATGATCGCGCAGAGCAGCTGCCAGATACCTGCCTTCACGCCACCTTGGCTGAGCGCGACGATGGCTAGAACGAAGGCGACGAAATTCAAGATCCAGCCCACCACGCCGAGGCCAGGGAAGGGAATCAGAAACAGGATCCACGCGGAAATGAGGAGCACCCATGCGGCCCGACCGGGGGTGGTTTTCTTGGAAGCCGCAATCGTTGTGTTGAGCTCGTTCATACGGTTACCTCGATGAGTCCGGATGTCGCGCGGGAGTTGACCGCGGCTGTGAGGGGAATGGATTGATACAAGGCAAATCGTTCCAGGTCAGTGAAGAAATCACTCGCGTCACGAAGTGATGGATGAGTCCGTCATCTGACGGTCCACGGGGCGTAAGAGATGCGGAAAATCCGGGTAGGCACCACACCTGGTGCGCATCAGTTCGACTGCAAGTCCAGGAGCCATTTCCCTTTGAGCTTGATCCAGGTGTCGGTCGATTTCTGCTGGGTTCCATCGTGGAACTTCAACTCGGCGGTGACCCTGGCGTGCGTGTCGTCAATCTTGTGCACCGAGAGAATCGTGACGTGATCCAGTCCGCCATGAGCCTGCGCCTTTTGGTGGAGTGATTCGATGGCGGCGCGGATCTTGGAGTTCAGGCCCATCAACTGCGCCTGCGGTCCGACATCGACGAAGTCGACCATCTTCATGGCCTGGTCGGTATTGCCGCTTCCGATGGCGCTGTAGAAGTCCTTGCTTGCGCCCTTCGGCCCGTTGGAACATGCGGCCAGGGCGGCCGTGACTGCTGCGACAAGGACCAGCTTGTGCGCCGACTTGTTGTGGCTCAAGACCATAAATCACCTGCTTGTTGTGTGAAGAGGCTCGGTAAAATCAATTCGCGCACCCCGAGCATGGGCAAGGCGAAGCGAGGGAACGGGGGTTGTGGGACCGGGAGTCCCACGACTTGGAAAATCCGCCACAGGAACGATGTGCAATACATCGCGTCCCGGCGTGTCCAGTCGTATGATCCATCGAACGGCATGCCAACATGACGGAGCGCTTCGGTGCGCAGCCTCGTGGCCGTTTCCCGGTTGGGTACCGGCAGGCGCATCAGCCGGGCAGATGCAGCACGTTCGGCAAATTCAACGAAACTGTCCTGGCGGACGCGCCCATCACGCCCATCGCCGGGATCCGCATGTACCACGTGCCAGGTGCCGCGGTCCGCGGCCTGGTAGGCCACGCCCAGGTGGGTCCAGCGGCACGCCGGGTCCCTGCCTCGAAGAACCCTTGCTTCGAGCCCGAGACCTTCGCGTGCGGCGAGCGCCACGCCGAAATGCTGCGACATCATGACGGCATTCCGGCGCCGATGGCGCTCGGGTTGGTTTTGCGAGGGAGTGGGCGGGGGCTGCTCCGGTGGGTCCGGGGTGGGGCTTGGAGTGGGGACGACGGTCGCTGGGCTGCGCGACGGGCCGGCGGCATATACAGATAGAGCGTTCCCTCCCGCTGCAAGCATTCCCGGGGTCCCGTCGCATGACGGGAGGGCAGGAAGACCTGGAAGCACCGGTACACTCGGTGCCCCTCGACGACCCCCGGGCTGGAGAGCGTCAAGCGGGCCGGGAGCGCTGTTCTCTTGCCGGTTGCACAGCTGGGCGTGCAGTCACTGGCGCTCCAGGTCCCTCTCGCTCGGGCAACGTTCGTATCCCAGCCGACCCACCGAAGGTGGATCAGCGCCACCGAGCCATCTTGGGTCAATAGCAGCGTCGAAGGACGGACCAGGAGTGGATTCCGGGCGCTGACGACGTTGCCGATGTCGCCATAGAACGAGAGTTCAGCACGGTTGACGCCCGCGCGGTCGCCCGCCTGGGCGCTCAACACGATGGAGCCGCTGAACGCTGCCGCGGTAAGTACCAAGGCCATCAGGGGACCACGTCGCCACTGGGTGTGCCCACGTCTCGCGGTCGCTTCGAGGCGCCTGCCCGACTGGACTTGGCACGGGGGCCCGCACCCGCGCATGAGCCTGGCGTGCGCAGTGGTGTGTATCACTGGTGTGACAGTGGCATCGTGCGGTCCGGGAGGGCAGATGGGAGCACGACTGACCTGCGCACCCTGTAATCTACGATCACTCCTACCGGTGCGCATCGCTGGAGCCGGGCACCGGTGCAGGGGATGACATTGCGCAGCACGGGGCAGGCCGCGGGATCCTGATCCCATTGTTCGTCTTGTGCGACTCGCGGTGCAGAGTGAGAATTCCACAGGCCTCCGGCGGCGTGCACGATCTGCGCGAATACCCGTGCTTACCCGCTAGGGGGTGTGTTATCAGCGTGGGGCGGCGTATGTCTTCACCGGGCATTCAACAAAATCTAATCCGCCACAACTTCCGAGAAAACAACGGCTTACGGGCTGGCACGGGAGGGGCTCTTGGAGGCTGAACCACCCTCGCCACGTGCGGCCTTGTATCGGTATCGGTTCGGAACCGCCGAGTTCGACGAGGTACGCGTCGAATTGCGCGTCGATGGTGAGACGGTCGAGATTCAGCGCCGGCCCCTGGACGTGCTCGCAGTACTGCTGCACAACGCCGGCGAAGTGGTCACGCGCGAGGAGCTCAGGGAAGCGGTCTGGAATAACCGCGTTACCGTCGACAACGTGCTCGATACGGCGCTGACCAAGCTCCGCCACGCACTGGGTCCGAAGAATTCCGGCCTCATCCGCACCCAGCCGCGGGTCGGGTTTCGCCTGGTCGGACCGGTGGAACGCGTGGCAGTGGGGCGGCGCTTCTCCGGTGAACTCGCGTTGCAAGCCGGGCAGGCGGTTCCGAACCGAGAGAATTTCCTGCTGCGGCGCCGATTGGGGTTCTCCCCTCGCAACGAGGTCTGGCTTGCGCAGCATGCCAAGACCCAGGAACGCCGGGTGTACAAGTTCAGTGCCTCGGGTGCCGGGCTGGCGGCCCTGAGGCGGGAGGCCGCCGTGGGTCGCGTGCTGCGCGAAACGCTCGGTGAGCGCGCCGACTTCGTGCGCATTCTCGACTGGAATTTCGAAGAATCTCCGTTCTTCCTCGAGTGCGAATACGGTGGAGAGAATCTCCTGCAATGGGCGGCCGAGCACCTCCGGGACACCTCACTCGGGGAGCGCCTCGACCTGCTCGCCCGTGCGGCCGATGCGCTCGCCGCAGCCCACAGCGTCGGGGTGCTGCACAAGGACTTCAAACCGGCCAACCTGTTGATCGCCGGGCCGCCCGGGGCGATCCAGGTGCGAGTCACGGATTTCGGTAGCGCGCAGATCCTCACGCCTGATCGCGTCGCCTCGCTGGGCATCACGCAGCAGGACATGACGATGACCCAGGGGCGGCCCAGCGAACTTGACGCGAGCACTCCGCTGTACCTTGCGCCCGAGCGGATCGCGGGGGGTACGGCCACCGTCAAGAGTGATGTCTTTGCACTGGGGATGGTGCTGTACCAGTTGGTCGTCGGGGACATGCGCAAGCCCCTCGCCCCCGGATGGGAGCGCGACGTGCCGGACGAGCTGGTGCGCGAGGACATCGCCGCTGCGACGGACGGTAATCCGGCGGCGCGCCTGGCGAGTGCTGCGGAACTTGCGGATCGTCTGCGTCGCCTCGATGAGCGGCGCAGCGAGCGCTCGCGCCAGAGAGCCATTCAACAGCAGCTCCGTTCGGACGGAGAAGCACTGCGCAAGGCGCGAGCACGACGGCCGTGGCTCATCGCCACCATCGTCACGTTGTGCGTGGGCCTGATGGGCGTGCTCATGCTCTACGGCAGGGTGAGAGACGCACGTCGCTCGCTGACGCGGCAGTATGCCGTTGCTCGAGCCCTCAATACTTTTCTCACCAATGACTTCATCGGTGTTGCAAATCCAAACCTTGCCGGCCGTACCAATGTCACCGTCATCGAGGCGACCCGGGAGGCTGCTTCCAAGATCGACACCGTGTTCAGGAACCTCGGTCCGAACGTGCGAGGAAGCTTGCATGCGGCCATGCAGAATGCGTTCTTTGGTCTGAGCGATTTTCCCGCATCCCTCGCGCAGGGTCGCGATGCGCTTGCCGCGTACAAGGCTGCGCGGCCTGCAGACCACCTGCGAATCGCGGAGGTACGCATCCGGATTGCGTTGACGCTGGCGAAGATGTCCAAGCTCAAGGAGGCGTCCTCAGAGCTTGCGGCCGCTGACGCTGATGCGAAGGCGGTGCGCAACGCAGACCCGTCGGTCGAGGCACAATACTGGTGGGCGCGCGGGTCGATTGCCTCCTACCAGCTGGCGCTTCCACAAGCCCTCGAATACTACAAGCGCGCCTGGACCCTGGCCCAGCGTGCGTCGCAATTGCCGCTCCACGTGCTCAACCACATCGAATTCTCGTATGCCGACACGCTGCGGCTGTCCGGGAATTTCGCGGCCGCCGAACAGCAGGCATACGATCTGCTGGTGCGCGAGAAGCGCAAACTGGGCTCGAATTCCCCGCAGACCTGTTACACCGCTGCACTGCTCTCGAGCATCCTCGGCTTCCGGGGGTACGCAACCCGGGGAATCGCCGAGGTCAGCAAGGCCAGCACGTGTCTGTTCAAATCGCTGGGTCCGACGAACATTCGCACCATTGCGGCCTACCAGGTCATGGGGAACCTGCAGTTCCAGGATGGGCGCTATGCCGAGGCCGCCGCGACCTATGCCAAAGTGGCCGACATGTCGGCCCGGGTGGCCGGTCCGAACGCGCTCAGGACCATTTCAGCCCGGGAGAATGCCGCCGTATCACGGCAGTACGCCGGGCAGCCTGCCCAGGCGGAAGCGCTGCTCGTGCAGACGTTGGCGGTCGCACGCACCGCCCTGGGTTGGACCCATCCGACCACGGAGGACCTGCGATACCATCTCGTTGACTGTCGCCTCGACCGGCGGCGCACCCATGGCGTCGATCGACTGATGGACGGCTTGTCCGCGCGCGTGCTGAACGAAGGGGAAATCGAAAAGGATTGGGCGGCGCGCCTCGTATACCAGCGGGGCCGACTCGCGTTGTACATGGGAAGAACCAAGCAGGCGGTTCTCCTCCTGGAGACGGCGGAGAAAGATATCGCCGCAAAGGATCCAAACGGTCCCATAAGCGTCGATGCCATACGCAAACTGATCCGTGCCGCGCAGGCGCTCAAGACGGGTGGGCATGGAACAAACGAGCGAACTGCAGCGGATTGTGTCAGCGCATTTTCGTGTGCCGCACCCGGGTCGGCATTGCCCCTGGTGGTGGCCCGGGACCGCTGAGGGCCCGCAGCGCCCGCTGTCCTCTGCGTCTCCGAATCCCCGTGGTTGCCGATCCCGGTCCGGCGGATGCGCTCCGTGGTACTGGGGGTACTGGACTCTGCCGCGTTGTTCGATGACCCGGGCCTACGGTACGGCAGGGCCAACGGCCGCGGCACGGTGCATTTCCCGATCGTCAACGGCAGAGAGAATCGTAATTTCGCGCCAGATCTGCGCTTCGGGGAAGCTGGTCATACCGAGCGCCAGAGTTCCGAGATACGTATCGTTCGCGAATATCGCGCCGCCGCCGGTGACCCTGAGGCCTTCGTAAGGGCCGATGCACCGACGTGAGCCATCCAGGTGGGTTACGCGCAGGTAGGCAGAATCGCGGCACTCCAGGATGCGGCATAAGTTCCGTGCAAATCTCCACGAACCTGCCGCGTAGCGTGCCGCCGGTGCATTGTCCGGTCCGCGAAGCACTCCATCGTGACCGATCCTGAAGAACGCGCCGCGCAGCAGAACCATCGAATCACTCTGCAGTGTTCGGCAGGAGAGGGTAATCAAGCGGCCGTCTCGGTTCGTCGTCTTGGGTCCGAGCGGTCCATGCGTTGCGGGGTGTTTGCGCACGCCTGGGATAGGGGCCCTGGCGGGGTCCTGCGCGCGCGCGCGGGAAGCGAGTGCAGCACGGGATCGGCAGCGATTGAGCGCGGTGCCGAGGTTGGATCCGCGTCGTGCGCGATGCGCGGTTTGTCCCGAAACCTTCGCCGCGCGGTATTCAGTGGCCGTGGCCCGGGTGGTCCGGCTGCGAGCCGCGGCTTCTCAAGAATCCTGATCGATCGGGCCAGCCCTCGCCGGTGCACAGGATCAGGAGTGTGTCGTGATACCCCAGTGCTCGGGGGTTCGCACGGCGGTCGCCGTGCAAACGTGCGGCGGGACGATGTTCGGGGCTGCAGCCGAGGCCGCGTCCGAGGCGTTTACTGTACGCAATCGGAATTTCATCGGCTGGACGCTGGTGTGCGCTCATGCGCGAAGTGATGGAT